>Ga0111539_10004505_pt1 | contig 18218 bp, 6 predicted proteins | sample RhiMethybrSRZTD1_FD_79667 | JGI IMG/M metagenome (GOLD analysis project Ga0111539, IMG submission 79667) | Populus rhizosphere microbial communities from Tennessee, USA - Rhizosphere MetaG P. TD hybrid SRZTD1 (version 2) (version 2) | ecosystem: Host-associated > Plants > Roots > Rhizosphere >... | reverse complement strand
GCGGACATTGTTTACGTGGGCGATCGATCGGTCACACTCTGGATCAACCAGAGCGGAAACGGTTGGAGCAATCCGATTGAGATTCTGGGAACACCGTCAGTTACAGATCAGGACGCGATTAAGCTTGTCGATCTACTGGGGTCGGGAATTAGCGGCATCCTGTGGAGTCGCGACGTTTCGCCAGCGACTCGCCCGATGTTCTTCCTCGACTTTACTAACGGAGTGAAGCCGTATCTGTTGAGTCAGGTTGATAACAGCATCGGCGCGATCACACGAATTCATTACGCCTCGTCGACGAAGTTTTATTTGCAGGATCAAGTGCGTCCGGCAACGCGTTGGAAGACCCCGCTGCCTTTTCCGGTGCTTGTGGTCGATCGACTGGAGACGATTGATTCAATCTCGGGCAACAGGCTGACCTCCGAATACAGCTATCACCACGGGTACTGGGATGGTGAGGAACGCGAGTTTCGCGGCTTTGGCCGCGTGGACCAGCGCGATACGGAGAAGATTGAAACTTCAAATACTTCAGAACCTGTTGCTCAACCTGTCGAAACGCGCACCTGGTTTCATCAAGGACCGGTCGAGGACGGTCTTCGAGACTGGAAAGCCACTGACTTTCGAAGTGAGTTCTGGTCAGACGATCCGCAGGCGTTGCAGCAACTCGATCCTGTTCCCGACTTCTTGAAAGCTTTTACAGCTCCGGTTCGGCGCGACGCGTTGCGAACCTTGCGCGGACACGTGCTGCGAACCGAGCTCTATGCACTGGACGGCACTGACCGCCAGTCTCGTCCTTACACAGTGACCGAACAGATCTACGGCTTGCGCAAGGAATTTCCCAAGCAAGGAGATCTTACGCGGCAGCACGTTTTCTTCCCGTTCGCCGTCGGGCAACGCACGACACAATGGGAACGCGGTAACGAGCCAATGACTCAGTTTGCTTTTACAGCGAACTATGACGAGTTTGGTCAACCGCAGTCTCAAGTTGCTGTTGCCGTTCCGCGCGGGCGCGACTTCCGTACCACGATTGCCGCCCCGACCGAAAATCAGTTGTTCTTAATCACACAATCGAAGATCGATCACGCCCGTCCGAAAGACGAGAGCCGGTACATCGTAGACCGTGTGGCCCAGGCCACTACCTTCGAGATCCGCCAACAATCTCTTCCGCCAAACCCGACGGCGAGTCTCGACATTTACACATTAATGCCGCTCTTAATCTCGGGCCAAATCGCGGGTAAAGTCCTGGACCACACGATCAACTTCTACGACGGCGACGCTTTTATGGGTCTGCCTTATGGACAGGTAGATAAACGAGGCGCGCTGGTCAGGTCAGAGCAGCTCGTGCTCACCGAGGAAGTCTTGGCCGTTGCCTATGGAACACCTCCTTTCGGAGTGCCGCCCTATTTCTCGAAAGATGGTCCAACGGTTTGGACCGCTGACTATCCGCAAGAGTTTCGTAATCTGTTTCCAGCTTCAGCCGGATATATCTACCATCCCGGAACCGATCCCAGTACGCCCTACCAAAAAGGCTACTACGCGGTAATCGACAGCAACCACTACGACTTTCAAGACAGTGCAACAGGTCGAGGTCTGTTGGTGGGCGAGCTCGATGCGCTGGGCCATGAAAGCACGATCGTCTATGACAGTCCTTACTCGTTGTTGCCGGTCCAGGTCAAAGACGCCGCCGGCTTGATTACCAGGGCTGAATACGATTACCGCTTGCTGCGGCCGCGACTCATTACTGACGCCAACGGAAACCGTGGATTTGTCACCTACACTCCATTGGGATTGGCGGCAACGGCGGGCGCGATGGGCAAGGTGACGGAAACCCTCGGAGACACCGAAGCCGTCCCGGGAACTATCTACGCTTATAACTTTTCCTCGTTGCCAATATCGGTGCGCACCGAGAAGCGAATCTTTCATGCCACCGATACCAGTGCCGATCCGGCGATAAAGGACCAGACAATTGCCACGGTCGAGTATTCCGATGGATTTGGGCGCGTGGTCCAGACGCGCACCCGCGCCGAGGAATTACTGTTTGGCGATCCGGTTTTCGGCGGTGGGGTAGTTCCTGCCGACCAAACCGATCCGAACGCACAATCACCGGTGGTTGGAAGGTTGAATAGTGATTCTCAGAATCCAAACGTAACCGTGAGCGGATGGCAGCTCTACGACAACAAAGGACAGGTCACAAGAAAGTTCGAACCGTTTTTCTCTACCGGGTGGCAGTATTCCGCTCCGACGCAAGCTCAGCTCGGACAGAGTTCCCGACTTTTTAATGATCCCAGAGGCCAGTTGGTTCGCACCGTCAATGCGGACGGCTCGGAACATCGGGTCGTTCACGGAGTTCCGGGTACGCGTGCTCAACCTGATCTCACCAACCCGGATATTTTCGAACCTACACCGTGGGAGTCGTATGTCTACGACGTCAACGACAACGCCGGTCGCACGCATGCAACTGCGTCTTCAGCTTATAGCCAGCACTGGAACACTCCAGGCAACTCCTCAGTTGACGCCCTTGGCAGGACGATTCGCAGCGTGAAGCGAAACGGTCCCAATCCCGCAACTGATTGGTTTGAGGTTCGCTCGACTTTCGACATCAGAGGAAACCGCGTCGAAGCAAGGGACGAGTTGGGCCGAGTGGTGGTCCGGACTGTCTATGACCTCGCCAATCGCCCTTTGCGCACGTTTAGTCTCGACGGCGGCGAAAACATTGTCGTGGTGGATGCCGCGGGTAACCAGATAGAAGCCCGTGACAGCAAGGGCGCGCTGACCCTTAATTCACACGACCTCCTGAACCGCTCGATTCGCATTTGGGCGCGTGACAATTCAACGTCGTCGCTGACGCTCCGGCAGCGCATGGTCTATGGCGACCATGCTGACTCCGGTTTAGCGTCGCCGCAGACGCTCAATCTTCTCGGCAAAGTATTTCGCCACTACGACGAGGCCGGTCTCGTCACAAATGAACGATTTGACTTCAAGGGGAATGGTCTCGACAGCTTGCGGCAAGTGATTAAGGATGCCGAAATCCTCAAAGTCATCAAAGACGCCGCGGACAAATCGTTTCAGGTGGATTGGCAGCCGGCGCCCGGCTCCGATCTTGCCGCCAAAGCCGCGATTCTGCTCGACGCGAACAACTATCGAACGTCATCGACATTCGATGCGGTGAACAAGATCCAGACGTTGGTTTACCCGGTAAACGAAGGCGCCAGAAAGGCCAAACGCAGTGAGTTGCGCATGCGCTACAACCGCGCGGGTGCTCTCGAACAGGTAACGGTCGATGGTGTCGTGTACGTCAAGCACATCGCGTACAACGCAAAAGGCGAGCGAACGCTAATCGCGTATGGCAACGGAGTGTTGACGAGATACGCGTACGAGCCCGCAACGTTTCGCCTGTCGCGTCTTCGCTCCGAGAAATTTACGTCGGCGGTAGTCGGGAGCTTTCAACCCGCTGGTCCGGCATTGCAGGACTACCGCTATACATATGACCTCATCGGCAACGTGTTGCAGATCGTCGATCGCACTCCCGGTTGCGGGGTGCTCAACAATCCCGAAGCTGGTCAGGTCCAGGATCCCGCGTTAGCGGCGCTCATGGTCCAGGGAAACGCTCTTGTCCGGCGTTTCACTTACGATCCGATTTATCGCTTGCTCTCCGGAAACGGACGCGAGTGCAGCAATCTTCCTTCGCCACGTCCCTGGCTTGACGATCCTCGCTGTGGCTTCGTCGCTCCCGGCAAGAAGCCAACCCCGGATCAGGACAATGCCCCGGCGTTGACGTCAATCTACCAGGAGGCTTACAGCTACGATCCCGCCGGAAACATGTTGGTGCTGAAGCACATCGGAAAGAGCGCGACGTGGGTAAGAAATTTCGGCATCGGCGGAATGACCCCGCAGCAGTGGGCTGCTGAATGGCCCAAGCACTCGGGCGCGCAGCTATGGTCCAACCCGGTCAACAACAGGTTGACTCACGTGGGCGACAACCAACCAGCCCCGCCGCAAACACACTCGTACGACGTCTGCGGCAACCTGACTTCCGAGACGACCTCGCGGCGTTTTGAATGGGACCATAGCGATCGTTTGCGTCGTTTCCGCATTCAACCTGCGAGCGGTGTGGCTTCCATTCAGGTGCAATACCTGTATGACGGCGGTGGACAGCGCGTGAAAAAAATCGTCGTCAAACAGGATGGGACCGTTGAATCGTTGGTCTATGTCGGCGACTTCGAGCATCACGTCTGGAGCAACGGCGACAACATCAAGCTCCACGTGATGGATAACAAACAGCGCATCGCCCTCGTGCGTGTTGGAACGGCACATCCTTCAGACCCGGCGCCCGAAGTCCAGTTTCATCTGGGCGATCATGTCGGCAGCAGCGGTCTGGTGATAGACAACGCCGGAACATGGATCAATCGCGAGGAATACACGCCGTACGGAGAGACCATCTTCGGAAGTTACGCGCAGAAGCGTTACCGCTTCACGGGCAAAGAGCGCGACGAGGAGAGCGGGCTCTACTATCACGGCGCGAGGTACTACGCACCGTGGATTGCTCGTTGGACCAGTTGTGATCCGGCGGGAATTGCCGGCGGTACTCAGTTCTACTGTTACGCATTCAACAACCCCACCCGTTTCCACGACCCTGATGGTTGTTTCCCCGCGCCCTATGAGTTGGCCGACAAGTGGGAACAAAGCGGAATGACGCCGATTTTCGGTATCGCGCCGATTCCTGGTGTAACAGGCGAGAAGATCGCCCAGGCGGCGAGCGACCTGGGTGACAAGATTGGTGGCGCTATTGTCGACGCACTGCCGCCTGACAACCTCGGAGGCATCTTTGCCGCAGCACTAGTGAAAACTGTTTTCGACGTCGGCGGTGGTCTGGTGGCTGGCGTTGCCGATCCCGCGATGGCGATTCGCGGCGTCATGCGGTTCGGTACCGCGAGTGCGCAGGGTGTCGAGGACATCGAAAAGGGCCACGTTGTTCTCGGTGTATCGAGAATTGTCGGCGAGGCCGCGGACGGAGTGGGAATGGTGCTCGGTGGTGTTTCGAAGGCGAGATCGTTAGGCGTTCCCGGAACGTATCAGAAGCCTGCAGCACCGACGGCGACGAAGACTCGGCAACCGCCAGAAAACCAAAGAAAACCATTCCGAGAAGCGACGCAGAGGGCATTGAAAAAACTGCCCAAGGATGATCCCGTGCGAAAGGCCCTGTTGAAGCCCAACGGAAAGCTTCGGAGTGGACGCGGTAAAAGGAATGGACCCGCTGTAGAGGCAGGACACCTGGATGCGAAGACCAGTAAGAAACCACAAAGGTTCGCGCTTCAGGACGCCGACGAGAACATGCGCGGCGGGGAGACCATCGAAAGCCATAACACGAAAGCTGACCAGGCCTCGGGAGCTGTGATGCACAGCGTATTTGACGCAGTTGAAATTCGACCCGGGGTGCATATGGTTCCCAGCACACTCAAACAATACATTCGTCTGGGAGTCTTCCCCGAAAGTGTCGGTGCAGGCGCTAAACCAAGTTCGGGTTGGACCTGGTCGCCAAACAATTAGGGATTCTCAGTCCGCTTGTGTGAGTCTCATAGGAAAGAAACTTTTATTTATTTCTTCCAACCATGAGACTCACGCTAGCGGAACGCGAATAGTTCTGACCTCTCACAAAAAACTTCATCGGACCAAAAGGGAAATCATCTCTCGCGTCGTAGTTCTTACCGTTACGTGCACTCGCAACGACTCTGCTGAAGGAGCAATTAAATGTCGACACAACTCACACAAGATGAAGGCCTAAAGGCAATGAGTATTGGTGACGGTCCGCCACCGACACCCGAGCCACCTGAGCCGCCGACCATCAGTATTGATTCGCCCGCAGATGGGGCGAAAGCCGTCGCAAGCGTTCCCGGAATCACCGTCAACTTGAGTGGCTCCGGCTGGACACCGAATGAACGCCCCACGGTGAAGGTGAAGATTGGAGCAACCGATACATTTCACGTGGCCACAGTCAGCGCGCCGAATATTCGCGGCGAGTACTTCTGGAGTTACACCGGCGTTACCGTCGCTGGTGGCCCGATAACCGTGACTGCACAAGCCAGTATCGGCAGTGGAACTTCCACACTCATCACCACTGACACTCTTCAGCTTGCCGTCAATGACACACCGCCAGTTCTGAACGTCGACGACCCCAGTGAAGGAAAGTTGTATACCGGAACTGAAAGTGGAACGATGGTTACCGCTACCGGACGCGTAACAAGCGGTTTCGGATTTGGGCCGAATGCGATTACGTGGAATCGCGACAACGGACAAGCGACAGGCACGACCCAGGTCGTGAACGACACCTGGACCGTTCAAATTCCGGTCCCCAAGGACTCGCATTCTCTCAAGTTCACGGTTACGGACATCCTGGGAAATTCCACCAGCGTCACCCGCAACGTCACAGTCAGCGTGCCGACTGCGATCCTCGATGTAAGCCTCATCTCATACCTTCAGGCCTTGATCAAGTTTGCCACCGATCCATTCAACGGCGTGCGTTCCAGAATCACGATCGACGTCGGTCAGAATCTGACAGTCGACAATCTGGTCCAGAAGTTTCACCAGAAGTTTAGTCAGCTCCCTACGTTTTCCGACAAGGCCAATGAGCCGTTGCACCAGATTCGGTTATGCATCGAGGTATTGCGTGGTTACTTTGCCAGCCTTCCGTCGAACCCTCCGTTGGCAGCGGCGCTTTCGGTTCAAGAAGGGCGCTATCGACAGGCTGCATACTTTGCTCTGCTGAATCATCTGGGTACGTCCTTTGACGAGATGCGAACCCTTCCGACGGCATTCGACAAACGCAAGGTGATCGCAGATCGACTGGGCATCAGCCTGGGACCATCACGCCCCGATAACCTCGACGCGCTCTTTCTTGATCCGACAGTGCCGGCCGCCGATCCGAAAGCTTTGACAGAGCAGAAGCTTGAAGCGCTCTTCGGTCTGGTTAACACGACGCGCGATCCTCTTCAACCGGATCTGGTAGCCGCGTTTCTCGGCTGGCAACTGGAACACCTGGTCCGCGACTGGAGAGATCGAGATTTTCCCCTCGTCCCGATTGCAAATGCGCTGCCTATCATTGATCCGGATCTGTTAATCAAAGGCGACTTCAGAAACCCTGTTCTGACTGATCCGGCCTTCAATCTCTACAAGACGCGACAGAACACAGTGCAGGCGTGGGTCGTCGAGCTACAGAACAAACGCGTGGGCGCTACGTCCCTGGTTGCATTAAACGCCATGCTCACGACCGTGCTGCAAAAGCTGGCTACCGACCTGGTGACAATGGATGACGATCAGAAGCAGGGTAAGGATATTTCCGCTGTGCTTGGTGGCATGAAACTGGACCTGCCTGCATTCAACTACCTGGTCCGGGTCAGTCGGATCCTTCTCGGCTCCGCCAGTGCTTCCTTACTCGAATCAGAGTGGAGCGACGTCATCAATATCCTCGTCCAGGTAAGAAAGATAAAGAAATTCGTGGATTGGCGGAATGAGGAAAAGGCCGCGCATCCCAACCTGAGCTTGAGCCCGGTCTATTTTCAATCACCCGCGGCGATACCTTTTGTTCGTTCAACGGGAACGGACGCAAACGGCGCTTTGCTTCCCGACGGCGCCACAGATCCGAACTGGACCATCACTGCGAAGCCCGGTGTGACCGGCACCTTCCCGGCGTTTGCCACAAGGCCCGATCCGGCGTGGTTCCCAAATCGCAGCTCCAGCCGTTGGATCAGTACCAAAGCGGATGCGACCCTTGGTGACGCACCGGGAAACTATACTTATCGCACGAGCTTTGATCTCACCGGCTTTGATCCCACGACAGTTCAAATCCAAATGCAGGTCTCAGTAGACGACGAACTCGTCGACGTAAAGCTAAACAACCAGAGCCTGGGTCTCAAGATTCCTGTTAACAATGGGATTCCGTTCAGACTTTCCCATGGAATGCAGATCAGCAGCGGATTCATCTCAGGGATCAATACCCTGGAGTTTATCGTCAACAACGCAAACACGATTATCAACCCGACTGCTATCCAGGCGCAGTTGGAATTCGCTTCTTTGCGGCCCCTTCCGTTTCCAGCCTGGCGTGGCACAACGCAGGCGAGACAAGAATGGGAGTCTACGCTGAATGGACGCATCGAGCAGGAGAGGTCTGTCAAAGGCGCTTTTCGCAGAGTCATCGATGCGGTCGAAGAAGCAAACTTGCCTATGTTGCGGAACGCTCTCGTGGCCGCCACTGGCAAGGACGCAGACTGGCTCACCCAACGACTGCTGATTGATGTGAAGGCTGACAGTAAGGTGCAAACCACCCGACTGAATCAGGCGATAGAAACGGTGCAGAGTCTCTTCTTTGGCTTGAGAAACTCGGATCCACCGCTCGATCTCGGGACTTGGAAACTCAATCGCGACTCAGCGCCGGAAACCAATAGTCTGTTTGATGAGCAGTGGAACGCAATCGGCTCCTACGCCGGTTGGCGGGCCGCGATGTTGGTCTTTTTGTATCCCGAGAATTTGCTCAGACCAACCTTTCGCCCGGCAAACCAGCTCAGTCCTGCGTTCACGGCATTCCTGAAGGCGGTTCGCGCCGCGACGACGCTGACGCGGGATGCAGTTGCGAAGATGATTGCCGACTATCTGGCCGTTGTGCGTGCAGCCAACCCGGGGTTGCTCCCTGCGACGATCACTGAACAACTTAGCGAGGCGCAACTGCTTCAGTTCGCGACTACGAGTGCCCAATTGTGGGCCGGCAAGACTGATGCTCAAAAGAGAGTCCTGACCGAAGTTCTTTTCGATCTTCCGATCACGTTAGCTTTGCAGTTTCAACAGTCAGGCGACTTTGAGACGGCGCTCGCCTGGTATCGGACAGTCTACGCCCTCGAACTGCCGCTCGGTGAGCTACCCCCGCCCGATCAGCGAGAGTTTCGCCGGATATATCCGGGTTTGACTGCCGAGAAAACGATACCTAACAACTACAGCCAGACCTCTCAGTGGCTGCTTGATGGCGCAGTAAATCCGCACCAGTTCGCGACGCAACGCGCGAACGCGTATACACGGTTTACGTTACTTTCCATCGTGACCTGCATGCTGAGCTTTGCGGATTCCGAATTCACTACTGATTCTTTCGAGTCGTTGCCGCGAGCTCGTGCGCTTTACATCAACGCTCGAGAGGTGCTGGATATGCCGGAACTGAGCCAGCCGCCTACCGATCAACGAGTAAAGATGAATCCGGTTATTGCGGCACTGCGCACGCGTGCCGAGGTAAATCTTTTCAAACTGCGTAGTCAACGCAATATCGCCGGCATGCAGCGAGAGATTGCGTCGCTTAGTGCCCAGCCACCGTCAATTGTGTTGAGCACTACGTCACGCAATGGGCGGCCAATGAATACGGCAGCACCGCTGGCTCCCACGCAGTATCGGTATGCCACTCTCATTGAGCGAGCAAAACAGTTGGTCACAATCGCTCAGCAGATAGAGGCTTCTTTCCTGGCATCGTTGGAGAAGCGAGACGCCGAAGCGTACAGCATTCTCAGGGCCCGCCAGGATCTCGACCTGTCGAGTGCGCACATTACGCTCCAGGATCTTCGGGTAGCAGAAGCAGGTGACAGCGTAGTGTTGGCGGAGCTTCAGCAGGACAAATCTCAATTCAGCGTCGATCACTATCAGGGTCTTCTTCAGCACGATGTGAGCGGTTTTGAAGTAGCGAGTATGGCTTGTTTGGGGACGCAAGTTGCGCTTCAGACAATTGCTGCTACGCAGTCTGTGATTGCCGCCGGTGGCCAGGGAATTCTTAGTTTTCTTACCTTTGGACTTCTTGCACCAGATGCTTTCGCCAAGGGAGCTGAAGCTGCCCAAATGGCTGGTGCGGCTTTGGGCCTGCAATCGGCAATGTTCGACAAGATGGCCGGCTACGAAAGGCGTAAACAGGAGTGGCAGTTCCAGCACGACGTCGCAATACGCGACAAGATGCTTAGCGATCAGCAACACCAGATTGCCTTAGACCAGCAGCAAGTGGTCCTTCAGGAACAGGCGATCGCAAACACGCAGCAGCAACATGCGCTCGCTACAGTAAACTTCCTTGCCACGAAGTTCACAAACGTCGAGTTGTATGAATACATGAGCGGGATACTCCAGGAAGTTTATAGTTTCTTCCTGCAGCAAGCCTCGGCCATGGCCCGCCTGGCCCAAAACCAGCTCGCTTTTGAACGGCAGGAGGCAACGCTTTCTTTCATACAAGCTGACTATTGGCAGGCGCCTTCGAGCGGCACCGACAGTCAGAGCAATGCTGACCGACGCGGCATGACCGGCTCTGCACGCTTGCTTCAGGATATTTTCGAACTCGATCAGCATGCGTTCGCGACCGATCAACGCAAGTTGCAGCTCACGAAGACCATTTCGCTCGCGCAGATGGCGCCTTTCGAGTTCCAAAAATTCCGCGAGACGGGAGTCCTGCCGGTTGCAATATCACGGCAGCTCTTCGACCAGGACTTCCCGGGCCACTATCTGCGTCTGATCAAGCGAGTAACTACCTCTGTGCTCGCCTTGATACCACCAACCCATGGAATAAAGGCGACGCTTTCCAATACTGGTGTCTCGCGCACCACCATCGGCGGATCCGCGTTCCAGGATGTAGTGGTCCGCCGCGACCCGCAGGCAGTGGCGTTGACCTCGCCGATGAATGCCACCGGGCTGTTTCAACTGGATGCTCAGCCTGAGCTTCTTCTACCCTTCGAAGGGTTAGGGGTTGAAACGTCATGGGAATTCCAGATGCCCAAGGCGGCAAACTTCATCAACTATGACGCCATCGCTGATGTATTGCTCACGATTGAATACACAGCGTTGAGCGACGTGGTCTATCGCGAACAGGTCATTCAACAATTGAATCGCGAGTTCAATGCGGATCGCGCGATCAGTTTCCAACAACACCTGGCCGATAGTTGGTTTGACATTCACAATCCCGAACAGTTGGAGACCGCCAGACGGTTCCGCGCGGAGTTTTCAATCGCGGAGAGTGACTTTCCGCTCAATCTGGAGAGAGGTAGTGTGAAGACCTCCAATCTGCTCGCTTACTTCGTGCCAAGTAACGGCGAAGTCATAAAGGTCACCAACATTGGCCTGAGCTTTGTTCCGGAAGGAGCGCCGCCGAATACGACGCCTTTGAGTGGAGCTGCTTCGTCGGAGCGTGGCCTCCTGAGCACTCGTTCCGGCAGCGCTCCCGGTTGGGGGAGTTGCGTCGGCGTGGCGCCGTTTGGAAGATGGACTCTCGATCTGTCTCAAGACGCCGCACTTCAGGCTCTGCTCGCCGCCGACAAGGTTCGCGACATTCTATTCGTGTTGAGTTACAACGCCTCGACACCAGCCTGGCCCAGTTAAGGGCCCCTCACAAATCGGCGCGAGTGAGATCCTTTGTGGTCGAGCTCGCGCCGATCTATGTCTTACGTAGCGTTCGCCGTTCTTTTGGCTGTGTTGTGATAAATTGCCGCCATGAAAATCAATCGTCGCAACTTCCTGGCCGCCTCGTCAGCGGCAGTATTGGCCCACAATCGACTGCCCTCCGTACTTGCAAACTCGAAATCCGAATCGTCTGCGTTCTCTCCGGCGCAGAAACAGGTCACCGTTTACACGACCGCCGATAAAACGGATCTCAGGATTTCGGCTACGGACACGGTGAGTTTCAAAGCAGTCGGGCAGCCGAAGGAAACGCAGATCTGCGTCTTTGTCGATCCGGGCAGGCAGTTTCAAACCTTTCTCGGTATTGGCGGAGCGCTCACCGATGCGTCGGCGGAAACGTTTGCAATGTTGCCAAAGGCCAAACAACGCGAGTTTCTCGAGGCGCATTTCGACGAGACTCGCGGCATTGGCTACAAGCTGGCGCGCACCAACATTCACAGTTGCGACTTCTCGAGCGGTAGTTACACCTATGTCAACGAAGGCGACAAAGAGTTGAAATCGTTCAGCGTCGCTCACGACCAGAAATACCGCATTCCGTTTATCAAGGAAGTGCTGGCCGCCAGTCGAGGAAACCTGAACATCTTCGCGAGTCCGTGGAGCCCGCCGGCATTCATGAAAGACAACAACGACATTCTGCACGGCGGTAAGCTCAAGCCCGAGTTTTACCAATCGTGGGCCAATTACTACGCGCGGTTCATCAAGGCATATCAGGCGGAAGGAATTCCGATCTGGGGAATCTCGATTCAGAACGAACCGATGGCGACGCAAAAGTGGGAGTCGTGTATTTACTCGGCAGAAGAGGAGCGCGATTTCCTGAAAAACCATCTTGGTCCAACGATGAAGCGCGCGGGTTTGGCTGACAAGAAGATCATCGCCTGGGACCACAATCGCGATCTCATCTACCAAAGAGTCAGCACGATGATGGCCGACCCAAAGGCCGCCGCGTTTGTTTGGGGCATTGGTTACCACTGGTATGAACCGTGGAGCGGCGGCGATCCGATGTTCGACAACGTCCGTTTGGTTTATCAAACGTTTCCCGAGAAGCACCTCATGTTCACTGAAGGGTGCGTCGACTCTTTCGATGCGAAGCGAATTGGAGAATGGAAGTTTGGCGAACAGTACGGCCGCTCAATGATCAATGATTTCAACAGCGGCACGGTGGGCTGGACCGATTGGAATATCCTGCTCGACGAACAAGGCGGACCAAACCACGTCGCGAACTTTTGTTTTGCTCCGGTGCATGCGAACACGAAGACAGGCGAGTTGACCTATTTGAGTTCCTACTACTACATCGGCCACTTCTCGAAGTTCATTAAACCCGGGGCAAAGAGGATTGCGAGTTCGCCGAGCCGCAGCCAGCTTCTTTCCACTGCTTTTTTGAATCCGGATGGAAAAGTGACGGCGGTCGTGATGAATCCAACCGATAAGGAAGCTGCTTACTGGTTGTGGGTCAACGGTAACGCCGCGGAGGTAAAGAGCCTGCCGCATTCGATCCAGACGCTGGTTTTCTGAGAGTTGCGGAGCAGGGGGCAGTAGGCAGTAGGTTTGTCCCTACTGCCCACTGCTCCAGCTTCAAGTGTCTTCACGCTCTACCAGATGTAGATCGTGAAAGTTTCCCATGGTCCAACGGCGCCGCGGTTGGCATTCACCCAGTTGCCTCCGCCGCTTTCCGCCACCACATAGTTTCCGCCACCGCCAGACCAGCCATTGGAAGCTTGCAGCGAAACAGCGTCACCTGAGCCGATTCCGCCGCCACCCCAGATCTTGTCAATGCGGAACGTCTCCCAACTGAGCGGGACAGTTCGGTTGGCATTCACGACGCCCCCGCCACCACCTTCAGCCACGACAAAGTAATTACCGTACGTTTGAATATTAACCAGGTCACCACTCTCGAGAGCGCCGCCATTCAGGTCGATGAGAGTAAACGTTTCAAAGTCACCGACCAGTTCAGGAATGGCATGGAGAATTCCCCCACCACCCCATTCGGCTGAGAGGAAGAAACCTCCGACCGTCTGAAACGCAGTCGTGTAGTTACCATTGCCGGGATTGCCGCATGTGCCGAGACAGGTGGCGGAATTGAACTGGGCGCGAATTACATTTCCCGGTTGCGGCCCGAAGCCATTCGCGAAATTTATCCCAACCTGGGGCAGGAGATGACAGTAGCTCATGATCGTCCCACCCTCTGGAGGTAGAGGTGGGAAGACGACACAGCCATCAAAGTATCCGGCTGCAGGACCACAACCATCGATCGGCGAACCGTTTCCATTCCAGACGCAAGCGTGCGTATGAGGTGAACCAAATAAGTGACCCAACTCGTGCGTGAAGACGTTAACGGTCCAGGAGTAGGCCGGAACGTTTTGGTAAAAGGGATCGATTCCGCTGTACGACTGGCGTGCCGATGCATTCGGGTTGCAGAAGCCGTTAATGCGGTCGGCAACTCCTCCGAATTGATGCAGATCGATCAATTGCGCAAAGTCGCCATTGAAAGAGGTGCGAAAGATTTGGAAGTACTGCAACTGTTGCTCAGCATTGTGACCGAAGAACGGATCAGGCGAGGTCCAGATCGCAATCTCGGATATCGAGATTGGAATACCCTCGTTGATGTACAACGCGGCTGACTGGTTGAAGAAGCCTGTTACGAAGTTCACGGTTTCCTGAACGCTTCCTTTATTGAGGTAGAGCCACCAGGCGACTTCAATGTAGATCTTTATACATCTCGTCACCGAGTTTGAGGAGCTGCCGACTTCCAGCGCTTCTAAGGCATTGGCGTTGTTTGCCGGCATGTTGCATTGAACGGGAATCGTGCTGGTGAGGTCGCTCTCGGCATAGAGCACATGATCGCGTCTCGGATTGTTGCCGCCAAGTTTGCCTAACACGAAGTTACCGCCCTTCGCCGAGCTGAAAGAACCGATCAGTTCGTTCTTGAAGACACTGACAGCAGCGAATGAGTCTTCAACGCCTTTCATCACGCCCCAGTAGTGTTGGCCCGGCTCAAACGCTACCGGCTCGCCGTTCGCAGCGCTAACGACCTTAAAGCCCGGCGCAAACGGGTTGACCTGGACCAATTCGAGTTCGACAGGAGCGCCGGCAAACACTGGAAGACGCAGTGTCAGGCTTGGCGACTTCTTGTTCACCAGATCTGTCAACGCATTCTGTCGCAACTGAAGTACGGTGCCCGCCTTGAGCGCGCGTCTTTGCGTCGCGTCGTTAGTGACGGAGCGTGTTTGACGGTCAAAGGGTTCTATTGTCGGAAAGTCTCTACCTGATCGTTTCGCGTTTTCGACCAATTTGGAAATCCGCCTGGTCTCATTCTTTGCCTGGGGTGGTCTTGGTGGAGTTGAGCTTTGAGATGATACTCGCGAGCCCGATATGCTTAGCAGAGCTAGACACGTGAACAAGAGGATCGCCAGTAAGCTTAGGCGAAATAGTTTGTTACGCAGGATTGAGGAGATTCGATGGAATTTCATGACGCAGTCCTTTCTCGAGATCTGAGAAATGGGCAGCGTGAAGTCTCCCGCGTCGCGTGCCGCATTTCGCAGATGCAGTAAAAAGGTTCGGGGGTGAAGAAGTCTCAGGTCTCAAGTCTCACGTTTGAAGAGACGAGGATTCACGAGTGAGACTTTGCGTCCGGAGAAGAGGTTGGGATTAACAGCGTTCGCGTGGGGTTTCCGCTCGCTCACTAAAACGTTGAAATGCCAACGAGCTTGCTTAGAAACGTTGTCGGGATTTCTGGCGTTCTTTTACGCTCGGTGAGGTGATAAGTCAATGGCAAGGTAGCGTCCTGGTGTTACGATTAGTGTACTCACTGGTCGCTAGACATGCGACGGCTGCCTTATGAGTGCGCGTAACGCAATTCTCGCTTTGTGCAGCTGCGACTTCGATGTTCCCTCACTTCTACCTTTTCGTTTGGCTATCTCGCTATGTTGCCATCCGTGGACATCGTGCAGGATCACGGCGTCGCGATATCCACTCGGAAGTTTGGCCATGACTTCCGACAACAGAATGCGATCGACGATGTTCGTACGCCTGTTGCCGGTGACAACTTGAGCCAGCATTTCTCCGCTTTCAGTTATCTGCTCAGCTCGCAGTCTGCATTTGTGTTTGCGGAAGTGCATTAGCACGTGATTCACAGTCAGACGATGGAGCCAGGTGGTAAACGCCGCGTCGCCGCGAAAGCTTCCAAGCGTGCGGAATAGCTGAACGAAGACTTCCTGCGTGAGGTCCTCCGCATCCGAAGAGTTCTTAGTCATGCGAAAGCAAATGGAATAGACGCGACGATGATGCGTTTGATAAAGCTCGTGAAAGAGTTCCTGATCAGCGTCGGTGAGCGGTTTTGTTTTGACTGATTTGTTCATGGTCTCCCGATGGTATCGAGGGAGCCACGAACACTCTTTCTAAACGCTGCTCAAAACGGCCGCATTTTGCTGTTTTGCTCACAGCTAATTACTTTCGGGTGTTTGCACGCTCTTCCAGGAGATGGTGACGCTCTTTCCCGGATCCAAAGCCTCGACGCGGAAGAGAGCGTAAAGGTCCGTCTCCGAGTCTTTGGTATGCACGACGTACATATGACCGACTATTGCCTTGACGGGTGGATCGGAGGTCGGTACTGGATACGCGGTGAGTACCGGAACCTGAAACGCGTCATTCCAATTCAGGGCACCCATATCCTGGATGCGACTACAGTCATCCACCACCATTGTCACGTGAAAGCTGTCGGGGAAATTCCCGAACTGAATGTCCCAGTCATTCCTCGTGAAGGGCAGCGCCTGTTCACCGTTCATGCCGTGCTCAAAACTAAACGTCGCGTCGACATAATTATCTTCACCGTTAATTACGGCTCGCTTTAGGAGCGTCGCCGTCCGGGGCGCGGTCTGAACTTCGACATTGAAAATCACTTCGTTGCTGGTCTGACCGTGGAGGGTCACGCTGATCCACACGTCGCCCGCTTGAGCCAATTGGTCAGGCAACCTGGCGACGATCTGCGTCACCGAGTCCAAACCAGGAACCTTTCCAACGAACTCAACATTCAAGTTGTAACTCCTGGACCGCGAATCTCTGGCCCGAGCAGTCACGGCCGAAGCATTCTCTCCTGGCAAGAGGTCCAAATTGATCCCGAAAAGTATGAGGCGGGTGCGCCGGTCTCTGCTGAGATTATCGCGGCTCACGACAGCGAGCGGGTCGCGCGTGAAGGTGACCGAATCGACGGCGGCTGCGCGTGGCGAGTTCTCCTGTGTAAGTAAAACTGGGGCCGGAGTCTGAGGGTATACCCAATTGCCGCAGCAGGCGATCAGGACAACGAGGCCGCACGTTGTAAACAGGATCTTCATGTTGAGGCCCGTCTCCGCCGGAAACGATGCTAGTAACGGACTCCCTGTGATGAGATATAGCTTGTGGGTGCTTATACTCCGATCGTGAGGGAGCGTCAATGTGAGTCGTTGAGTTGGGCTAAGACTTAACTGCCGGTGCTTCTTCAGCCAGTAATTTCTTGATCACTTCTTCGGTTTGGTCATAGTAGCCTTCGCCGACGTGCATCCAGCGCACGCGTCCTTGCTTGTCCAGCAGGAACAGAGTCGGCCAGGCCTCGACGCCGTAGGCCTTCCACGTCGAGTAGTCCTGGTCAGTGACTACTGCGTACTTGATGTCCAACCCTGCAACTTCGCGCCGCAACTGGTCTATGTCTCGTTCAAAGTCTAACTCCGGAGTGTGCACGCCTATGATTGTCAATCCTTTATCACGATACTGCGCGTCCCACTTTTTGAGCGAAGGCAAGGTGTTGCGGCAGTTGTAGCAGGCGAACGTCCAGAACTCGATCAATACCACGCGTCCATGCAAGCGCTTGAGCGCAAGCGGTTCGGAATTGATCCAAATGCCATTGGAGATTTCGGGCGCGGTGGGGGCGTTCGTTTCGGGAGTTAGAGTTCGGGGAGGGATCATTTGTTCTCCAGATGTCAGGCGTGAAATGCCGTTGCTCAAAACGCCCAGCGGTCCCGAACCTGTGGCATAGCCAATCGCCACAATTACGAGAATGACGATGACTAGCAAAGCGGCGAAAATCACACTCTGTCGATGCATGGTGTCGCTTCCTTAGACGACGTGACGGTAGCAAAAGCTGTCCACGTCGATCATTACTTTGGGGGTTCATTATAGACGTAACCATCCCGAGGATTCCGAGTTTCTGTTAAAGTTTGGGCCTTGAAAAGAATCATTCTCCTCTTCCTCGGCTCTTTCCTGGTGACGGCCGTTTTCTCGGCATCTTTAAAAGCCTTCTTCCAGACTGTTAGCTGGCGAGAAGTCTTGACGAAGGGACTTTTAATCCCCTGCTTTACCTGGACCATCCAGTTACCGTTATCCGCTGTCTTTCTGGATCGAAAAAGTAGATTGAGGTATTGGAATCGACTCGGGTGGGTTTGTTTGATCGGATCTATCGCACTATTGCCGGCAGCATTCTATAACTTTCTTAACGTGCAACCGTGGGTGTGGATTTCAATCGTCAACGTACTGGCGAGCGTCGTCTTGATGGGAATTACGTTGCACCTACTGCTACGCCGCGATGGGTTTCGCTGGCAATGGACTCTCAGTTGGATAGTGCTGATCGTCATCAACATGTCGCTCTATCTATCGTCAGTGCTGTAAAAACAGATTAGACCGCTGAAGGCGTCGCTAACTTTAACCTTTCCGCCTTTTTTCCGGCGCGCCAGGTAACCACCCCAGCTTTTGCGAGACTATAAATCGTCCGCCGGTTCTGAACGATCACTTTCGTCCAG
>Ga0111539_10004503_pt1 | contig 18220 bp, 21 predicted proteins | sample RhiMethybrSRZTD1_FD_79667 | JGI IMG/M metagenome (GOLD analysis project Ga0111539, IMG submission 79667) | Populus rhizosphere microbial communities from Tennessee, USA - Rhizosphere MetaG P. TD hybrid SRZTD1 (version 2) (version 2) | ecosystem: Host-associated > Plants > Roots > Rhizosphere >... | reverse complement strand
TGCGGTCCGCTTCAAACTGATCTGTCGGATATATTCAGTGGTCAAAAGAAATGAAGAATATCAAAAAGAATACGGGAAAATAGCAGCCTAAAAATTTGGTGAAACCATAGAATTCAGAAAACCCCTTGTTGTGCTACGGTTGCCTCCGGTTATTTATTGCTGCTAACGAAATCATATATGTATTACTATTGTCAGGTGCAGTACCGACTTGAAGAATTATGATCTTTCCAGTGTAACTATACTTAAATCTTAATATGCTTTTTCATTCTGTTCTCCAATAAACTCTCCTTTTTCTAAAATTTCTTTAAAGATTAAATAGTCTTTTTTATCATAAAATGAATAAATTATGAGTAAGAAAGTTGCGGTATCTTGTCGTGATAATAAATTATGGTGGCCATTATGAGCCTCGCTGTCGCAAAAATAAGTTTGATCATGAGTGTTTAAGGAAAAACCGTTTTTTAGAGCAAAATTATCAAATTCAGATAGGGAATAGTTAGCTAAGCTTGACAGTTGAGCAAATGAAAGTTTACATTCTTGTGAATAAGACAATTTCATTGAAAGAATGAAGATTAGTAAGACTAGTTTTCTCATGCTACGATGATGTTTTATTAACTGGCGCACAACGTCCAGGGCTTTCTGCTGTGCTGATAGTCTGTGTTACGTCAGCCCGGTACTGTCGCTGGGTAAAAATAGAAAGCTGATGGTATATTCCAAAGCTCAATTATGTTCGTACAGTTGGACTCTCTTACACCTCGGGAATTTCTTTGGCGATTATCTTACTGCGTGGTTTGAATAGAGTTTAGTAGAGGCTTTATTATAAACATCTTTTTACATAAAGAAATATTCAATTACCTTTTGTAAGATTCCAACCTAATCAAGACTCCCCTTCTCACCCTCTGAATTTAGTATTGTTTATTATTAAACAATTTTTATGAGAAAGCTGATTGTTCCATTATTAGCCATCCTGCTGTTCATTACATGCAAAAAACATGATCCTGAAACAAAAATTCAAGTTTGTCACAAAGATCAGAAGGAAGGCACTTCACATACTATTACTATAAGCGAAAGTGCGTTACCTGCACACCTGGCTCATGGAGATGTATTGGGCCCTTGTGTATCAACAGTTACAATTTGCAATCAGGTATGGATGCCTAAAAATTTGGATGTAGATCATTATAGAAATGGTGACCCAATTCCTCAAGTTACAGATCCTGCCGCGTGGGCTGCATTAACAACTGGAGCATGGTGCTACTATCTTAATTATCCGACAAACGGAGCTATTTATGGGAAACTGTACAACTGGTATGCAGTTAACGATCCAAGGGGTTTAGCACCTACTGGTTGGCACATACCAACAAATGCTGAATGGACAACACTTGTGTATTGTTTGGGAGGAGTTCTAGTTGCGGGAGGTAAAATGAAAGAAACGGGCACTACACATTGGCTTAGCCCCAATACAGGAGCTGACAATAGCAGCGGTTTTGCAGCCCTTCCGGGTGGCTTCCGTGGCTTCAATGGTTCGTTGTTCAACCTCATTGGCAGCTTCGGCTTCTGGTGGAGTTCTACAGAGCTCAATACTACAAACGCCTGGCACTGCTTCCTGTTTTATAACGATGCTAGTGTAACCAGCCTGGCCGCCCGTAAATCAGACGGTTATTCTGTTCGTTGCGTGAAGGATTAACAATTTGACTATTTGGGGTCTATTTGATGGTAGTGACAATAAATTATCATAACAGGTTGAATCCTTTTTCCAGTACACCCTACCTCTTATGATTTAGTAATAAATGACTGATGACACTGTACCAATTTAATGGTTTAGATGAAATGGAACAGGCCGAGGCGGTTTGGAGCGGTGTTCATTTAGGGGACCGGCAAGATGATTTGCACAATATTCTGCTTTATCAGATAGAAGGTTTCTACGTTGAAGTTTATTACAATAGACAACATAATGAAATTGTCCGGTTCAGATCCTTTTTTAAATCCTGATCAGCTCTTTCCTTACCTGGGCAAGATTAGTATTGATGATTTGATTTAAGGCATTCACGAATTTAACAGACAACAAGAAGATTAACCTACTTGATTGTGTCCTCTATTAATCTTAAATTGCTCTAAGCCGAAGATTTTCGAGTATCGGGGATTTGATTTTGTGATTTATCCAGAGGATCACGAACCGCCACATTGCTACATTGCAGGTATGCTTATCTCAGAACCAATATTAATCTCATAAAAAAGATGATTAAGGGAAGTATGATGAAAAGTGTAATGATTCTGATTTATTAAAATCAATAAATCAAATTATGGCTGAAAAAATAAATCCCGAAATGGTTCGGCCATTTAAAACTTCCAAATCCAGGTCTGCGAGGTTAAAAAAAGTAGTACTTCCCGGGCCATCGCTTTCAGAGCTTCCGATAGAAAATAATAGTGTAGGAGTCCCACAGTAACAATAAGACATCAAATTAAAATAGCCGGAGGGTAATCTTCGGCCTGTCAGAAATTAAACCATTGTCGTGTGTGTCTGAAAAGCACAAAAATAATGTAACCGTATAACAATAATATCGGCAAAGCATAATACCATTTCGTTGGCAATTTTTCTTTGCTGTCAATTTTAGTTTTAATATCGGTTATCACATCTTTCGGTATCAATTGCAGTGTTGCTTTTATAAGCAATGGAACAATTATTAGGTCGTCCAATAAGCCCAATATTGGTATAAAATCCGGAATCAGGTCAATAGGACTTAGTAAATACCCAACCGTCAGCCATGCAATAATCTTCGCTGACAATGGTGTTCGCTCGTCAAACAAAGCATAGTAAATCGGCACGATTTCTTGCTTTAATTTTTTTACCTTTTCTTTTGCCTTAGTAAACATTAATATCTCTGTGTTGTAAACATAATCAAGTGCCGGTTGTGTCGGTTTTGGAGTCGCCCTACCATAGCCGCCAACGTTCAGGTCTTTCTGCTGTGCGGATATTCCGTGTTAATTCAGCCCGGTACAGTAGCCGATCAAAGATAGAAAGCAGATGGTATACCTGCCGGCCGGCCTTGCTTCGCCGAAGCTTCGCAAAGGCGCAGCAGGCAGGTTCCAAAGCTCGGTTATGGTCGTTCAGTTGGGACTCTTTCTCAGCTCGGGAATTTCTTTGGCGATTATCTTACTGCATGGTTTGAATAGAATTTAGTAGAAACTTGATGATTACTATATTTCTAAATAAAGAAATATTATTTACCTTTTGTAAGATTCCAACCTAGTCAAGACTCCTCATCTCTCCCTCTGAATTTAGTATTGTTTATCAATAAACAAACTTTTATGAGAAAGCTACTTTTACCTTTATTAGCCATTGTGCTATTCATTACATGTAAAAAACATGATCCAGAAGCAAAAATTCAGGTTTGTCACCATGATCAGAAAGAAGGCACTTCACATACTATTACTATAAGTGCAAAGGAGTTGCCTGTCCATTTGGCTCATGGAGATTTGCCGGGTGCCTGTCCCATAGTAACAACTAATATCTGCGACCAAACCTGGATGGTTAAAAATCTGGATGTGGATCATTATAGAAATGGTGACCCAATTCCTCAAGTTACAGATGCTGCGGCATGGGCTACAGCAACAACCGGAGCCTGGTGTTATTATAATAATGACCCTGCAAATGGAGCTATTTATGGAAAACTATACAACGGGTATGCGGTGAACGATCCAAGAGGTTTAGCACCTGAAGGCTGGCATATACCTACAAATAGTGAATGGGAAACACTTACAGCCTGTTTGGGAGGTCAACCCCTTGCTGGTGGTAAACTTAAAGAAATCGGAACAACCCATTGGATAGAACCTAATATCGAGGCCACCAACGAAACTGGATTTACAGCACTTCCCGGAGGATTAAGGATTGATAACGGAGGGTTCGTGGAACTTAGGGTAACTGGCGAATTTTGGTCTACTACCAAAACTGACCAATTTTCAATTCCCAATATAAATATAATCAGGTATTTGCAAAATTATAACGGTTATCTTCTTTTCAGCGGTACCCCTGACAATTTTGGCAACTCAGTTCGCTGCGTGAAGGATTGACAAATTGATTTAAATTCACTTAACGACCCTTCTTAACAGAAGGGTTTTTCATTATGGAAAATATTCCGATTAGTTTTGAGTGTGAAGGAAAGAACTATAAAGGCTCTTTGAGTGCTGTGTGTGGAGCCGGGACCCATGTCTATTATTTAATGATTGACAAATTCTACAACGCAAGGTTGCGACTTACAGAACTACACGGATGGCAGTTTGATTCAACGCCAAAAACAGAAGGTTTTAAGGAGTTGAAGGATTTTTTTGCCGATGTTGTTACTGCATGGTATCAATAAAATATTGAATAATTATGGCATCAAAAAAACAAAAGGATTTAGAAAAGGCAGAAAAGTCTATTGAATATCTCAAAAGGTATTCGACCGAACAAATTTTAAATATACTCTCCAATAGTGGCTTTACTCATGTGCCATTTAGATGAATTGTTTATATATATTAATTGCTACACAAAACCCTACCAATAAGCTTTTCCTGGCTACCTGCATAAAACACTAACTGAATAATTAGCATAATAGTTGTGAGCTAATCATGTTTACCGTAAACTCCCATGAACAAATATATTGGTTTAGACGTCGATGTGCCGTTAGATTTGCTGGCTCGGCATACTTCGAAGTACACGGCAATGAGGAAATTAGGCATTTATACTGTTGAGGAAATTACACATCAAAAAGAAATAATCCGAGCACTCCAAGGGGCGATATTATTCAAATGGGGCAAACAATCGGATTATATTGATCGCGAAAGAGCTCTTGGAATGACAGCTTAACCACAGAGGATTAGTCGAAGTTACTAGTTGGAGGTTCGTGCTAGTGCTAGATTCTAAGGTTTAGGTAAAGACTTCTGGAAATCATTTTTTTTTGCCGTGCATAACTTCTTCGACCGCAGCTTCGATGCCTTTCCCATTCATTTCAACAGGTTCTACATACAATCTTCCCCATTTGATTTTACCACCCTCTACGCCCATGACGGTCACTCCCCTCATGAGCAACTTACTTTTATCTTGCCTTGTTCCTCGCCATTCCCATTCAGCCCATATAGAGTTATTGCTTATGGCATGTCTTAATATAAGAGCTGAAAAATCAGGCATTTCAGTAAAATTAGAGGCCCAATTCTTCTTCACTTGCTCCTGTCCGTTGAAAGTGCGGCCGGGGTGAACAGGCTGTTCACTGGAATAGGTTTCATCAAAACACTCAATCAATAATTTAATGTCATGGCTGTTAAAAGCATCCTTCAATTTTAAAAGTAAAGATTCCAAATCCATTTTACTCAATTTTAAAATTGCGGCAGATGAGGCTAACGGTTACGGATTGGCGATGTGGCAGCATTTGAAAATCGTTAGCCCGCAACTGCTGCTGAATAAAGTTACAAATGTTGATGATAAGAAATATAGTTCGGCGTTATTAGTCGGCTGGAACTGAAGCTAATTAGCGAACAAAAAGTTGAGCATATTTTCTTCGAGCCGCCATATTGCCAAACCGCCTGTTGTGCATTCGTGCTTCTGTCGCAAGTTTAGTCTCTTAACTTCCGAAATGCCGGTGTATCTCTCACTTTGTCGAAATCGGGATTATTCAATTGGTCAATAAAGACTTGTTTCGTAAAAACCTCATTTAGGTTTTGTTTTGCCCTGTTCAGATAACCAAATCCGGCGGATTTATCGTTTGCCAAAATTTTCATGCGTCCCAAGTCAAAAAGTATTATGGGTTCTTTTGGGTTTTTTGCATGATATAATTCAAGAACTTTCATTGCTTCATTATATCTTTTTAGTTTTTTCAGGATAAGGAACTCATCATTAACTGCAAAGGTCCTAATATATGGATCAGATGAACGAATCGTTTGTATGCGTCTTGCCAAAGGCAACGAATATTTTTCATAAACCGAATCCTCTTGGATGCCCATGAAGCTTTCTTCAAGTATATCCAATAAATGACCTGCATCATTTGCATCGTTTGCGATTCGCTTGTCATTCAGTTTAATAATTTTATTGACACTGTTACTTGCTAAATTCTGATAGCAGTCATACATTGCTTTGTATGTTAAATTGAGTCGCACCTCTCTTATATACATATCTGAAGGTTCCAATTCTTTTAAAAGAAGTCGATAGTAATAAACCGCCGAATCATATTTATTTTCAGTTTTATAAACTTCTCCAAGCCAATAATAACCATCCATCATCCTGTTATCTCTTGGTTTAATTGTGTTATAATGCTCAATAGCTTTTCGGTAATAAAATTTAGCACTGTCATAATTATGCTCATTCCAATTATAAACGTTTCCAAGTTTTATATAAGCCTGCCCATATTCTGGATCATATTGAAGTAATCTGTGCAAATAATATATAGCGCTATCATTCGCCGTGCCCAGTTGTGTAAATCTTATGGCAAGAAAAATATAATTGCCAACATTATCTGGTTCCATTGCTATTGCTTTCCGCAATAGGTTCAGTGCCTGTGCTGTATCATGTTCGCTCCATACCACATCCGACATAACGGAATAAGCATCCCCCGTTTTTGGATTGAAACTCATTGCCTTTTCAGCATATTTCTTTTGCAATGCAAGTTTCTTATCCCAATCCTGCAAGTCATAAGTTTTAAATTGGTAAACATGTGCGAGAAATGCGTAAGCTGCCGAATAACTGGAATCTTCTTTTATAGCTAATTTTAAATAATATTCTGCACTGTCGGCTCCTTCTTTTGTCCATTTCCAAATACAGTCGTAATAAGCTTTCTTAAAATAAGTAAATGCCTTTTCATTAGGAGAACCATTTTTGAGGGAGTTTTTATAATAGTTAAATCCCCGTTGAGCTGAGACGGTGGCCAGATTGATGATTAAGAAAAGTGGGAACAGTATTTTTTTCATATTTAATCATTTAAGTGAATCGTCCCCGTCACACAGAGGAAGTCAGATTTTAGGAGAGAACCTGCATATAGCACCGCACAACGTCCAGGGCTTTCTACTGTGCTGATAGTACGCGTTACTTCAGCCTGGATCTGTTGCTTGTTAAAGATAAAAAGCTGCGGTTTAATTCCACGGCTTGATTCGTTTAAAAATGTTAGCCTAGATTATTAGTCCCGGTTTAATGCTTTTGCTACAATAATTGCTACCCGAACGCTATCAATTGCTAGGTGTTGCTGGTTTTCAATTTACTGCTCAATGATATTAAAGGATTCATACCTATAGCGAGCAGTCAGGTACTGATTATGGTCGAAATTTGTTATCCTTTCGTTCCAATTAAACGACAAATTGTATCTAGTCAGTTGTTAAACCAATACCTTAAGAGCTGACCGACTGAAGAGTTGATTCACCTATTACATTACCTTTATCTTGTCTAGCCAATCACCCCCGACCTGAATTCTACCTTATTCGAATCGACACATCAAAATTCTATCTAACTGGAAACTATGTTATGAATAGTTTTAAAGAATCATGTTATGCCCTTATACAAAATTTTTGCCCTCCCTGTTCCAAACGGATTTACGGACTTTTTTCCGGCTGAAATCAATGACAAGAATGTAGCTGTTGGTACTGCCATAAATTGGGGAGGACCAACTAAGGCTTTACTTTGGCAGTCGGGAGCCTTTACGCTGCTGAATATACCAGGAAAGAACATCTCAGCGAGGGGTTTGAACTCAAAGTCAAATGTTGTGGGACAAGTGGACAATCAACCCTTTTTTTGGCAAAAGAGTACGGGCGTAACGTCGATACTGAAAGATCTTAACGGAAACCCTGGTGTTGAATTCTACGCCACGGCAATAAACGATAAAGATCAAATTACAGGTTGTTTTGGTCGCTACCCAAATCAACATCCCGTGCTTTGGCAATCCCCTAATGCGGTTCCGATCGATTTGTTTGCAGGGGTAAATTTATATTCTCCAACTGTTGGGGCCGGCGCGGATATTAATAAAAATGGGGTAGTGGCCGGGACTGTTGTAGCCTCGCCATTTATGTTAGAGCAGGGATTTATGGATGATGTCAATCTCAATCTAAATCTCTTTATGAACCCTGGTTCTGTTGGTCAGGCTATTTTGGATCCTAACTATAATTGGAATCCAAGCTTTTGTTCAGCCAACGCTATAAATAATCTGAAAAATCCACAGGTAGTTGGTGATATTCTTCGGAACGCTCCTCCCAACGCAAGAGTCGGTGTTCCTTATTTGTTTGATTCGCAAACCGGGTTAACGCAGGATCTAGCTTCACCACTGGAACCCGGGGGATCAAGCGATTTGAACGACAGCGGTGATGTGGTAGGAAATATCATTACAGGATCTGGTTTCGGGAGTTTTGATCCAATAGCTGTATTATGGACCTTTAACGGGCTAGTGAGAACAGACTTGAATCATCCTACAGTAAGTGATGCACAGATTAACGATTGGCATCTTTTAAGTGGAGAAAGTATCAACAACAAAGGGTTTATCGTAGGTTTTGGATATTTAAACGGAGATACAAGCAGGGCACTTCCCTGGCTTTTGAGACCAGCCATTCAGGTTACTAAAATCCCACTCGAATATATGTTTCCGCAAATGTTGTGGCCCGGGCAAGCTTATGATGGTCCAAGACCGAAGGGGTGGCCTTTCGGAATACCTTTCCCAATACCTTCTCCTAATCCATTTCAAATCGTTGGACGTGGTTTGAAGCATTTAGATAATATGCTCACCAGCAAAAAAGTGCTAGAATTAGCTAACGGTCTAAAAAATGAAAAGGGTCGAAGTGGAATTCGTGCGATTGCCCTTGGGGTTATTGAAGAAGAAATGAAAATTTTGAAGAAATTGGCAGCGCCTCCCACGCAAGTCAAAAAAATAAAGGGAAGTAGTGGTAAGCGGAATTGATAGACGTCCTTAAGTTTTTTCATTAGACAGCTTTATTCGAGAAAAAACCGGGATTAATGACCCGGCTAAATGCCTCTTGTTAACCTTTCTGTCCGATTCAACGACAAATTGTAAACACTTTTGAACACTGGGCAAAATTTGTCAGGGATATTTTAGCAGGGTGGCCTGAGCTGCTAAATTAAGACCAAAGAAGCTGGGCAATTTCCTGCTGATTATCTTACTGCATAGTTTGAACAGAATTTAGTAGACCATATGATGCGTAAGCAAAGAGCAGGACAGATCTTTACTATTTCATCGACCGCCGGCCTTGTTGGCTTTGCGTTTGGAACCGCTTACGCTGCTTCAAAATTTAGTCTTGAAGGATGGATGCAGTCATTGCAAGCAGAAGTTGAACCCTTCGGCATTCAAACGATAACTGTCAATCCTGGCTTTTTCCGTACTGAACTCCTGACTGATGAGTCAACCCATTATGCAGAGGGGACTATTCCCCACTATGACGAAGCACGAAAAAAGCAAATGGAATTTTGGAAAGGGTATAACGGGCAGCAATCCGGTGAGCCGCCCGAACTTGCCCAGGCTTTATTGAAGATTTCAAATGAAGCGCAACCGCCGCGTCGTTTTATAGCAGGTGCAGATGCAGTTGCTACTGCCGACCAAGTATCAGCAACACTTAAACAACAAACAGACGCTTATCGTGAACTGTCTGGTTCATTAGGTTTTGATGACAACAAATAATGGAAAATGATATGGCGAACAATAACAACAAAACAGATAATAACAATTTGGATATCAGCCGCCGCAAATTCATAACGAAGTCTGCACTGGCGGGAGCAGGACTAGTTGTCGCATCAATTACAGATTTATCCGCATTTGATGGCGTACCATCAAACAATATCGACAAAGGCAGAAATAAACAAAAGGAGATGGTAAGATGAAAAAAAGAAAATTAGGTGCGTTGGAAGTGTCGGAAATTGGTGCAGGTGCAATGAGTATAAGCGCGAATTACGGACCACCTGCCGATAAAAAACAAGGCATCAATACGCTGCGCAAAGCGTTACATTTTTTGATACCGCAGAAGTTTATGGGCCCTATACAAATGAGATTTTAGTTGGCGAAGCCCTTGTAAGCGACTGAATACCGACCGCATCGACCTTTATTATGAACACCGCGTTGACCCGAAAGTGCCGATTGAAGATGTTGTCGGAACGCTCAAAGAATTGATTCAACAAGGCAAGGTTTTACATTACGGCCTTTCAGAAGCCAACGCCAAAACCATCCGCCGCGCTCATGCAGTGCATCCCGTAACAGCTATTCAGACAGAATATTCTTACATGGAAAGAGACCCTGAGAAATACGGTGTGCTTGATGTTTGTGAAGAATTAGGTATCGGCTTTGTTCCATGGGGTCCTGTAGGCATGGGCTATCTTACGGGCAAGATTGATACACCAGCAAAATTGAATGGCGAAAAAGACGGCCGTTTAGGGTTTGACCGTTTCAGTGCTGAAAACCTGAAAGCCAACTGGCCGATTGTGGAAGTATTGAAAAAGTTCGGCGAGAACAAGAACGCAACACCAGCGCAAATTGCTATCGCATGGCTGCTAGCTCAAAAACCATTTATTGTGCCTATCCCGGGCACACGAAGCGTAAAACATCTGGAGGAAAACTTAGGTGCTCTAAATGTTGAGCCAACTTCAGCGGATTTGAATATACTTGAAAAAGAGTTTTCAAAGTTGAAAGTCAATGGATGCCGCAGGCACAAGGCGCATTTTGACCAGGTGGAGCCTGCGGAATGACGAGCCGCGAACCTATATTTAAACAAAAATCCTTGTGTCGGCGGTTCCCCCGACTATTCGGGGCCGCCCCACACCACAATTAAATCGCTGTATCCAGGGATTTTTTGTTTATAGAGACCTCGTAATGCACTAAAGGGTATATCACATTTGATCTGTAATCGGCCGAATCGGTTAAGTAGCTGCACTTAACGGATCAAACAAAAAAAACTCATTCCTTTGAACAATGGTGAAAACGAAAGCCTTCTGCCAAAAAACAACCTGATTACGGCGGCTTTATTACATCATGGTCAGCAGTAATTCTAATCAGCTTTTGTATATTGCTCAGCAACGCCTGATTGCGGGATGGTAGGATAACTCGGACTACCGACAACAACCATTGACGTGCGCAGGTGTTTTCCACGTTTGTTTGATGCATCAACTTATTACAAATAATTTTCTACTTATGAGACGTTTCGTTGTTAATCTCCTTTTTTTTCTGACTGCATGCACCTGTTTTGGTCAGTCACGCATAGCGAAAGAAATAGATCGGGCTACTCCATCGTCTATAGCTTTAGCGCCCCTTCATTTTCTTGCATCAGATGAATTAATGGGACGTAGTACCAGCAGACCTGAAATCCATATTGCGGCACGTTACATTAGCGAACAATTCAGAAGTTTTGGGCTAAAAGAAGTCGATAATACAACAGACTACTTTCAAACTTTTGAACTAAAATTTGTGCGCCCTTCTGCAATCGGACAGTTTTCTTTGAATAATATAACATATAGAATGGGTAGCGAACTCTTGCCCTCAGGACCAGGCAATAGCGCCCACATTTCCATTGATGCTCCTGTGATTTATGTCGGAATGGGCACACAGGCTGAAATTGAAAAAGTTGATGTGAACGGGAAACTTGTCGTCATGGATATAGAAATGAATGATACGACAACATTTACCCAGGGAATTTTTGCAGTGTATCGCAATGGCAAAAAAGCAATGGATAAAGGTGCAGCAGCAATTATTGGCCGGTATGATAATCCAAAAGAGGTTCATTGGAACGGGATGCTACGTAATTCTAAGCGGGAGTATTTATTTTTTGAGCATATGTCCTTTTTTCCCGTCTATTTTATAAACGATCGCAACAAAAGTCTGTTAACTTCAATTAACGCGGGAAGTAAGGGCAAACTTCAGGTAAACGCCGATGAAGTAATAACTGTATTTGCAAAGAACGTATTAGGATCTATAGAAGGTGCTGATCCGCAACTTAAGAACCAGTTCATCGTGCTTTCAGCACATTATGATCATGTGGGTATTGCCAATGAACCTCAGATGGAAAATGGAAAACTCGACAGTATCTACAATGGCGCAAGGGATAATGCCATTGGTACAACGGCCCTGATCAATGCTGCGCGGTATTTTGTCCGGCATCCACCCAAACGATCTATTCTGTTTATTGCTTACACCGGAGAGGAGATCGGGTTGCGGGGTAGCAGGTACTTTGCCGAACATCCCGCGATTCCACTTAAACAAATAGTTTACAATCTTAACATTGATAACGCAAGTTACAACGATACCTGCCGGGTGACGGTAGTGGGACTAGGAAGAACATCCGCAGATGCGGATATCCAAAAAGCATCAATGGCCTTTGGCTTGTCAGCTATGCCTGATGCCACACCGGAGCAAAACTTCTTTGACAGGAGTGACAACTTAAGCCTCGCAGCAAAGGGAATTCCTGCCCCAACATTTAGCCTGGGTATTGCGAAGTTTGACGAAACGATCAAGAACCGTTATCATCAGCTCAGCGATGAAGTAAGTAATATGGACTTGAACTATGCCATGAAATACATAAAATCCTACATTCTTGCTGCTAAGAATATTGCAGACAATCCCGTTCAGCCGCGATGGAAGAAGGGAGATAAATATGAAGCGGCGTGGAAAGCGCTATACCAAAAGTCCTTGTGATAGACAGCTAACAAGATATTGCCATAATCAGGACGGACACGATGCCTCGTGGCTGACAAATATACTTTAAAACGTAAATTATCTTCGCTTTACGCGAGAACCAGGTTTTCTTGCCGACTTAATTAAAATGAATTCTATTCGATGTAGCAGGACGAATATCTACTTTGATAGAGGCGCATAAATCCTTAACCTTAAAGAACCTCTGATATTCTGTATAACGTGGACATCCGCAATTATTTGTTAAACAACAAAATCCTTTATCGCGTCCAGGAAATCCCTCCTCTTTCGCTGCGAAACCTCAAGTTGCCTGCCATTGTCCGAGCTTCTTTTGTTTACGAAACTCGGGATTTCGCTTAACTAATTCGGTAAACACCAACTGCGTAGAACCAGCTAATTTTTATCGCATAATTCAACATGATCCATCACACAGCCTGAGTTTCCAACAATCAAATACCAAGTTGTTTAAACAGTTGCCAATAATCCTGGTTATTCGGTGCCAGTTCCTTCAGCTTCCTTGTACTTGTAAAGCCTGGTCATTCTTCTGAAGCGCATTATATACCGTTGATAAATTAAGCCGGGCATAGTTCATCAGGCTGTCCTTTCTTAAACCACGCAGATAGAATTTTTCGGCATTATTATAATCCTGCACTTTCAGGTAATAATCAGCTATCATCAAATTCCCAACTGAAAAATCTGCCTGGTAAGCCAGGTAGCTTTGCAACTCGCTGCGTGCTGAAGAAAATGCCTGTGAATATCGCCCGGGTATTTCCTTCCTGGGCAGAGTAGAATAAAGATCGGCCGCCGCGATGCGAACCGCTCTCACTTTATGGGAAAGCAAAGGTCCTACACTTCCCTGCCAGTCTTCAGCCGGGAAATTTGATAAATTTCTGAGTGCCCTGTACCTTGTTTGTGCATCATTATCTGCGAGGCATCTTACCAGCGCCTCCAAGCTTTTTTGTGTAGGGATGCTGCCCAGGTAATCCGCTGCCGTAGCTTTCACAATGCCAGGAACAGACGTGTCACCCAAAAGTTTTATAAGATGTCCTTCAGCAGCCAGCCCGGTCTTGCTTCCCGGAATAAGATCATCCGCAAAATGATATTTCCGCGTGGCCATACCATTTTATCACGGCATCTGCCGCCCATTGAGGAGTTTTGTTAGCGTGACAATTTGTGCATGCATTTGGGGTCCCATACTTTACAGAAAGGTCAGGCCGCGGTACACGGAAACTGTGATCGTGACGCAGATCATTACCCATGTATAATTTTCCGGGCATGTGACAACTTTTGCATTCAGATCCAGTAATGCCCGCGGGGTGGAAAGTATGGGATGGGTCATAATAGGTTTTTGCATGACATTGCAAACACAACTGGTTGCCGGCAAAAAGAATGTTACCTGAATGCGGGTTATGGCAATTGCTGCACTTCACATCCCGGCGAAACATTTTGCTCTGGAGAAATGAAGTGTAGATATAATCTTCATCATTCACCTGGCCATCTGCGTGAAAATGTTCTGTTGTGGGGATTTCAGGAATATAGTTATCCATGATTTCGCCGCTTTGAATCAAAGAAGCGCTGAGATTAGATTTGCGGGCGTGACAAGGAGCGCAGGTATTTATTTGTGCCAATTGCCCGGAACCTTTATCAAGGTGAAGATAAGACCCGGGAATTCTTTTCCCATTCTAATAGTCGTCGCCGCTTATAAAGTCAATATGCGACTGCCCGGCGCCGTGACAACTTTCACTACTTACGTTGATCACACTAAACGTTGTATCGTAACTATCCGAATCAATATTATAATTTTTCTGCAGGTTGGTAGAATGACAGGAAGCACACATAGTGTTCCAGTTTTGAGCATTCCCGGTCCAGTGCAGCCAATCATGCGATGCGATCTTCTGGCCGGGATACTGGTGAAACCATTTTTTTGCCGGGTATCCGAGCTAACCCGCGGCACCTGCATACGTCCGCCCGGAAATTCGACGAGATATTGTTGCAGCGGTGTAAACCCGAATGTATACTTAACTTCATAATCATGATTGACGCCATCATCACCCTGCGTATTGATAAAAAATTTTCCGTCCTTTTTGAAAAACCGGCTGTTAACACCGTCGCCTGTAAAAACTGCATCGCTGAAATCACCTTTTACGGTTGAATCATTTGGCGGCTGCATGGTACCAGTGGTTGTAATGATCGCTCATTTACTCCAATTGTATCAACGGTTGTCATACAAATTACAACTCCTTATCCTGCGGTTTGGTCCGGAGCGACCTTGCTTGTTCCTCCTTTCACGGTTGGCGGCGGCGGAACAGAAACAACAATTTGTTCTCACTAACGTCAATATGGAGTGTTCAAACTGCATGCTTGTTTCAATTAGGCTTTTGTTTTAATTCTTTAACGGTTGCTTCTCCCTCGCTTCTTCCAAAATCTTTCCAATCAGACTTTTTAAACTATTTGTTTCTGTTGTAGTTAAACCCTGCAACAGTGATTCCTCGAGGAGATCAAGGGCGGCATTACAATCTTTGAGCAATTTCTTTCCTTTAGCTGTAAGACTCAGTCGCAAAATTCTCTTATGAGCCGGGTCGACAGATTTCTTTAAAAGTTTTTTTCGTTCCAGCACCGCCACCAGCTCATTCATGCTTTGCGGAGTCATCGAAAACCGGCGGCTGAGCTGCGCCGAAGACAGATCGCCTTTATCGTAATCCACGAAGTAAAGTATTGTGAACTGGATTGGCGTAATATCAAACTCTTCCAAAGCACGGCTCATCCGGCTCGTCACTTCTATCTCTGCCCTTTTGATAAGGTATAATATACGTGGATTCATGCAGTGGTCTCCAAAAGTAAAATTTTTTTCAATATCAGGATTCCTTATATTCGAATTGGAAAGCCTGGCTTTTCATTGCTTGACTTTATGACACGTATCGTCACAATGCCCGACACGAAGCTGTCACTGAGGTATGCCTGGTATGTTGTTGCCTTATTGACATTGGCCAACATTTCATCCTTCCTGGACAGGCAGATACTTGCCCTATTGGTACCCTTCATTAAACGGGATATGCACTTAAGTGATACGAAAGTGAGCCTTCTCATGGGGTTGAGCTTTGCTATGTTCTATACGATTTTTGGAATAATCATCGGTCGCCTTGCCGACCGGTCCAATCGCCGGAACATTATAATGGCCGGCGTCGCAGTATGGAGTATAATGACATCTCTTTGTGCCGGCGTAAAGAATTACATGCAGTTTTTCCTGGCAAGAATGGGAGTCGGAGTGGGTGAAGCAACACTATCGCCATCCGGTTATTCCATGATCGCGGATTATTTTCCTAAACGGAAGCTGGCGATTGCCATGAGTGTGTTTACGCTCGGCATCTTCCTTGGTTCTGGGCTTGCATTAGCAATTGGTGCCAGCCTCGTCGCCAACCTTCCTAAGGAAGGCACCATTCACATACCGCTGTTTGGCGATATTTATTACTGGCAAAGCCTTTTTCTGATTATTGGGTCACCCGGGCTCGTGATCTCATTGCTAATGCTGACCGTAAAAGAACCCATACGCAAAGATGTCCATCACATCGCAGGTCAACGGTCAAGCTTCAATTTCAGGGAATCATTATCGATTATTTTCAAACATCCCGGGGCCTATCTTGGAATTTGCATCGGCACCGCATTCACTGCATTTATTAATTATGGAATGAGCGCATGGATGCCTACCTATTTGAATCGAACATTTGGATGGAGCATGCCTAAAGCCGGTCTGAGTTATGGCCTGGTACTCTGTGCAGGTTCCGTATCTGGTGTTTTATGGGGGGGGTGGTTGGCGGACAAATTAAAAAGCAAAGGGATCAGCAATGGTCGTGTGCGGGTGGGTGTTATTGCCGGCGTTGCCGGCCTCTGCTGTTCATTTATTCCACTTATCGGGAATCCATATTGGGTGCTTGCCGCAGTCTTGCTGCCATCATTTTTCCTCGCATCGCCAATGGGTGCATGTACTACCGCCATCCAGGAATTAATGCCCAACCAGGTGAGAGCATTGGCATCAGCAGTTTTTCTATTTATTATAAATATGATTGGCATGGGCATGGGTCCATCCATTGTGGCAATTTTTACTGATTATGTTTTTCACGATGAAAAAGCGATTCGTTTTTCACTGGTGGCTTTGTTCATTATCGGAGGAACACTTGCATCCTTGTTTTATGTCATAGGATATAATGCGTATAAAAAAGCGATGGGAAAAGTGTAATGGAGCATTCGGGTGATGATTAACAGTGAAGAGTGACAAGATCGCTAACAAGTTTAAAAAAATGTCAACATCACTCTATTCAAGACGCAATCTTCATTTCATGCTGTATGAAGTGCTGGATGTATTGGAGCTGACTAACCATTCTTATTTTGGAGCGCACGATAAAGAAAGTTTCAACATGGTACTTGATGCAGCAGAGAGCGTTGCCGCAAAGACAATGCGCCCTTTCCTGAAAGAAAGCGATAAGAAACCTCCGGAAATCGTAGATGGAAATGTAAAAGTGAATCCTGCCGTACACACATATTATAAACTTTTTTGTGATAGCGGATTGCTGACTGCCGGCTTTGACGAACAATATGGCGGGCAGCAATTACCTAAAACCGTGTACGCTGCCATGGACTTCATCCTGGGGAACGCACACAATGGTTTTGAAATGTTTACGTCATTATCGGTTGGCGTGGCAAGGTTGCTGATTAGTTTCGCATCACCTCACCTGGTGGATAACTATGCAACCAAAATAATAAGTGGCGAATACTCCGGCACCATGTGCCTCACCGAAACCCAGGCGGGGAGTTCTCTTAGTGATATTGCGACAGCAGCTTACCGGCAAGCTAACGGCACTTATAAAATTAAAGGGCAGAAGATCTTTATTTCGGCCGGGGATCATGACATCACAAAAAACATTGTTCACCTAGTACTCGCCAGGCCAGAAGGCGCACCAAAAGGAATAAAAGGCATTTCCCTGTTTGTTGTGCCCAAAAGGAGAATGGAAGGTTCAGGCTTAGTTAGTAATGACGTTCATTCGATTGCCATCTATCATAAAATGGGACAGCGCAGCACTCCGGCCATGCACCTCGAATTTGGAGCGGACAATAATTGCATCGGCCATCTTGTTGGTGAAGAAGGAAAGGGTTTAGCATATATGTTTCAAATGATGAATGCAGCAAGATTGGGAGTAGGCCTTGCAGGGACTTTTATTGCGTCCGCAGCCTACTATGCTTCCTTGCAGTATGCCAAAGAAAGACCACAGGGAAGAAGATCCGACCATAAGTCAATGGATGATCCGCCAGTCACCATTATTCATCATGCTGACATCAGGCGCATGTTGCTCCTGCAAAAAAGTTTTGTGGAAGGCTCGATTGCATTTTTATTGCAATGTTATAAATACATAGACCTTGAAAAGGTAAGTAACGTTGAGGAAAAGCAACGCTATAATGATTTACTTGAGCTTCTCACACCCGTTGCCAAAACCTATGGTGCAGAAATGGGAATAGTATCAGTAAACAATGGCCTGCAGGTATTGGGAGGATATGGCTATACCGAAGATTTCATGCTTGAACAACTTGCCCGTGATGTTCGT
>Ga0111539_10004501_pt1 | contig 18223 bp, 12 predicted proteins | sample RhiMethybrSRZTD1_FD_79667 | JGI IMG/M metagenome (GOLD analysis project Ga0111539, IMG submission 79667) | Populus rhizosphere microbial communities from Tennessee, USA - Rhizosphere MetaG P. TD hybrid SRZTD1 (version 2) (version 2) | ecosystem: Host-associated > Plants > Roots > Rhizosphere >... | reverse complement strand
TGCGGCCGTCGAGCTCCGTGATCTTGGCCTTGCCGACCGAGGAGATCGCCGTCATGAGCGGCGCGTGGTGCGGCAGGATGCCGTAGCTGCCATCGATCCCATGGAAGCTCACTCGGGCGACCTCGCGATCGACGAGCGTGCGATCCGGGGTCACGATGCGGAGGTGCAGATCGCCGCGTCGCCCGAGTGTTTGCCGCCGTAGCCCGAGGCCGTGTCGGGCACGAGCACGCGCACCTTGTCGGCGGGCAGGCGCAGCGCCGCCATGAGCTCCTCCTTCACGCCGAACGGCCGCTGCGTTGCGGTCCAGACCGTGACCTTGCCGTCCTGCCACTCGGCGACCGCCGCGCGCGGTTCGAGCGGCGCGTGCGCGATGTACGGGATCGTGAACGTGCACTCGACCTTGTGCGCGCACGAAGCGAGCGCCGGGCCGACGTCGGCGGCCTCGCCGCGCGGCGCCCCGGCGAGCTCGTAGCGTTCGGGCTCGAACGGTTCCCGCTGCCAGGACAGGCTCATCGGTCACCTCCGTTCCTGCCGGCGCGCGCCGCCTGCTGCACGGCGGCGACGATGCGCGGATAACAACCGCAGTGGCGCAGATTGCCGTGCAGCGCGCGGCGGATCGCGGCGACGTCGGGATTCGCGTTCCGCTGCAGCAGCGCTGCCGCGGCGACGATCATGCCCGGGGTGCAGAAGCCGCACTGCAGCGCGCCGTGATCGAGGAACGCCTGCTGCAGCGGGTGCAGGCGGTCCCCGTTCGCGAGGCCTTCGATCGTGCGCACGGCGCGGCCATCGAGGGTGCCGACCCTGAGCTGGCAGCTGCGCTGCTCGTTGCCGTCGACGAGCACCGTGCACGCGCCGCACTGGCCTTCGCCGCAGCCGTACTTGGTGCCGGTCAACCCGAGGTCGTCGCGAGCACCTCGAGCAGCGTGCGGTCGAGGTCGACTTCGAGACGACGTTCCTCGCCGTTGACGTGGATCACGATCGGGTCGGCCATCGGTGCCTCTCTTCGCGTCCGGCGGCGATCAGTAGAACCTGGTGACGAGACCGCAGTTCACCTCGATGGTGCCGATCGGCCCCAGGCTGAATGGCAGGTAGACGCGGCTGACCGGCGGAGTCGCGAACGGGGCGACGATGTGGTGTATGGCCGCGTCCGACGTCGTGAGGCCCCAGGGATTCGCGGTCGGATCGAGCCCCCAGATCTGCGAGTACAATGTGATGCCGTGAAAGGCCGGCTGCGGAACGAACGTGATCCCGTGCGAAACGGACCCGACCGCAGTCGCGATGACGACCGACGACACGATGATGTCGGAGTAGACCGTGCACGACGTGCCCGGCAGCGTCGCCGGCAACGGGATGCCGAGGAACGACGTCTTGTCCGCGCCGGTGCAGACGAGCGTGATGCCCCCCGGCGGCTGATTGGCGCCGCTGACGAACATCCCGGCCGTCCCTGTGAACCAGTTGGTGTACTCGGACGCCCTGGCGAACGTCGGATTGACCTGGCCACTCGCCACGCAGCCGCTGCCGAAGTACCCGGTCGCGATGTGCGGGCTGGCCGGGCTGGGGAACAGGCCCCATACCGCGTCATACAAGATGTAGGCCGCGTTGGTCCTGGCCGTGATCTGCACTTCCCAGCACAGCGACGCACCGCCGCCCGGGAAGACGAACGGCACGTCGAACGGATAGTCGAGCACGAACTGGCCCGGCAGGTTTGCCGGGTCCGACGGCGGTTGCGTGTAGGTGCGGTTGAACACGACGCGGGTCTTGTCGGGGCCGTGGTTGTTGTCGAACGTCGCGCTGATCCCCGACGACGGCGTCACCGCGGTCGACATCCAGGCGTCCATCGTCAGCGAGTACCCGGGGAAGGCCGTCGCGTTCCAATCGTGCCGGAACGACATTCCGCTGATCGCCATGGACGGCAGGTCGTCGTGGATCTGGCTGTAGCGGCATGGCAGCGCGAAGCCGAACGGGAACCCGTTGCCGGACGGGCCCTCGGCGGGACCGAAGTGCGCGGGGCTGTAGTTCTGCGCGAGCAGGGCTGACGACAGCGCGACACAGAGCGTTCGAATGAGCATGGGAGCTCCTGTGGATGACCCGCAAAGGGCGCACGCGGGAACGAGAACCACCAGCCTAGGCGGCATCGGGCTGGGGCGCGAGGCCCCCGCTCCCCCAACCGTAGGTGCGGCCGTCGTTCGTTTTCGCGGCGCGTGCGGCGGCGTGGCCCGGGTACGGTCCGATCTCCCGCGTCGATCGAACCCCGCTCCCGGGAGTGACAGAGGCCAAGGGAGTGGCTATCTACTGGACGACGTGGTGGCCTTCTCGTGCAAGGGGCGCGGCTTCTGTCCGTCGTGCGTCGCCTGGCGGGACGGCGGGTCGGCCTGCGGCTCGTGCTCGACAGCACCAACACCTTCACGACCAGCGCCGGCCCCAGCACCTGGACGGTCCTCGTCACCAACGCGGGCTTCAACAGCGCGGACGGTGGCCAGTCGCACTTCAACAACAGCGGCGACCTCGCCGTCAAGACCGGCCTCACGACCGGCACCGCGGCGATCGTTCGCGGCCACGTCGGATCGCTGCAAGCCAACCCGGCGTCGATCGCGGCTGCGGTCGGCGGCACGCAGACCTTCGCGTTCGATTGCGGCGCGGCCCGCGCGAACAACCTCTACGTGCTGATCGGCAGCACGAGCGGCATCCGCCCCGGCACGCCGTCGCCGTTCGGCCCGCAGTTGATCCCGCTGAACCTCGATTCGTGGTCCGGCCTGTCGCTCGACCTCGCCAACACGGCCGTCTACTCGAACACGCTGTGGTTCCTCGACGGGAACGGCAGGGGCACGGCGAGCTTCAACGCTCCGCCGGCGCTGGTCGGCTGGCCCGACACGCTGCACCACGCGGTCATCGCGCTCGACTACAACCTGGCCTCGACGTTCGTGACCGAGGCAGTGGCGCTGCGTCTCTACTGAGATCGAGAGAGATGGTGGCGCCCTTGGCCCGCGGCGAGCCGCGATCCGGGACTCCGGGTCGCGGCTCGCTGCATTCATGCGCGCCGGAACGCACGAGGACGGGCGACAGGGCCTGCGCCGCGAGATGGAGAGCGTCGCCCTCCGCTCAAAAGGCGCCGAGCGTCATCGTCAGCGCGTTGGTGCTCGTCAGCTCGATCAGGTTGCCCGACGGATCGAACACGAACGGCAACACCTGCTGGTGGAAAGAGAAACTCACGAGGCTCGCGCTGTTCGGCACGACGATCTGCGTCGTCACGGCGCCCGCCACCGGCAGCGCGAGCTCGATCAGGTCGGCGAACACCCACGCCGAGCAGCCGGGCAGGCTCTGCGGGAACAGCACCGTCAGCGGCAGTGCGATCGGCGTCACGCCGCTCGCGATCAGCGCGAACGACGACGGCGGCAGGCCCGTCGCGCGCGCCCGGAACGTCGAGCCGAGCCACGGCAGCGCCGTCGCGGTCAACACGTTCGGGCCGCCGGAGCCGGTGCAGCCCGACCCCGACACGACGGCGGTGGCCGGGCAGGTCGTCGTGATCGCGGCGAAGAACGGCGAGAGGCTGCCGTTCGCGGCGTGGAACCAGCCGCCGACCACCAGGTCGCCATTCGCACGCACTGCCAGAGCGCTGACCGCATTGTCGGTGCCAGCGCCGAAGGCCGACCAGCTCGCACCGTTCCAGCGCGCGATGAAGCTCGCAGGGGCCCCGCCCGCCATCGTGAAGTTGCCGCCCGCGACCAGATCGCCGTTCGGCAGCACCTCGAGCGCGTTCGCAACGTTGTTGAGCCCGCTGCCAAGCGGCAACCAGCTCGCGCCGTTCCAGCGCGCGATGACGCCGACGCCGCCGGCGAGCAAGATGCCGCTGACGACGACGTCGCCGTTCGGCAGCTCGCGCAGCGCGCTCACGTAGCCGTTGCCCAGCGGCAGTTGCAGGCCCGATCCGAGCGGCGACCAGACGCTGCCGTTCCAACGCGCGATGTTGCTGGCGGCGACGCCACCCACAGCGGTGAACCTGCCGGCGATCACGAGGTCGCCGTTGCCACACACCGTCATGGCGGTCACGGTGGGAACGAGCCCGGGCCCGTCGCTCAGAGGGCCGAGGGTCGACCACGAAACTCCGTTCCAGAGTGCGAGGGGTTGCGCGAGAAAATAGACACTGGCGACGACATTGCCGTTCGGCAGAACCACGACGTCAGTCACCTGACCGTTCGGACCGGTGAGACCGGGGGCGTAGGTGGTCCAGCTCGTGCCGTTCCACTGCGCGAGGTTGTCGATGACGCCGCCTCCGGCGGGAAAGGACCCGGCGGCGAGGATGTTGCCGTTGTCCAGGAGCCGGATGCGGCTGATGCCCTCGAGGCTGGGACCGAGCGGCAGCCACGCCGAGCCATTCCAGCGCGCGATGCCGATGCTGCTGCCGACCGCGAAGGCCCCGGAGGCGACGACGCTGTCGTCGGCCAGCGCCACCAGCTGGCTAACCGGGCCACTCAGGCCCGGGGGCATCCCCGACCAATAGGTTCCGTTCCAGCGCGCGACGCTGCCTGCGCCGACGCCGCCCAGGCGGAGGAAGTAACCGCCCGCCACCAGGTCGCCGTTCGACAGCGTGGTCAGGGCGAGCACCTTGCCGGCGTCGTCAGTCGGCGCATCCATCGTCGACCACGAGACGCCGTTCCACTGCAGGATCGAGTCCTGGGAAGACTGGCAGCCGATCACGAGGTTGCCGTTCGCCAACTCGATCAACGCCGACGCCGAGCCCGCGACGCCCGCGCCGACCTGCGACCACGCGGTGCCGTTCCAGCGGGCCACGTGGTTGAGCCAGGGGCTGGTGGCGCTCGAGCCCGAGTAGTTGAAGTAACCTCCGGCGACGAGCTCGCCGTTGCTGCGCAGCAACAGCGCCATGACCGAGTTGTCGAGGCCGAGGGCCAGCGGCGCCCACGTCACGCCATCCCAGCGCGCGATGTTGTTGGCGGCCACGCCGCCCGCTGTCGTGAACAGGCCTCCCGCGACGAGATCGCCGTTCGGCAGCAGCGCCAGAGAACGGACGCCGGCACCGCTCGCGCTGATGACGCCAGCGCCGAGCGGTGCCCACGTCGTGCCGTTCCAGCGCGCAATGTTGTTGGCGGGAACACCACCCGCAGTCGAGAAGAAGCCCCCGGCGACGAGGTCGCCGTTCGGCAGCAGCGCGAGCGCATCCACGCTGCCCGGGATCCCGGTCCCGAGCGGCGACCAGCTCGTGCCGTCGAAGCGGGCGATGTTGACGGCGGCGACGCCGCCGGCCGTGGAGAAGACACCGGCCGCGACGAGGTCACCGTTCGGCAGGACCTGCAGCGCCCGTACGGCGCCATCGAGGCCGAGACCGAGCGGCGACCAGGCGTTCGTCGCCGGATCGAAGGCAGCGATCCGAGTCGCATTCACCGAGCCGGCGATCGTGAAGTCGCCGCCGATCACCGTCAGGGCGGGGAGCGGGCCGGCGCCGTCGCGATCCCACAGCGTCGCCGCGTTGACCTGGCGCGTCGCGCCGAGCACGCCGGGCGGGCCCGGACTCGCGAGCCAAGGATTGGCGCATTGCGCTGGCACCGCCATGGCCAGCGAACTGGCGACGGCGACCAGCAGGACGAACGAACAGGCGCAGCTCGACACGTAGCCCGGTCTCATCGATCACCTCCGGGGCGGCCCCCGATCGCGGCCCGTGGTGCAGGACCACGCACAAACCTACCAGAGTTCCATGGCGGGTGGCGACGGCCACATTGCCGGCACAGCGTCCTGTTGCTGCGCGGACCCCCGCACGCCGCCCCCGTGCGCTCGATGAGGGCGTTCTTGCGAGGGCCGGCGAGGGAGGACGTGCGGGCGCGCTTCCGCTCCGTCGGAACTGCAGCACGAAAGCCTACGCACGCTGGTTGACGCGCTGACAGACCCGCAGGATGGTGTCGCACCAGTCCACATCCTCTTTCGGAGCCCCAACCAAATGCGTGTCCTTCCCGCTTCCGTTCTCGCGGCGGCTCTCGCCACCGCGACCTTGCCGGCCCAGTTGGCCGGCGCGTACACCGTCGGCCTCGGCGGCAACTATCCGAACATCGCCGGCGCCATCACAGCGCTCGTGAGCTCCGGCGTCTCGGGCCCGGTGCAGTTCTTCGTCACCACCAACGACACCGGACCTTGGACGATCCCCGTGTTCCCGGGCCAGGGCGCCGCGAACCCCGTGTCGTTCGAAGCGCTCGGCGGACCGATCACGATCAGCGGCACGCAACCCGTGCTCACGCTGAGCGGCTGCGCATTCGTGACCTTCCGCGGCTTCCAGGGCACGTTCGTCGGCGGAACCACGAACTCGTTCGTGATCAGCGGCAGCACGACCGACTGCGTGTTCACCGGTTGCGACTTCCGCGCGAGCGTGGTCACGTCGGGCGTCGCGTTGATCAACTTCTCCGGCGGCAGCAACTGCCGCATCGAGGACTCGACGTTCGGCGGCGCCTACGAGTCGCTGATGGCCGCGGTGGCCAACACCGGCACGACCGTGCAGCGCTGCAGGATCATCGGCGGCGGCTGGCGCATCTTGACGGCCGGCGGCAGCAACTTCACGCTGGTCAACAACTTCATCACCGGCACGTCGAACTACGGCATCAACGCGGGCATCCCGGGCACTCCGACGAGTGGCGCCGGCCTCAAGATCCTGCACAACTCGGTGCACATCGTGCACCCGACGTCGGGCAGTCAGTACTGCTCGCTGCGCTGGTACACGAACTCCACGACCAGCGAGGTCAAGAACAACATCTTCTCCGACGTCTTCCCGACCCCGTCGACCACCGTGTTCACGATGTGGTGCTCGGGCGTGCTGCGGCCGGCGCAGATGAACTTCAACTGCCTCTGGAGCAACCAACCCGGCTGGGTGCCCGTCTTCGCGAGCACGAACCAGACGTTCGCGCAATGGCAGGCGCTCGGCTTCGACGTGAACAGCGTGCAGGCCGATCCGCAGTTCGTCGCGCCCGGAGCGACGCCGCCCGACCTGCACCTGCTGAACACCACGCCAATCGCCAACTCCGGCACGTTCCTGGTCAACGTGCTCACCGACATCGATCAGGTATCGCGCACTCCGCCCGTGAGCATCGGCGCGCACGAGATCGACGGCGTTGCGTCCTACAACGTGTTCGGCGCAGGCTGCCCCGGCACAGCGGGCGTGCCCACCAACACGGCGTCGGCTCCGCCGCAGCTCGGCACGGCGCCGACGATCACGTTCGGCAACCTGCCGTTCCCGTTCATCGCGATCGCCGTGCTCGGCGTGAGCAACACGTCCCCGCTCCCGCTCGATCTCGGGTTCATCGGCATGCCCGGCTGCTTCTTGCGCGTGAGCCTCGACTCGACGCTCTCGGTCGCGGGCGCTGGAGGCTCGGCGAGCTTCATCTTCCCGATACCCAACCAGCTGAACCTGGTCGGCTTCACGTTCTACACGCAGGGCATCGTGCTCGACCCCGGTCTCAATCCGTTCGGCTTCTCGGCTTCGGCCGCCGCGCAGGCCATCGTCGGCCTGTGATCGAACGGGGCGTCCGGCCGAATGGCCGGACGCCAGGGGACAAGCGGCTGGTTGGGATCGCCGCCATCGTGGTAGCATCGGTCATAAGTGGCCCCCCCTTGCTCGAGCCCTGAAGGACGCCGGGTGGGGGCTGGCTTTTCTCATCCCATCCATCGCTTCGCCGCCGGTCACGGGCCCGTGCGTCGATAACTTCTTTGGCGTGCTCCCATGCACACATGGCAACGGATTGCTAGTTTGCTGCCTCTCGTACTGACGCAAGGCATCTTGGCCCAGAGTCCGCTAGTAGTGTTCCAGAACGGGCAGGTCGCGGATGCCAATGCCGTCAACGACAACTTCAAGCAGCTGCAATTACAGACCATTCGGATGCAGCGGCCTGCTTTCCGGTCCGTGGGCGCGAGGACGATTGGAATACCCGCAAGTCCCACAAGGCCGGGTTCCGTCGCCATCGGCGAGACACCGCTCTACTTCACGCAGCAGATTGTGATCGATCTCGATACGACGGGACTCGGCGGACTTGACATCGGCACAGTGCAACCGCGCACACTCTATTACACCTACGTCGGGTTCGGCGCCAGCGGTCCTCCGTCTGTCTCAGCCACGGTCTCGCTGAATCCACCAACGCAAGGACCGGCCGGCTTGGGCACGCAGTGGACCTATCTTGGATCGTTCGCTACCGACAACGCTGCCAACCTTGCGCCGTTCACTTTCAGCAAGGGCCGCTACTTGAATGCTGCAACCAGTGGCAACATCTCTGTTGTCACCTCGGCTTCAATTGTCTCGATTGCATTGCCGGTTCCTGCACACGCCACCGAGGTCTATGCGCGCTTTGCTCTCATTGGAACAGGAGGTGCTCCCCCTTACACGTTCAGTGTCGGAGCGACTTCTTCCGTCGCTGAAGATATCATCCGGTTCGAATCGAGCACGAGCTTGGCTTTTGGGGGTAGTCTCGCAGCGGAATACGTCTCACTACCACTGGTCGAAGGTCCATTGCTCTATGTCAGAGTCAGCTCTCCTGGGCTCAGCGGATTCGTCGAACCGCGCGGTTGGACCGAGGATCCCACGCTGTTCAAATGAGAACGATCCGCTTCGAAGCACCTCTGCTTCAGCGATTGATGCCCCGGTCGCGCATCGGCGTCCCGAACGCGCCGCAGGGTAAGCGGCCCGTTGCAGGATCCCGCGCGCCGTTGTGCGCCAGCACCGCCATCGGTTGGCACCATGCGCTACAGTGCGGCGCTGACCATCGGCGCGGCAGCCGCGACGATCGAATCGTCCGATGCGATCGCCTGCACGAAAGATCAGGAGCTGGCTCGTGCCTGCGGACCGCCAGCTGCTGCTGAAGTAGGCGGGTTCCTCCGCTAGCATGCAGCACGAGGCCCGTTCTTGTCGGCGGGCTGCGGAGTACGGGATGTCCAAGCCTGCCGATGAAGTCAACTCCGATCCCCTGCTGCTCGCGGCACCGCTCGTCGAGGGCTATCGCGTGCTCGAGCCCGCCGTGCTGTACGACAAGATCGGAACCGGCGGTATGGGAGTGGTCTATCGCGGGCGCCATTTGAGCCTTCATTGCGACGTCGCGGTCAAGGTGTTGAAGCCCGACTTCGCGCAGGACGAGAACTTCGTGGCGCGCTTCGAGCGCGAGGCCCAGCTGGCGGCGCGATTGAGCAACGACAACGTCGTGCGCGTGTTCGACGTGCGCCAGAAGAATCGCCTGCACTACCTGGTCATGGAGTTCATCCGTGGCGAGACCGCGCGTGAGCGCGTGCAGCGCAAGGGTCCGCTGTCGGAAGATGAGGCGCTCGCGATCGTCGTCGGAGCGTGCCGTGGCATGCGCGCGGCCCACGCGGTGGGAATCGTGCACCGCGACATCAAGCCGGACAACGTGCTGATCTCGGTGGACGGCCTCGTCAAGGTGGCCGACCTCGGGCTTGCGAAGGGTCGGGCGAGCGGCGATAGCGTGGCGTCGTTGTCGACGGGCATCATGGGGACAGCGCAGTTCATGCCGCCGGAGCAATGGGTTTCACCGGACGTGACGGCGGCAGCTGACGTGTGGTCGCTCGGAGCGTCGCTGTGGTATCTGCTCGTCGGTCGCCACGCGATCGAGGGCAGCACCGAGTTCGTGGTCGGCCAGCGCATTCGAGAGCACGACTTCCCGAACGTGCAGCAAGCGCGGCCAGACGTCCGGCCTGCAGTCGCGGAGATCGTCGCGAAGTGTACTCAGCGCGACCCTGCTCTGCGGTTTGCAGATGCCGGGCAGTTGCTGCGCGCGCTGCTTCCGTTCGCGTCACCCGGCGACAACGCGCTCGACGACCCGGCGGCGGGCACCGGGAAGCGGCGCATGGCGACACCGACGCCGCCGCCAAAGTCGACGCTCGCGAAGATCAGGTCGCACATCGCGACCATGACCGCGCTCGGTGATGTCGAAACGGCGGTCCAGCGGGGTCCGAGGCCCGATCCGGAGGCGGTGACGGTCGTGAGCCCCGTCGAGCAGGAGCCGCAGCGGCGACGCTGGCTACGAATGTCCGTTGGCCTGGTGCTGGTGGCGGGGCTCGCGGCAGTCGCGATGGGTTGGTCGAATGGTTGGTTCGATGGCGACAAGAGGCAGGAAAAGAACGGCACGCTCACGCAGGGCGACCCGCCGCCGTCACTGCCCCCCGTCGATCGATCCACGGAGGTGCTGCAGCGTGGGCTCCGTTTCCTGGCAGGGGGGGAATTGGAGGCCGCGATCGCGGCGTTCGACGAAGCGCTCGGGCTGGACCCAGGTCTCGGCGACGCGCGGGCGAACCTGGTACTCGCGCTCACCCGGCGTGCCGGCCAACTCGTGGCCAGCGATCCCGATACGTCCTGGGAGCGGCTGGACCGCGTGTGGAAGTTCGCACCGGACGACGAGGGTGCCAAGGCTGTGCGACCGCAGCTCGAGGCCGCGTTGCGCAAGCGTCTCGCGGATGGCTTGTCGCTGGACGTGCCGGCTGCCGACGCGATGTGCCCCGACCGAGCCGTCATGGTGCGAGGTGGCGCGACTGCACCGGGGCTCGCCCGTGTCCGCGTCGCGCTCGACGCTCGCGACGACGCGGCGTCGCTGCCGTTCCCACGCGAGCGTTGCGAGACCGCGGACGTCTCCGACGGCCGCTTCGAGCGCACGATCGTCGCGCCGACCGACGGACGCTTCGCCGTGCGGCTGGAGGGCGAGGACCGTCGCGGACTGCTAGCCGAAGCGGCGCCGATGCGAATCGTGGTAGTCGACACCGAGGATCCTGTCGTCGCGATCGACAGCCCCGCGGACGACGCCGAGGTAGGCAAAACGGTGAAACTCGAAGGCGGCGCGAAGGATCCGAACCTCGACCTCGTGACGGTGGCCGGACGATCCGTCGCCGTGTCTGCGGAGGGCCGCTGGAGCGCGCAGCTGGACCTCGAGGGTGGGACGCAGCAGGTCGAGGTGGTCGCGCGCGACCGGGCCGGACGCGAGACGCGAAGCGTTCGCAAGTTGCGCATCGACACGACGCCGCCCAAGATGACGTGGGTGGAGCCCCCGCAGACGACGACGACCGTGTCACCGGGGGAGCTGCGCGTGTGCGTTGCGGCGGCGGACGCGGTCGAGGTGTTTGTCAAAGACGGTCAGAAGAACACGAAGGCACAACGCGACGGCGACACGTGGCGCGCAACCGTCGTAGTCGGCGCCGGCGAGTCCAAGTTGACCGTGACGGCGCGCGACACGGCCGGCAACGCCGCTGAGTTGTCGCGGACGCTGCGCGCCGAGGAGCCGAGTGCGGTGGCCGCGTGGGCCATGCCGGTGGCCGGAGCCGCGAGCGTCGTGATCGACGGTAATTCCTATCCTCGCGTCGTCGTCGAGCAGCAGACCGGCATGCGCATGGTGCTGCTCGACGCTTGTCCGAACGGCTTCGACATGGGATCGCCGGACACGGAGGCGGAACGGGGGGGCGACGAGGTCCGGCATCGCGTGGTGATCCGCCATGCGTTCTGGCTCGGCGAGACGGAGGTGACGCAGGCCCAGTGGGCGAGGGTCATGCCGGACAACACGAACACGAGCCATTTCCGCGGCGACAACAACCCAGTCGAGAAGGTGAATTGGGACGACTGCCAGAAGTTCGTGCAGCGGCTCAACGCGAAGGGCGGCAGTTTCCGGCTGCCGAGCGAAGGTGAATGGGAGTACGCGTGCCGTGCGCGCGGTCCGAAGCCGTTCAGCTTCGGCGACACCCTGACGACTGCACAGGCCAACTACGACGGCAAGTTCCCATACGCCGGTGACAAGGGTGAGTATCGCGAGTGCACCGTGCTCGCGCGGTCGTTGCCGGCCAATGCCTTCGGCCTCTACGAGATGCACGGCAACGTGCGCGAATGGTGCCAGGACGTGTATGCGCCATACCCGCTCGCGGGCACCGAAGAGGCGGTCGTGAGCACCGACCCGCTAGCGAAGCGCGTGATGCGGGGCGGCTACTGGGGTTCACCGGCGAAGGACTGCCGATCCGCGAGCCGTCTTGCGGTTTCCCCGACGATGGGGCTCAGCCACTGTGGCCTGCGCCTCGCGAGGTCGCTGCGATAGATCCAGCGTGCCGCGATCACGTGCCGGCCGGGGCGAGTCGCAGCGTCCGTGTGAACTCCTTGTCGGTGATGACGTGCAAGCGGACACGATTCTCGGCGTCCGGGCGCAGGCCGCTCAGCTTGCCACGCGCGACCATTCCCGCGCCGTCCGGTGACTTCGCGAGCGACAGCTCGACCGGCGGGCCGTCATTGACGCTGGCGGTTACCATCTCGGCCGCGGTCTTGGAGCGTGAGATCACGAGCAACTCCACGTCCATCTCGGTTCCCGTGACCTGCTGCCCGTTGCGCGGCTGCTTGACTTCGACCGCGCACAGCCACTTCGCGTCGGCCGCGCTCTCGAAGTCTTGCTTCAAGAACGTCGCGAGTTCGAGCGCCGCGCTGCGCATCGCGGCGTGCTCGAGCGCCGCGTTCGTCTTGTCGGTCTGATCGGTCGTCCAGAACGGCGGCAGTACGAGCGACTGCAGCGTCGGGCCGCTGAAGAAGTCGTTGCGCTCGAAGAAGCTCAGCTCGACTTCGCGACTCGGGATCGCTTGCTCGAGTGTGGCCGCCGCCGACATCGACGTCGGCTCGACCCGGTAGCTGGCATTCCATTCGAGGCGATACGAAGAGTCCGGAACGAGCAGGCCGCCGATCCAGGTCGTGAGCCACAAGCCACCGGAGAGCAGCACGCTCGACGCGCCGGTGTGTTGGAACTGCGGGGCACCCTTGGCGACAAGGGTGACCACGACGTCCGGCGTTTCGTTCCCGATTTCTGCGCGCGTCACGACTCGGCTGCTCGCATCGAGCCGACGCAACTCGTCCGCGATCGTGCGGACCCACTCGGGTCGCACGGCTTCGCCTGCCGGCGCGGAGCTCGCATGGTCCGCCGGCGCATCGACGAGCACGAACAAAGCTGCGGGCGGTAGCTGCCTGATCTTCTTGGAAGTGTCGCTTGCGCAGGCGGCCAGCACGCAGGTCAGCAGTGCCGTCGCTGAGCGACGTCGTTGGCGCGAAGCGCGTATGGTCAAGGTCCCCATTTTCCAGTCCCCCATTTGCCGGAACCCCATTTCAACTCGCTCGGTTCGTCGCTGCCGCCTCCACCGCCCGAGCTGGCGGCTGCGGCGATCACGACTGGGCCACAGGCCGCGAAGAGGAGCGCGAGCAGGCAGAGGACGATCACATGGCCACGTCGGAGGCGGCTGGAATTGTGTAAGCAGTTCATTGGAATAACGTCGGGTCTTCGGTCCATCCGTAGGTTACCAACATGCCGGTCAGAGTAGCTTCAGTTACCTGCATCATGATCGATGGACCATCGAACAAGGGAAGCGAGACGAATGCGATGACCCGGCCGGAGGCGTATTGCGCCGCGCGCGTCGCGCGCGGGCGACGCGCGCCGGCTGCGACTGCTCAGTGCGTGCCGAGCACCTGGTAGAGCCGCGTGCCGGCGGCCGGCGCGCGCTGCCGTTCTTCCTCGGTGCGGCCGGTTGGCGCGACGCGGCGCTGCCGCTGCTCGTGCACCTTCTTCGCGTGGTTGCCGACGATGCCGCACAACCACGGCAGCGCGCGCTTCGTCGGGATCGAATGCGCCGCGCGTCTCGATCACCGTGACGAACGTGCGCTGCAGCACGTCTTCGGCGTCGGCGCGGTTGCCGCACAACCACGCCGCGACGCGCAGCAGCTCGGGCGCCGTGCGATCGATCAGCTTGCCGAGCGCACGCGGGTCGCCGCTGAGCTGGTAGTGCGCGAGCAGGCGATCCGGTCCAGCGAAGTTCAGCGACATGGTGCGCCTCCTTCCGGCGAACGTGGCCCTGTGCGACACGCCGCGCAGAAGAATCTCGCGGATCATGCAGCACGCACGCGCCGCGTGCGATCCGCGACGGTGCGACCAGCGGGATTCCGCCATCGCTCCGACGACGTTTCACCGAACGAAAGATGATCTGCCCCAGGTAGGCAAGGCCGCGGTGCCTTGGCATGATCCTTGTCAGGACCGAACGCCCGACCACGCCTTCCTCCGACTCCATGCCCCTCACCAACTCGCGCCGTCTCGCCACGGCGGTCGCCTTTCCGTTCGTCATCGCCCTCGCCACCATTGCATTGCCGCATGCGGCACCCGCGCAGTGCGCGCAGTGGTTGCCCGGCGACGGCTACCCCGGCGTCGGCATCGGCTATCCCGACGTACAGACGTCGTGGGATCCCGACGGCCCGGGACCACTCGGCCCGCGGCTCGTCATCGGCGGCACGTTCGAAATGGCCGGCAGCCAGCCCGTCGGACGGATCGCGAGCTACGACGCCGCGACGGGCACGTGGTCCCCGCTCGGAACCGGCGTCTTCGCGCCGTCCCTCGCGTGGGTCAAGGTGCTGACGACGCGGCCGAACGGCGAGCTGATCGCGGCCGGCAACTTCACGTCGGCGGGCGGCGTCGCCGCGAACAACATCGCGAGCTGGAACGGCAGCACGTGGTCGCCGCTCGGCGGCGGCATCACCGGCCCCTCCGCGACGGTGCAGCGACTCACCACGCTGCCGAACGGGGACGTCGTCGCGGCAGGATTGTTCGGCACGGCCGGCGGCGTCACCGTGAACAACGTCGCGCGCTGGGACGGCACGAGCTGGCACGCAATGGGCGGGCTCGCGGTGGGCAGCGGCGAGATCACCGGACTCGTCGCGCGGCAGAACGGCGAGGTGTTCGCGAGCGGCTCCGTTTCCGGCGGCGTGGTGCGGTGGAACGGCACCAGCTGGTCGCCGGTCCCTGGCGCACCGCAGCTCGCGGGCGCATTGGCGCTGTTGCCGAACGGCGACGTGCTGCTCACCTTCCGTTCGCTGGGCTTCGGTGGAGTCTATCGCTGGGACGGCACGACCTGGTCCGCGTTCGGCGCGGTCATCGCTGCCTACCCGACCAAGATCGCGGTGCGCAGCAACGGCACCGTCGTCGTCGGCGGCACCTTCGCCGGACACATCGCCGAGTGGAACGGCACCGCGTGGAGCACGCTCGGCACCGGCCTCAGCCCAGGTGCCACGGTGAGGGACATCACCGAGGTCGGCAGCGACGTGTTCGTCTGCGGCATGATGACCGACGCGGGTGGCGTCCCGGTCACGAGCGTCGCGCGCTGGAACGGCACGGCTTGGTCGTCGCTCGGTTCCGGCTCGGCGGTGGCAATCACCTCGATGGTTCGAATGCCGAACGGCGACATCGTCGCGGGCGGCAGCTTCAACACCCTGGGTGGCGTCGCCGCAAACCGCGTCGCGCGTTGGAACGGCAGCACGTGGGCGCCGATGGGCGCGGGCCTGTCGAACTCGGTCGAAGCGCTGGCCGTGCGCCCGAATGGCAGCCTCGTCGCAGCCGGCAAGTTCGGCGGCACGCTCTCGGTGCTCGCCGAGTGGAACGGCACGGCGTGGACGGTCCTCGCGAACCCCGTCAACGGCTCGATCCGTTCTCTCATCGCGCTGCCGAACGGCGACCTGCTCGCCGGCGGCCCGTTCGGGGGCTCCGCGACCACCATCAGCAACATCGCGCGCTGGAACGGCACGGCGTGGTCCTCGCTGAACTTCGCGCAGAACGCCTCGGTCCAGACACTGTGCCTGCTGTCGAACGGCGACGTGATCGCCGGCGGCTACTTCGCCACGGCCGGCGGCATACCGGCCAACGGCATCGCGCGCTGGAACGGCACCGCGTGGTCGCCGCTCGGCACGGGCATGAACGAGATCATCACGCACGTCGTCGAGGGCCGCGACGGCAGCGTGTTGGCGATCGGCCGGTTCACGACCGCCGGCGGTGTTCCGGCCGCAGGCATCGCGCGCTGGAACGGTTCGACCTGGTCGCCGCTCGGCAGCGGACTCACGCATTCGCTCTACAACATGACAACGGGCCGCCTCGCGGTCTTGCCCAACGGCGACCTGATCGCCACTGGGGACTTCGAAATCGCCGGCGGCGCTCCCGCGAACCGGATCGCGCGCTGGAACGGCAGCGCGTGGTCGCCAATCGGCGCCGGCGTGAACTGGCAGGCGAGCGACATGATCGTGTTGCAACACGGCGTGCTCGCGCTGGGCGGCGGCTTCCAGTTCGTCGACGGCCAGGTGTCGGTCGCGTTCGCGCGCTACGTGTCGACGTGCCCCGCGACCGCAGTGGTGCACGGCAGCGGCTGCACCGGCAGCGCGGGCCCGCAACAGCTCAGCGCGCTGACGTTGCCGTGGATCGGCTCGAGGATGCGCGCGCAGGCAACCGGCATGCCCGCGCTGTCGATCGCGCTCGGCATCTTCGGATTCGGCACGCTGTCGGTGCCGATGCCGGCGATCCTGTCGCCGGGCGTGCCTGGCTGCTCGCTGCTCGTGACGCCGGATGTCCTGGTGGCAGGGCTGCCGGCGAACGGCACGTTCGAAGTCGTCTACGACGTGCCGAGCGATCCGGTGTTCGTCGGCTTCGTGTTCCACGTCCAGGTCGCGGCGCTCGAGCTCGCGCCGAGCGGGTTGATCACTGCGCTGACGAGCACGAACGCGCTCACGTTCACGGAAGGGATCTTCTGACCGCAACAGCGGACCGGCGTTCCGCCGCCGTCCGCTACCGGACATCGGATACGGGCGCGCGCAGCGCCGCGACGTCCGCTGCGTGCTCTCGCTGCCGGGTGGACTTGGCCGCCGCGGCAGCGAGGCGACGCACAACCGCGATCAAACGTCGCCGAGCTTGCCGTCGACGCCGCCGCTCGTGATCGCGCCGAACGGGTTGACGCCCGGGACGAACATCGCCGACGTCGTGAAGACGTGGAAGCCGATCAGGCCGACGCTCAGCGGGATCGGCAGCGAATACGCGTGCGACGGCCCGGCGGGCAGGTACGCGTTCATCACGTCCAGCGTGGAGCGCAGCGGGCAGCCCGGCAGGCCGAGGAAGAAGAGGTCGGGAATGCCAGGATCCGACACGCCGAAGATCTCGAGGCCCAACAAACCGGCCGGCGGGATGTCGGTGACGTTCAGGTTCCAGTTGGTGCCGAGCACCGGCCGGCTCGTCGCGCCGAGCGACAATGGCTTGAGCCGGAAGCTCGCCGCCGTGAAGCCGCCGGGCAGCAAGGACGAGAGGTCGAGGCTGGTCCCGGCCGGCGAGCCGCCGGCGTCGGAGAAGCCGACGAGGCGCGCGTTGCCGAGCGTGCTGATCGTTCCATACACGTAGTTCACGTTGCCCGTCGTCACGTCGAACTGCGCCTGCATCGTGTTGGCGTTCGCCGCTGAGGTGCCCGCGTTGTCCCACACGCCATCCCACGTGATGTACGCGATGTTGCCGATCTGTTCGAACTTGACGGCACCGCTGCCCACGATCGTGGGGTTCATGTCGTGCCAGTTGAGTGCCCAGAACGCGCGCAAGTTGTTGAGCATCGTGGACGCGGCCGGCGTGCCGGTCGTCGTGGTCGCCGTGCCCGCGCTGATGAAGCCGTTGGAGCAGACGCTCAGCGTCGTCGTCGAGGCGCTACGGCCAACCGGCATCGCCCCCGACAGCGTCACGGTTGCGTTTGCGTTGTCCGCGAGCGTGAGCGTGGTCGCGCCACCGCTCGGCGGCACGAAAGCCGCTGCGCTGGTCGCGGCCTGGTAGCCCTCGCTGCTGCGCACCATCGTGAACGAGCTGTTCGCGAGGTCGAATGCCGCCGACGTGCTGAACAGTTCGTACGACGAAGCGTCGTTGACGTGGATGCAACCGGTGCCGAGCACCGCGGTGGACGCGAACGTCCCGACCGGGGCGGGCACAAAGCCGACTTCGATCACGGGCGCCGACGTGTCGACGCCGTTCGCGAGCGGATAGAACGAGCTCGAGAACACACGGCGAGCCGTCAGGGCAGTGCTCGGCGTGGTCGTGATCACGTCCATGCCGGGAAGCGAGCCAGCGGTGTACGTGTTGGAGAGGAAGTCCGTGTCGACGACGAGGTCACCGAGACGGCACAGCAAGACGTCGACCATGTACACCCGACGCAGCAGTTCGGCCCACGGATACCGCCGTCCGCCCCGGCGTCGCTGACCTGGCCGATGCGGAACCGTACGGTGCCGCAGCAGCCGGCGAACGGCGTCGTCGTCTGCCGCGTCATTCCCGAGGACTGGTTTGTCGTCGTCCGCTGCCGCAGCTTCGTGCCGGCAACCGTCGTCTTCCTCCGCTGCGACTCGCGGCACCACCCACGGCCGGATCCCCGCCGCTGGCGCCAGCACGCCGTG
>Ga0111539_10004500_pt1 | contig 18224 bp, 16 predicted proteins | sample RhiMethybrSRZTD1_FD_79667 | JGI IMG/M metagenome (GOLD analysis project Ga0111539, IMG submission 79667) | Populus rhizosphere microbial communities from Tennessee, USA - Rhizosphere MetaG P. TD hybrid SRZTD1 (version 2) (version 2) | ecosystem: Host-associated > Plants > Roots > Rhizosphere >... | reverse complement strand
GAGGCAATCGTCGTCGGGGCCGGGCCGGCGGGGCTGACGGCGGCGATGTCGCTGGCTGCGACCGGCGTCGACGTGCTGGTCGCCGCGCCTGCCTACGTGCCCGCCCGCAGCGAAGCTGACCGGCGCACCACTGCGCTCCTGCCCGGCAGCATCCAACTTCTGGAAAACCTCGGCGTTTGGGGAACTTGCGCCGCTCAGAGCGCTCCCCTCGAGGGTGTCAGGATCATCGACGATCGGGGCGGCCTGCTGCGTGCGCCTGAGGTGCTTTTCAAGGCTCGGGAACTGGGCCTGGCCTGTCTCGGCGCTAATATCCCCAATGCCGCCCTCAACGCCGCCCTCAACGCTGCAGCCACCAACGCGTCGGGGCTGAGACGCGTCCCCACGGCCGCGGCCGTGGGCATGGAAATAGGCCCGGATTTCCTGGAGATCTCGTTTGCCGAGGGCGGCAAGGCACGCGGCAGGCTGGCGATTGCCGCCGACGGCCGCAATTCCACAATCCGCGCGGCAGCACGGATTGGCACGCGCACCTGGAGCTACGGACAGGTGGCGATTGCGGCGGTCTTCCGCCACAGTCGCGCGCACGCCAACGTCACCACGGAATTTCACCGTCGGCCGGGGCCGCTGACGGTCGTCCCGCTTCCCGGTGACGCCTCGAGCCTGGTGTGGGTGGAGACGGCAGCAGAGGCCAAGCGCCTGGCTGCGCTGGAAGAAAAGGCCTTCCTGGTAGAGCTTTCAGCGCGGTTGCACGGCTTGCTCGGCGACCTGGGCGAGTTGAGCCCGCGGGCGGTGTTCCCGCTGATGGGCCTGCAGGCCGAATACATGGCGCGAGCGCGAACGGCGCTCGTAGGGGAGGCCGCGCACGTCATCCCCCCCATCGGGGCCCAGGGCCTGAACCTCGGCTTGCGCGACGCCGCCTACCTGGCGGAATGCGTCGGACCCGCGCGCGCAGCCGGAGACGATATCGGCTCGGACGCAACGCTGGAGGCCTACCGGGCTTCGCGCACCCCCGACATCCTGAGCCGGACGATTTCCGTCGACCTGCTCAACCGCTCGCTGCTCTTCGATTTTCTGCCCATGCAGGCCCTGCGGGGGCTCGGATTGCATCTCCTCGCCAACGCGGGCGTGCTTCGCCGCCTGCTGATGCGGAGCGGACTTGATGCCCCGGGCGACGCTCCCCGCCTCATGCAGCCGGGCAACCGGCATGCACCCCTTGACGCCGGCGCCGCGACGGGCCAATCCGGCCTCCGCTAGCAAGGGCGAGACCACGCGCATGCCAAGCCTGCAAGACCTGCGCTACCGCGCCGAATACGCTGCGCTCAGGCTGATCGCAGCGGTGGTGCGCACCGTGCCGATCGACGTCGGCGTCAGCATCTCCGGCAAGCTGTGGCGCCTGCTCGCCCGTTTCGACCGGCGCCACCAGCGCGCGCTCGACAATCTCGCCATCGCCTTCCCGCACAAGCCCTTGAAAGAACGCCGGGCGATCGCACTCGCCATGTGGGAGAACCTCGGCCGCGTCATGGCCGAGACCATGCAGATTGACCGCATCATCGCCGACCCCAGCCGCATCGAGATCCTCAACAAGGACATCCACCAGCGCTACAAGGACAAGCTGGGCTCCGCGATCGGCGTATCGCTCCACATGGGCAACTGGGAGTTGGCCATCTGGCCGTTCACGCTCGCGGGCAACAATCCCGCGGCCGTCTACCGCACCGTGAAGAATCCCTACGTCGACCAATACCTGCTCGACGCCCGCAAGACCCTCTATCCCGGCGGCCTGCTGGGCAGGGGACGCAACCGCGAGGAGGGACAGGCCACCGCGCGCAGGATCATGGATTTCGTGCGCAAGGGCGGCCGCCTCGGCCTCGTGTGCGATCTGCACGACCGCACGGGCCTGGAGGTGCCTTTCTTCGGCAAGCCTGCCAGGTCCGTGACAATTCCCGCCATGATCGCGCGCAGGGTCGGGGCCCGCATCTGGATGTCGCGCTGCGTGCGCGTGGGCGGGCAAAGCCGATTCCAGATCGAACTCAAGGAGTTGAAGGTCCCGCGCACGGCAAGCCAGGCCGACGACGTGAAGTGGATCACCGCGGCAATGCAGCAGCAGTTCGAGGATTGGATCCGCGAGGCGCCGGAGCAGTGGATGTGGAGCAACCGGAGATGGGGCTGACGACCCGCAGCAGCCCGTTGAATGCCCGGCGGCTGGGGGCTTACAAGCATCGCGGGGCGGCGCAGCTTTGACAGTCACGGCGCGGGCGATACACTGGTGTTGCTGCAGCGCAACAAGAGACTCCCACCCAATGTCCACCCGCACGCCTGCCAAGCATTTCAGCCCGCTCGCCATCGGTGCGCCGGAGCCCTATCGCCAACTTCCCGTCCGGCTCGAGCGCATGGTGCACTTCGTGCCGCCCCACAACGAGAAGATACGCGCCCGCCTCGCCGAGTTGATCCCCCAGGTGGACGTGGTGCTGGGGAATCTGGAGGACGCCATCCCGGCTGACGCCAAGACGGCAGCGCGGGCCGGTTTTATCGCCATGGCAAACGCCCACGATTTCGGCCAGACCGGCCTGTGGACGCGCATAAACGCGCTCAACTCGCCATGGGGGCTCGACGACATCCTGGAGATCGTGGCGGCGGCGGGCGCCAAGCTCGACGTGATCATGCTGCCGAAGGTGGAGGGGCCCTGGGACATCCACTATCTCGACCAGCTTCTGGCCCAGCTTGAGGCCAAGCACGCACTCAGGAAACCGATCCTCATCCACGCCATCCTGGAAACCGCCGAGGGGGTGAAGAACGTGGGGGCGATCGCCGCGGCGAGCCCGCGCATGCACGGCATGAGTCTCGGGCCGGCCGATCTCGCCGCCTCCCGCGGCATGAAGACGACGCGTGTCGGGGGTGGCCACCCCGCTTACGGCATTCTCGCGGACCCGGGCGCGCCGGGCGCCCCCCGCGCGCTGTTCCAGCAGGACCTGTGGCACTACACGCTGGCGCGCATGGTCGACGCCTGCGCCGCATACGGTATCAAGCCGTTCTATGGCCCCTTCGGCGACTTCTCCGACGGAGAGGCTTGCGAGGCCCAATTCCGGAATGCCTTCCTCCATGGCTGCGTCGGCGCCTGGACCCTGCATCCGAGCCAGATCGACATCGCCAAGCGCGTCTTCAGTCTCGACGCCAAGGAGGTGGCATTCGCCAAACGCATTATCGAGGCCATGCCGGACGGCACCGGCGCGGCAATGATCGACGGCAAGATGCAGGATGACGCGACATGGAAGCAGGCCCAGGTCATCCTGGATTTGGCAACGCTCGTCGCCAGCCGCGACCCTGAGCGCAAGGCGCTCTACGGCCTATGAGGCTTCGCTGTCTTCAGGTGATGCCTGCGCGCCACAACGTCCGCGGAACCGAAGTGACGCATTGCCAGTTCTACGGCTGACCGGTACGAGCAGGCTGTTCGGGTAGGGCGTTTCATGGGATTATTGCCGATGGGCGACGTCCGGCGCGCAAAATTCTGCGTAGGGCAGGTGGTGCGCCACCGCGTTCACCCCTTTCGGGGCATCATTTTCGATATCGACCCGACATTCAGCAATACCGAGGAATGGTGGCAGTCGATCCCTGCGGAGGTGCGCCCACGCAAGGATCAGCCCTTCTATCACCTGCTCGCCGAGAACGCCGAGACGGAATACATCGCCTACGTTTCCGAGCAGAACTTGCTGCCTGATGCCTCGGGCGTGCCGCTGCGCCACCCGCAGGTGGGCGACCTGTTTTCCCAGGGCGAGGACGGCAAGTATCGCGCGCTCTTCCTGCAGCAGCCGCACTGAGCGACGGCGCACTCGATCGGGAGGCTCAGCCGCCCAGAAAAAGCAAAGCCGCCGGCAGAGTCGGAAATGTCAGCCATGGGTCCTGGCCGATCGCCTGCTTTATCCTGAGTTGCACGTTGCGGAACATCGTGACCGCCTCGATGCCGGGCTTCACGATCTCCTCGGCCAATGCCTTTGCATAGGCCCGCCGAACCGGTGTCCGAAGCCGTTCTCCCCGGAGCCGTCGCATAGGCGATCCATCACGCCAGAGGTATTCCCGACGGGCACGAAGCCCTTCTCGGCTCCAAAGATACTCTTTCCACTGCGCGTCAGCCGCAGTTCGTCGACCGGCATCAAAGGCGACGAAATGCGTTGCTTCGGGGCATTGATTGCGCAGCTTATCTATGACGTCGGTCAACTCGAACGAGTTGAGCCAAAGATTGCCGTCCTCGGCATTCGTTACATCGGTGGTATCAGGTAGTTTGTTTTTGTGTCGGGCTTTGCGGCGCCGTGACCCGAATAGTAGACAAAGCTTATTGTATCCCTGCCCGCGCGTCGCACCCGTTGAATGTGGAGGCGAAGCGCGGTATCGATCGCCTTGTAACCGGCATCCTTCACGAGCGTGGTCTGGAACCCAACCACTTGCAAGGCCTTGCCGATGAGCTCGATGTCGTTGTGGGGATTGTTCAGGGTGCCGACCTTGTCGGCATAGCGTTGATTGCTGATGAGCAGCGCGATGCGCGACTGAGCAACGGAACATGTCGCCCCACGCTAACGAGTACGGTGGCAGCAACGATCTTCAGCCAGACGGCGAATATTGGCCCCGGCATTCGCCCCCTCCAGCGCCTGCCGATCCCGTGACCCCATCGCGACAAAATTCTACGCTAGCACGCACTGGCCGGAATCATAGGGGCTGCCTAGCTCACTAGGCAGCCCCAAAGTCTTCGCAATGCCACGCCGCTGGCTTACCTTTTCGGTGCCGGAGCGGCGCCGGCCGCGGGTGCTGCTGCTGGTGGCGGCGTCGCGCCCGTCGTTGCTCCAGACTTCGCAGCTTCCTGCTGCTTCTTGTATGCCTCCGCCATCTCTTGCTGGCGCTGTGCAATCTGCTGGGCCAAGGCCCTGCGCGCCTCGCCGTACTGCTTGGCATCTACCGGCGGACCCGCATACGCTTGCTCGAAGCCCGCGAGCGACACCGGGAAGCCTGTGGGCCTTCCCGTGACATTGAACGCGACGGCAATCAATCCGCTGTTGGACTTGAGCTCGTTCAGCAACTCAGGCGTGGCTTCAGTCTCCGCAGTGCACCCTTGCGGGTGGCAGACCGTATACTCAAGCGCGAACGTCTTGAGCTTGGACTCATCGATCTGCTCGTTCTTCTGCAATTTCTCCCACGCATCCTTCGGATAGACGATTGCGCGCAGGCCAGGTTTCAGGAAAGCCCCAAGGGGGATCATCACCATGAAGGCCTGCTTGTCCTGGCCCTCCAAGTGGCGCACCGCTGCCGACACCATCGATTGGCCCGTCGTCGCGTCAATCCGCTCGTGATGGGTAAGGCAGACATTGGCCTCCTTCTTCTCTTCCTTGCCATCCTTGTCCTTGGCGACGCCGCTGAGCTTCTCGCACAGCTTCACCCAGGCGCTCTGCGCAGGCTGGGCTGCGCCCGCGGCGGGAGCGGCCGCTGCTGCAGGCTTTTTCGCAGGTGCCGCTGCAGGTGCCTTTTCGGGCGGCTTCTTGGCAGGCGGCGCCGCCTGCTGGGCGAGTGATGATCCGGCAATCCCCGCGACACTCAAACCCAATACGGCGGCCAACGTCGCGGCGTGCCGGAGCCGCACATTCCGAGCCAATTGCTGCGTGCGATTTACCATCGTGTTTATGACCCTTTCCCTGCGGTCGACCACGTCAGCCGCGCGCCACTGAAAATATGATTGCCCCGCGCCGTGCCGCGCGTTCCGGGGCAGTAAGAGCGCGAATGCGGCAATCCCGTGGCCGCAACCCCGCTGGCGCGGAAATGCACTGTGGGCGTTCTTGCGACGTTGCCACACGGCCACGCCCCTGACAGACCCCTGGGGGCGACCCACATATGCTATGCACCGCGTGGGAACCGGGAGATCGTTCCGGCCCCGCTCTATCGCAGGCTTCGGTTCCGGACCCTGCGTTCACCAACAGGACCTTTCCCAGCGCGAAATGACGCATCCGAAAAAATTCCTGACCCTGCTCCTTGTGGGCCTGCTCCACGCATCCGGGGCCACGGCCGAGCCGGTCCACGGCATCGCCATGCACGGCGCTCCCAAGCATGCCCCGGGCTTCAAGCACTTACCCTATGTCGATCCCGACGCCCCGAAGGGCGGCCGCGTGGTGCTCGGTGCGCTCGGCACCTACGACAGCCTCAACGCCTTCAGCATCAAGGGGACGACCCCGTCGGGACTGCGCGAGTACGTGTACGATAGCCTGCTGACGCGCGCCGGCGACGAGCCCTTCTCGCTCTACGGCCTTGTCGCCGAGAGCATAGAGGTGCCGGAGGATAGGAGCGCGATCACGTTCCACCTGCGCCCGCAGGCCCGCTTCTCCGACGGCCGGCCGATAACACCGGACGACGTGCTCTTCAGTCATGCCCTTCTCAAGGAGAAGGGCTGGCCCTTCCACCGCTCCTACTACGGCAAGGTGGCGACGGCGGAGGCGACCGGCCCGCACAGCGTGCGCTTCACCTTCGACAGCTCCGGCGACCGCGAGATGCCGCTCATCATCGGTCTCATGCCGATCCTGCCGCGTCACAAGATCGATGCCGCGACGTTCGAGAACACAAGCCTCGAGCCGCCGATCGGCAGCGGGCCCTATGTCGTTGCCGACATCGACCCCGGCCGCTCCCTGACCTACCGCCGCAACCCCGACTGGTGGGCGCGCGATCTGCCGGTGACGCGCGGCCGCTTCAATTTCGACGAGATCCGCATCGAGTTCTATCGCGATGCTGCATCCCTCTTCGAGGCCTTCAAGGCCGGCGAGATCGACGTGCGGCCCGAGGACGAGCCCGGCCGCTGGATCGAAGGCTACAATTTTCCTGCGGCCGTCGACGGGCGCGTCCTTAAGCGCGAGTTCGACACGCTCCTCCCTTCCGGCATGAGCGCGCTCGTCTTCAATACGCGCCGGCCGATGTTTGCCGATCCGCGCGTGCGCCGCGCCTTCATCACCCTGTTCGACGCCGAATGGATCAACCGCAGCCTGTTCAACGGCGTCTACAAGCGCACGCAGAGCTTCTTCGAGCGCTCGGAGCTCTCCTCAAACGGCCGCCCCGCCGACGCCCTCGAGCGCGCACTGCTCGCCCCGTTCGCGCAATACGTGAAGCCGGAGATCCTGCAAGGAACATACAGCCTGCCGATGACCGACGGCAGCGGCGAGAACCGCGCCAACCTGCGCGCGGCCCACGAGCTTCTGACGCAGGCCGGCTACAAGCTCGAGGGCGGGCGCCTCGTCAAGGATGGCCAGCCGCTCGCGTTCGAGTTCCTGGCGCAGACGCGCCAGCAGGAGCGCCTGATGCTGAGCTATGCCAGGACGCTGGAGCGGCTGGGCATCACAGCGCGCATCCGCCAAGTGGATTCCTCGCAGTACTGGTCCCGCCTCAAGTCGTTCGATTTCGACATGATCCAGTGGACGTGGAGCGCGTCCCTGTCGCCCGGCAACGAGCAGATCAACCGCTGGACCAGCCGCGCCGCAGACATCGAGGGCTCGCTCAACTACCCTGGCGCCCACAACCCCGCCGCCGACGCCATGATCGACGCGCTGCTGCAGGCCAGCTCCACGGAGGACTTCACCGCTGCCGTGCGCGCCTTCGACCGCGTACTGATGTCGGGAGACTACGTGATCCCGCTGTTCCACCTGCCGAAGGTGTGGATCGCCCACTGGAGCCGTCTGCGCTTTCCCGCAACGCAGCCGCTCGGCGGCTACGATCTCGACACCTGGTGGTCGGCGCCGCGCTGAGGCCGACGCTCAGGGCTCGTCGGATGCGCCAACCTCCAGCACGCCGTGCGCACGCGTGTGGTAGAACACCTCCAGATCGGGTCGCTCCCGCGCGATGCGGATCGCCAACCGGCGGCCGACCTCCTCGTGTGCCGCGAATTGCGCTTCCGTCCACGTGCTGCTCGCGGGATCGTCGGGATTGAGCGAGCACGAGAATGCGTCCGCCCACCGCGTCAGGTCGGCGGCGAGTTCGGACGACAGCGCGATCTCCTCGGGCGCGAAGCTGCCGTAGAGGCCATCATCGAGCGCCCATAGCGGATCGCAGCCATGGTCCGCCATCACCTTGATGCGGCGGGATTGCGAGGGGTGTCGCAACTGCGGCCCGGCATCGGCGCCCATCGCAGCGAGCGTCCCTCCTGCGGGCTCGAGCAGCCGGAAGAACCGCCAGGTGCTCATGGCCGAGTAACCTGCGACGGCCGCACCCAACAGCGCCGTCGCCTGCCAGGGCACATCGTCCCAGCCGACCAGCCGGCCCACCGACGCAGCCCACACGACGAACGCCGTGGCAGCCAGATAAACGACGTAGGCATTGCGCGTCTGACGACGGCCGTCGGGATCGGGCGGATCCTTGGCGTCGAGGAAGCGCGGGGCGAGGACGTAAAGGTAGGTGGCCTGTCCGAGGGCCGCCGCCGCGAACAGCCACACCGAAATTTCAAGCAGCAGCATGAGCGCGGCACCGCCCGCCAGGATCAGGAACGACTGCGTCAGCAGCCACACCTCGCGTGCCGTCTCCGCCTGGTTGGGTTCTTGCGCGGCGATCGCGGCGATGGCGCGATCGAGCAAGCGCGACATGAGTGCGGCACGGACCACGAAGACGCCGGCGAACGCATAGAAGGCGCCGACCAGCCGCAGCGCGACCTGCACCGGCTCGAAGGTAGAATATTCCAATTCGGGGGTTCTCGGAGATTGCGCGGACGTGGGCGCACCTTGGACCAGGATTCTTGTCCGGAATAGGGCTTCTCCGGACGTCGCGGCGCGGCGAAGCGCGCAGCAACCGCATTGCACGCCGACGCGACCGCCGGTATCAGGCTGGCATGGCGCGATCGCGAAGCATGGCGAGGAGCGATGACTTGGCCGATATCGCCCGGCTGGTCGAACGCATGCGCGCGGGCGAGCGCCGTGCCATCTCGCGCGTGGTGACGGAGTTGGAACGCCTGTCAGCGGCGGCGCCGCGGCTGCTGCAGGCGATGCAGCCGCATCTGGGCCACGCCCTGGTCATCGGCTTCACGGGGCCTCCGGGCGCCGGCAAGTCGACACTCGTCAACGCCTACACGAGCCAAGCGCGCGGGGAAGGCAAGAGCGTCGGCATCATCGCCGTCGATCCATCGAGCCCGGTGTCGGGCGGCGCCATCCTGGGCGACCGCATCCGCATGACCGCCACGCTGGACGACGACGGCGTCTTCATGCGCTCGCTGGCAAGCCGCGGGCACCTGGGCGGGCTGTCTCCGGCGGCCGTGCGCGTCATCGACGCCCTCGACGCCGCCGGCAAGGACCTGGTGCTGATCGAGACCGTCGGCACGGGACAGAGCGAGATCGACGTGGCGGAGGTGGCCGACGTGCGTGTGCTCGTCACGGCACCCGGCCTCGGCGACGACATCCAGGCCATGAAGGCGGGCCTCATCGAGATCGCCGACATCATGGTCGTCAACAAATCGGATCGTGAGGGCGCCGACCGCACGGCCCAGCAGCTCAAGGGCGCCCTGGCGCTGCGCGCGCACGACCGTGCCGGCGTCCCCGTGCTCAAGACGGCGGCCACCGCCCAGGCCGGGATTCCCGAGCTCGCCGCGGCGATCGAAAAGGCCGGACGCCGGGCCATGACGCAACCCGCGCACGCGCGCCGGCGCCGCCGCGCCCGCTACCTCATCGCCCGAGCCGCCGCCGACCTCATCGCCGAGCGCATCAAGGCGGACGCGCGCGGGGACCTCGACACCCTGGCCGATGGCGTGCTGTCGGGCGCACTCCTGCCGGCGGACGCGGCAAAGAAACTCATCGGCGGTTAACCCTGCCAGTATCCCGCATGCGAGCGGGGATGATTGCCTTTGGCTGCCAGGATGCGGCCGGAAAGCCGTAGGGCGCAAAAGGCAGAGCCGCATTGCGCCGATCAAGGCGCCCTTCGGTGCAATGCGCTTCGCTTTTGCACCCTACGGCCCGCCGAAAACTGCCCCGCCGCGGCCTCGCTGACGTCGCCCGCGAAGCGGGGTGGCGGGGGCGGCGCGAATGTGGCGGACAACCGTACGAAATGCCTAGCCGCCGGCCGCTTGCCCTGCACGACCCGCCCGTCTATGAGTTGGCGGCGCTTGGCTTCTCCATACTGCGGGGCATAATGGACGCCCCGAACATGACGTACGAGTCATGTCTCATAAAAAGCAGGCGACCGGCGAGCGGAGACGGCTGAGACTATGGCCACGGACTACGTGCTCGAGACCAAGGATCTGACGAAGGAATTCAAGGGCTTCCTCGCCGTTAACAAAGTCAACCTGCGGGTGGAGCGCGGCACCATCCATGCCCTGATCGGCCCCAACGGCGCCGGCAAGACCACCTGCTTCAATCTGATCACCAGGTTCCTGCAGCCAACGGCAGGCAGCATCCTGTACAAGCACCGCGACATAACCCGCACCAAGCCGCACATGGTCGCGCGCATGGGCCTTGTGCGCTCGTTCCAGATCTCGGCGGTGTTTCCGCATCTGAGCGTGCTTGAGAACGTGCGCGTCGCGTTGCAGCGCTCGCTCGGAAACGTATACCATTTCTGGCGCTCCGAGCGATTGGTGGAAGCGCTGGACGAGCGGACCCTGCAGCTCCTCGACGACGTGGGGCTCAGGACTTTTTCCGATCTGCCGGCGGCGGAGCTTCCCTACGGGCGCAAGCGTGCGCTCGAGATCGCGACCACGCTCGCCGTCGACCCCGAGGTGCTGCTGCTTGACGAGCCGATGGCCGGCATGGGCGCTGAAGACATCAAGCGCACGTCGGCGCTCATCCGGCGCGTGGCCAAAGACCGCACCGTACTGATGGTGGAGCACAACCTTTCGGTGGTTGCCGATCTCTCCGACCGGCTGACGGTGCTGGCACGCGGCGAGGTCTTGGCCGAGGGGAGCTATGCGGAGGTCTCCAAGCAGCCCCAGGTCATCGAGGCGTACATGGGCACAGGCGAGCACACCGGTCATGGCTGAGGCACAGCTGGCTGTCCGCGACCTGCACGGCTGGTACGGCGAGAGCCACGTCCTGCACGGCATCACCTTCGATGTGAACTCCGGCGAGGTGGTAACGCTGCTGGGGCGCAACGGGGCCGGCAAAACCTCAACGATGCGCGCCATCATGGGTATGCTTGCCAAGCGCAGGGGTTCGGTGCGCTTCGAGGGCCGGGAGCTTATTCAGCTCACGTCAGACCGCATCGCGCGCCAGGGCCTCGCCTACTGCCCGGAGGAGCGCGGCATCTTTGCCTCGCTCAGCGTGCGCGAGAACCTCATGCTGCCGCCCAAGGTCAAGGACGGCGGACTCTCCGTCGACCAGATCCATGCCCTGTTCCCCAACCTCAAGGAGCGCAGCTCCAGCCAGGGCACCAAGCTGTCGGGCGGCGAGCAGCAGATGCTGGCCATCGCCCGCATCCTCAGGACCGGCGCCAAGCTGCTGCTGCTCGACGAGCCGACCGAGGGCCTGGCACCGGTCATCGTCCAGCACATCGGCGAGACCATCCGCCAACTGCGCCAGCAGGACTTTACCATCCTGCTGGTGGAGCAAAACTTTCGCTTCGCCGCGACGGTGGCCGATCGCCACTACGTGGTGGAGCACGGCCAGGTGATCGACATGATCCCCAACTCGGCGATCGAGGCAAACCGGGGAAAGCTCATGAACTATCTCGGTGTTTAGGTCAGAAGAAGGAGAAACGCATGCGACATAGGTTCAAGGGGCTGCTTGCCGCGGTTGCGCTGTGCGCCGCCACCGGCACTGCCCACGCGCAGATGAGCGACGGCGTCATCAAGATCGGCGTCATGAACGACCAGTCCGGCCTCTATGCCGACCTGACGGGACAGGGCTCGGTTTGGGCGACCAGGAAGGCCATCGAGGACTTCTGCAAGACGACCAAGTGCGACAAGATCGAAGTCGTGTTCGCCGATCACCAGAACAAGCCGGACATCGGCTCCAACGTGGTGCGGCAGTGGTACGACGTCGACAAGGTGGACGTCGTGGTGGATGTGCCGACGTCGTCGGTCGCGCTCGCGGTCAACAATATCACCAAGGAGAAGAACAAGGTCTTCCTCGTGTCGGGCGCCGCCACGTCGGACCTAACAGGCAAGGCCTGTACGCCCAACACGGTCCACTGGACCTATGACACCTGGGCACTGGCCAACGGCACCGGCAATGCCATCGTCAAGACCGGCGGCGACAGCTGGTTCTTCCTCACCGCCGACTACGCTTTCGGTCATGCGCTCGAGCGCGACACCGAGGCTGTGGTGCTCAAGAGCGGCGGCAAGGTGCTGGGCAAGGTGCGCCATCCCTTCCCCGGGCAGGACTTCTCCTCCTTCCTGCTGCAGGCGCAGTCGTCCAAGGCCAAGATCATCGGTCTCGCCAACGCCGGAGGAGATACGATCAATTCGATCAAGCAGGCCTCGGAGTTCGGCATCGTTTCCGGCGGGCAGAACCTCGCTGGGCTCCTTGTGTTCATCACCGACGTGCATGCGCTGGGCCTCAAGACGGCCCAGGGCCTGATCTTCACCGAGGCCTGGTACTGGGACACCAACGATGCAAACCGGGCCTTCGCCAAGGAGTTCGCCGCGGCCAACAAGGGCAACCACCCGACCATGATCCATGCGGGCGTGTATTCGGCCGTGATCCACTATCTCAAGGCCGTGCACGAGCTGAAGTCGGACGCCGACGGCGCCGCTGTCGTCGCCAAGATGAAGGCGACGCCCACCGACGACAAGCTGTTCGGCAAAGGCAGCATCCGCGCGGACGGCCGCAAGATCCACGACATGTATCTGCTCGAGGTCAAGAAACCCGAGGAGAGCAAGGCGCCGTGGGACTACTACAAGGTGCGCGCCACCATCCCTGCGGCCGAGGCCTTCCGCCCGGTCGATCAGGGCGACTGCCCGCTCGTGAAGAAGTAGGTCGCGCACTTCTCCCTCTCCCCATGCCGAAGCACGGGGAGAGGGAATAGGCTAGAGGCGTGAGCCGATGTTCGAGCTGTTGGGCGTGCCGCCACAAGCGCTGTTCGGCCAGCTTCTGCTGGGCCTGATCAACGGCGCCTTCTACGCGCTGCTGTCCCTGGGTCTGGCTGTCATCTTCGGCCTCATGAACGTCATCAACTTCACGCATGGCGCCCAGTACATGATGGGCGCGTTCGCGTCGTGGATGCTCCTGCAGTACCTGGGCGTGCCCTACTGGGGCGCCCTCGTGCTGGCGCCCATCATCGTCGGCGCAACCGGCGTCGTCATCGAGCGGCTGCTGATCTCACGCCTCTACCATCTCGACCACCTCTACGGCCTGCTTCTCACGTTCGGCATCGCGCTGATCATCGAAGGCCTGTTCCGCAATCAATACGGCTCCTCGGGCCTGCCCTACGCCAATCCGATTCCCGGCGGCATCAACCTGGGCTTCATGTTCCTGCCCTACTACCGCGCCTGGGTCATCGTCTTCTCGCTGGCGGTCTGCCTCGCCACCTGGTTCATGATCGAGAAGACCCAGCTCGGCTCCTACCTGCGCGCGGCCACCGAGCGCCCCGATCTCGTGCGCGCCTTCGGCATCAATGTGCCGCGCATGATCACGCTCACCTACGGCTTCGGCGTTGGGCTGGCGGCGCTGGCCGGGGTGCTGGCGGCGCCCATCTACTCGGTCAACCCGATCATGGGATCCTATCTGATCATCGTGGTCTTTGCCGTGGTGGTCATCGGCGGCATGGGGTCGATTCTCGGTTCCATCATCACCGGCTTCGGCCTCGGCGTCATCGAGGGCCTGACCAAAGTGTTCTATCCTGAAGCCTCCAACACCGTGATATTCATCGTCATGGCGATCGTGCTGATGCTGCGTCCGCAGGGCCTGTTCGGGACACCGAGGTAGGAACGCCATGGCAAGACGCAAGAACCGCGACATCCTGGTGTTCGGCGCACTTCTCGCGCTCGGGCTCGTGGCGCCCTTCGTCATCTACCCCGTCTTCCTGATGAAGGTGCTGTGTTTTGCGCTGTTCGCCTGCGCCTTCAATCTGCTCGTGGGCTACGTCGGCCTGCTGTCGTTCGGCCACGCCATGTTCTTCGGCTTCGCCGCCTACATCTCCGGCTACACGGTGAAGGTGATGGGCTGGCCAACGGAGGTCGGCATCCTCGCCGGCGCCGCCGTTGCCGCCGCGCTGGGGCTCGTCGCCGGCGCCATCGCCATCCGCCGGCAGGGCATCTACTTCGCCATGGTCACGCTGGCGCTGGCACAGATGGTGTATTTCTTCTGCCTGCAGGCCAAGTTCACCGGCGGCGAGGACGGCATCCAGGGCATCCCGCGCCGGCCGCTGCTGGGGCTGCTGCCGATCACCAACGATTTCGTGTTCTACTACGTGGTGCTGGCGATCTTCAGCATCGGCTTCCTGATCATCTGGCGCACGATCCATTCGCCCTTCGGCCAGGTTCTGAAGGCGATACGCGAGAACGAGGCCCGCGCCGTCTCGCTCGGCTATGCGGTCGATTCCTTCAAGCTGATCGCCTTCGTTCTGTCGGCCACGCTGGCAGGCCTCGCCGGCGCCACCAAGGCCATCGTGTTCCAGCTCGCCTCCCTGACCGACGTTGCCTGGCAGATGTCGGGCGAGGTCGTTCTGATGACGCTCGTCGGCGGCCTCGGCACCGTATTCGGGCCGATCGTGGGCGCCGGCATCATCATCACGATGCAGAACTACCTGGCGGGCTTCGGTGAGTGGGTTCTCGTCATCCAGGGCGCGATATTCGTCGTCACAGTGCTGCTCTTCCGGCGGGGCGTGGTCGGCGAGATCATGGCCCTGGCGCAGTACCTGCGCGGCGGCAAGGCTGCAGCCGAACCCTCCAGTGCGGCGATGCACGGGCAGCCCGCCGAATAGCTCAGCTGGCTGTGATGAGCGAGAAGTCGCTCCGAAAACATCGGGTGGGGCATTCTCTTGTCATCCCGGCCGGAGCGCGAAGCGCACAGAGCCGGGACCCAGGACCACGAGCACCGTTGCTCGCCGCAGCCCTGCGTCCCGGCAATTCGCCTTCGGCGAATTCCGGGATGACAGGGAGCAGAGTTGATCGGAGACGGCTCTAAATCGCCTCTTCGAGGCTTGCGACGACGCTCCTCCCGCCGCGCGGATCGAGAGCCGCCATGGGCGGCGAATATGTCCCGCTCTTGATCGCCACGACGAGTTCCTGGGTCGCCATCGAGGGCTCGATGTCATACTCCTGCTCGAGGCACTCCCACAGCTGCTTGTATGCCGCCAGCGCGCTTCCGGCGTTGCCGGACGCCACACAGGCCCGCATCAGCTTCTGGCACGCGATCTCGTGCGTCGGATCGATCTGGAACAGCGCGCGGGCGATGCGCTTGGTCACCTCGGGTCGGTGCGTGATCTCGGTGAGCTGCGCTTCCAGCCTCCGGATCAGCATGCGGCGGATGCCCTCCCGCTTTACCGTCAGCCAACTGCCGAACGAGGGATCGACGTCGTCGTAACCGCGCAGGAGCGAGTCCGTAATGCCTGCTTCGTCGCTGAGACAGTCAGCCGGCTCTCCCCGATCGACGCTGGCGATCAGGTCATCGAGGTCCGTGACGACGGCGGATGGATCCAGGCTCACCTGATCCCTGTCGGTCGACAGCCCCACCAGGCCCGCCGCGTCGAACGTGTCACGCAAGACATGCAGCAGCTGTCGCAGCGATGCGCGCGCCTTGGCGTCCTCGGTCTCGCTCCAGAGCAGACCGACCAGGCGATCCCGCGTCTCCTTCATGCCGGGGGTCAATACGAGGTAGGCCACCAGCGCCTTCGCCTTGCGGCTGGTGAGGACCACCTCGCGCTCGCCAACGCGCAGGACCATGCCTTCGAGCAGGGAGATCCGCAGCACCTGCTTGATGCGGTGCGCGCGCCCATAGGCGGCGTGTCGAGGCGAAAGGCCGCGGTCGCCGGGCGGCCGAACTGCAATTCCGCAAATCTGCACCAAGGGATGGTCGGTCATGACATCCTCGCAGGGTTGGCTGCCCATCGGCTCTGGGCCAACACTTCACCATGCGACAAGCCTGGACCTATCTCCCCGGCCGCAAAACACCATTCCGCCATCCCGAACTGCAAACGACGAGCCATCTTCCGTGAAGTTGCTGTCAACTTCTTTCAACTCCTGCCAGAACGTGTCAAAATAACGTTCTGCATCGGAACAGATTGCCGGCGCCAGGGACGGCCCTTTCGAGCGGCGTTCCGCTGCCGGAGCGCGCGTGAAATACGGGCTGAGCTAGATGACGATCAGGCTTTCCGGACGCCAGCGAGACCGCTTCAAGGCCGACCTGCAGGCGCACAGGGAGACGTTCTCCCTCAACGAGGCGGAGTATGCGGATCAGGTCCTCAAGGTTTCGCTCAACACCTATAAGAAGTGCGTGCACGCAAACGGGCCGCTGGCCCTGAAGCGGCACACTTTCGTCAGCATCTTCACCAACACGGCGCTCGATCCGAGGAACTATGGACTCTCCGTCGGCGTGCCGAGCGAGACATCGCCGTTCGGCGGCTATCACAAGGGCGAATTCCAGTTCCTCTGCGGGCGGTTCTTTCTCTATCGGCGCTCGTTCCTCACGGGACGCCACATCACGCGCAGCATCCTGGATATCCAGCCCAGCGACAGCCAGGAGTGCCTGTCCTTCAACGAATTGCACTACTACACCGCGGAGGTGGGCGTGCGGGAGGAGATCCGCTACCACGGCGATATCTATATGAATCGCGAGCGCAGCATCCTCAGCCTGCCGGCCTACTTCCAGGGTCAGGTGCGATTGACCCTGCTCCAGCCGGAGCGGCTCGGCACCAGGGGCAAGGTGAAAATGCGCGGCGCGCTGCTGGCGTTCGGCAATCCAAAGGGCTATTGGCAGCCGACCGTGTCGTGCATCTTCGTCGATGGCCCCATCGACGAGAAACGCTCCAGTCCCAGGGAGCTCTGCAAGACCATCATGGAGGGCTCGGAGGAATACCCGGCCCTATGCGACGAGCTTGCGCGTATCGAGGAACACGGTACCATCATGACGCCACTTATGTGGGCCAAGCTCCAGCCCAGAGCTGCACCGAACTGGGCGATGGTTTCTGATGGACCGCAAGCCACGGATCGCCGTCATCCTCGATGAGAATACGAGCGGCGATGCGAGCCGCTATGAGGCGTCCAAAAGCCTTTTCAGCGCGATCCGGGATGCCGGGGGGTTGCCGTTCGGCGTCCCCTATCTTCCCGAGATCATCGGCGCGGCCGTCGAAGAATTCGACGGCCTGGTCTGTGGCGGCGGTCGCTTCGCCTATCCCGATGACTGGTATGTAGGAGGCCAGATCTCGAAAGCGCCGCCGTCGGAGCGGCTTGGCGTCGAGCGCGCGATCGTGGAGGGTTATCTGGAGCGCGACAAGCCGATGCTTGGCGTTTGCGCGGGCATGCAGATGCTCGCCTGCGTCTACGGCTGCCGGCTGTGGTCGGACGTGCAGGCCTCCTCGCCGTCCGTCCTCGACCACGACAAGCGCGACTACATGCACCAGGTCACGCTCGCCCCCGGCACCAGGCTTTCTGCCCTGGTCGGGAAACCTGCCATTCTCGTCAACACCTCGCATCGCGAGGCGATCGGCGAGCTGTCAGCGTCGGTTGTCGCCAGCGCCCGCTCCGACGACGGGGTGATCGAGGCAATCGAGGTCCCCTCGCGAGTCTTCGCGCTGGGGGTGCAGTGGCATCAGGAACTGTTCGCCGGCACCGATCATCCGGGCAACGCGGTGTTTCGGGGCTTGATCGAGGCCTGCCTCCCCTCGGTCTGCGACCGCAGACCGCCCTCCCGCTCCTGATGGCGACGCAAGGACGGGTCCCCCGCCCCGCGTTGACCCTGGCACGGCGCACGCAAGGTTATTAGCCGGCTGCAGCCTCTTCCGCCGCGACTTTCGGCCGGTTGAGCGGATGATGGATGTGGCAATCGGGGAACGGGATCTCGGGGCCCTGGCCGAACTGACCCTTCAGGTAATCCACCAGAAGCCGGCAGCAGGCGGGGTCCGCACCCGGCGTGCTGTCGTCCTCCTCGAATGACCCGCCGATGGCGACGGCGTCGGAGCGCGGAAACATATAGCCGTTCTGGCTGTAGAGATACGTCAGGTCGGGCTGCGGAGGCAGCAGCGCCAGCTGGCCTTTGATCGGCTGCATAGCGGCATCGTTCCAAAGCTTCTTGGCGCCCATGCCGGTGCAGTTGATGATGATGTTCTCCTGCAGCTGCAGGACGCTCGCCACGTCCAGGAATGTC
>Ga0111539_10004499_pt1 | contig 18224 bp, 13 predicted proteins | sample RhiMethybrSRZTD1_FD_79667 | JGI IMG/M metagenome (GOLD analysis project Ga0111539, IMG submission 79667) | Populus rhizosphere microbial communities from Tennessee, USA - Rhizosphere MetaG P. TD hybrid SRZTD1 (version 2) (version 2) | ecosystem: Host-associated > Plants > Roots > Rhizosphere >... | reverse complement strand
TATTGGACTTGCGCGCCCAACACGCCGCAATCCGTGACGAAATGCTTGCTGCGCTGACGACCCTGGTCGACTCGCAGCTGTTCATTCTTGGGGAGCCGGTCGCCAAGCTGGAAGCCGACGTTGCCGCCCTTTCGCAGACAAAGCACGCCATTGGTTGCGCCAGCGGAACCGACGCGTTGTTGCTGGCCATGCGGGCCTTGGACATTGGTCGGGGAGACGAGGTCATCACGACGCCGTTCACGTTTTTCGCCACCGCCGGTGTCGTTGCGCGTCTCGGCGCGCGGCCGTTCTTCTGCGACATCGATGCCGCGACCTTCAATCTCGATCCGGCTGCCGTGAGGGCAGCCATCGCCGAACGTTGCGAGCTGAAGGGCGATCGCCTCGTGAATCGCGCGACGGGCGGCGTCGTTCGCGCTGTGCTGCCTGTGCATCTCTACGGCCAAATGGCCGACGTGGACGCCTTCAACGACATCGCGCGGCGGTACCGCCTCGCTGTCATCGAGGACGCCGCGCAGGCGATCGGCGCCGCGCTCGCCGACGGCCGGCGCGCGGGCAGCGTCGGCGACGTCGGCTGCTTGTCGTTCTTCCCGACGAAGAACCTCGGGGCGTTCGGCGACGCCGGCATGAACGTAACGAACGACGATGCATTGCAGGAGCGCATGCGCATCTTGCGCGTGCATGGCGGCGAGCCGAAGTACTACCACTCGTTCATCGGCGGAAACTTCCGGCTCGACGAGCTGCAAGCGGCAGTCCTCGTCATCAAGCTGAAGCACCTCGACGATTGGACGCGCGCGCGCCAAGCGAACGCCGCGCGCTACGACGAGCTGTTCCGCGCGGCCGATCTCGGCGACGCCGTGCAGGTGCCCGCGCGTGTGCCCGCTCTGCGTCATATCTTCAACCAGTACGTGCTCAGGGTGCGCCGGCGCGACGAGCTCAGAGTCCATCTCTCGCAGAACGGCGTCGGGACGGAGATCTACTATCCCGTGCCGCTGCATGCGCAGAAGTGTTTCGCCTACCTCGAGCACGACCCTGCCGATTTCCCGCAGGCGCAGCGCGCGGCCGCGGAGGTCCTCGCCTTGCCGATCTATCCGGAGCTCACGGGAGCGCAGCTCGAGTACGTCGTGCAGCAGATCGCCTCGTTCGTCCGCTCCAAAGGACGCTGAGCTCGATGCACGGATCTGTGAATCGCCTGCTTTGGCCGCCTTGTTAGTTGTGGCAGCATCCGCGCGTGGCCGATAACACCCGCAAGTTGTTGATTGTCGAGGACGATCCTGGCATCCAGAGCCAGTTGCGCTGGTGCTTCGAAGACTACGAAGTCATCGCGGCCACGAACCGTGAAACCGCCATCAACGAGCTGCGCCGGCACGAGCCGGCCGTCGTCCTGCAGGATCTCGGCCTGCCGCCCGACGACAGCGGCGTCAGCGAAGGGTTCGCGACGCTGCGCGAGATCTTGAAGCTCGCGCCGTTCACGAAGGTCGTCGTCGTGACGGGCCATGGCGATCAAAGCAACGCCGTGAAGGCCGTCGGTCTGGGTGCTTACGATTTCTATCAGAAGCCCGTCGATGTCGACACGCTGCAGCTGATCGTGCAGCGCGCGTATCAGATTCACACGCTCGAGGCGGAGAATCGTCAGCTCGCCGAAGGCCTCGGCGCGTCGCCGCTCGACGGCGTCATCGCCGCGAGCGAGTCGATGCTGAAAGTCTGCCGAACGATCGAGAAAGTCGCGCCGACCAATGCGACGACTTTGTTGCAAGGCGAGAGCGGTACCGGTAAGGAAGTCCTGGCGCGCGCGATCCATGCGCTCTCCGCTCGGCGTGCCGAGCCGTTCGTCGCGATCAATTGCGCGGCGATTCCCGACACGCTGCTCGAGTCCGAGCTGTTCGGCTTCGAGAAAGGCGCGTTCACGGGCGCCGTCAAGCAGACGCCGGGCAAGATCGAGGTCGCGGACGGCGGCACATTGTTTCTCGACGAGATCGGCGACATGCCGGCGTCGCTGCAGGCGAAGCTGTTGCGCTTCTTACAGGAGCGCACGATCGAGCGCATCGGTGGGCGTGCCGAGATTCCAGTCGACATTCGCGTCGTGTGCGCGACGAACAGGAATTTGCGCCACGCGATGGCGACGAATACGTTTCGCGAAGACCTCTATTACCGCATCAGCGAGATCACGATCGAAATCCCGCCGCTCCGCGAGCGCGAAGGCGGGCGGCTATTGCTTGCGCGATTCCTGCTGAACAAGTTCTCGAAGCAACAAGGGCGCGTCATCAAGGGATTCACCGACGACGCCCACGACGCGATTGACACTTACGCGTGGCCCGGCAACGTTCGCGAGATGGAGAACAAGATCAAGGCCGGCGTCATCATGGCCGAAGGCAAGCTCGTTACTGCAGCCGATCTCGGCCTGAGTGTCGCGACGAATCCCCCGAGCCTGAACTTGCGCGTCGTTCGCCAGAACGCCGAGACTCACGCCATCCGTCAGGCGCTCGTGCGCGCCGGAGGCAACATCTCGCGCACTGCGGAGTTGCTCGGCGTCACGCGCCCGACGCTCTACGACCTAATGGGCAAGTACAGCATTCGCGCCGAAGAAGCCGATCCTTCGGCGCCGCCCTCCGAGGGCAACGGCGAGCCTTTGCCATAACCCCTCGCGCGCTCGTCGGCCTTCTTTACATGAAGGCACTCTCAACCACGGCATCGCCGGTCTAAGTTGCTGATCTAGAGCCTTTTTTCTAGGTGGCACGAAATCTGCTAGATACCCGCCGAGAGCCAGGAAGGCACTTAGCATGTACCGACGTTTGCTCCTGTCCTTCATTGCCGGCGCCAGCCTCGCAGGGATCGCGGGGGGCGCCAGCGCCACTCCGTTGACGATCGCCGGGGGATCGGCATCGCCGACGGGCATCTCGGCGCCGGGCACGACGAAACCGGTGCCGGAGCCCGCGACGCTCGCGCTGTTCGGCGCCGGCCTGTTCGCGCTCGGCCTGACGCGTCGCCGCCGCCGTCGCGCCTAGAGCCGACTCCAACAACAAAACAAAAAGTTTCGAACAACAACAAAAAAAATCGAACAACAAAAACAAAAAAATAAGGGGCCTTCGAGGCCCCTTTCTTTTTTCGCGTGGCGCTTCCCGGGCCGAGCTAGCGCCCGTCCTTGAACTGCTCGGCGTTCAGCTGATGCCGACCGAGCAACTTGTAGAAGTCCGTGCGATTGCGCTTTGCGAGCCGCGCCGCTTGGCTCACGTTGCCGCCCGTGATCTGCAGCAACTGCGACAGATAGTTCCGCGTGAACTCGTCGCGGGCCTCCGAGAACGACGGCAGCGCGTTCGCCTGCTCGCCGAGCGCGCTGCGAACTTGCTCCGCCGAGATGACGCGCATCGGTGAAAGCGCGACGTTCTGCCGCACGACGTTGTAGAGCTGGCGGATGTTGCCGGGCCAATGGCTCGCGACGAGGAGCTCGACGGCTTCCGGCGCGTAAACCTTGCGCTCTTGGCTGCCTTCCGCGGAGATCTGCCGCAGGAAATGCTCGACGAGCAGCGGTATGTCTTCGCGGCGATCACGCAGCGCCGGCAGATGAATGTTGACGACGTTGAGTCGGTAGTAGAGATCCTCGCGGAACGAGCCTTTGACCATCAGGTCCTTCAGATCCTGATGTGTGGCCGAGATCACGCGCGTGTTGACCTTGATCGCCTCCGTGCTGCCGACGGGCCGCACTTGCTCCTCTTGCAGGACTCGCAGCAGCTTGACCTGCAGCCGCATCGGCATGTCGCCGATCTCGTCGAGCAACAGAGTACCGCCGTGCGCGGCCTGGAACAGGCCTTTGTGCGTGCGATCGGCGCCCGTGAACGCGCCTTTCACGTGGCCGAACAGCTCGCTCTCGAGCAGGTTCTCGGCCATGGCGCTGCAGTTGATGGCGACGAACGGCTGATCCTTGCGCGTGCTCGCGCGGTGAATTGCTCGCGCGAGCAACTCCTTGCCCGTGCCGGATTCGCCCGTGATCAGCACGCGCGTCTCCGTGTTCGCGACCATTCGCGCTTGCTGCAGGCAAGCCTCCATGGCCGGACTGCGCGTGATGATCTCGGAGCTCCACTCGTCGGTGCTCTTCGGCATGCCGGAGACTTTCATCGCGCGCTCGACGTATTCGAGCAGCTGCTGCTTGTCGACGGGCTTCGTCAGGAAACCGAAGGCGCCGCTCTGCGTCGCCTCGACCGCATCGGGGATCGTGCCATGCGCCGTGAGCAGCAGCACGCACAGGCCGGGGCGCTGCCGCTGAATCTCTTTGAGCAGCTGGATGCCGTCCATGTTGTCCATGCGCAGATCGGTGACGACGAGATCGGGCCGGAACCGCGATAGGGCAGCGAGCGCTTCGGCCGCGCTCTCGACGGCTTCGACGTCGTAGTGCTCGGCGCGGAGGCGAATGCTCAACAGGCGCAACAGGCCTGGGTCGTCGTCGACCAGGAGAATTCGGCCGCGCAGCGGCGCTGAGCTTTGAGACTTAGGGTGTATTTGGACCATTTTCGCGTTCCCGAATCGATCGTTCGATATTGGTAAGGGCGTCGAGCCGTGCGCGCACGTCGTCGAGCGCCAGCTTGAGTTGCCGGTTCTCCTCGAGTGCCGCCTGCAGCTCACGTGTAGTGCGGTCGTTCCGCTCGGTAGTGGCCGCTGTAGCAGCTCGCTGCAAGCGGGCGGCCTCTGCGTCGAGGATCAGGCGCGCCTCGACGTCTTTTAAATGTATCAGCGCGAGCGTGCGCTCCTCGGGCAGCAGTGCGTCGCCGGCCGCGAGCAGCTCGTTGAGCAGCGTCTGCGCTTTCGCCTCGTCGCTCGAGGGATGCGTCGGCGTCGCTAGCGCTAGCGCCAACATCAGCCGATTCGTCGTGGTTGGCGACGCGGCGGCCGCGTTTGCGACGTTGCGGAACACATCGGCCTGCTCGACAGGGTCGCCCTCGATGAGGCTGCGTAACGTCTGCAAATAAATGCCGATGCCATCGGCGGCGTCCGCGGGCGGCGTCGCTGCGGGCGGCGCCGTGATCTGGCGTCCCTGGCTGGGGCCGAGCGTCGTGCACGCGGCGAGTGCCGCTGCGACCAAGAACAGGGGTGCCGCGTTACGCATTGGCCACGGCCCGTAGTCGCTTGTCGCCGGCCCGCCGCAGCGGCAGCCGTACTCGGAAATGGGCGCCGGGCTCGCCGTTCTGCACGAGCTCGACCGCGCCGCCATGCGCTTGGACGCATTCGGCCACGACGGATAGCCCAATGCCTGTTCCGCCGACCGGACCGCCCTGCGGGCGGCGGCCTTGATAGAAGGCCTCGAAGATTCGGTTGCTGTCTTCGGGGTGCACGCCGGGACCGTTGTCGCTGACGTCCATGACGAGATCGCTGCCTTGCATTCCCGCGCTGACGTTGATCGTGCCGCCGCTCGCAGTGAATTTGATGGCGTTCGAAAGCAGGTTCTCGAGCACGAGCTTGAGCTTGCCTTCATCGGCGTGCACGGTGATCGCGCTGATCGCGAGCTGCAGCTTGATCTTCTTGTTCGAGAGCGCGAGGCGATGCTGGCTCAAAACGGTGAAGACCATGGGCTTCAGCTCGAATTCCGCCAGCTCGAGCGCGGCGGTATGCGTTTGCCAGGCGCTGAACGTGAGCAGGTTTTCGATGAGCCGCTGCAGCTTGACGCCGTTGTCACGCAGGATGCTCGTCACCTCTTGCTGTTGGAGGTCGAGCTGACCGACGGAGCCGTCCAGCAGCAGCTCGGTGCCCTCGCGAATATTCGCGAGCGGCGTCTTGAGCTCGTGCGACATGTGCCGGAGGAATTTGTTCTTCTCGTCAGTCGACTCTTTGAGTCGGTGACGCAGCCATTCGAGCTGCCGCCCGAGCGTCTCGATGTCGTGCGGGCCGCTGACGGTGATCGGATGACCGAAATCGCCTTCGCCGAGCTCGCGGATGGCGCGGTCGATCTGCCGAAGTGGGCGACCGACGAGCAGCAAGAACAGACCGACGAGAACGAGCGTTCCGGGGACCAACGCGGCCGTGAGCCAGAGCAGCTGCTGCTGCGCGGAGCGCGTGTTCTCTTGCAGCGTCTCGAGCCGCGCGTTCGTCGTCGCTCGCATCCCGGTCGCGACGGCGCGCGTGGCGTCGGTCAGCATGCCGAAGCGCTCGGCGATGGCTCTCTCCGTGGCGCTGCCCGTGAGCAGCACGCGATGCACGTCCTTCGAGATCGTAGAGAGGCGTGTCAGCTGATCGCGAATCGGCTGATCGCTGGGCAGAACGCGCATCTGGCTGACGCTTTCCTCGAAGTCCTTTTCGTCAGCGGCGTACGACGCCAGCAGATTATTCGACGACGTCGCCGAATCTGGGAGATCCTTGATCGTCACGTAGCTCAGAGCGTTGCGTTCCATGCTGCTGACCAATTTCGCGAGACGTTCGTTCTGCAGCGCCGCGGTGGCGCTGTCGGCGAGCACGATTTCGCTCTCGGTCGCGAGCTGCCCGAGCTTGATGCCGGCGTTCCCGATCGCGACGAGCAGCGGCACGGTGACGAACGCGAGGCCCATCAATACCATGCCGAGCAGCGTTCGCGGCCGCCGCATTTTCATGCGCTATGCCCTCGATCCCTTCGGGTCACGAGCGCCAATGCCCCGCAGCGAGTTTTCGTTCCCATTCGAGCGATGTCTGTACGATCTTGGTGAGGTCGTCGTACCGAGGCTGCCAGCCGAGCGTTGCACGAATACGAGTGGCACGAGCGACCAACGTCGGCGGGTCGCCGGCCCTGCGAGGTTCCTCTCGTTTGGCGATTGTGTGTCCCGCGACGCGCTCTACAGCGGAAAGCAGCTCGCGGACGCTATAACCTCGCCCGTATCCGCAGTTCAATGTCGTGGATTCGCCGCCACCGCGCAAGTAGCCGAGGGCTTTCAAATGGGCGTCGGCGAGATCCTCGACATGGATGTAATCGCGCACGCCCGTGCCATCCGGCGTCGCGTAGTCGGTGCCGAAGATCGAAACATAAGGTCTTTTGCCGACAACGACTTCGCACGCAACCTTCGTGAGGAGAGTTGCCTTCGGCGTCGCTTGCCCGATGCGGCCCTGCGGATCCGAGCCGGCGACATTAAAGTAGCGTAATGCAACATAACGCAGCGGGTTGACGGCCGCGACGTCGCGCAGCATCCATTCGGTCATCAGCTTCGACGTGCCGTACGCGTTGATCGGTGCTGTCGGCGTTTCCTCGGAGGCCTCGCCATCGGCCGGAATTCCGTACACGGCCGCCGTCGACGAGAACACCACGTGCTTCACGCCGGCGCGAAGCGAGTGCTCGAGCAGCGTTCTGCTCGCGCAGGTGTTGTTGCCGTAGTATTTGAGCGGATTCGACACCGATTCCGGCACGACGGTATGCGCGGCGAAGTGCATCACGGTGTCGATCTCGTGACGATCGAAAATCTTGCGGAGGCAATCCGAGTCGCCGGTGTTGCCGATGACGAGCTCACCATGAAGGATCGCCTGACGAAATCCCGTCGACAGATCGTCGAGCACGACGACTTTCTCGCCGGCTTCGCCGAGTTGGCGCACGACGTGCGAGCCGATATAACCGGCGCCCCCCGTTACCAGAATTGTTTTCTGCGTCATAGACTTAAACGGCGCGACATAATCTCGACCCATGAGTGTATCAGCTCGTCCCCAAGCGACCCGGAAGCGTGTCGCAGTTTGGCGACGGGCGGGCCGCTCCGAGGGAGCGAGGGTCGCATCCTGCCCGGAAGTCGGCCAGCCGTCTCGCGGTCGCGAGACACAGACACTGTGGGATCGTCATGGTGCGCGGTTAGGATCGCGTGATGCTTCGGTTATTCATAGGCGTTTCGCTGCTGGCGGCGCTCTCTGCTTGCAGCAGCGGTAGCGACGACGATTCTTCGGAGGCGCCCGGCGTCGCAGTGAGCGGACAGATTACGTACGACCGAGTTCCGGCCGTCGCGGGGCAGGGCCTCGTCTATGCGCAAACGGTCGTGCAGCCTGCGCGCGGTGTGACTGTCGAGCTGCTGCAGGCGGGGTCGGTCAGAGCGAGCACGACGACCGATGCGACCGGCAATTATTCGTTCTCCGGCGTGCCGGGCAACACCGACGTCTCCATTCGCGTGCGAGCGGAGATGCTCCGCATCGGAAGCCCAAGCTGGAACTTTCGTGTCGTAGACAACGTGAACGGCGAAGCGTTGTACACGCTCGCCGGCGCCGTCTTCAATACCGGCGACGCGAACGTGACGCGCAATTTGCACGCCGCATCCGGCTGGGGTGGCGCCGCCTACACCGAGACGCGATCCGCCGCGCCGTTCGCGATCCTCGACGTCGCGTACGACGCCGTGCAGCTCGTGCTTACCGCGGAGCCGTTAGCTCAATTCCCCGCGTTGCGCTTTCAGTGGAGTCCCGCGAACGTGCCCGTCGACGGCACCGGTCCCGGAGAGATCGGCTCGAGCCGGTTTCAGTCGGACATCGGTATTCTGCTCGTCGGGGCCGCGGACCAGGACACGGACGAGTACGACCGGCACGTCATCGCGCACGAGTTCGGTCACTACCTCGAGTACTACTTCTCGCGCTCCGACAGCATCGGCGGTCCGCACGCACTCTCGGATCAGCTCGACATGCGGCTCGCCTTCGGCGAGGCGTGGGGCACCGCGTTCGCGGCGATGGCGACCGGCGATGCCGTCTACAAAGATACGTTCGGAGCGGGGCAACGGCAGAGCTTCAGTGTCAACGTCGAGCAAAGCCCGAGCCGAACCAACCCGAATCCCGGTTGGTTCAACGAGGAGTCGCTGCAATCGTTGCTCTTCGATCTCTACGACAACGGCCGCGACGTGCCGCCCGGTTCGCTGATCGTCGACGACCTCGCGCTCAGCTTCGGTCCCATTTGGCAAGCGTTCACGACCGAGCAGCGCACGACGAGCGCGCTGACGAGCGTGTTCCCGTTCGTCGCATCGCTCCGACTCGCGCGTCCCGGCGACCAGCCGCTGATCGATCAACTGACGACGACACAGCGCATCGCCGCGGTGACGGACGCTTACGGCACGGGTCAAACGAATTTCGGTTTGCCGACGAAGCGCACGTTGTTCGAGGTGTCGCAGGACTTCAACACGATCTACAACACCGTGGCCGTCGGGGGAACGCTGCAAAACGTGTGCAGCCTCGACGACTACACGAGTGCGTTGACGGGCGCGGAGAACAAGCTCGCCTCCCGCCGCTATGTGCGTTTCACCGTCACGAATCCAGGCCCGCACACCATTACGGTTCGGGCGCGCGCTCCACTCAATGCGCCGGCGGATCCCGACCTCGTCTTGCACCGCGGCAGCGGGCAGAAGCTCGTTTCGGAAACCCCTCCCGCGGCGAGCTGCTCCGTCGCGACGCCGTCGGGTTGCGTCGAGACGTTCTCGCCCACGTTGTCGGTTGGCGAGCACGTGCTCGAGCTCTACGAATGGACGAACACGAACCGAGTGGACGAATCCAAACCCGAAGATCGGCCGATCGGCCGAACTTGCTTCGACGTGACGGTGACGCGATGAGAGCACCAACCGCAACTGCCTTGATCGCCGCCATTCTCGCCTGGCCGTCGTTCAGCTCGGCTGCGCCGCGCGCCGCCGATCGCTCGACCCCGGCCGTAGCTCACTTGCCTGCGAAACCGACGGGGCCGATCGCCGTCGAGTATCGCGTCGCGGCGACGCCGGTGGTCGGCGTTCCACTCGATATCGAGGTCAGCGCGCGCGTCGAGCCAGACGTGAAGGGGCTCACGATCGAAGCGAACGCGAGCGCGCCGCGCGCCGTTCTCGTGACGCCACCGGTGGTCGTCACAGCCGGCGACGGTGTCTACGCATGGAAGCTCACGGTCGTGCCGCTGGCCACGGAAGCGGGTTACTTGAGCATCATCGTCGCCGGTCGTGTCGACGGGGTCGCCCAGGCGCGCGGCGTCACCGTCCCGCTGCGAGTCGCGGCCGCCGGCGGGCCAGCGGTGGCCCGGCAAGCCGCCGGCCCCGAGGCTCTGATTGCGCTGCCCGTGCAGGAAACTCCCTGAAACGGCGCTAAACGAGAGTTGAGTCACGGCGCCTGACTCAGCAGCGTTCCTAGAATTTCGTGACCGCATCGCGGCCGGCCGGAGGGCCACGCATTCCCCATGGCGAAGGACCGCCTCAGACGCAGGATCGCCAATGCTTTGCAGGGCTCGTCGGTACGCGACGAGCTCAAGATGATCCTCGAGGGGCGCGAGGAGGTGCGGCGGGCCGGCCCGCACGACGGCCTTCAGCCGATCCTCGACAACGTCAAAGATCCGATCTTGAGCGTCGCCGTCGACGGCATCGTGCAGCAAGCGAATGCTGCCGCGGCTCGGTTGCTCGACATCCCCGTCGAGGACCTCGTCGGTGAGGACATCGGCAGTTTCATGCCCGCTCTGGCTCCCGCGCGGCCGACGCTCGACGCGCTCGCCGACCGAGTCGCCGATACCTTCGTCGATGCCGCTCCCGAGCTCTTCGAGGCCCGACGCTTGGGCGGCGGAGCGCTGACTGTCGAGGTCACGGTGAGCCGTGCCGGTCTTGGCCCGAGCGCGTGCTTCGTGCTGTGCATGCGTGACGTCACCGCGCGGCTGCATGACGAGCAAGCGCTGCGCGAAAGCGAGGCGCGTTATCGAGCGCTCGTCGAGAACGCGCCCGAGGCCATCGTCGTGCTCGACGTCGATCGTAATCTCTTCGTCGAGGCCAACGACAACGCCGTCAAGCTGTTCGGCCTCACCCGCGAACGGCTGTTACGCGTCGGTCCCGAGGCCCTTTGTCCCGAGCGCCAGAGCGACGGGCAACTGTCGAACGCCTTGCACGCGAGCCACGTCGAGCGCGCATTGCGCGGCGCGCGGCCCGTCTTCGAATGGCTGCACCGTGACGCCCACGGCAAGGACATTCCGTGTGAGGTGCGCTTCATTCACTTGCCGTCGTCGAAACAGCGCCTGATCCGAGCGAGCATTATCGACAACGCCGCGCGCCGGCAGGCGGATACGCTCGCTTATGGCGAGCGGCGCGTGCTCGAGCTCGTGGCAGCGAATGCGCCGATCGAAAAAACCTTGTCGGCCGTCGTGCGGCTCATCGAGCAGCTTCATCCCGACGTCAGCGCCTCGATCAGCTTGCTGAACGCGCCGGCCAGCGAGCTCAAGTTGGCTGCGGCCTGCGGTCTGGCGCCGGCGATGGCGAAGCTGTTGGCGACCCGGCGGATCGGGCTACGCTCCGGGTCGTGCGGCGTCGCGGCATCGGTGGGCCGGCAGACCGTCGTGCGCGACATCGCGACGGATCCGCTTTGGGCGGAGCTTGCGTCCGTCGCTGTCGAGAGCGGCATGCGCGCGTGTTGCTCGACCCCGATCGTCACGTCCGGCGAGCGCGTGCACGGCACGCTCGCGTTGTACTTCACTGCCGCGCGCGGCCCGAGCACGGACGAGCTCGATCTCGTTACTCGCCTGACGCAGCTCGCGGGTATCGCGATTCGGCGCAAGCAGGACGAGACCGACTTGCGCGAGAGCGAGGCACGGTTCCGCTCGCTGTTCGACAACGTCGTCGATGGCGTGTATCAGACGACGCCCAGCGGCGAGCTCCTGTCCGCCAACCCCGCGCTCGTGCAAATGCTCGGTCTCGACGACGCGCCCCGCCGCTGCAACCTAGCCGAGTTCTTCGTGGATCCGAAGGAGCGCGCGCGTCTCGTCAGCGAGCTCATGGAGTATGGCCGCGTCCGCTACTTCGAGTATCAGCTCAGGACGCGCTCGGGCCGCGTGATTTTCGTCCTCGAGAATTCGCGACTCGTCACCTCCAGCGACGGACAACCGCTGTACTTCGAAGGCACGATCACGGACATCACTCAGCACAAGGCCGCCGAGCGCGCCTTGTTCAACGAGAAGGAGCGCGCGCAGGTCACTCTCAAGTCCATCGGCGACGCGGTCGTGACGACGGATGCGCACGGCAACATCGAGTATCTGAATCCGGTTGCCGAACAGCTCACGGGCTGGGAGGCAAGAGAGGTGCAGGGCTCGCCGATCGAGAGGCTGATCAGGCTGCGCGACGAGATCAGCGGCGAGTCGGTCGCGAATCCCGTGTCTCGCTGCTTGCAGGAAGGCCGCGTCGTCACGATGGCGGACAACGTCGTGCTCGTCGCACGCGACGGCTCGACGATCGCGATTCAAGACTCCGCGGCGCCGATCCAAGACCGCAACGGCCAGATGGTCGGCGCCGTGATGGTGTTCCACGACGTGCGCCAAGAGCGGCAGCTACACCGCCGGCTCGCGTATCTGGCGAGCCATGACGCTCTGACGGGATTCATCAATCGCCGCGAGGTCGAGGACCGGTTGTCCACGGTGCTTGCGGCGGTGAAGTCCGAGCCCGGCAAGACTGCAGCGCTGCTCTGCATGGATCTCGATCAATTCAAGGTCGTCAACGACACCTGCGGCCACAGCGCCGGCGATCTGCTGTTGCGCCAGCTCGGCGACGTGCTTCGTGAGCGCGTTCCGAAGAGCGGCGTGCTCGCCCGGCTCGGCGGCGACGAGTTCGCCGTGCTGCTGCCAGATTTCACGCTGGCCGACGCGACCGCGATTGCCGAGTCGCTGCGCGAGGGAATCGCGGCCTTCCGCTTCTCGTGGCGCGATAGCGCGCTGCAAATCGGCGTCAGCATCGGCATCGTGCCCGTCGAAGCCCACAGCGAGAGCGTTGCGACGTTGATGAGCGCCGCCGACGTCGCGTGCTACGTCGCGAAGGACCAAGGGCGCAACCGCATTCACGTCTACGAGGAAGGGGACGCGGCCGAGCGGCATCAAGAGATGCAGTGGGTAGCGCGGATCACGCGCGCGCTCGAAGAGGAACGCTTCGAGCTCTACTTCCAGCCGATCGTGCCGATCGGATCCGAGAAGGGCTATTGGCCGCACTACGAGCTGCTGCTGCGAATGCGCGACGAGGAAGGCGCGATCGTGGCGCCGACGGAGTTCATTCCCGCCGCCGAGCGCTACAACTTGATGCCGGGGATCGACCGCTGGGTCGTCAGCCGCACGCTCGGGACGCTCGCGTATCGCGGCGCTCCCGGCACGACGCCCTATACGCTCGCGATCAACCTCTCGGGCACGACGTTGAACGATGCGCGCTTCCTCGATTTCGTGCTCGAGAAGCTGACTGAGGCCTCGGTGGCACCCGGCGCAATCTGCTTCGAGATCACCGAGACGGCCGCGATCGCCAACCTCGACCGCGTGATCTCGTTCATGGAAGCGCTGAAGGCGCGCGGCTGTCGCTTCTCCCTCGACGACTTCGGGACGGGCTTGTCGTCGCTGACATACCTGAAAAATTTGCCGGTCGACTACGTCAAGATCGACGGGCAGTTCGTGCGCAACGTGCTGCGGGATCCCGCCGACGAATGCGTCGTGGAGTCGATCGCGCGAATGGCGCAAGCCTTCAAGATCCAGGCGATTGCCGAGCGCGTCGAGAGCCGCGACGTGATGAAGCGGCTCGCCGAGCTCGGCGTGTCGTTCGCGCAAGGCTACTTCGTCGCGGTGCCGCAGCCCGTCTCCGAGCTCCCCCCGCACTCGAACGTTCACCCCATCCGAGCCCGAATCGTCCGTTAGTCCCAGAGAGTGACCTTGCCTAACCGCCGCTCTTGCCGGACATTGGGCGCGGGCGTCGTTCGGGCGCGGGAGTGAAGAAAGATGAGTACCACGGTCGATAAGTTGACTGAAGGAGTGCCAAAGACACTCGACGAAAGCACGCGCCTCTCGGTGAGGCGGACCCAGCTTTCGGCCGAACGCACGCTGATGTCGTGGATCCGTACGGCGTTCTCGATGATCAGCTTCGGGTTCACGATCGGCAAGTTCCTCGACTATCTCGCCAATCAATCCGATTCGCGCCTGCCGCTCGGAGAGCACAATATTCTGCCGAAGCTCCTCGTGCTGATCGGTCTCGCGTCGCTGCTCATCGGCATCTGGGAGTACCGCCATCTGATGCTGAAGCTCGGGGATGTCGAAGGGCGGAAGCATGTCGTGGCGCCGATCGGTATCGTGGCGAGCCTCGTCGCGATACTCGGCGTCTTGGCCTTCGCGGGGCTGTTCATTCCGCTCTGATTCCCTTTTTTGATCAAATCTGCCGGGCACGTGGGAAAATAGGCTGATGAGTAGCGCCGCAGCACACTTTGCGGACCACCGATTGTCGGTGGCGCCGATGATGGACCGCACGGATCGCCATCTGCGGTTCTTGCTGCGCCTGCTCGCGCCGCACGCGCGCCTGTACACCGAGATGATCACGGCACGCGCGCTGCAGAGAGGCGACGCGCAGCGGCTGCTGCGCTTCGATGCGGCGGAGCATCCGGTCGCGCTGCAGCTCGGCGGCAACGAGCCCGAAGAGCTTGCGACGGCGGCGCGGCTCGGCGCCGCGGCCGGCTACGACGAGATCAATCTAAACGTCGGCTGCCCCAGCGACCGCGTTCAGGCGGGCTGCTTCGGCGCCAGGCTGATGCTCGAGCGCGCGCGCGTCGCGGCGTGCGTGACCGCAATGCGCGCGGACGTCGGCGTGCCCGTCACGGTGAAGACGCGGCTCGGCGTCGACGAGCACGACTCGTACGAATTCGTGCGGGACTTCGTCGGCGAGGTAGCCGCGGCGGGATGCACGACGTTCATCGTGCACGCGCGCAAAGCTTGGCTCAGCGGCTTGAGCCCGAAGCAGAACCGCGAGATCCCGCCGCTCGACTACCCGCGCGTGTACCGATTGAAGCGCGAGTTTCCCGCCTTGACCATCGTCATCAACGGCGGCTTCGTAACGCTCGAGGACAGCGTCGCGCAACTTACGCACGTCGACGGCGTCATGGTCGGCCGGGCCGCCTATCAGGATTCGTGGCTGCTCGCGCGGCTCGACGAGCGCCTCTACGGCGGCCCTCCCGTCAGCGAGCTGGGTGTGCTCGCGGCGTTCGAGCGCTACGTCGCGCGCGAGCTCGGCATGGGCACGCCGCTGCGTGCGATGACGCGGCATCTGCTCGGGATGCGCAGCGGACGAGCAGGCGGGCGGCGTTGGCGCCGCGATCTCGTCGAGATCGGTGACGGCTCGCGCGGTCTCGAGAATTTGCGTGCGATGCTCGAGCGTTTCGCCGGCGACGTGTCGGCGTCGGCGGCCTAGTCGCAATCGCAAGAGCGTGATTGCGACCCCGCGAGCAAAACAGCGCGGGACCTCGCTACAATGAGGCCCCCCAGCCTCGCGAGGATAGCGACGTGGCAGCCACGGCGAAGAAGAAGTATTCGGCCACGATGGCCGAAAAGGCGGACATCCACGACCTCTACGAGCAATCCGTGCAGGCGGTCGACGTCGAGGCCGAATTTCTGCGGGACACGTATCGCGCGCTGCGCCGTCGCGATGCGCTGAGCTTGCGCGAAGATTTTTGCGGTACGGCGAGCCTCGCGTGCGAGTGGGTTCGGCAGGGTCCGCGACGGCACGCGGTCGGTGTCGACATCGATGCCGATGTGCTCGATTGGGGGCGTCGCAACCGGGTCGCGCGATTGCCAGAGCCTGCGCGTGCGCGCATCAAGCTCTTGAACGACGACGTGCGCGCGGTGAGCACGAAGCCCGTCGACATCGTCGGCGCATTCAACTTCAGCTACTTCCTCTTCAAGACGCGCGACGAGATGCGCGGCTACTTCGCTCGCGTGCGGGAGGCGCTCCACCCCGACGGCCTATTCTTCCTGGACGCGTTCGGCGGTCCCGACGCCTCGGACCTCGCGAAGGAAACGACCAAGATCGACGGCTTCACGTATGTCTGGGAGCAAGCCGAGTTCGAGCCCGTGACCAGCCGCATCCTCTGCCATATCCACTTCAAGTTCCCCGATGGCTCGAAGATCAAGCGCGCGTTTACCTACGACTGGCGGCTCTGGACCCTTCCCGAGCTGCTCGAGTTGCTCGCCGAGGCGGGGTTCGGCAAGACCCGCGTGTTTTGGGAAGGGGACGACGGCGACGGCTCGGGTAACGGCATCTTCACGGAGCACGCGACGGGAACGGCCGACCTCGCCTGGATCGCATACATCGTCGCCGAGAAGTAGAAGTAAGTCGCAATCGCGCCCATTGGCGCTGATCCTGGCGGTATAATCGCCGGCGGCTCCCGGTGCGCACCATAAGGAAGCCATGGGTAAGGATGTAGAGGTTGCGATCCTGTTCGCCGATGTGGTGGGCAGCACGCAGCTTTACGAACAGCTCGGCGACGTCAAAGCTCGTCAGATGGTCGGTCGTTGTCTCGACATCATGCGGGAAGCGACGGAAGCCAATCGGGGCACCGTCATCAAGACCATGGGCGACGAGGTCATGTCGACATTCCCGACGGCGGACGAGGCCATGAACGCCGCGAAGCGCATGCAGGAGCGCATCTCGATCGACGCCGAGCTCGATCACGGCAACGGTCACGTCGCGATCCGCATCGGCTGCCACTTCGGTCCCGTCGTGCAGGAGCAGCGCGACATCTTCGGCTCGGCGGTGCACACCGCGAATCGAATGACGAGCCAAGCGAAGGCGAAGCAAATCATCACGACGTTGGGAACGGTGCAGAAGCTTTCGCAGGAGTGGCAGGCCGCCACGCGCCAGATCGACATCGCGACGGTACGCGGCAAGGCCGACGAGGTCGTGCTGTTCGAGGTGCTCTGGCAGCCCGAGGAAGCCACGAGCATGTTGCCGACGGTCGGCCAGGGTCGGAACAAGGCCGCGCGCCCGAAGCGCTTGAGCCTTCGCTATCAGGGCCGCGAGGTTACGGTCGGCGAAGGCCGCAAGAGCGCGACGCTCGGCCGAGCCGAGGACAACGACGTCGTCGTCAAGGGCAATCTGATCTCGCGCGTGCACGCGCGCATCGAAGCGAGCCGCGACAAGTTCACGCTCGTCGACGAGAGCACGAACGGCACGTTCGTGCAGACGAACGCGGGCGAAGAGATCTTCGTCCGCCGCGACAGCACTCAGCTCACGGGCGAGGGCGTCATAGGCCTCGGCCGCGTGGCGCAGCCCGGCACGGCGTTAGCCGTGCACTTCGTCGTCGAAGAGTAGAGCTTAGCCGAGCGCGCTCACGACCTTCTGATGCTCGACCTTGAGCTCGGCGGGTAGTCGATCGCCGAACTCGGCGAAGTATTCGCCGATGCTCGCCATCTCCTTGCGCCATTGCTCAGGATCGACCGCGAGCAGCTGATCGAGTGTCGCGCTCGACACGTCGAGGCCTTTGACGTCGATGTCGCCCGGGTTCGGCAAGAAGCCGATCGGGGTTTCGACGGCGCCGACCTTGCCTTCGCAGCGATCGATGATCCACCGCAGGACACGCAAGTTGTCGCCGAATCCCGGCCAGAGGAACTTGCCGCCGGCGTCGCGCCGGAACCAGTTGACGTGGAAGATCTTCGGCAGCTTCGCCGAGCGCTTGGCGAAGGACAGCCAGTGCGCCCAGTAGTCGCCGTAGTTGTAGCCGCAGAACGGCTTCATGGCCATGGGATCGCGGCGAACGACGCCGACTTTGCCGGTCGCGGCTGCCGTCGTCTCGGAAGCGACGCTGGCGCCGACGAGCACGCCGTGTGCCCAGTCCTTGGCCTGGTAGACGAGCGGCGCGAGCTCGCGGCGGCGGCCGCCGAAGACGAGCGCGGAAATCGGCACGCCTTCCGGGGCTTCCGCGAGCTTCGAGTAGCTCGGGTTCTGCTTCGCGGAGACCGTGAAGCGAGCGTTGGGGTGAGCGGCCGGGCCGTTCGCCTTCGTGTACGGCTTCCCTTTCCAGTCGATGGTGGGCTCGCCGCTGCCTTTCTCTTCCCACCACGGGTCGTTGCTCGAGGTGACGCCGACGTTCGTGAAGATCGTGTCCTTGCCGATCATGTCGTAGGCGTTGCGGTTCGTTTGCGGGTTCGTGCCCGGCACGACGCCGAAGTAGCCGGCCTCGGGATTGATCGCGCGCAACTGGCCGTTCGCGTCCAAATGCATCCACGCGATGTCGTCGCCGAGCGTCCAGACCTTCCAGCCCGCTTGGCTCGCGGGCGGAATCAACATCGCGAGATTCGTCTTGCCGCACGCCGACGGGAACGCGCACGCAAGGTAGTGAACGTCGCCGGCGGGGCTTTGCACGCCGACGATCAGCATGTGCTCAGCGAGCCAGCCTTCGGTGCGAGCCTGGTAGCTCGCGATGCGCAGGGCGTGGCACTTTTTTCCGAGCAGCGCGTTGCCGCCGTAGCCCGAGCCGTAGCTCATGATCGTGAGCTCTTCGGGGAAGTGCATGATGTAACGCCGCTT
>Ga0111539_10004497_pt1 | contig 18235 bp, 20 predicted proteins | sample RhiMethybrSRZTD1_FD_79667 | JGI IMG/M metagenome (GOLD analysis project Ga0111539, IMG submission 79667) | Populus rhizosphere microbial communities from Tennessee, USA - Rhizosphere MetaG P. TD hybrid SRZTD1 (version 2) (version 2) | ecosystem: Host-associated > Plants > Roots > Rhizosphere >... | reverse complement strand
GTGTCGTGGCGACGGGTCATTTGTTCTTGCGGAGGTCGCGAAGAATCGCCTCGAGCGCGTCGATGATCTCGTCGCGCGTGGCGCGGCTCTTGTTGAAACTGAGCTTCAGGTTGAAGGCTTTGGTCGGCGGGCGGAACGCGAACACGTAGTGCTTCGGGCGCCCCGGTTTCGGCTTCGTGGCGGCCTCGCGCAGCTGCTGGCGGGTGGCGCCGCCCTGGCTGGCGATTTTTTCGACCAGGGCGGTCATTTTCTCGGGTGTGTCCTGCCTAACTACCTGCAGCAGCAATGATTTAGAGGAAATGTCGGCCAGCCGACAGAGATTTCGGACCTCGTCGGGCATCGCCGCCAGCGCCAGCGACTCGGTGACCGAGGTGCGCGACTTCCCCAGCCGCCGCGCCAGGTCTTCGTGGGTGTAGCCGCAGCGGTCGGCCAGGCCGTGCAGCGCCTCGGCCTCTTCGAACGGCGTCAGGTCCTTGCGCTGCAGGTTCTCGACCAGCGCCAGCTCCAGCATCTCCGCGTCGTCGACGTCGCGGATGACCACCGGCAGCTCGTTCAGCCCCGCCTGCACCGCCGCCTGGTAGCGGCGCTCGCCGGCGATGATCTGGAACCGGTCGCCGCGCGGCCGCACCACCAGCGGCTCGATGATCCCCTGCTCCTCGATCGACGCGATCAGCTCCGACAGATCGCCCATCACCTGGCGCGGCTGGTCCGGATTGGGGTCGATCTGGGCGATTGGAATCATCCGGCCGACCGCCGCGCCGGCCGACGCCGCCAGCGCCTCGACGTAGTGCGCGTCGTGGCGCATCGCCACCCGCTCCGGGAGTCCTCGTCTAGGCACGGTCGATCACCTCCTCGCACAGGCTGTAGTACTCCGTCGCCCCCTTCGAGTCGGGCGCGAAGGTGAAGATCGACTCCTTGTAGGCCGGGCTCTCCTCGAGCCGCACGCTCTTGGTGATCACCGTCTTGAACACCTTGCCGCCGAACACCTTCTGGATCTGCGTCCGGATGTCGCGCGCCAGCGCCGTCCGCTTGTCGTGCATCGTGATCACCACCCCGAGAATCCGCAGCGCCGGGTTCGGCCGCGCCCGCACCTTCTCGATCGTCTCGAGCAGATCGTCGGTCCCCTCGAGCGCGAAGTACGACGACTGGATCGGGATGAGCAGGTGCGTCGCCGCCACCAGCGCGTTCACCGTCAGCAGCCCCAGCGTCGGCGGGCAGTCGATGACGATGTGGGGGAACTGCGCCTGGATCGGATCGATCTTGTCCTTCAGCCGGAAGTGCGCGTCCATCTCCCCCACCAGCTTCGCCTCGAGCTTGGCCAGCGCGATCCGCGACGGCGCGATCGACAGGTTGGCGAGCGGCGACGGCATGATCACGTCGGTCAGCGGCACCGACGGCTCGGAGATCGCGTCGTAGACGCTCCGCGTCACCTGCTGCTGGTCGAGAAACGACATCGTGCTGTTCGCCTGCGGATCCAGGTCGATCAGCAGCGTCGGTTTCCCGCGCAGCGCGAGCGCGGCGGCCAGGTTGATGGCCGTCGTGGTCTTCCCGACGCCACCTTTTTGGTTGGCGATGGCTACGATCATCTGCTGAGGGACACGGGCGGAAGCGATTGTAGCAAGGATGTTTGCCGGCGGGGTGCTTCAGCTTTTCTTCGGTGAGGCGACCGAAAAAGACGGCGGGCGCGGACGCGCCCGCGCGCTACATCTTGTACTTCCCGAGGTCGTCCGGGTCGAGGCTCTCCAGCCACTTGTGCAGCCGATCGGCGTCGGTCTTCTCGGTGGTGAAGTCGACCGTCTTCGCGTGATCGATCACCGTGTCCTCGACGAAGATCGGCGCCCGCGTCCGCAGCGCCAGGGCGATCGCGTCGCTCGGGCGGGCGTCGATCGCCACCGTGTCGCCGTTCAGCCCGAGGTAGATCAGCGCGTAGAACGTGTTCTCCTGCAGATCGCAGACGACGATCTTCTGCACCGACGCCTTGAGGTCGTGGATCACGTTGCGCAGCAGGTCGTGGGTCATCGGCCGCGGCGTGGCGATGTTCTCGATCTGCAGCGCGATCGCGTTCGCCTCGAAGATGCCGACCCAGATCGGCAGCACCTTCTGCCCTTCCTTGTCGCGCAGGATCACGATCGGGGTGTTGGTGATCGGATCGACCATCAGTCCCTTGATCGTCATTTCGATCTGCATGGCTGTATCACCCTAGGCTTCGGCCGCGCCGCTGTCAAATCGGCCCCACACGCTGTGCGGGCCGGCGCGCTCGATCCGCACCGGCAGCGTCCGGCCGATCCACGCCGCCGGGCCCGGCAGGTTGACGACGACGTTGGTGCTGGTGCGGCCCGAGAGCTCGGTGTCGCGCCGCCGGCTGGCCGCGTCGACCAGCACCTCCGCGGTCTGCCCGACGAGCGCTTCGTTGAGCGTCCCCTGGATCCCGCGCTGCAGCGCCTGCAGCGCCACGATCCGCCGCGTCTTCTCGTCGTCCGGCACGTCGTCGGCGAGCCGCTTCTCCGCCAGCGTGTTCGGCCGCGCCGAGTACTTGAACGAGAACATGCTGTGGTAGCGGACCGCCGCAGTCAGCGTCAGCGTGTCGTCGAAGTCGGCGGCGGTCTCGCCCGGGAAGCCAACGATCATATCGGTCGACAGCGCCACGTCCGGCAGCGACGCCCGGATCGAGTCGATCAGCGCGAGGTAGCTCTCGCGCGAATACCGCCGGCGCATCGCCTCGAGCACGCGCGTCGACCCGGATTGCACCGGCAGGTGCAGGTGGCGGCAGATCCTCGGCAGCGCCGCCATGGTCTCGAGAAAGCGCGGCGTGACGTGACGCGGGTGCGGGCTCGCGAAGCGGATCCGCTCGATCCCGGGCACCTCGTGGATCGCCTCGAGCAGGCCGCTGAAGTCGCACGCCGGATCGTCGGGCGCGCTGTAGTGGTTGACGATCTGCCCGAGCAGCTGGACTTCGCGCCGGCCACTGTCGGCGGCCTCCCGCACTTCGGCGAGGATGTCGGCCTTCGGCCGCATCCGCTCGTGGCCGCGGGTGTAGGGCACGACGCAGAAGCTGCAGAACTCGTTGCACCCTTCGATGATCGTGACGTAGGCCTTCACCGGGTCGGCGCGCCGCGTCACGCCGAGCGGGAACGTCACATCGTCGTAGGGATCGAGGTCGATGACCGGCCGCCGCGACACCTCTGCACGCTCGACCAGCATCGGCAGCCGGCGGATCGCCTGGGTGCCGACGATGACGTCGGCGACGCCGGGCAGCCGCTTCAGGATCTCGCGGCCCTCCTGCTGCGCCACGCAGCCCGCCACGGCGACCACGGGGTGATGCCCCTGCTCGGCGCCCATCTGCCGCAGCTCGCCGAGGCGCGTATACAGCTTCTCCTCGGCGCGTTCGCGGACGCTGCAGGTGTTGATCACCACCAGATCGGCGTCCACAGCATCATCGGCGGCTTCGAAGCCGGCCTGCTCCAGCAGCCCGGCCATCCGCTCGGAGTCGTGGACGTTCATCTGACAGCCGAAGGTCTCGATCAGGTATTTCCGCGCCAATTCAGCGACCTTTCGCCTTTCGCCCTTTCGCTTTCGCCTCGATCTCGGACCCGGCCGCCGGCTCCCGATCCGCGTGCCGCGAGACAAGCATCTCACGCGCGGTGCGCCGCAGGCCATCGGTGATCGTCGCGCCGCCAAGCATGCGGGCGAGCTCGTCCACCCGGCCGGCATCATTCAGCCGCCGCACGGTCGTGCGGGTGCGGCCGCCGTCGACCCGCTTCTCGATCTCGAAGTGTGTATCGGCGTGCGCCGCAATCTGCGGCAGGTGCGTGATGCAGAGCACCTGGAACGCCGAACCGAGCATCCGCAGCTTGCGCGCGACGACATCGGCGACTCGCCCGCCGATGCCGGCGTCGACCTCGTCGAAGATCAACCCCGGCGCCGACGCGCTCGGCGGCCGGTCGTCGGCGTCGCTGAACCCGAGGCGTGACGTCGCGGTCAGCGTCTTGATCGCGAGCATGACGCGCGACAGCTCGCCGCCCGAGACGATCCGCGCCAGCGGGCGGAGGTCTTCGCCCAGGTTCGGCGATACGAAGAACTCGGCCGCGTCGATGCCGCGGGGGGTCCAGCCGCTCTCCGGGACGTTGTCGATGAAACGCACTTCGAACCGCGTCCGCTCCATCGCCAGCTCGCCGAGCGCCGCCTCGAGCCGCTGGCTGAACGTCCGTGCGACCTGCCGCCGTGCCTTCGACAGCGCGCCGGCGGCGTCGAGGAATCGGGCGCGCGCCGCCGCCGCTTCCCGTTCGAGCTCGACGATCCGATCCTCGCCCCCGGCGAGATCACTGAGCTCGCGCCGCAGCGCGTCGCGCCGGGCGACGACATCCGCGAGCGTCGGGCCGTATTTGCGTTTCAGGCGTTCGAGCAGCGCCAGCCGCTCCTCCACCTGCTGCAGGCGCGCCGGCGACGCCTCGATCCCTGCGGCGTAGCTGCGGAGAAAGGCCGCGAGGTCTTCCAGCTGCGACTTGATCCCGTCGCGTGCGTCGAGATACGGCTTGAACTGCGGGTCGAGCGCCGCCAGCTCCGCAACGCGGCGCCACACGCCGCTCAAGCCCGCGAGGATCGCGTCGTCGCTCTCGTACAGCGATGCGTAGCCCTCCGCGCACAGGCGCTCGACCCGCTCCGCGCTCGCCAGCACCTGGCGCAGCGCCGAGAGCTCGGCATCCTCGCCGGGCTCCCCGGGCGCGTTGGCCTTGAGGTTGGCGCGATCGAGTTCTCCGAGTTGAAAGGCGACGAGATCCTGCCGCGCGTCGCGGTCGCGGACCGCTGCGCGCAGCCGCGCCAGTTCCTCGTCGGAGGCGCGCATGGCGTCGAATGTTGCCGCGGTCGGCACCAGCAGCGAATCGAGCGCGCCGACCGCGTCGAGGACGTCGAGATGCGTCGACGGATCGAGGAGCGTCTGATGTTCGTGCTGGCCATGAAGCTCCACGAGCCTCGAGGACAGCTCTTTCAGCGCGCCGGCGGTGGCGAGCGTGCCGTTGACGTAGGCACGGCTGCGGCCCTGGGCGGTAATCTCGCGGCGGACGATCAGCTCTTCCCCGCCGCTCTCGAAGATGGCCTCGATCGACGCGGCATCCTCGCCGGTCCGGACGAGGTCGCTGGCCGCCCGGCCGCCGAGCAGCAGTCCGACGGCCTCGACGAGGATCGACTTGCCGGCCCCGGTCTCGCCGGTGAGCACGTTGAGGCCGGGGTCGAACTCGACCTCGACCGAGTCAATCACCGCGAGGTGCCTGATGCGCAGGAAGCGAAGCATGTCGAGAGCGAGAACTCCAATGGTAACATAGGTTTGACAGCTGTTTTTGCGCCGTGATACAGTTTGACATTCGCGCTGTCCCAGCGGCGCACTGCTATGGTTCGGAGGGATGTTTGCGCACGCTTGGAAGCCCGCTGCTTGCCCTGCTGGTGCAGGGAACGGCTGGCGCCCCGCCTGAAGGTACCAGCACCGGCATCGTCAGCCTGATTGCCCGTTCGACCCCGATCTCGATCGCGATCCTCATCATCCTGGGTTTCCTGTCGGTCTGGTCCTGGGGCATTTTTCTCTATAAGTGGTGGACCTTCCGGCGCGCGGCGCACCAAAGCGCGCAATTCCTGGAAGTGTTTCGCCGGAGCAGCAAGTTTTCCGAGGTCCAGGCGGTCTGCCGCTCGCTGGGCGACAGCCCCCTGGTCGGCCTGTTCCAGACCGGCTATGCGGAGCTGACTGCACAACTTCGCCAGTCGTCGCCCGATACATCGAACGGGCCCAATCCACACCCCGCCGCCGGACGTCCTACGTTGAAGAGCGTTCCGGCGGTCGACCGGGCACTGCTGCGCGCGTCGGCAGTCGAAGTCAACAAGCTCGAGAGCCGGATTTCGTTTCTCGCCACGGTGGCGAGCATGGGGCCGTTCATCGGGCTGTTCGGCACGGTCTGGGGGATCATGAGCGCGTTCGAGCAAATCGGCGTCACCGGATCGACCAGCCTGCAGGCCGTCGGCACGCCGATCGCCGAAGCGCTGATTGCGACCGCCGCCGGCCTCGCCGCCGCGATCCCGGCCGTGCTCTTCTACAACTACCTGACGCAGCGGGTGAAGGTCTTCGCGTCGGAGATGGACGACTTCGCGATGGAATTCCTGAACATCTCGGAGAGGAACTTCACGTAATGCCGAAAGTGGCGCACGATGCAGGCGTTGCATCGGGCCGCGCCGGACGCGGCCGCCGCGTCGGCACCTCGCTCGCCGAGATCAACGTCGTGCCGCTGGTCGACGTCATGCTGGTGCTGCTCATCATCTTCATGGTGGCCGCGCCGCTCATCCAGCGCGGCATCGACGTCAAGCTGCCGGTCGCGCGGCGCGCCACCGAGGTCGCCGGCGATCGCGTCGAGATCACCATCCCTGATTCGTTCCGGCAGTCGAAATCGCTCTTCATCGGCAAGGAGCAGGTCCGCTCGCAGGTGTTCCAGGAACGCGTGCGCCAGCTGATGGAGACGCGCAGCGACAAGGGCGTCTACCTGCGCGGCGACGCGGGCGTGCAGTATCAGGACTTGATGGACGTAATCGACATGCTGAAAGCGGCTGGCGTCCAGAACATCGGCATGGTGGCGCGGATGCCGGCGACACGGTAGCCGCCAGATGAAGCGATGACCGAAGTCAGCGACATCCTTCGCGATCGCATGCAGACGCCCGCCGGGCTGCGGCGGATGATTTCCGCCTCGGTTACGGTCCACCTGCTGCTGGCGACGCTGCTGGTGTTCGGACCCGGCGGCATCATGAAGAAGCGCGGCCAGATCGATCGCACGGTGATGACGATCTCGCTGAGCGGCGCCGGCCAGGGTCCGGACGTCGGCGGCCTCACGCCACTGAGCGGGCGACCGGTGCAGACGCAGGCTCCGCCAGCGGAGCTTCCGAAGCGTGAACCGATGCGGCCGCCAGCAGCCAAGACCCCCGAGATGACGATGCCGCTGCCCAACGCGAAAACGTCGAGGGCGACACCGGCACCAACGGTGAAGCAGGCGCCCGACGACGCACGCGGGCGGACGCCGACGCGCGGCGCGCAGACGAGCGAGGGGAACGCCGTCGCCGAGACGCGCGTGCGCGGTCAGGGCTTCGGGTTGTCGACCGGCGGCGGGCCGGGCACCGGGTCATCACTCGACGTCGCCGACTTCTGCTGTCCCGACTACATCGCGACAATGGTGGTCCGAGTCCGCCAGGCGTGGCAGCAGAACCAGGGCGCGAGCGGTCAAACGCTCGTGAAGTTCACGATCCAGCGCGACGGCAGGCTGACCGATGCGGAAATCGAAAAGCCGAGCGGGACCTCAACCCTCGACCTCGCTGCGCTCCGCGCCATCCTGTCGACGCGCACGCTGCCGCCGCTGCCCGAGGCGTTTCCCAATCCAACTCTGACCGTGCACCTCAATTTTCAATACCAATGAAAAAGCTGATTCTGACCAGCGCCGTGGTGGCCGCGCTTCTCGCCGCCTGGCCGCACGCCCAGCAGCCGCCGCCGCAGCCGCCACCGCCGTCGCCCCCTCAGCAACCGAGCGAGATCGGCGTCGCGATCATCTCCGAAGGTGGCGGCGCGCCACGGCTCGCGGTCCCCGACTTCATCGCCCTGTCGCCGGACGCCGAGACACAGTCGATCGCGAAGACCATCGGCCAGGTGCTCTGGGACGATCTGAATTTCGAGCGCGAGTTCTCCTTTATTCCTCGTGACGTCTACACGACGATTCCGCGCGCCACCTCGTTCGAGGACGTGCCGTTCGATCGCTGGCGCGAGCTGAACGCGGACGGGCTGATCGTCGGCACGGTGCAGAAAGCCGGGACTGCGATCAAAGTGGAGATGCGCCTGTACAACGTGCGGACGAAGCAGTCGGCGTTCTCGCGGCAGTACGACGGCACGGCGGCCAACCCGCGCCTCTTCGCCCACACGATCTCGGACGAGATTCACAAGTCGCAGCGCGGGCTGAACGGCGTCGCCCGCTCGAAGCTGACCTTCGATTCGGATCGCGATGGCGAGCGGATGTCGGGGACGGTGCAGAACCGCAGCATCAAGGAGATCTACATCTCCGACTACGACGGCGCCAACCAGCGGCGCGTCACCGTCGGCAAGACGCTCAACATCGCGCCGCGGTGGTCGCCCGACGGGCGCTCGATTGCCTACACCTCGTACCGCCGCGGCGGCGCGAACATCTTCATCTCGAATATCTTCCAGGGCACCCTCGACGAGGTGACCAGGGGCGACAAGGTCGGCGAGAACTGGCTGCCGGCGTGGTCGCCCGACGGCACGCGGGTCGCGTTCAGCTCGACCCGCGACGGCAACCCCGAGATCTACGTCGCCAACCGCGACGGCTCGAACGTCCGGCGCATCACCAACCATCCGAGCATCGACATCACGCCCACCTGGTCGCCGACCGGGACGCAGATTGCGTTCACCTCCGACCGCACCGGCACGCCGCAGATCTACATCGTCGGCGCCGACGGGTTGAACCTGAGCAAGCGCAGCACTGACGGCTACTGCGACCGGCCGACGTGGTCGCCGGCGCCTTACAACGAAATTGCCTACTCCTCGCGCAGCGGGCCGGGGTTCGACATCAGGGTGCTCGACCTCGCGACCGGCGTTTCCAGCGGGCTCACCAACGGGGAGGGCACCAACGAAAGCCCCGCGTACTCGCCGAACGGCCGCCATATCGTCTTCACCTCGTCCCGCGCCGGCAAGGTGCAGGTGTTCACGATGGCGCGCGACGGCAGGAACGTGCGGCAAATCACCAGGACCGGCAACAACGAGAAGCCGGACTGGTCGAGATGATGGGAGATTTGAAGATGAACGTTGCTCGGCAGCTGACCGCCTGGATCGCAGTGGTTTCGGTGGCCGGGGCCGCGGCCTGCGGCGGCAAGAAGCCGCCCGTCGCCCGCCCGATGCCACCGCCTCCGGCCGCCGCCCCTGCCGCCCCTGCGGCGCCGCCACGCCCGCCGGTGCCGGTCGCCGAGCCGACCATCGTGCCGCCGGAGCCGGTGCCGGACGATGCGATTTCCTCGGCGTCGCTCGACGACTTGAACAAGAATTCACCGCTGAAGCCGGTGTTCTACGAACTCGACAGCAGCGACCTCAACGCCGCGTCGCAGAAGGTCCTGGACGAGAACGCTGCGGTGCTGAAGAAATACTCCACCTGGGCCGTGACCGTCGAAGGACACTGCGATGAACGCGGCACGGCCGAGTACAATCTAGCGCTGGGCGAGCGCCGCGCGATTGCCGCGCGCGCCTACTTGGTGTCGCTCGGGATCGCCGCGGATCGGATGCGCACGGTGAGTTACGGCAAGGAGTTCCCATTCGATCCGGGGCACGACGAGTCGGCATTCGCGAAAAATCGCCGCGCGCATTTCGTCATTACTGCGAAGTGAGCTTATGAGACTGAAATCTTCCGGCGCGCCGATCGCCCTGGCTGCCGTCATCGCCCTCGCCGCGCTTCGTCCCGTGCCGCTCGGCGCCGCCAACAAGGAGCATCAGCAGCTGATGGCCGACCTGCGCATGCTGCAGGAGCAGGCGCAGCTGCTGCAGAACCTGATCGGCACGGTGACCGACGCGCTCAAGGCGGTCAACACGCGCCTCGATCAGCAGGCCGAAACCAATCGCAAGGCGTTCGCCGATCAGAAGCTGATCGTCGACAACCTGACCAACGACGTGCGCGTGATCCGCGAGAAGCTGGACGACAACAACGTGCGCATCGGCTCGCTCACCCAGGAGCTCGATTCGCTTCGGCAGGCGATGCAGCAGCTGTCGACGCGCGCCACCGCGCCGGTCGAAACCGATCCGGCGTCGCCCGACGCGGCCACCACGCCGCCGCCGGGGCAGACGCCGACCAGCGGCGTCGGCGTCTCGCCGGTGAAGTTGTTCGAGGCGGCGCGCGGCGACTACATGGCCGGCCAGTACGATCTCGCGATCCTCGGCTTCACCGACTACGTCAAGAGCTTTCCCAAGTCCGACAACGTCGACGACGCGCAGGTCAATATCTGCACCGCCTACATCGCCGACAACAAGCCTGACAAGGCGGTCGAGGCGTGCGACCTGGCGATTCGCAACTACCCCACCGGCGACAAGATTCCCGAAGCGTACTACCGCAAAGGCCTCGCCCTCAGCATGCTGAAGGACGTCGACGGCGCGCGCGCGGCGTGGGAACAGGTCGTCACGAAGTATCCGGACAGCACCGAAGCCACGCTGGCGCGGCAGGGGCTCGAGCGCCTGAAGAGGCCCTGACGTTTTCGGCCGTTTGCACGCAAACGCCACTCGCGTACGACGCCAGAAGTTCGCCGTCGCGGCCGCGGCGACGATGTAGAATGCCGGGGTCACGGCATTCCGCCTCCAAGCAACCAGCTTTTCAACGTCGACGTGCGACGGTCTGACTTCTTATGGGCTCAGTGAACAAAGTGATTCTCGTCGGCAATCTCGGGCGCGATGCGGAACTGCGCTACACGCCCGGCGGCGCCGCGGTCGCCACGCTCAACATGGCGACCACCGAAGTGTGGAACGACAAGGCCGGGCAGAAGCAGGAAAAGACCGAGTGGCACCGCGTGGTGCTCTGGGGCAAGACCGCTGAATCGCTCGCCGAATACCTCACCAAGGGCAAGCAGATCTACGTCGAAGGCCGGCTGCAGACACGGCAGTGGGACGACAAGGATGGCAACAAGCGCTACACCACCGAGATCCGCAGCGACCGCGTGGTGCTGCTGAGCGGCGGTGGCGGCGGGCGCGGCGGCGGCATGCAGCCGCGCGGCGGCGTCGACGAGTCGATGGGCGGCGGCCATGCGGGCGGCGGGCACGACGTGCCGGATCAGCCGCTCACCGACGACGACATCCCCTTCTAACCGCGCCGAAGAGGTCAGGTAGGTCAAGTAGGTCCACCCGACCTACTCGACCCACCCGCCTCGCGGTTCGCGGCTCATTTCTTCGCGCCGCGAACCTCCCTGAAGAATGCCCGCACATCGTCGACGAACAACTGCGGCTGCTCGAAGGCGGCGAAGTGGCCGCCCTTCGGCATCTCGGTCCAGCGCACGATGTTGTAGCGCGCCGCCACGTGCGCGCGCGGCGACCAGATGATCTCCTTGGGGAAATCGGCGCACGCCGTCGGCACCTCGATCCGCGCGCGGTTGGCCGGGCTCGTCGGGTGCCGCGATTCGTAATAGATCCGCGCCGACGATGCCGCCGTGCCGGTCACCCAGTACAGCGTGATGTTGGTCAACAGCTCGTCCCTGGTGAAGATCGTCTCGGGGTTGCCGTTGCAGTCGCACCAGGTGCGGAACTTCTCGACAATCCACGCCGCCAGGCCAACCGGTGAATCGTTGAGCGCGACGCCGAGCGTTTGCGGCTTGGTGCCCTGGATCTGCTGGTAGCCGGTCTCCTCGGCCTGAAACGCCTGCCGTACCTTCATCCGCGCGATTTCGGCCTCCGACAAGCCGGCGTTCGGATCCGATCCCGCCGCCGGCGCTGCCGCGGTGCACATGTTGAGGTGAAGTCCGGCGAGGTGCGGCGCGTCGGCGAGCGCCAGCTGGGTGTTGACGATCGCGCCCCAGTCGCCGCCCTGCGCGCCATAGCGCTGGTAGCCGAGGCGCGCCATCAACCTCGCTTGCATCACCGCGATGCGCGCCGGATCGTAGCCCGGCGCCGCCGGCTTGCCGGAAAAGCCGAATCCCGGCAGCGACGGCATCACCACGTCGAACGCGTCGTCGGCGCGGCCGCCGCTGGCGACCGGGTCGGTGAGCGGGCCGATGATCTTCGTGAACTCGACGATCGATCCAGGCCAGCCGTGCGTGATCAGCAGCGGGAAGGCATTCGGCTGCTTCGATCGGCGGTGGATGAAATGGACGGTCAGGCCGTCGATGGTGGTGGTGAACTGCTCGAACTGATTCAGCTTCCGTTCCTGCGCCCGCCAGTCGAAGCGCTCGCGCCAGTAGGCGACGAGATCCTTCAGGTAGGCGATGTCGGTGCCGTACGACCAGTCCGGCTGCAGCGGCTCGGGGAACCGGGCGCGCGCGAGCCGCTGCTTCAGATCGTCGAGGGTGGCATCGGGGACGCGGATGGTGAACGGCACGATCGGCGCCGCGTCCGGCGCCTGCGCTCCGGCCGGGCGCGCCCGACCCTCCGCCACGAGAACCGCGGCGGCCAGGCACAGCACCGCCGCCCGGTTCATTTCTTGTCTTCCCGCCCGTAGCGATCCTCGAGCCGCACCACGTCGTGCAGCTCCGGCGTCGAGACCTCGAAGATGTCGCTGTCCTCGATCGCCGTCATCCGATGCACCGTCTTGGGCGTGACGTGAACGCGCTCGCCGGGCAGCATCTCGCGCTTCTTCAGCTCGCCGCCCTCCTCGATCTCGAACAGCAGCTTGCCCGAGTGCAGGTAGATGGTTTCGTCCTTGAGGTTGTGATACTGCAGGCTCAAGGCGTGGCCGGCGTTCACGTGAATCAGTTTGCCGACGTAGCGTTCGGTCTTCGCCCAGTGCAGCTCGTAGCCCCACGGTTTTTCCACACGAGGAATCTCAGCGTTCACGAGGTCACTCCCTTGATGAGCGTCAGGCGGCTGAGCGCGCCGAGCAGCGCGCCCTCGATGTCGTCGATCGTCGCCAGCTTCAGGATGCGCCGGGCGAGGGCGCGCAGCTCGTCGCTGCGCAGCTCGGCGAGCACCTGCTTGGCGACCGGGATCGCGCCCGGCGTCATGCTGAACTCGGTGAGCCCGAGGCCGACCAGCAGCGTCAGCAGCGCCGGATCCGACGCCATCTCGCCGCAGAGCGACACCGGGATCCGCTGCCGGGTCGCGGCGCGGCGCGCCATCAGAATCAGCCGCAGGATCGCCGGGTGCAGCGGCTCGTAGAGCCGCGACACCCGTTCGTCGGCGCGATCGACGGCCAGGCAGTACTGGATCAGATCGTTGGTGCCGATGGTGAAGAAGTCGACCTCCCTGGCGAGGAGATCGGCGGTGTAGGCGGCTGCGGGAATCTCGATCATCACCCCGACCGGCACCCGCGGCACCTGCTCGCCGCGCCGGGCGAGCTCGGCCGCCGCGTCCGCGACCATCGCCTTCGCGGCGCGCACCTGCTCCACGCTCGACACGAACGGGAACATGATCCGCAGCCGCCCGTGGTGCGCCGCGCGCAGCAGCGCGCGCAACTGCACCCGGAACAGATCCGGGCGGGTGAGGCTGAGGCGCAGCCCGCGCAGGCCCTGCCGGCTGTCGCGCGAGTCGTCGGTCTCCCACACGCCGCCGGAACCGCGCCCGAGCCGCGCGTTGAGCTGCTCTTCGTCGACGTCGAAGGTGCGCACCGTCACCGTGCCCGGCGCCATGCCCTCGAGCATCCCGCGGTAGATCTCGTACTGCCGATCCTCGTCGCGGATCGTCTCGTCGCCGCCGGTCACCAGGAACTCGGAGCGATACAGGCCGATCCCTTCGGCGCCGGCGTAGCGCGCCGCCGCCAGGTCGTCGGGGAACTCGAGGTTGGCGTCGAGCCGGATCGGCACGCCGTCGGCGGTCGCCGCCGGCCGCCGCCGTTCGGCATCGATCGGCGCGCCGGGGCGGTGATCGTCGGCGTGGCGCGCGGCGCGCGCCAGATCCTCCGGTCCCGGCTCGAGAATCAGCTCGCTGGCGCTGCCGTCGACCACCACCAGCTGCCCCGCCTGTACCCGCGCGCTGGCGCTGTGAAGGCCGACGACCGCCGGGACGTCGAGCGAGCGCGCCAGGATCGCGGTGTGATAGGTGCGGCTGCCGGCGTCGGTGGCGAAGCCGCGCACCCGCGTCCAGTCGACCTGCGCCGCGATCGACGGCGGCAGCTCGTCGGCAATCAGCACCGACGCCTCGTCGAGCTCGCGCAGCAGATCGCGCGGCGTGGCGCCGCCGTGGTGCAGGTTCATGCGCAGGCGGCCGACCAGATCGGCGACGTCACCCTTGCGCTCGTGCAGGTACGGATCGGCCACCTCATCGAACACGGTGCCGAACTCGTGGAACACCTGCTGCACCGCCCACTCGGCATTGACCCGCTGGGTGCGGATGATCTCGGCGGCGCGCGGCAGCAGCATCGGATCCTCGAGCATCAGCAGCTGCGCGTCGAACAGCGACGCCAGCTCCGGCCGCCGCAGCGCGACCCGCGCGCGGATGTCGACCAGCTGGTCGCGTGACCGGGTGCGGCTCTCGTCGAGCCGGCTCAGCTCGTGATCCACCCGCGGTGCGGCAATCTGATAGCGCAGCACCTGGGCGCGGTGGATCAGCAGCACGGCGCGTCCGGCAACCACGCCCGGCGAGACGCCGATTCCCTTCAGGCGCTCCATGCGTCCTCACCGAACCCCGACTCGACCAGCGCCACCAGCGCGCGCACGGCGTCGCGCTCGTCGTGTCCATCGGCCGAGATCGTGATCGTCGATCCACGCGCCGCCGCCAGTAGCAGGATGCCCATGATGCTCTTCCCGTCCATCTCGCGCTGGTCGCGCGCCACCTTGACCTGCGCCTGATAGCGGGTCGCGAGGTGGACGAACTTCGCCGCCGCCCGCGCGTGCATTCCCAGCTGGTTGACGACGGTGACCGCCTGGGAGGTCATGGCGCGCTCCCGGTCTTCTCGCCGCGCAGCAGGTCGGAGGCGACCCAGATCGCGCTGCGGCCGTGGTCGCGCATCTCCTTCGCCACCGCCAGCAGGTCGGACGATTTACGCAGGCTGGCCAGCTTGATCAGCATCGGCAGGTTGACGCCGGTGATCACTTCGAGACGGTCGGTCTCGAGGAAGGTCATTCCGAGGTTCGACGGCGTGCCGCCGAACATGTCGGTCAGCAGCAGCACGCCCTCTTCGCCGCGCACCCGCTCGATCGCCTGCGCGATGTCCTCGCGCGCGTCGTTGACATCGTCGTGCCAGCCGATCGAGACGGCGGTGAACTGCGGCAGGTCGCCGACGATCATTTCCGCGGCGTTGACCAGCTCGATCGCGAGCTGCCCGTGTGTGACGACGACGACGCCAATCACTGCATCTATGTTAGGGCAGGTGGGGCGGGCGCGCCTCTTGAACCGACCTGCCCCGCAAAACCTACCTGCCCACCCACCTGCCCTAGCCGCCCCACCTGCCCTACCCGCCCGCCGTGAGGTCGCGGTGCCGGACGCGCACTCGAGCTACGCCGACGTCGGCCAGCGCCTTCCGCAGCCGCTCCGCGATCATCACCGACCGGTGGCGGCCGCCGGTGCAGCCAATCGCGATCGTCAGGTAGCTCTTCCCCTCGGCGACATAGAACGGCACCAGATAGCGCAGATACTCCTCGAGCCGGTCCATGAACTGCCGCGTCGAGGCGTCGCGCTCGAGGAAGTCGGCCACCGCCTTGTCGCGGCCGGTCCGCCGCCGCAGCGTCGGCACGAAGTGCGGGTTCGGCAGGCAGCGGACGTCGAACAGGAGATCGGCGTCGACCGGCACGCCGTGCTTGAAGCCGAAGCTGAGGAGGGTGATCACCAGCCGCGCGCGCGTCCGGTCGCGCGACAGGCCCATGAAGAACTGCCGCAGTTCGTGGACGGTCATGTCCGAGGTGTCGACGATCTCGTCCGCCATCTCGCGGATCACGTTCAGCCGCGATCGCTCGTCGCGGATCCCCTCGGTGACCGAGCGGTCGGGCGCCAGCGGGTGCGGCCGCCGCGTCTCGCTGAAGCGCCGCACCAGCGCGGCATGATCCGCCTCGAGGAAGATCAGCACCGGGTTCAGCTTCGGCATCTTCTGCAGCCGCCGGAAGATCTTCGGGAACGACGACAGGAAGCCGCCTTCGCGGACGTCGACGACGATGGCGACCTTCTCGATGTCGCCGCCGGCGCGCATCGACAGCTTGGCCAGGGTCGGAATCAGCGTCGTCGGCAGGTTGTCGACGCAGAAGTAGCCGAGGTCCTCGAGCGCGCGAATCGCCTGCGACTTCCCCGATCCGGAGAGGCCGGTGAGGATGATGAACGGCTGGCCGCCGCGCGAGCGCTGGGAGCGCGCGTCGCCCTTGGCGAGGCGGAGGTCGAGCGCCGCCTGCCGCGCCCGTCGCGCCTCGCGCGAACGCGGCGATCGCTGCTCGCGGCGGGCACGGCGCTGCGATTCGGCGCCGCTGCCGCCGACCTGCCTCGCGCGCTTGCCTCGCGGCATCAGCTCGCGCCCCCCGGCTCGAGCTCCTCGTCGTCTTCCTCGAGCGCCGGCAGGCTCGCCTGGCGCAGGCTGCGCTCGAGGCGGTCGGCAAGCGCGCGCGCCGCGTGGTGGCCGCGGGCGCGCAGCAGCTGGTTGCGCGCCGCGACCTCCACCAGGATGGCGATGTTGCGGCCGGGCGCGACCGGCATCCGGATCAGCGGCACGCGCAGCCCGAGGATCTCGTAGAAGACGTCGTCGATGCCGAGCCGCTCGTATTCGCGCGTCGGCACCCAGCGTTCGAGCTGCACCACCAGCTCGATCCGCTTCGACGATCGGGTCGAGGCGATGCCGAACAGCTCCATGATGTTGATGACGCCGAGCCCGCGCAGCTCCATGTGATAGCGCGTGAGCTCGGGGCAGGTGCCGATGAGAATCGTCTCCTGCCGCCGCCGGACTTCCACCGTGTCGTCGGCCACCAGCCGATGGCCGCGGACGATCAGGTCGAGCGCGCACTCGCTCTTGCCGATGCCGCTCTCCCCCGCGATCAGCACGCCGAGGCCCAGCACGTCCATCAGCACCGCATGCATCATCGTCCGCTCGGCGAGCGAATCCTCGAGGATCGACGACAGCTTGGCGATCGCGGTCGGCGTCACCACCGGCGTGCGCAGCAGCGGCAGGCGGGCGTGTTCCGCCTCGCTCAGGAGCTCCGGAGGCGGCGCGAAGCCGCCGGTGATCAGCACGCAGGGAAAATCGATCGTCAGCGAGAGCCGCAGCGCGCGGGCCCGGGCACCGGCGTCGAGGCTTTCGAGGTAGCGGATCTCGCTCTCGCCGAAGATCAGCACGCGGCCCGGCTTGAGATAGGCGTGGAAGCCGGCGAGCGCCAGGCCGGTTTTCTGAATGTGCGGGCTGGTGATGATGCGGTCGACCCCGTCGGCTCCCGCCAGCAGTTCCAGCGGCAGGCCGAACGCCTCAGGGCGGCTGCCCAGCAGCGTTGCGACGGTTACGCCAGGCTGCGGCGACATGTCACGCGTGCAGTCGCGGTCGAACCAGGGCGCGCGGCTCCCGGCGCGGCGGCGCTCACGCTTCCGTTTCCACCAGCGCGAGCTCGCCGTCCGGCCGCCGGTAGAGGACGCTGATCGATCGGGTCTCGAGGTCGCGGAAGACGACGACGCCGTCGCCGCCGGCATCGAGCTGACGCGCGGCGTCGGCGGCCGACATCGGCTGGACCGCCTGGCGCGAGGCGCGCAGGATCGGCGGCATGCGGACGCGCTCGCGCGCCGCCAGCGGCGCCCGCGGTGTCTTCGCCGCCGCGGCCCCCCGGCCGCTGTTCTGCGCCGCCACCGCCGCCGCCACGCCGGTCTTGGCGCGGTGGCGGGTGCGGTCCTGCCGCTTGTTCTTGACCTTCTTCGCCTGCTGCGCGATCTGCTCGACGGCGCCGCTGACCGACGTTTCCCACTTGTCGGTCTCGGCCTCGCCGTGGAGGAAGCGCTCGCCGCGGGCGTGGAGCGTGATGTTGGCGCGGTGGCGGTGCTTCTCGACGGTCAGGATCGCCTTGACCGAGACCGCGCCGTCGTTGAGCAGTTGTTCGATTTTCCCGACCTTGGTGCTGACCAGACGCCGCAAGGCGGGGGTGATGTCGACGTGGTGGCCTCTGAGTTCGAGTCGCATGGGGCGGATTCCGCTTGTGCCATCAGCTCCCGGCTGTCAGCGAAGCGAGGTCGAGAGCCGACAGGTGGTCGGTTCAGTACAACACCTTGCGTTGGTTCGAAGTCGGGATCTTGAGCTCTTCCCGATACTTGGCGATCGTGCGCCGCGCCAGGACCAGCCCCTCGCGCTGGAGGATGCTGACGATCTTCGAGTCGCTGAGAGGCTTGCGCGGGTCTTCGTTCTCGATGATCTTGCGGATGCGCTGCTTGATGGTGACCGACGACACGCTCTCGCCGTAGGAGCTGCTGATGCCGCTGTGGAAGAAGTACTTCATCTCGAACACGCCCTGCGGGGTGTGCATGTACTTGTTGGTCACCACGCGGCTCACCGTCGACTCGTGCATGCCGATGTCGTTGGCGACGTCGCGCAGGACCAGCGGCCGCAGGTGCTCGATGCCGTGGTCGAGGAAGTCT
>Ga0111539_10004495_pt1 | contig 18235 bp, 19 predicted proteins | sample RhiMethybrSRZTD1_FD_79667 | JGI IMG/M metagenome (GOLD analysis project Ga0111539, IMG submission 79667) | Populus rhizosphere microbial communities from Tennessee, USA - Rhizosphere MetaG P. TD hybrid SRZTD1 (version 2) (version 2) | ecosystem: Host-associated > Plants > Roots > Rhizosphere >... | reverse complement strand
GGTGCTCTTCGAACCGTCAGTTACGTTCACGCGCGTAATCTTTTTCCCGGTTCGCTCGGTGACCCACAGGTTTTGATCCGGCCCCCATGCGACTTCCCATGGGGTTTGCAGTCCGGTCGTGACCACCCGAAACGTGAACCGCTCGCGTTGCTGGATGGCAAGCAAGCTCACGGAAAGCAGAATGATGAGGATAGTGGTTCGCAAGCATTTCATGCAGTGGTACCGAAATATGGGTCAGTCCTACTTCTTCACCTTAATGTACCTGTCCGCGAAGGTCAGGAATGTTGGCCAGGTTGGGCCATCGGTGTGACCGCCCGTATGCTGCCGGAATCCGATGTCTCCATTGATCAGCGTGGTGTCGATTGCAGGAAACTCGGTTGTGCCGAGATCCTTCTTCCCGAAAAGTTTATAGACCGGACCTGCCCCGGCAGCAGCGAGGAAACTGCCCTTCGCATCCACCCAGGCGTCATTGATATTGGCCGCCTGCACGGCGCCATTGTTGTCTACCCGTGTTGCGATCGTGCCATCCGGATTCACCTCGGGTCCTTTGCCCGCGCTGATGAAGACAGGTCGTGGAGCAATCAGGGCAACAAGCTCGTGCGAGTCCACCGGAAGATCGTCCCAGCGGCCGCCGTACTTGAAGTAGTTGCCGGCCATCCAATGATATTCATTCGCAGCGAGGACGTTCTCCACCAGCTCTCCATACTTTCGTCGATGCAGCTTTGCCCCACCGGCACCGGAGGAACTGACATAGGCGATGGCAAATCGTTGATCAAGAGCCATCGCCACGATGGTCGCCTTGCCATATCGCGAGTGACCTTCGAGGCCAACCTGCTTTGCATCGACAGCTTTATCGGTTTCGAAATAATCGAGAGCGCGGCTTGCGCCCCAGCCCCAAGCGGCAAGAGCACCCCAGTCGTCCAGCTTTCGCGCCTGGCCCTTGTTCACTAAGCCGATGATTCCTGAAGTCAGTCCGGCGCCGTTATCCGCCTGAATGCTGTTTGGGACGATGTTCGCGTAACCCCAACCCTTCGCCAGCACTTGTTGCCGCCAATCGGGACCCTGAGGACCTCGACCGCCGCGGGGAGCAGCCGGGGCTGCAGGCGGAGTTGCCGGAGCGGCGGTGTTTGCTGTTGCCGGCGCCGGGCCACGGGCCCCTCCAGGCGCGCCCCCGAACTGCATCATCACGGGGACTGGTCCCTTCGCGTTGGCCGGAGTCACCAGCGTGAGTTGAATATTCACAGTGATGGCAGGATAGGAGGAGTTGTCCACATGCCCTAGAAGTTGCTTCGTGATGATCGGAACATCTCCGTTCGTAGTGCTGGCCATCGTGGTGCTGACCACTTCCCAGTTCACCTTCGGCGTGTTCTTCGGCGTGCGTCCGTAGACCTCACGCTCAAAGTCTTCAAGAATCTCGGCCCGGCGTTGCTTTACCCACACATCCTTGCTCGTCACCTTCTTTCCGTTCTTGAGCAACAAGGGATCGGGTAGGTTCGGATACGGATTGGCGTTCGCTTCGTTATAGGTTTCTGGATTGTTGGCACCCGGAGCGCCTGGCGGAATGGACTTGATGCCGAGTTCGTCCATGATGCGCTGGCGGTCCATTTGTGACAACTGCTGCGGTGTTGGAGTCGCGTTCTGTGCTGCGACTACCAGGGCTGCGCCCGCGAAAATCACAACTGCAATCGGCAGTGCCTGCAGGGCGAAGTGACGGGAGTTCGGGGACATCGGTTGCCTCGCTTTCCGCTAAAAAGGTAACGTGCGGCAAAGCGTACCAGATCGTGCCACCGTTTTCGAAGGCTGTGTATCATGGGAGTCATGAAATTACTGCTAGCGCTGCTTCTTGCGTGCGGTACGGCTCTGGGCCAGTCGCATCCGCGCGTGTTTGTCGTGAATAAGGCCGGCGACAGCGTAACGATTGTTGACGCCGCATCGCGTCGAGTCGATCGAATGATTCCGGTGGGACGTAATCCTCATGAGATCGCGGCCGCTCCTGATGGAACGAAGCTTTATGTTCCAAACATGGCGGGAAACTCCGTTTCAGTCATCGATCTCCGATCGCAGGCTGAAACCAGGACGATTACGCATCCCGACTTTAATGCGCCTCATGGGGTGGCGTTTACGCCGGATTCGCGTCGGGCCATCGTAACGAGCGAACGATCCCGGAAGATCTTTATTCTCGACACGACAACGGACCAGATTGTGCGAGTCGTGGATACCGATCAGGGTGGGACGCACATGGTGATGGTCAATAGTGCGGGCACACAGGCTTATCTGACCAATCGCGAATCCAACACCGTGTCCGTGATGAACCTGAGCGACTATCGAATTGTCGCCAACATACCGGTTGGCCGCGGCGCCGAGGGTTTTGCAGTGTCACCAGATAACAAGGAAGTCTGGGTCGGTAATCGGAACGACTCCACAATCAGCGTCGTCGATCTTGCGCGACGTGCAGCAGTGGCAACATTTCCATCCGGGCAAAATCCCATTCGCCTCGCATTCACACCCGATGGCAAGCATGTTCTCGTTCCGGACGGTGCCTCCCGCAGCGTGGATGTGTACGAAGCCGCCGGCCGAAGGAAGATTCAAAGCATCGCGGTTGGTTCGAACCCCGGCGGGATTGTCGTCGCATCCGATGGCAAGCATGCTTACGTGTCCAGTCAGGGTTCCGGCGAACTGTATGTCATCGAGACGCAAGGATGGAAGGTGGTGGATCGCATCATGATCGGCGGGGGCCCGGACGGTGTGGCGTACCGATAAGGTTACTTCAATCGGCGGGTCATCCACTGCAGTCGAAGCAGGTCGTTCTGAAGCGACGACAAAGAATCCAAAAAGCGTACGTCGACGACCTTGTCCCCTTCGATGCTGATCACTGTCTGCAGCTGCGGGAGCATCCGTTCCGCTGTGGTGAGTGCCTCCCAGACGAGTTTGTTCTTAATGTCCTTGAATTCGGACGAGTCGAGCTTCGCTGGCCGATCCGTCATCTCCTTCATAAGGTCCAGAAAGGTTCCGACGTACTTTTCTAATTTTCCTGCTGGAGGCTTCAGAGACTTCTGAAGAGCCATTGCCTCGCGGAAGTCGTCGGTGGCCACGGCGAACTCCTCCAGGGTTTCCCGGAATTTTTCAGCTCTTTGTTTTCGCTCGGCTTCACGAAGTTGTTCGGAACGTTCCGCGGCCTTCCGGATATCGGCAGACGTGTCTCGCAGGAACTCTCGCATGCGTTCATTCGCTTCTTCGCGTTGCCGTCTGAGGGACTCCGCCTCGGCGCGTCTCTGCTGTTCTCGCAGCGCCTCTGCCGCAGCCTCGCGTCGCCGAGCCTCGGCTTCGTCGCTTTGGGCGAAAAGCCCGGTTGCGGCCGTCAAAAGGACACAGGTCAGAAGGGCGCGCCGGATCATGCCGTCCATAGACGCGGACGGGCGTGATTTGTTAGGTTCGGGTGTAATATACGCCCCATGAAACTCACCACGTGTTTGCTTGCAGCCATCATCGCGATGCCGTGCCTGGCTCAAACAAGCCCGGACACCAAAGAGTGGATACAGCTTTTCAATGGCAGGAATCTCGATGGATGGATTCCCAAGGTCCGAGGGTACCCGCTTGGCGAGAACTATGCGGATACTTTTCGCGTGGAGAATGGCGTGCTTAAGGTCAGCTACGACAAATACCCGGATTTCGAAAACAAGTTTGGTCACCTGTTCTACAAGCAGAAATTCGGATACTACATTCTGGCGGCCGAGTATCGATTCGTTGGCGACCAGGTTCCGGGTGGTCCCACGTGGGCCGTGCGGAACAACGGTTTCATGCTTCACAGTCAGGCACCTGAGACGATGGGGCTGAATCAGGACTTCCCGATTTCTATCGAGGTTCAATTGCTGGGAGGCGCTCCGACAGGGGATCGTTCGACGGTCAATGTTTGTACGCCGGGGACGGAGATCTTTCAGAAGGGGGCCATGGTTCGCGGGCATTGCACCAATTCATCGTCGCCCACGTATCGTGGGGACCAATGGGTGGGTATAGAAATCGAAGTGCGGGGATCCGAGCACATCAAGCACACCGTCGAAGGACAAACCGTTCTTGAATACGATCTGCCCCAGATCGGCGGTGGGAGCGTTTCGAATTTCGATCCAGCGGTGAAGAAGGATGGAACGCTGCTGAGCGAAGGCTACATTACGATCCAGGGCGAAAGTCATCCCACGGAGTTCAGAAAGATCGAGTTGCTGAATCTATCGGGTTGCATGGATCCGAAGGCATCCAACTACAAGTCCTACTACGTCCATCGAGACGATCAGCAGTGCAAGCGCTAGAAGAGGCGGATGGAGCACTTCTTTACTTGTCCGTACTGCTGGCAGACGATCTCCATGGTTCTGGACACGTCGACCTCCGGCCAGACCTATGTCGAAGATTGCGAGGTCTGCTGCCAGCCTATAGAGGTCTCATACCGGGTTGAGGACGAGACGCTCACCGAATTCGATGCCCACGTCCTGCAGTGACAGTGTCAGGCTGCGCGGTCACGACGCTCAACATCTCCAGGTCCAGATTGTCGTCCGATGAGATACCCGATACCCGCGCCCAGAATCAGACCAATGATCAGCGAACCCCAGGAGATTGTTGAGCTGTTCGCATAAGTTTCGGGCGTGACTGCGGTCGGCGGCGGCGTAGGGGACGGCGGCTTTATCTGATCCCGCTCTCCTGTTGGGGTTTCCGTCGGTGTGTCCGGTGGCTTCACATCGGACGGCGGTCTGACGGGTTGCTCCTGTGCCGCCACCACCGGCGCGAAGAAGAGGAACGCAATCGCGAACACAAACACGGCTGCGCAAAGACGAATGTGGGAGTTCATGCGTCATTCTCCTTTGAAAAGATGAACCGCGGATTACGCGGATAAACTATCCGCGAGTCACATTTTCGTGGGTTGCACGAAAGAATGTGGGCGAGCTTGCGCGCAGACTCCACGGGTGTTTGTCCGATGATGGGCATGGTTCCTTCCATGTTGCTGCAAACACGATTCCAACCCACCTTGTGCTGTTTCGATACAGGTCGCCGAAGTCACGGAAGAGGAATTGCAAAAAAGCGAGACAGGAGGATTTGCCAAAAATGAAAAAGATACATGCTGCTTTAGCCGCGGGCGCCGCGGGTGCCGGCCTTATGTTCCTTCTCGATCCAATACGGGGAAGCAGGCGCCGTGCGTTGTTGTTGGATAAAGGCGCTCGTGTTTCGAGAATTGTTGGGCGGGGAGTGAACAGCACAGCTCGTGACCTCGGCCAGCGAATGCAGGCGGTCGCGGCCACCGGTGCCCGCGTGTTCACAGGAGAAATCCCGGACACCACACTCGCAGAACGCGTTCGCTCACAAATCGGGCGGCTTGTCGCGAATGCAGAATCGATCAATGTTGAGGTCGGGAATGGCGCGGTGAAACTTTCGGGTCCCATCCTTCAAGATGAATATCGGCCATTGCTGAAAAAAATTCGGAGTATCTCCGGTGTCCGGTTCGTTGACGATCGCCTCACACCCCGATGGCAGTCGGATTCGGAATGGCAGATCGCAAGGCCAACCAATAGAACATCCATGTCTCCGCTCAAGCGTGCAATTGCCATCGGTGGTGGTGTGGGCGCTTTGCTTTTTGGGGCGAGCCGTCGCAATAAGCTCGGCTGGCTTATTACCGGAGCGGGTGTTACTTCCGCCATTTGCGGAGTAGCAAGGAAAACTGCGGCAGGGCCGGCTTCGTCGTGGGAAGAGGCGGACCGGTACGCCAGTTAGTTTCGTACGGCCCGCCGGACATTACGCGGCCGGAGCAACGATCTTTTTTCCAAGTCGACCTCGGACAGCGTCCCAGTCGACATTGGAAAAGAACGCATCGATATACTTCGGCCGGTCGGCGGGAGCATAGTCGAGGATGAAGGCATGCTCCCAAACATCCATTACCAGAATCGGGATGAAGCCGGTTACATTTCCGACCTCGTGTAACGTGATCCAGTGATTCGATAAGGCGCCGTTCGAAGGATCCTGATAGCAGATCGCCCACCCGACGCCACGCATCTTGCCGACTCCGACAAAGTCCGCCCGCCAGGTGTCGTAATCGCCAAAGCTCGCTTCTGCTGCGCTCACGAAGGCACGTCCCGGATTACCGGCGCCGTGACTCTTCAGATTTTGAAAATAGTACTCGTGCAGCACCATGCCGTTGTATTCAAAGCCGAGTCGCCGTGTGAGTTCCGAATAGGCAGGGAACTCTTCTTTGTCGACAGCACCGTCGGAAAGCAGCTCGCCAATCTTCCCATTCAATTCGTTGACATTCTTAACGTATCCCTCATAGAGCTTGAAGTGCATTTCCAGGGTTTTATCGGAGATACCCTGCAACCCACTGAGATGGAATTGCTTCGGTTTATACGCGATTGGTTCGAACATAATCTACTCCTCGAGAGGTCAGGCCGCCTGTCTTGGGGCCTCAGCAATTTCCTTTATGGTCTCGCCGGTTTTTTGTTCATCGTCACCGCGTTTTGCAAGATCCCCGATCGAGATCACACCAACGAGTTTCTTGTTGCGATCCAAAACGAGAACTCGACGAACTTCCCTGGAGGCCATGAATTCGGCGACTTCTTCCGCCGTCAGGTCGTCGTAACACCAGAAAACGTCCGCTGTCATAAGATCCCGCGCTTTGCACTCTTTCAGATCCCGGCCGTCGGCGACCCCTCGCAGAACGATGTCGCGGTCCGTCAAGGTCCCGATCAGGCGGTCGTTCTCACAAACCGGCAGGAACCCGACATCCAGAAATCTCATTTTCAAAGCCGCATCGCGTACGAGCATTCCAGGGGGGATGCATTCGACATCAGCAGTCATTAACTCCTTTGCCTGCATACGAACCTCCTATTGCCTCTAGAATTCCCTGCAATTAAAAAGCCGATATGGTGAAAGAGTGGATTTTCTATGTGGCGCGCAGATTAAATCCTTTGTTTCGCGTCTAAGAGTTTCATCGAAATAACGAGGTTCCTATGATCTTCAGAGACCGTTCTGAAGCTGGGAAGGTTCTGGCTGCGCGTCTCGAAGCCTATCGAAACATGCCCAACACGGTGGTGCTCGCTTTGCCTCGAGGTGGCGTGCCTGTGGCGTATGAGATTGGCAGGAGACTCGGATTGCCAGTCGATGTCTTCATTGTCCGAAAGCTCGGCGTTCCTGGCCAGGAGGAACTCGCCATGGGAGCCATCGCCAGCGGCGGAGTGCGGTACATCAACGAAGATGTGATCTCGCAGCTCGGCATTCCCGAGCAAACCATAGACGCTGTGAGCAGGCGCGAGGTAAGGGAAATCGAGGCGCGCGAGCTGGCGTACCGCAGCCACAGGCCACCTCTGAATGTGCGCGGCAAAACCGTGATCCTGGTCGACGATGGTCTTGCGACGGGCTCCACGATGCTCGCAGCCATTGCGGCTCTCCGACAAAATGCTCCGGAAAAAATCACTGTCGCGGTTCCACTAGCCGCTCGCGAGACATGTTCGAGAGTTTCACGAGTGGTAGACGAGATCGTTTGTCTCAAGATGCCTGAGCCCTTCTACGCTGTAGGGCAGTGGTACGTCAGCTTTCCACAGACGACGGATGAGGAAGTTCGCGACCTCCTGTCCCGTGCGGCCTGACCGGAATGCGGCGAGGTGCTACAGCTAGGCCGCGTTGGCGTGAAGCAGGTTGGTCGCGAACCACTCTTTAGCGAGCAAACTGACTTGCTCCAGCGCACCAGGTTCTTCGAAGAGATGAGTCGCAGCCGGAACGATCTCGATTCTTGTTGGTGCGGGTATAGAAGCCGCAGCCTGCCGATTCAGCAGTATGACCTCGTAGTCGAGTTCACCCACGATGAGCAACGTCGGTGCGACAACGCGGATTAACGCGCCGCCTGCGAGATCCGGTCTACCCCCACGCGATACGACAACATCGACAACGTTGGGCCGCAACGAGGCGGCAATCAATGCCGCTGCGGCGCCAGTGCTTGCTCCGAAATATCCGAGGCGTAAATGCGAAAAATTGTGATCTTTGAAAAGCCAATCGGTTGCGCCAACGAGCCTCTCGGCAAGCAGTCCGATATTGAAACGATACTCGAGCGTTTGCTGGTCTATTTGTTCTTCCTGCTGGGTAAGGAGATCCACCAGAAGGGTCGCGAAGCCCGCTTGCTGGAGCACCTTAGCAACGTACTGATTTCGCGGGCTGTGACGGCTGCTTCCGCTTCCGTGAGCGAAGATGACTGCGCCCCGCGCATCCAGTGGCAGCGCAAGATCGCCGTGGATGACATGTTCTCGGACGGGGATAGACAAACGCATGGGTTCGATCAGCCGTTTCATCGATCTCCCCAGTTGCTGGTTTTATGTGTCACGTGTCTTCTTTTCGGACATCCGTCTATGGACCAAAAAAGAAAGGATCAGCGCTGGTATTAGGGTTACTTTCGGTTTCCCGATCGTATGGAAATGATTTTGAATGAATTTTCATCATTCTTAAGTCCTTTGACTTTGGTCGAGTTCTCCCTCGACTGAAGTCTGGACTAAAATCGCTTCCAACCTTCACAGCCTGATCCTTCCTGACTACTAACCTTGCACGTTCCATTCCTTCGCGCCAACGAACGTAGAGGGGCAACCGTCTATACTAGCGATCGAGTCTTAGGAGGTGGACCCATGAATAAGATCCTCTCAATCGTCTTCTTCGTGGCATTCGCAGGAGTCGGGCCGGCGTTCGCGCAACAGAGTGGATGGATCGGTGTTTCAATCGCAGACCAGCCGGATCGGGGAGTGCTGATTCGCAGCATCGAACCGAACAGTCCGGCCGAGAAGGCGGGATTAAAAGCCAATGACGTCATTCTTCAGTACGGCCGCCAGGACGTTGTCGGTGCTCTGCAACTGACGCGGCTCGTGAGCGAAACGCCAATCGGGCGGGCTGTCGATATCAACGTTCGCCGCGACAATCGCGAACAGACGTTCAAGATCACTACGGAGAAAGCGCCGTTCGCAATTGGAGGCATTCGTCTTCAGCATCCCGAGCTTTCAGATCTGGGCGAACGCATTGTTCATCAGATCCCCAGGATCGACGTGTTGACTTCAGCACCCACCGCTCAGGGAATTCGCGCGGATTCTTTGACGCCGCAGTTGCGGGAGTTTTTTGGCGTCAAAGGAGTGGCCGGCGTTCTCGTCGCGACCGTAGATCCTGAGTCGCCAGGCGCACGAGCTGCCGTGAAGGCCGGTGACGTGATTATCGCCGTGAACGGAGCGAGCATCTCCAACCCTTCAGACTTCAGCCGCGCCATGGTTGAAGGAACCGGCGCAGTGACACTGAGGATTGTCAGGGAAAAACAGGAACGCGAGATACGCGTCGATAGGTAATCGCGTCTGAGCCCTCAAGGACCGCCTCAGGGCGTCAAACATCCTTGAAGCGTCAAGGTACTCACAGATACGGGAAATTCGAAATTGAACGAATCCTGCATCTCAAATCCCGAAATCCGAATTCTTGGAATGGACTAGCGGGATTTACTGCGCCCAATTCGCAGTTTCGGATTTCGGGATTGAGATGCAGGATTCGTTCAATTTCGAATTCTAACGGTTCTTTTGTGCAAACTCGCCGTCCTTCATTCGTCACTTTGTGTGGTACTTTCTGTGCGTTCAATCCGCTATCAAACTGAGAGAAAAACTAGGAGGAAAAAGAATGCGACTAAAAGGAATTCAGGTATTCGCGATTGTGATTGCTCTGGCAATCGCCCTTACCGTGAGCATCGCGGCTCAGGCACCGCAGGGTGCGCCGCCTGCAGGGGGCGCGCAAGCTCCTCGCGGCGGTCCCGGCGGCGGTCCTGGCGGCGGTGGTCCGGGTGGACGCGGCGGCAGAGGAGGTGGCGGACCTGGACTGACATTGACGAGCACATCATGGATGGATGGCGGTGAAATTCCCGTGAAGCATGCGCAGGCGGGTCAGAGCATTTCTCCGGCCCTTTCCTGGACCAATGTGCCCATGGGAACCGTCGAGTTCGTTTTGATCATGAACGACCCGGAACCTGTGAGTCCGCGCGGATCCGCGACAGGAGACATCCTTCACTGGATGGTCGCAAAGATTCCTGCAACGGTGACGTCGATGCCGGAAGGCCCCGCTGGAGGTCAACCCCAGCTTCCCGCCGGAGCACGACAGATCGCGCAATACAGAGGACCCGGCGCTCCTGCCGCTGGTCCGCCGCATCACTATACGCTCACGCTGTATGCACTGAACGCACCCCTCGAATTGGCAGAGAATGCGGATCGCGCTGCAGTGATGATGGCGATGGAAGGGAAAGTCCTGGCACGTGGAATTTTCAACGGCCGGTACAAGGCGCCGGCACCGCCCGCGCAGTAATTGAATCTGTCTACAAGTGTTTGAGCGAGGGGGCAGCGTAATCCTGTTGGATCACGCTGCCCCCCGAGTTATTTCAGACTCGCCATATCCTTCAACGCGGCTTCAGCAAGAGCCTTCTCCTTGAAGACTCGCTGGCCGCTCAAAGCCTTTTTCAAGGCGGCTTCTGCCTCTCGTGGTTGTTTGTTCTCTTTGTAGATCATTGCAAGGTGGTACTGGAATACGGGATTGTCGGGCTGTTTGGACACGGCGAAGAGCAGTTGATCACGAGCTAGAACGTTCCTCCCCATCTTGTGATGAATCCATCCCACGGTGTCCGCAACATCGGGATTCTGCGGCGCAGCCTTCCGAGCCACCTGGGCCCAGTTCAATGCGACATTCAGGTCACCGCCCTCCTCCAGAAGAATGGACGCAAGATTGTTTGCCGCGGTCATCGAGGTCGCATCAAGGCGAAGCGCCTGGTTGTAGTTTTCCTTTGCAGCGGCGCTATTCCCCTGGCTAAGCCTGATGGAGCCTTTAAGCGTCCAGGCCGCAGCATTCGATGGATTCTTCTTTAAAACTTCGTTCAGTCGCTGCAAGGCATCGTCGAGCCTGCCGCTCTGAACATATTGCATCGCGAGAAACTCGTTCGCGCTTGCCCGATCCGGTTCCTTCTGAAGAGCATTCTTGTAGGCTGCTTCCGCCTCCTGCAGCCTCGAAGCACTCGAATACGCTTTGCCCATCAGTTCATAGTGAAACGCCTGCTTCTTCGCGTCCGGGACATGCCTGTTGATGGCTTCGATAGCCCGATCTACCTGTTTCTGGCTTGCGAGGAAAAGAACCAGCGCTTCGAGCCTATCCTGGGAGTCTGGTTCAAGCTCAACGGCTCTGGCCAGGCTCTTTTCTGCATTCGAGTTCAAGCCCCTGTTGGCATAAAAGAATCCCATGGTTTGATGCAGTGCGGGATTGTCGGGCTGTTCCTTCAAGAGGCCGGCGAATTCTTTTTCGGCTCCTTTGTAATCCCGGTTGAGAGTGGCAATCGTAGCTTTCAACAGGCGGGCCTGTGCGGAAGCCGGGTCGGCATCCAGGACTCTGTCGATTTCGACCTGGGCGTCACGGGTCCGGCCCTTGCTGAGAAACGTTTGAGCAAGCTCCAGGCGAGCAGGAAGGTAATTGGCGTTGAGGGCCAATGCTTTCTGGTAGTGCTCCTGAGCGAGTTCAATCTGTCCCTTATTCGCGGCGATCTGCCCGAGCAGTAGATGCGGAGCCGGCACATTGCTGTTCAAGACGAAGTCCTGTCTGAGCGTTGCATCCGCGGCATCCTTCTGCCCACCAAAGAACTGCAATTCCCCCATCAGGATGTTGCCCATCACGCTTCTTGGGTCAGCTTTCAGAAGCTGATCGATCTCTGTTCTGGCTCGAGTCGGATCGTCCACCAGGAGGTCTTGCGCAACTGCAATAGCAACTTCGCTGTCCTCCGGAAATCTCTTCTTCGCATCCAGCAGGACCTCTCTCGCCTCTGTTGACCGTTTGTTGGCCAATTGAAGAGCCGCCAGATACAAGAACGGCCATGTTTGCTTCGGATTCTTGTTCTGTGCTTGTCGAAGCACATCCGTGGCCTGATCGATTCGGCCGGTCGTCGAATAGAACGTTAGGACTTGAAGATAGACTGCTTTTTCGGCCGGATTAGACGCGAGAACTTCCTTGTAGATACTTTCGGCCTCGGCCATCTTTCGAGTTGAATGGTAGTAGCTGGCGAGTGAAAGAAGTGCGCTGCGATTCTTGGGGTCGATCTCTCTTGCTTTCAGGAACGCCTGTTCGGCTTCCGGATAATTCTGCTGCTGGGCCTTCGAAGCGCCCAGGCTGAGATAGACCGCCGCGTTTTTCGGATCCAGCTTCAGCGCCTCTTCAAATTGCTTCGCAGACGCTTCGTAGTCGCGAAGGCCTGCGAGCGCGTTCCCCTTCAAGACCAATGCCATGACGTTCTGGGGATCCTTCGCGAGTGCCTTTTCTGCGAGGTCTCGCGCCTCCCGCGGATACCTCGGATCCTGCCGTGATCCCATCAGAAAGATATTCCCAAGTTGTATGCTGGCCGGCACATCGCCGGGGTGATACTCCAGCAATGCCGCCAGCTGCTTGGCGGCCGAATTCATGTCTTTTTCGGCGAGGTAAGACTGCGCAAGAAAATAGCTCGCGTCGCGATGCCGGTTGTCTTGTTGCAAGGCGTTCTGGAATTCGATGATGGCTTCGGCGTACTTCTTCTGGTCGTAATACTTTTTCCCGCGACCGTAGAAATCTTCGACTGTGTGCGGCGCGCGATAAGAATTAATTAAGACTAATCCGAGGGTAAGCGCCGCAAGGACAGCGAGGACAGGCAAAAACTTTCTTGTCATGACTCGACTCCCAAGGGTCGGATAGATTTTGCGGCTAAAGGAAGATGAGCCCACCCGCTTGGTGAAGCGAGTGGGCTCATTCCCGCAACCTTACGGGTTGCGATTCCTGGTTGTTAAATTAGGCGTTCTTCTTTCGAGCAACGCCAAGGCCAATGAGACCTGCGCCGAGGAGAACCAATGAAGTCGGTTCGGGAACGGTCGGAGTGGCACTCTGCACTGCCCACTCGTCAAAACCGGCATTCTTGTTGGCATAGCAACTGGTCATCGGGTTTGTGGGAGTAGCCGCGCACTGCGTGTCAGCCGCGAGCGAACCAAATTCAGAATACAAATACACCCACGGATTCGCTCCGGTGAACAGCGATGTGGGGATATAAAGGTACATATCACCCTTGCCACTGCCGGATTCCAAGGCGTAATTCAGCTGAATCTGATTGTCCGCGCCGGAATCGTAGACCAGCGTGTCATCCGCAAACAGACCGGCGGCCGCGCCCAGCCTCGTCCCGGCTGTTACGGTCGCCCCAGCCGAACTGCCACTGGGCCGCAAAGAGACGACCACGCGGTTCAGCGTGAGCAGCGGGTCCGAATCGGATTGGTTGATATCGAGGATGAACTCACGACATCCTGCCGCGCAGATTCCTCCCGCTATGGTAACAATCGGAACCGCACTGAGATTCAACGACCGTGTGAACGTGGGGGAGTTGTTTTCGTCATATTGCAGCGGCCGAAAATCCGTGTTGTAACCCTGATCGAAAGTGTTGTTACCCTGAGGATTCAGGCGTACGAAAGAATTGAGGTTTCCAGATCCTGCGGGCGCTACTGAAGCTCTCAGATACAGCGCACCGTTCAAGGTCCCCTGGGTGTTATTTACGAGATCGACGACAGTTGCGAATGCGTTAGGACTGGCAGCCAAAATAACAGCAACTACAGACACAAGCAAAAAGCGTTTCATCATGTTCCTCTCTTTCTGTGACTCTGGGAACTTGCTTGCTCAGCCGTATTTTGATTCTGGTACTTCTGCTTTAGTGTCACCTCTTGAAGATCACCGGCCTCGTTTGACACCTAACTAGCCGACGATTTGGAATCACCAGACCGAGAGCGTCGTACCTGGCAATGATTAGAAAGCAATCAATACACCTTTTCCCGTAGTTGCGTGCATATCAAGGGGGATCATAGAGATAGGCGTGAAAAGAGTCATGCTGCCGTGTATGACATGGCTCTATTACTGTAGGAATCCCGACGTTTTCCCGGGCTGCGTTACCGTAGAAGTCTGGTTTTCAAGTGATTAGTCGGCCTTCCGCAGTTGTAAGCAATGCCGTCACATTACACGTAAGTGTGAAGTGTCGGTAAGGACTTTTAGAATCAGTCGGATAGCCGTCGAAAAATCAGCACGGGGTCAGAGAGCAGTCCGACCCCGTCAAAAGCCCCGGTTCGATTAAGCATTCCTCCTTCTAGCGACGGCCAGGCCAATAAGGCCCGCGCCGAGGAGAACCAATGAAGTCGGCTCAGGAACAGTGGGAGTGCTCTGTTGCACCGCCCATTCCTCAAAGCCCCCGTTTTCGTTGGCATAGCAAGCTGTCATCGGATTTGTAGGCGCACCGCATTGGATATCTCCTTCAAGAGACCCGAACTCAGAGTAGAGATACACCCACGGGTTCGCACCCGTGAAGAGCGCCGTGGGGATATAAAGGACCATATCGCCAGCGCCGCTGCCGGGTTCGAGATTGGCGTCCAGTTGGATCTGGTTGCCCACGCCCGAGTCGTAGACCAGGGTATCGTCAGCGAAGAGTCCAGCAGCCGCACCCAGCCGCCCGCCGTCCGGCGCGGTAGCGCCAGCCAGATTTCCAGCCGGTCTGAGTGAGATCACGACGCGGTTCAGCGTCAACAATGGGTCGCTGTTGTTTTGGTTGATATCGAGAAAGAACTCACGACATCCAGCCGCGCAGGCGCCTCCCGCTATGTTGACGATCGGGACTGCGCTGAGATTCAGCGATCGGGTGAATACGGGAGAGCTGTTTTCGTCGTACTGGAGAGGGCGAAAGTCCGTATTGTACCCCTGCGCGAAATCCTGGCTCCCCCCAGGGTTAATGCGAACAAACGAGTCGATCACTCCCGATCCTGCCGGTTGAAAACCACTTCTGAGGTAGAGCGCCCCATTCAAGGTTCCCTGGGTGTTGTTAACGAGATCGACGACAGTGGCGAAGGCGCTGGGAGTAACCGTCAAAATAACAGCCGTTACAGACACAAGCAGAAAGCGTTTGATCATATTCCTCTCTTTTCTTTCCGTGTCTCTGGGAGCTTGCTTGTTTAGCCTTTTTTGATTCTGGAATTCTGTTTAGTGTCGCTTCTTGAGGATCACCGGCCTCGTTTGACACCTAACTAGCCGGCGAGTGGAATCACCAGAACGAGTGCATCGTTCGTAGCGATGATGAGAGGGCAATCGATACACCTTTGCGTTGAATTCGTCGTCCCGACACGCAGGCCAATTGAAGTCATGGGTTATCTGAAAAAAGTCATGGTGTCAGATGTGACATGGTCCTTGTTAGTGTAGGAATCCTGACGTTTTCCGGTGTGCCTTTAGCGTAAGAACTGATTTTTTCTGCTAAATAATCGGCTTTCGTGCAGTTGTAAGGAATCCCGTCACATTACATCTTTAGAATCAGTCGGCTGGACGTGAGAGGCAGACAAATCAGGCACCGAATTCGGTGCCAGATTTGTCTGCCCCATCAAAAGCCGGTTAGATGGATAAGAGGCGGCTGAAAAATGCACGATACCGTTGAAAGGCGAGTCTCAGATCTTCGGTGGAAATCTGATCTCCTCGACTCCATTGTTTTTCCAATTGCGCGCGCTGATCGGTAAACGCACCGGAGATCTGTTTGATTGCGGCGTCAACGAGCGCGTCAGCATCCTTTACTGCTCCGCGGGGTTCGTCAATGAACCCTTCCTGAATCGTGCTCCAGCGAGCCCGAAGCTCTTCAACCTGGTGTTTGTCGAGCAACGATTGAGGTGCTTCTACTTGTGCCGCGTTACGGGTTTCGAACGGAATAGGTTCGGCTCCCGCATCTTCAGGCCGCACGGGCCTGAGCTCTTTCGGGGGCAGCGGCCGATCTTCAGGCCGCAGAGGTCTGTCGAAGTTCTTCATCTCTACCTCCAAGTAAGTCATCGAATAACGTTCGGAAGTGGAGGAACGCGGTGCGCAGTTCCTCGGTCGAGGCCTCGGCGTGACGATGGCGAGTAAGGATTTCTCCGGCCTCTCGATATTTCGCTGCGTGATACGGATACGCGGCAGCAATGTCGGTCATCCGCTCGTAGGGGTTGTCCGTGGCATAGCCTCGGGTGCGCATGATTTCCACCAGCAGTTGGTCCGCTCGATCAACAGCGGCTGCCGGATCGTCCACGAATTGCGCCTGGCACATTTTCCATTCCGCCAGAAAACGATCACGATCCGCGGGATGCAGAGGCCGATTCCGAAGTTCTTTCGCGAGTGCTTCTCTACGCGCCAATTCCGCTTCTGCCTGGCGACGACTTCCCGTGCCCAGGATCGCCCGATTGTATTCGGGGCCAAAATGCTCCCGCAGTCTCATGCTGCGACGGCGGTCATGCACGAACCAGACAACCGCTGCAGCAATCAACACAAGAGACACAACAAGTATGGCTATCATCCAAGGTTGCATAGGGATTTCTCCTTTTCAGTCTCGTAAGGAAAGGGTGCAGACGGGTTGCCAATGAATACCCGATTAAGCCATTTAGGTTCAGTGGTCTTGGAGTGCGTTCATATCGCGGTCTGACGGCCGATGCCGGGTTGTACAGAATCCCTACACGTAAGGATGTGTCCTACCGGACTTCGCGAAGCAAACGCTGTTGGATGACGCGAACGCGTTCGACCTGACCTTTGGCAGGAAATCTTTCGTAAAAGCCCTCATTTCGAAACTCGTCCGCCACGCCCGCCCATCCGGAAATGGCCTTCTCGAAAACTCGTGATGAAGGGGCTTCCAGCCACTGGCCCATAAGGTTGGGGCGTTCCGCAAGATCCCCAAGCAAGCGAATCACGGCCTTCAGTGTCACGCTGGTGGTGAACTTATAGCGATCGTTGATGCCCCAGACTTTTTCCATCACCGACCGGACGGCCTTCAGGTAATCGGCGATCAATTCAAAGCCGCGATCCGGTTTGCCTTTGAAATCCCGCATGAACAGATGGTCGTTGTTGTCGACGAGCTTCTTGAGTTCGTTGAAAAGCTCAGCCTGCAAGATCCACTTCTCCTGCTTGCTGCGTCCCCCCAGGCGGTTGATTTTGTATTGAAGCGGGGAAGAGGGCTCTTCATAGAGTTTCCGCACAAGTAAGGCGGCAAGCCGTGTTTCTTCGTCGTATCGGCTGATTCGATCAAGCAGATCGACAAGGTGCGAGCGGTTGATACGCGTTTGCGTGGAATTGATAATCACAAACATCTCGGCGGCGAAATCTGCGGTCTTGCCATCGAAGACCAGGCAAGGCACATCGATCTTGTCGACCATCTCAGGATTGCGCTCGGTGTAGAAACGCAGTCCTGCCAGGCGGTGTTGCCCATCGATGATCAGAAACCCATGCTTCGGATCTTCGAGGTGACCGATGGAGTCATATCCTGAGACGCGACGGAAGCTTAGAACATCTTCGGAAAACAGGAGGACCGTGCCCGGAATCGCGGGTTGAAGTTCGGCGGACTCGTAGAAGTTGACGATGTCGCGAATTTTTCGACGGCTCAGGAGGCGCTGAAAGGCCTTTTCGCTCTTCTCAATGGAGCCGATGAATTTCGCGATGGGATCGTCGCGCTCGGCTTCTGCCTCGATGGTTTCGCCTTCAAAGTAGAACCTGCTCGTAAATCGGACGCGGCTGAGGACGTCTTGAGCCTTGAAGGAAACAAAGTAGAACATGCCCTCTTTTTGACGGATTTGTGTAGCAAGCATCCGAGAAGGATACTGCAACCACAGTCGGCAGCGTCAGTTGAAGGTGTTGCAGGCTTCAAAATTGCCGGTCTGAAAACCCTGTTTGAACCACTGCATGCGCTGCGCCGCGCTGCCGTGCGTGAAACTTTCCGGAACGACGTAACCTCGAGTTTGCATCTGCAATTTGTCGTCGCCGATCATGCTCGCCGCCTGCAGTGCTTCTTCGACATCGCCCGGGTCAAGGAACGATTGCGCCTGTCCCTTCTGCGTGCGCTCCGTTCGATTGGCCCACAGGCCGGCAAGGCAATCCGCCTGTAGCTCCAGTTGAACTGACGCGCGATTCGCTTGTGTCTGGCTTGAGCGGTTGCGTTGGGCCTCAACCTGGCTGGAGATGTTCAGCAGGTTCTGCACGTGATGTCCAACCTCATACGCGATCACATAGGCCTGGGCGAAATCACCAGGGGCCTGAAAGCGACTGCGGAGTTCCTGGAAGAAAGACAGATCGAGATTGAGGTTCTCGTCGCCGGGGCTGTAAAAGGGCCCCATGGCTGCGTGGGCATAGCCGCGGTGGGGCTGGACGTCGCCCGTATAAAGAACCATTGTCGGTGGACGAT
>Ga0111539_10004493_pt1 | contig 18240 bp, 17 predicted proteins | sample RhiMethybrSRZTD1_FD_79667 | JGI IMG/M metagenome (GOLD analysis project Ga0111539, IMG submission 79667) | Populus rhizosphere microbial communities from Tennessee, USA - Rhizosphere MetaG P. TD hybrid SRZTD1 (version 2) (version 2) | ecosystem: Host-associated > Plants > Roots > Rhizosphere >... | reverse complement strand
TCCCCTTCCCGGTAGCTCTCCTGGACGGTCCCGGCGACGGGATCGACCGTGACGTCGATGTCGGCCCGGCCCGTGGGATAGTCGCCATTGGCGTGGATCGGCCGGAACCTCCACCCCGTGGGCAAACCGGGTGTGCCGAGATCGGCCTCGACCGGCTTCAGCCGGTCGGGGTCCGGCAGGTCCCGGTAGGGCTCGGCGTGAACCCTCGCCCAGGGCCCTAAAAGAAGGCCCAGAGCGAGGATGTACAACCACCTCAAACGAGGAAGCATGCGCCCATCGTGGAGTGTTCCGGTCCTCGGGTGGCTCACAAGGGGAAGCCGATGATGGTACTTAAACCCCTGGTCTCGTGCGGAGTTCGAGCCGGAAGTAAATGCGGCGCCTCTGGATGGGGGGCCGGAAGGTTTGCCTGGACGCGCCCCGGCTCCCTATACTGCGGCCCCGTGAGACGCCCACCACGACCCGCCCCGAAAGACGAATGAGAATACTCGAACGGTACGTCCTCCGCGAGCACCTGTACCCGTTCCTGATCGGGTTCAGCGTGGTCATCTTCCTGCTGACGCTGGACTTCATGTTCGACCTCGTCGATCTCGCCATCGGCAAAGGGATCGGAGCCGGCGTGGTGCTCGAGCTGTTCGTGCTGTCCCTGGGCTATATGGTGGCCCTGGCGTTCCCCTGCGCGGTTCTCATCGCGTGCCTTGCCACGTTCGGGCGGCTCTCCCAGGACAACGAGATCGCGGCCATGAAGGCGAACGGCGTGAATCTCCTCCGGATCGTCGGCGCCCCGTTCTCCGCGGCGCTGGTCCTGGCGGGGCTCCTGGTCCTCTTCAACAACCTGGTCCTTCCCGAGTCCAACCACCGCCTTGCCAATCTGATGGCGGATGTCGGCCGGAAGCGCCCCACCGCGACGATCCAGGAAGGGGTGTTCGTCGACGACTTCGTCGGGTACAGCATCTTCGTCGAGAAAGTCGACGACCGGACGAACCAGATTCGCGGCGTGAAGATCTACCAGCTCAACTCGAACGCGCGCCCCACGACGATCCTCGCGGACTGGGGGGTGATCCACAACTCCAAGGACGGACGCGTGATGTCCCTGGAGCTCCACGACGGGGAGATCCACGAGGTGCCCCCCAACGAGGAGGAGCGGACCTACCGGCGGCTCATGTTCAAGACCCACACCATCAATATTCGGACCCTGGGGGGAGATCTGGAGCGCCAGAACCGGGACGCCCGGGGTGACCGGGAGATGAGCCTGGCGATGATGCAGGCGAGTATCCACAAGCTGCGCACCGACTTGAAGGGGGCGGTGGAGCGCCGGGACCAGGTCCTCCACCAGGCCGGATTCACGAGCTACGGGGAATTCGTGGAGGCGGCCGTGCCCCACCGGCCTCCCCGGGGCCTCCAGGCCCTCATTCGAAGCGTCACCCGGGCGTTCTCGTCGGTCGGCGGCATCGGAAAGACGCCGCCGAAGGAGGCGCCAGGCCGCTTCGTGAGCCCGACCACCGCGGACATCATCCAGATGAGGCAGATGGAGGTCGAGGCGCTCGACCGGAGGGCCCAGAGCCTCGAGGTGGAGGTGCAGAAGAAGTTCTCGATCCCGGCCGCGTGCCTGGTCTTCGTCCTGGTCGGCGCGCCGCTCGGGATCCGCGCGAGGCGGAGCGGGATCGCGGTCGCCTTCCTCTCGATCCTCTTCTTCATCTTCTATTACCTCTGCCTCGCGGGCGGCGAGGAGCTCGCGGACCGCCGCCTCCTCGCGCCGTGGGTCGCCATGTGGACGCCCAACATCGTGATCGGCGCCATAGGGCTCGTCCTCACGGTCCGGGCCGCGGAGCTGGTGCGCCGGCGGCCGCGTCGCCGCCGCGCGCGGGATCGCCGGCCGGTGCCCGCATGAGGCTCCTCGACCGTTACATCCTGCGCGAGCAGCTCCTCTCGCTCCTCGCGGGGCTCTTCTTCTTCGTCGCGGTCTTCGTCATCGTGGACGTCTTCGAGAAGATGGACACCTTCCTCGACAACAGCGTCCCGGTCCACATCGTGATCTCCTACTACCTCGCGTCCGTCCCGGGCATCGTGGTCCAGGTGCTCCCGATGGCGATGCTCCTCTCGTGTCTTCTCGCGCTCGGACAGATCGGACGGCAGAACGAGCTCACGGCGATGCAGGCCGCGGGCATCGGGATCGGCCGGATCGCGCTCCCGATGTGGGTCGTCGCCGCGACCGTGAGCGTGCTGGTGTTCGTGGTGAACGAGTTGGTCCTGCCCCCTCTGAACGCGCACAAGCTCCGGCTCTACCGGGTGGAGATCAAGAAGCAGAACCCGGAGGGGGCTACCGTGCGGACCAATCTCGCCTACCTCGGGCGCGACGGACGGACCTTCCTGATCCGCGCCTACGACATCCCGAGCCAGACCATGACCGAGGTCGTCATCCAGCAGATCCAGACGCACACGCTGACCGGCCGGATCGACGCCGAAACCGCCCACTGGGAGAAGGGACGGTGGGTCTTCCACCGCGGCTTCGTCCGGAGATTCGACCGCGAGGGGGAGCACGCAGCCGAGTTCAACGAGCTCACGCTCCCCGGGTTGAAGGAGACCCCGGACGACTTCGCGAAGGCGGAGGAGGATCCGAAGGCGCTCTCCTACTGGCAGCTCCAGAACTACATCGGACGGCTCCATCAGAGCGGGAGCCGCGTGCAGAAGTACCTGGTCGAGCTCTATCTCAAGGTGGCGTTCCCGCTCACGAACCTGATCGTGGTCGTGATCGGCACCGCGCTCGGGCTCCGCGTGAGGCGGGGCGGATTCGCGATCAGCTTCGGGCTCTCCATCTTCATCAGCTTCGTCTACTACGCCTTCATCCGGACCGGCCAGTCGCTGGGGCACAACGGCACGCTCCCGCCGATGCTCGCAGCCTGGCTCGGAAATCTCTTCTTCGGGGCGCTGGCGCTCGAGCTCCTGCGCCGTGCGAGGCGGGGCGGCTAGCAGCGCGTCACGGTTGGCGGCGTGCGGCCGCCGCACCGGGGGCTGTGATCCGTCCGTCCTTGAGGAGCGGCACGAGCGGCACGCTGTCGATCGCGGCGCAGACCGGCAGATCCTCCTCGAATCCCAATTCGATCAGGTAGCGGCCGTGTTCGCTGCGTCGAAGGATTCCTTCGGGGTCCGCGCCGTGGCGCCGGTCGTACTCCCGCGCCATCTCCGCGGCGTCGTTCAACACGATCGAGTCACCGTCGCCGGCGAGCCGGCGGATCAACGCGCCCGCGCAGGCCGCGTCCTCGAGTGAGAAGCGGCCGCTCTTCCCGGCGCAGAGAACGGCCAGGTCCGTCCCCTCCGACCGCGCGAGCCCCGCCATCGCCCCCAGGTTGACGTAGCCCATGACGCGCTGCTCGCGTCCGTCGAGGACGCCCGCCATGAGCGGGCTCGCATTGGTGGAAGCGAAGACGAGGGTCGCCCCCTCCACGCGCTCGCGCGTGTACTCGCGGGGGGAGTTCCCGAGGTCGAAGCCCCCCACCTTGCGTCCGTCGCGCTCGCCGCAGAGGAGCCGCGATTTGGGATCGAGCGTCTGCGCGAGGCGGGTCGCCGCTTCCACGGTTTCGACCGGGATGATCTTCGACGCTCCGTTTCGGAGCGCCGTCGCGATCGAGGTGGAGCTCCGGAGCACGTCCACGACCACGAGACGGCAATCGTCGAGCGGCGCGCGGTCGACTTCGGAGGGCGTGAGGTAGAGGTCGATCCGCGCGATGCCCGAGGCGCCCCCGGCGCCCTTGGACGTCACGCCGCCTTGGTCCTCTGGCTCATGAACTCTTCCAGATAGCCCGTGTGGATCTCGCCCCTCTGGAATCCGGGATCCGCGAGCACCTCGAGGTGGAAGGAGAGCGTGGTCTCGATCCCTTCGACCACCGTCTCGAGGAGGGCGCGGCGCATGCGTGCGATCGCCTCGCTCCGGTTCTGGCCCCAGCAGATGATCTTGGCGACCATCGAGTCGTAGTTGGGAGGCACGCGGTAGCCGGAGTAGAGATGGCTGTCCACGCGCACGCCCGGCCCGCCTGGGCTGTGGAAGTAGCGCACGGTGCCGGGCGAGGGCTGGAAGTTCTGGTCCGGACGCTCGGCGTTGATGCGGCACTCGATCGCGTGGCCCTGGAGCACGATCTCGCTCTGCTTCCACGGAAGGGGCTCGCCCGCGGCCACCAGGATCTGCGCCTTGATGAGGTCGTGCCGGGTGACCATCTCGGTGACCGGATGCTCCACCTGGATCCGCGTGTTCATTTCCATGAAGTAGAACTCGCCCGTGGGACCGAGCAGGAACTCGATCGTGCCCGCCCCCTCGTAGTGAATCGAAGCGGCCGCGCGCACCGCCGCCTCGCCCATGCGCGCGCGGAGCTCCGGTGAGAGCGCGACGCTCGGCGCCTCCTCGATGAGCTTCTGGTGGCGCCTCTGGATGGAGCACTCGCGCTCGCCCAGGTGAACCACGTTCCCCTGCTTGTCGCCGAACACCTGGAACTCGATGTGCCGCGGCTTCTCGACGTAGCGCTCGAGGTAGACCGCGCCGGATCCGAAGTTGGCCTCCGCCTCGGCCTGCGCCGTCATGACGCCGTTCCGGAGCGAAGCTTCGTCGGTCGCGATGCGCATCCCCTTCCCGCCGCCGCCGGCCGCCGCCTTGATGATCACGGGATAGCCCAGCGACTTCGCCACGTCGGCCGCCTGGTCCGGAGATTCGAGCACCCCGTCGCTCCCGGGCGTGACCGGAACGCCCGCAGCGACCGCCGTCTTCCGGGCCACCGCCTTGTCCCCCATCGTCCGGATCATCTCCGAGGTCGGGCCGATGAAGCGGATGTGGCAGGACTCGCAGACCTCGGCGAAGTGGGCGTTCTCGGACAGGAAGCCGTAGCCCGGGTGGATGGCGTCGGCGGCGGTGATCTCGGCGGCGCTGATGATGCGGGCCATGTTCAGGTAGCTCGCGGAGCTCGGCGGCGGGCCGATGCAGACCGCCTCGTCGGCCAGCCGCACGTGGAGCGAGTCCCGGTCGGCCTCGGAGTAGACCGCCACGGTCTCGATGCCCATCTCGCGGGCGGCGCGGATGATCCGGAGCGCGATCTCTCCCCGGTTGGCGATGAGGATCTTCCGGAACATGCGCCCTAGATGGTTTCCTGCTTGGGACGCTCGAACGTCTTCCAGGTCTCGTCGGAGGTCGCGTGGATCCCCTTCACGCGGAGCTCGAACTCAGTGGGGTTGGAGCAGTACTTGAGCGCGTTCTCGATCGAGATCTTCCCTTCCGTGTAGTGCCGCATGATCGACTGATCGAACGTCTGCATCCCGTACTGCGACACACCGTCGGCGATGGCCGTCTTGATGAGGCTCGTCTTCTCGGGGTCGAGCAGGTACTCGCGGATCGTCGCCGTGACGATGAGGATCTCGGCCGCCGGCATTCGCCCCGGCTGGTCGGCGCGCGGGATGAGCCGCAGCGCCACCACCGCCTGGAGGGTGGTCGAGAGCATGTAGCGGACTTCCTCGTGCTCGTGAGGCGGGAAGAAGGAAATGATGCGGTTCACCGTCTGCGCCGCGTCGATCGTGTGGAGCGTCGAGAGGACGAGGTGCCCCGTGTCGGCCGCCATGAGCGCGGTGCGCATGGTCACCGGATCCCGGATCTCACCGATCAAGATCGCGTCCGGATCCTGGCGGAGGATGTGCTTCAGTCCCTCGGCGAAGCTGTCGGTGTCGAGCCCCACTTCGCGCTGGGAGATCGTGCACTTCTTGTCGCGGAAGAGGAACTCGACCGGATCCTCGATCGTGATCACGTTCCGCGGCTCGCGCCGGTTGAGGGAGTCGATCATGGCGGCCAGGGTCGTCGACTTACCGCTACCGACGGTGCCGCACACGAGGACCAGGCCGCGCGGCTTGAGCGCGAGATCCTCGACGACGGCCGGAAGGTTCAGCTCTTCGAAGGCGGGGATCGTCGCGGGCACTTGCCGGAAGACCATCGCGAACGTGCCGCGCTGCTGGTAGAAGTTCGTGCGGAAGCGCGACAGGCCCGTGACGCCGAACGCGAAATCGACCTCTTTCGTCTCCTCGAAGACCCGCTTCTGCTTCGGCGTCAGGATCTGGTCGACGACCGCCTCGAGCTCCGCCTGGCTCGGCGGTGCTTCGTCGATCGGGATCAGCTCGCCGTTCACGCGCGCGGTCGGCTTCGTGCCCACCTTGACGTGAAGGTCCGACGCGCCCATCTCGACCATCCGCTGCAGCACGCGCTTGATATTCATGCCGTCTCCCCGCCCTCCGCGCCTACGCGGCGCTCTCCGCCTCGACCAGGAACAGGACCTGCCCGAACTCCACCGGCTGCGCGTTCTCGACGAGGATTTTCGCGATGCGTCCTCGCACGTCCGACTCGATCTCGTTCATGAGCTTCATCGCTTCCACGATGCAGACCGTCTGCCCCACGTCGACGGACGAGTTCTCCTCGACGTAGGGATCCGCGTCGGGAGCGGGCGAGCGGTAGAAGGTTCCCACCATCGGCGACTTGATCGGTGTGAGCTGGGATTCCAGCGACGCCTCCGCCTCGTGCGCGGCCGCCGGCAGGACGGCGGCCGGCGCGGGAGCGTGGACCAGCGCCTGCTCGGCCATCGGACGCCGCACGCGCACCGAGGAGAACCACCGGCGCACCTCGATCTCGGCGAGATCCTCCTCGCGCATGATCTGGATCAGCTCCTGGATGTCGCGCTTCAGGCTCACGTCCTCTTCCTCCGCCCCCGGGCGGGCGCGATCATGGCGGCGAGCGCGTGGAGTCCCAGCTCGTAGCTCGCGGGGCCGAACCCCATGATCACGCCCGTCGCGGCGCTCCCGGTCAGACTGAACTGCCGCTCGCGCTCTCGCGCGTACAGGTTGGTCATGTGGACCTCCACCACGGGGATGGTCATCGACCGGAGCGCGTCCGCCAAAGCGAGGCTGCCGTGGCTGAGCGCGGCCGGATTGAGGAGGCAGCCGTCGACTTCGTCCATCGCGACGGTCAGGCGGTCGACGAGCGCTCCTTCATGGTTGGTCTGGAATGACGAGACGCGGAGATCGAGCGCATCGCCCAGCGCGAGGAGGCGCTGATCGATGGAAGCGAGCGTCTCCTTGCCGTAGAGATTCGGCTCCCGCCGGCCGAGCAGGCCGAGGTTCGGACCGTGCAGAACCCAGACGTCGCGCGCGATCTCGCTACTCCTTTCCGCCCAGCTGACGGATCCAGGTCTCGAACGCGCTCTTGTTCCCTTCGACGACCTTGCCCGGAGCGCGCGGGACCTCCATCGGCGGGTGGCTCTCGACGATCTCTCCCAGCCCGGAGGGGCCGGCCGCGACGTGCGCCTCCTCGTGCACCGGCTCGCGCGCGACCTGGTCGCGATCGGTGTCGGCATCCGACGGAGCGGACGCGGCGATATCCGTCCGCTCGACCGAGAGATCGAGGTCCGCCGCCGGCACTGTGTAGGGACGCGGCGCGCTCGGCGGCTCCGCCTGCGACGCGTCGAACCGCTCGATGGTGCGGAGCCCGAGAGCGAGCTCGGAGAGATGCTCCTCTTCGCGCGGGAGGCGGACCGGCTGCCAGCTCATGGCGCCCTGCCCGACGATGACGTCCGCGGGACGTATCTCCGGAAATTCGCCCGATGTGATCTGATGGAGCGCGGTCTGCGACTCGAGATCGCCGGGATCGACGCGGCAGACCGCCTGGTAGTAGCTCGCGGCCTCGGCGTGGTTCCCCTCGTGCGAGAGGATGCCGCCGAGCGCCTTCAAGGCGACGACGTTCTCCCGGTCGAGGTCGAGCGCGTCCTTGAATTCGGCGCGCGCGGCGCCGATCTGTCCGTCGGCGAGATAGGCGCGGCCGAGGACGATGTGATCGCCCACGCCTCGCCCCGGACGGCGCTTGCGCTGCTCGCAGAGCGCGATCGCCTCCTCGAGCCGGCCATCCTCGATCAGACGCTCCGCGTACGGCAAGTAGAGCGCGGAGGCCGGGTCCTTGGCGATGATCGCCTCGACCGACAGCGCCGTCTCCTTGGGCGCGTCGCCCCTCATGGGTTCCCTCCCGGATGACGGGCCAGACTTCGAACGACCCGTCGAAGGGTGGTAAGCGCTGGCAATTCAAAGACTTTTGATTGGCCGATCGCGGGGCACAATACCATCCGCGTAGAGGAGAGTCCACGCTTCTTGTCTCGGGCGAGGGCCCTCCAGAACGCGCGTCCCGGCTCGCGCGAGAGACGCGTCGGGAGACCGAGCGCGGTGAGGAGCGATTCCGCCTCCATTGCGTCGACGGGATCGAGGCCCGCCTCGAGCACGCTCATCCTGAGCGCGGCCGCCATGCCGATCGCGACCGCTTCCCCGTGGAGATAGCGGCGGTAGCCGGTCGCCGCCTCGAGGGCGTGCCCCACGGTGTGGCCGAAGTTGAGCGCGAGGCGCGCCCCTTGATCGCGCTCGTCCGCTTCGACGAGCGTCGCCTTCGAATCGGCCGCGGCCCGCACGAGCGGCGCCACGAGCGTGGGACGAGCGGTGCGCGTTCCCGCGCGGGCGAGACGCTCGAGCTTCGAGAGGATGTCGGGGCGGGCGATCACGCCGATCTTCGCGATCTCGGCGAGCCCCGCGCGGTACGCGCGCGTCGGGAGCGTGCGCAGCGTGTCCACGTCCGCGTAGACGGCCACCGGATGATGGAACGCACCGACGAGGTTCTTCCCCAGGGCCAGATTCACGCCCGTCTTCCCGCCGATGGACGCGTCCGCCTGTCCGATCACGGTCGTCGGGAAGGCCGCCCACGGAAGTCCGCGCGCGTAGCACGCGGCCGCGAACCCGGCGACGTCCGAGACGACGCCTCCGCCGAGCGCGACGACGATCGCGTCGCGCGAGATCCCGCCCCTGGACCAGCGGTCCCAGAGCCGCTCGAGCGTCGCGATCGACTTCGCGCGCTCGCCGTCCGGGAGCACGTCGCGGTGCACCGAGAACCCCGCGCTCGCGAGCGAGCGGACGAGCCGCGCGCCGTGGAGGCGGTCCACGGTGCGGTCCGTGACGACGACCGCCATGGAACCGCGGTGCGTTCGACGAAGGAGCGACCCTGCCCGGGCGAGGAGACCTGGAGCGACGGTAACGTCATAGGCAATCGGCTTCGAGCGGACGCGGATTCGCATCGTGGCGCGCAGGCTAGCACACGCGCGGCGGAGCGAGAAGAAGGGGGGCGCGGACGCCGGCTCGAGTCGCCGGCGGACGGGTCAGCGGGAGGAGGAACCCTCGAGGGTGCGTAGACGCTGCTCGAGCTGACGCTTCTCGATCTCGAGCCGGTCGAGGTCCGACTTCGCGCGACGGATCTCGTCATCGCGCGAGGGGCGCGGTCCCACCGGGGGATTGGTGAAGGCGGCGCCGAGCACGACCCGGATCGGGAAGATGTCATCCTTGCGAAGCACGGTCAGCTCCACGTCGTCGCCAGGACGCATGGCGCGAACGATGGCGGTGAGATCGTCCGCCGTGTGCGCTTCCTGGCCGTCGACCGCCAGGATCCGGTCTCCCACCCTGATTCCGCTCGAGTCGGCGGGACTCCCCGGAACCACATTCGCGACGAGGATGCCGAGCGAATCGGACGGGCTCGCGGGGCCGCGCTTCAGCTGCACGCCCAGGAATCCGCGCCGGACGCTGCCGTACGTGTCGAGCTCCTTCGTGATGTATGCCACCTGGTCCACCGGGAGAGCGATCAGGACGCTGCTCGGCGCCGGCATCGACTCGCCCGAATCCAGCCCGACCTGCGAGGCGTCGCTCGGGCTCGGAGCCGCTCGTCCGACGACCATCGCGATCCACTCCCCGTCTTCGTTCAGGATCGCGGCGCCGGTCGAGCCTGGATAGGTGGGAGCGTCGATCTCGAAGATGTCGCCCCCCGTGTGCTCGTCCACCCGCTCGCCGCGGCCGACGATCTGGCCGATGGCCGCCTGCGGGCGCGTGATTCCGACGTTCGAGACGACCGCGACCCACGACCCCACCGCGGGCGACTGCGGCTGCGCGGCGCGGAGCGGTTGGAGCTCCGCCCCCTGCACCTCGAAGAGGGCGATGTTCGACTGGCGGTCCACCCCCCTCAAGATCGCCGGACGCTCGATGCCGTTTCCGAGGAGCACGTGCACGCTGCCGCCGGGAATGGCGACGCTCGCGGAGGCGATGATGCGATCCTTCGCCATCGCGACGGCGGATCCGATCAAACGGCGGCGCTTGCCCGCGCGTCCGGTGGGATCGGGGGGAGGATAGCCGACCACGGTCACGATCGAGGCGTGAACGGAATCGACGACCCCGAGGAGCGAGGCTTCGTCGGAGCGGAAGGCGACGTGGCGAGGGACCGCGTGGGAGACGCCGGCGCCCGGTCCCGCGAGGGTCAGGACCGCGAACGCGATGAGAACGGCGCCCGGCTTGTACCGGGACTGAGACATCCTAGAACGTGATGTAGACGTCATCCGACGCGCGACTCGAGACCGGGGTGATGGTCGGGTTGTTGCCTCCGTCCGTCCCGCGCTCGAGGAAGAACTGGTCGGTGATGTACTCATCTTCGTAGCGGGCGCCCGGATTGGGAACCGTCGTGTCCGGGATGCTCGACGTCCGGACGTTGTGATCGACCCAGGCGTAGCCCGCGTCGCTCTTCGAGGCGGCCGGACTGGGCGCGGACACCGTCGCCTCCGGTGTCGCAAGGGACGCGAGCCCGGAGCCGTCCGGCGTCGTGACCTCGGCCGGCGCGCCATTCTGGGTGGCCGGAGCCTTGGTCGTCCCGGCGACCTGCGTCGCCGTCTGTCCGATGTGGAGTGCGTTCATCGCGAACGAAACCACGAGCACCGCCGACGCGCCAGCCCCTGCGAGCGCGAACGGACGGACGCGGTCGATCGTGACGAGGCCGCGCAGCCACTCGATGAGCGAGGGACGCAGCGCCTCGCCCGAGCGGATCATGGTCATCACGTCGTCCTCGAAGTGAGGGCTCGTGTCGACCATGGGGAGCGCACCGCAGAGATCCATCGAGGCCTTGAGCTCGCGCATCGAGGCCGTGCAGCGGCGGCAGGAGAGGAGATGTGATTCGAGGAAGCGGCGCTCCTTCTGATTGAGCTCGTCCTCTACAAACGCGGAAAAGAGGGATTCGGCGGACCGGCAGTTCATACATCCTCCAGGGTGAGGTACGGTTTGAGTCTCTCCTTCAACATGAGCCGGGCGCGGTTGATGCGCGAGCGAACCGTGCCGCCCGGGATGCGCAGGATCTGACCCACCTCCTCGTAGCTGAGCCCCTCGACATCTCGAAGCACCACCGCCTCGCGGTAACGCGCGGGGATTTTGCGGAGCGCCTCGGCGACCTTCTCGCCAATTTCCGTGGCGTTCAGGTCCTCGTCGGGGAGCGGTTTGGCGTCGGGAAACGTCACGCCCTGGCCACTCGACTCCTCCTCCATGGCATCCAGACTGAACGTGCCGCGATGACGGACGCGGCTTCGGATCTCGTTCTTCGTGAGATTCACCGCGATGGTGAAGATCCACGTGGAGAACTTCCCGCTCTTCCGGTAGCGCTCGCGGTTCCTGAAGACCCGGAGGAAGACCTCCTGGCTGATCTCCTCGGCCCGGTCCCGGTCGTTGATGAACCGGCAGACCAGATTCATGATCCGCGTGCGATACCGCTGCACGAGCGTGCGGAAGGCCGCCTCGGAGCCCATCGCACAGCGCTCCATGACGTCTTCATCAGTCAGCTCGGCGAGGTCGAGCTTTTTCAGGCGTAGGGGCTCGATGGGCACGTCGTCGTTCTCCGTGCTCATGCTACACCGTAGCGGGGAGCGGAGTTCCGAAGCGCTCCCAGAAGGGTCAGGGGGTTTGGAAGAGGGACAGGCCGGCGGGCGGCGCAGGGCGCCCCGAGCGGGCCCGATTCTCCGCGTCCCGGGCTTCCGAGTCCAGCCGCAGGGTCCGGCAAACTTTGGCCAGCTCTCGATTTGCCTCGGCGGCCGTATCCGGGCAGCGGGCGGAGCGAATCAGGATCTCGCGCGCCATCTCGAGCTGTCCCAGCCGGTGGCGGAGCTTCCCCATGAGGAGGAGAGCTCTGCCGTTCTTGGGATCGAGCTGGATCGAGCGGGTGAGGGTGGCCATCCCCTTGGCTTGGTCCCCCTGCCCCAGCTCGGAGCTGGCGAGGAAGAAGAGGCATTCCGAGGTCTCCTGGCCCATGTCCCGGAGACGCTCCCAAGCCCATTGCGCGAGGAGGCTGTCCCCCAGCACCGTCGCCGCCGAGCCCAGCTCCTCGTAGATGGAAGGGCTGTCGAGTCCCCGGGCCGCGGATTCGCGGACCAGGCTCAGAGCCTCCTCCGGGTGGCCTAGGAGAGAGTAGCACAGGCTGGCGGCAAGGACCTGCCGCGGGGTGTCGAACGGGCGCGACCGCACGTCTTCCAGCGTCCGGATCCCCTCGTTCCGGTCGCCGACCCGAATCTCGAGATAGGCCACGATGAGCGACTCCTCGCGCACCAGGGTCCGCCCCGGCAGGAGGCGCCGGTACCCTTCGAGCGCCTTCTTCTCCTCACCCAGCGCCAGATACGCGCGCGCCCGGATCGGCACCGCGCGGGCGTCCTTCTTGAGCGGCTTCACCGCTTCGAGGGCGTGCGCGTAGTCGCCGAAGCGGAGGAGCTCCTGCCCGGCGTCGACGCGAACGTCGTCCCGATTCAGACCCTTGTCCTCGGCCTGCTGGAGGAGCGCCCCCAGCTCCGCTTCCTTCCGCGAGCGCATGAGGAAGGCGGCGTAGCTCGCGACGTCTTCCGGACGCGGCTCATCGACCAAGGCCAGCTCCTTGAGGAGCCGCTCCTCGAGGAGTGGGTCGCCGTTTCGGCGCGCGAGAGCCACGCCGAGCCGGAGGGTCCGCGGGTCGTCAGGATTGAGCTCCAGGGCCAGATGAAGGGCTGAAGACGCTTCCTCCAGCCGGCCGTCCTCGAGCGCAAGACTCAGGATCCCGGTCGCGATCCACGCGAAATCGGGCAGGAGCACATCGGTTCGCTTGAGGTCGGCGAGCGCCGCCTCGTAATTCCGGTTGAGCTCGTGGGCGAGGGAGCGGAGAGCGTAGAGCTCGGGTACGGCCCCCACGAGGCGGAGCGGCGGGGTCAGGGCCTGCACGGCCAGCCCGGGCTCTCCAGAGCGCAACCGCATGCGGCCCACCAGCATGGCTGCTTCGACGTTCAGACTGTCCAGGGACAGCGCCCGGTCCCCCCAGTGGAGGGCCGTCTCGTCCTCGCCCCCGTCCTCGTACAGGCCGGCCACGCGCGACGCGGCGTAGCTCGACCGAGGATCGAGCACGGTCAGGGACTCCGCCCAGGCGATCGCCCCGGCTTGGTCCCCGGCCCCCTCGGCCAGCTCGGACTGGATCTGGCAGGTGACGGTCGGCGGCGTGTAGAGCGAGAAGAAGTAGGCGCGGGCAGCCGAAGGGGCTAGAGCCAGGGTGAAGGTGAGGCTGAGTGTCGCGAGTGCTGCCCGGTTCTGGACGTTCACGGTCAGGTCGTCTCCCGGAAAAAGGAACGGAGGAAGACCCTGTCGGGCCTTCCTCCCCCGTCTCGAGACGACGCTGTGGATTATACCGGTCTACGAATCGGTGTGCAAGCGCGAAGCCGCCCAGGGATCACGTTTCGGAGAGAAATTCTGATCGCTGGATCCGCCTCCGTTCTCACTCCGCTCGCTCGACGTTCCGCCAGACGATCCACGATCGAGCGATTCGCCTCGATCGCGCGGCTCGTCATAGGGACGCGGCTCCGACGGCTCGCGCGGCTGGCGCGGTTCCTCGCGCTCGACTTGCGGCTCCGGAGCCTCGTAGCTCTCGTTGTCGCGAGGCTTCACGTCTCGCGGCGGATAGACGTCACGCGTCTCCTCCCGCGGCTCCCCCGTCTCGTCCCGCGCTTCCCGCGCTCCTTGCGGCTCCCGCGTTCCTTGCGGCTCGCGCGATCCGCGTCCGCGCCGATCGCGGCCTCCGCGGTGGCGCCGGCCTTCACGCCCTTCGCGGCCTTCACGAGGTTCGCGGCCTTCACGAGGTTCAACCCCGTCACGGCCCGCTTCCCGGGCTTCCCGCCCTTCGCGCGGCTCCCGCACCTCGCGGTCCCGCACCTCGCGGTCCCGCCCTTCGCGCGGCTCCCGCCCTTCGCGGTCCCGAGCTTCACGCGGCTCCCGTCCGGCGTCGCGACCGCCGCGCACACGCGGCTCGCCTCCCGAATCCTCCGTCCGCCCTTCGCCCGAACGCCCTCCACGCCGTCCGCGTCCGCCGCGGCGGCGGCGGCGGGCCGCCGCGCCACCCTCCTCGCTTCCTTCGCGATCGGGGCGGACCACCAGCTTCTCGAAGTGGAGGAGCGCATCGCGCGCCGCCTCCTGCTCCGCTTCCTTCTTGTTGTTCCCGTGCCCCCGGCCGAGCGTCTTCCCGTTCACGACCACTTCGACAGCAAACATCTTCTGGTGGTCGGGACCGTTCTCGCTCGAGATCCGGTATTGCGGGTGCGTCTTGAACTCGCCCTGCACGTACTCCTGCAGCATGCTCTTGTAATTCGCGAGATTCGCGTCGCTCAGGATCTCGTGCACCTCGCGCAGGAGGAGACGCTCCGTGAGCTTTCGCGCGGGCTCGAGCCCGCCGTCCAGGTAGACCGCGCCGATCACGCCTTCCAGCGTGTCGGCGAGGATGGACGCGCGGCCACGGCCGCCGGAGCCGTTCTCCGCCTCGGAGAGCAGGATGTAGTTGCCGAGGCCCATGAGGTTGGCCGTGCGCGACAGGATGACGCGGCTCACGAGGAGCGACTTCATCTTCGTCAGCTCGCCTTCGCGCAGCTTGGGAAATTTGTTGTAGAGGAATTCGTTCACCGCGAGCCCCACGACCGAATCGCCGAGGAATTCCATCCGCTCGTTCGATTCGCCGCTCCGCCCCGGGCTCGCGTGGAGATAGGAGCGGTGTGTCATCGCCGTGCGCGCCAGACCGGCGTCTTTGAATTGATACTTGAGAATGCGCTCCAGGCCCTTCAGATCGAAGTCCCGGTCGCGCGAGCGGACCGGCGCCGGCGCCTTGGGCGTGGCGGGCTGGTCCAGACCAAACAGCTTTCGTAAAAAGTTCACGCGTTGCGGATCCCTTTCGGGATCCTCCTACGCCATGTACCTCGACAGCGCCAGGGTGACGTTGTGCCCGCCAAAGCCCAGTGAGTTAGACAGGGCTGCCTGCAGTTCGACCGCTCGTGCAGTGTTGGGGACGTAGTCGAGGTCGCAGTCGGGATCCGGAGTCTCGTAGTTGATCGTTGGGGGAAGCATCTGCCGCTCCAGGGCGAGGACGCAGATGATCGTCTCGAGCCCTCCTGCGGCACCCAGAAGGTGTCCCGTCATCGATTTCGTCGAGCTGATCGGGAGCTTCTTTGCGCGATCTCCGAACACCGACTTGATGGCCTGTGTTTCGAATTTGTCGTTGAGTGGCGTAGAGGTGCCGTGGGCGTTCAGATATCCGAACGACTCGAGCGGAAGGCCCGAATTCCGGATCGCCGCCCTCATGGCACGGCCCGCACCCTCACCCTCGGGGGCCGGAGCCGTCATGTGATAGGCATCTCCCGTTGCGCCATAACCGACGATCTCCGCCAGGATCTTCACGCCGCGCCGCTTCGCGTGCTCGAGCTCTTCGAGCACCACGATGCCGGCACCCTCCCCCATGACGAACCCATCTCGGTCGGCGTCGAAGGGGCGTGAGGCTCTCAGGGGATCGTCGTTGCGCGTGGACATCGCCTTCATGGAGCAGAAACCGGCGAACGCGACCGGGGCGATCGGGGCCTCAGCCCCCCCCGAGATCATGACGTCCGCCTCGTTCGACTGGATGATCCGGAACGCGTCGCCGACGGCGTGCGCGCCCGAGGAACAGGCCGACACCGTGCAGTAGTTCGGTCCCTTGGCGCCGAACTGGATCGATACCTGACCCGACGCCATGTCCGAGATCATCATGGGAATGAAGAACGGGCTCACCCGCGACGGACCCTTTTCGAGCAGGGTCCGGTGCTGGTCCTCGAAGGTGGCGATCCCGCCGATGCCCGATCCCACCACGACTCCGTAGCGGTTCGGGTCCACGGTCTCAGGAGACACACCCGCCTGCTTCACCGCCTGGGCAGTCGCACCGATCGCGTACTGCACGAACAGGTCGGCGCGGCGGATGTCCTTCTTGTCGAGGTAGTCCTCGGCGCGGAATTCCCGCACCTCCCCGCCGAATCGCGTGTCGTACTTCGAGACGTCGAAACGCGTGATGGGGCCGATGCCGGATTCGCCCGCGGTCAGCCGGCTCCAGAACCGCTCGACGTCGGAACCGAGCGGGGAGACCACTCCCATGCCCGTGACGACGACGCGGCGCGGCTGTCCGTTCGATTGGCTCATGCTCTCTCTTCGTTCCCTTTCGTCAAACCGCCCTGCTCCGCGCGGGTCTGGATCGTCCGGACCCGCGGCGCCGAATCAGGCGTTCTTCGGCACGTGGCTTTCCAAGTACTTGATCGCGTCCGCCACGGTCGTCATCTTCTCGGCGTCCTCGTCGGGGATTTCGAGATCGAACTCCTCCTCGAGGGCCATGACGAGCTCGACCGTGTCGAGTGAATCGGCGCCCAGATCGTCGATGAACGACGCTTCCGCGGTGACCTGCTCGGGCGCCACGCCCAGCTGGTCGACGATGATCTGCTTCACCCGCTCTTCGCTGAACGCACCCATGTCCTTGCTCACCTCCCTTTGATTCGTCCCGGTCCGGCAGGGCTTCGGAACGCCCCCCCGATCACATCACCATACCGCCGTCCACGGTCAGAACCTGACCGGTGACGTAGGCCGCGCCTTCGGAGCAGAGGAAGCCCACAGCCTGGGCGACGTCCTCCGCTTTCCCCAAGCGGCCCATGGGGATCTGCGCCATGAGGCCATCCCGGACCTTCTCCCCGAGAGCATCCGTCATGGCGGTTTCGATGAAGCCTGGAGCTACGGCATTCACGGTAATATGGCGCGACGCCAGTTCCTTCGCAACCGCTTTCGTGAGGCCAAGTAAGCCCGCCTTGGACGCCGAGTAGTTGGCCTGTCCCGCATTTCCGGTCAGTCCGACGACCGACGCTATGTTGACGATCCTACCCCACTTCTGGCGGACCATCGGCCGGGCGAACGCCCGGGTGCAATGGAAGGCTCCCTTGAGATTCGTGTCCAGCACCTGGTCCCAGTCGGCGTCGCTCATGCGAAGAAGGAGGCCGTCCCGGGTCACCCCGGCGTTGTTCACGAGGATCTCCGCCTTGCCGAAGGCGTCGAGCGCGCTCTTGCAGAGCGCGTCGGCATCCGCCTCCAGCGCTACGTCCGCCTTGACCGCGACCGCTTCGCCTCCCTGGCCCCGGATCTCGGCCCCGAGCTCCTCGAGCGGTCCTTCCGAGCGCCCCGCGAGGACGAGCTTCGCGCCTCCGTGCGCCAGATGGACCGCGATGGCGCGACCGATCCCCTTCGCGCCGCCGGTGACCACGGCCACGCGCCCCTCGAACGGACGGCTCATCGCGCCGCCGCCTCCGCGAGCCCTTGGACCGCCGCTTCGAGCGCGTCGGGATCGTCGGTGCCGAACACCTGCGCCTCCTTGTCGACGCCGCGGAGGAGTCCGCGCAGCACGCGTCCGTTTCCGACCTCGATGTAGCGCCGGATGCCCTGCTCCACCATCGCGCGCATCGTCTGCTCCCATCGCACCGGCATGAGGAGCTGCTCCCGAAGCGTGCGACGGATCGCGTCCGGTTCCATCACGGGACCCGCGGTCACGTTCGCGTAGACGGGAAACGCCGCGCGTCCGACCGGCGCCTTGTCGATTCCATCGCCGAGGCGCCGGGCGGCTCCCTCCATGAGCGGCGAGTGGAAGGCGCCGCTGACAGGCAGAGGGACGATCTTCTTCGCGCCCGCCTTCTTCGCTTCCTCGGACCCTCTCGCCACCGCCTCGGGCGTGCCCGACAAGACCACCTGCCCCGGGGCGTTGTAGTTCGCCGCGGCGAGATCGTGCGGCGCGTTGACGGTGCGGAGCACCTCGTCGATCTGCTCGGCCGAGAGCCCGAGCACGGCGGCCATGGTCCCCGGACGTTCGGTGCCCGCCCTGGCCATCGCTTCGCCGCGGAGCCGGATCAACCGGAGCCCATCGTCGAACGGGAGCGATCCCGCCGCCACGTGCGCAGCGTACTCGCCGGCGCTGTGCCCCGCGGCCGCCGCCGGGCGAACCCCCCGCTCCTCGAGCACGCGATAGGCGGCGAGGCTCGTCACGAGGAGCGCGGGCTGCGTGTTCTC
>Ga0111539_10004491_pt1 | contig 18245 bp, 12 predicted proteins | sample RhiMethybrSRZTD1_FD_79667 | JGI IMG/M metagenome (GOLD analysis project Ga0111539, IMG submission 79667) | Populus rhizosphere microbial communities from Tennessee, USA - Rhizosphere MetaG P. TD hybrid SRZTD1 (version 2) (version 2) | ecosystem: Host-associated > Plants > Roots > Rhizosphere >... | reverse complement strand
TTGCGGGCGCCGGATCCGTATAGTCATCTGCGGGGACGTAGATAGCCTGCACGGAGGTGATGGATCCCTTAGTGGTCGACGTAATGCGTTCCTGAAGTTCTCCCATCTCCGTGGCCAACGTTGGCTGGTATCCGACGGCGGATGGCATACGTCCGAGAAGCGCTGACACTTCCGAACCCGCCTGAGTGAATCGGAAAATGTTATCGACGAACAGAAGTACGTCTTGGCCCTCTTCGTCCCTGAAATACTCCGCAGTGGTTAGCCCCGTCAGCGCGACACGCAGACGCGCTCCTGGAGGTTCTGTCATCTGACCGTAGATCAGTGCAGCCTTATTGATGACACCCGACTCTTTCATTTCCAGCCAGAGATCGTTGCCCTCACGCGTACGCTCTCCCACGCCGGCAAACACCGAGATTCCGCCGTGTTTTGTGGCAATGTTATTGATGAGCTCCTGAATTACGACTGTCTTGCCTACACCGGCGCCGCCGAACAATCCGATTTTGCCTCCGCGCAAGTACGGCTCGATGAGGTCGATTACCTTAATACCCGTTTCAAACATCTCAAGCTGGGTGTTCTGCTCGGTGAAAGCGGGAGCAAGTTTGTGAATAGGATCTCTTCGTTTTGCTTCAATGGGTCCCATCTGATCCACGGGCTCGCCGATGACATTCATCACTCGGCCCAGTGCGCCCGCGCCAACGGGGATCGTGATGGGTCCGCCAGTATCGAGCGCCGGCATACCGCGAACCATGCCGTCGGTGGGCTGCATCGAGATGCAACGGACACGTCCTTCGCCAAGATGCTGTTGAACTTCAGCGATCACGCTCAAAGGGGAAGGAACATTGAACCCCTCGCTGGTGATATGAAGGGCAGTATGAATTTCCGGCTGCTTTCCTTCGGCGAATTCCACGTCCACTGCCGGGCCGATTACTTGAGAGACCTTACCAATGTTTGACATCAATGCACTCCTGCGCCGCTGACGACTTCGATAATTTCCCGCGTGATCGCCGCCTGGCGAATGCGGTTCATATTAAGAGTTAGGGATTCGATCATTTCACCTGCATTACGGCTGGCAGTGTCCATTGCCGCCATTCGCGCGCCATGTTCGGCAGCAGCCGACTCGAGAAACGCACGATAGATCTCGATTTCTACGTATCTCGGAAGAAGTCGATTGAGAATCTCCTGAGCCGGCTGCTCGAAGATGTACTCCACTCCGGAAGAATTTTCCGTCAAACCGGCCCTGCTGAGAGGCAGCAGTTTCTCGATTACGATTCTCTGTTGAATCACCGATTTAAATTCGTTGTAAGTGACATAAACAGCGTCGATCTCGGCCTTGGAATACATCTCGATCAGCTGCCCCGCGATATCCTTTGCGTGACCAACATCCAGCTTCGAAAAGAAATTCGTATATTCGCTGACGATGTTGGCGTGGCGGCGGCGGAAAAAATCCCGCCCCTTTCGACCTGCGGTGAAAAGACGAACATCTTCGCCAGCGCGTTGCCGAAGAAAGTTCTGAGCTGCTTTGGTGAGATTGGAATTGAAGCCGCCACAAAGACCGCGATCGGACGTTACGACAAGTAAGAGAATCCGCTTCTCCGGACGCACGTCCAGCAACGGATGCTGGACGTTTTCAATGCGGCCGGAAAGATTGCCGAGTATGTGGCGCAATTGGTTTGCATAAGGCCGGGCACTCACAACCCGCTCCTGGGCGCGACGCAGTTTCGCAGCGGAAACTGTTTTCATCGCCTTCGTCAGTTGCTGGGTGTTCTTTACGGAACGAATACGCCGACGGATATCTAGAAGGCTCGGCATATCAGGCTGCGCGCCCCTTTTCGGCTTTGAATCTTTCCTTCGCTTCCTTCAGGACGCTCGCGAGCTGCGCCTTGATTTCGTCGTCCAGGGCCTTCTTCTCTCGGATTTTCGCCAGCAACGCGGTATGACTCGAATCAAGGAAGCGATAAAGCGATTGTTCGAATGCGCGGCACTCCGAAATCTCGAGTTCATCCAGGAACCCGTTGGCGCCCGCGTAAATGATCACGACCTGTTTCTCCACAGGTAGCGGCGCATATTGGTCTTGTTTCAGAATCTCCGTGAGTCGCTGGCCGCGAGATAATTGGGCCTGCGTTACCTTATCCAGATCCGACCCAAACTGCGCGAACGCGGCGAGCTCTCGGAACTGCGCGAGGTCCAGACGAAGAGAACCGGCCACCTGACGCATTGCTTTGATCTGTGCATTGCCTCCGACGCGCGATACCGAAATACCGACGTTTACTGCCGGGCGGATACCGGAGTTAAACAGATCACTTTCGAGAAAGATCTGTCCGTCTGTAATCGAAATGACGTTCGTTGGAATGTATGCAGAAACGTCTCCAGCTTGAGTTTCAATGATCGGCAACGCGGTCAGCGAGCCACCGCCGAGTTTGTCATTAACTTTTGCCGCGCGCTCCAGCAAACGGGAATGGAGATAGAAAACGTCTCCGGGGTAGGCTTCGCGCCCGGGTGGCCGTCGCAACAATAGAGAGATTTCACGGTATGCGGCTGCGTGCTTGGACAAATCATCGTAGATGAGCAATGCATGTCGACCTGAGTCCCGGAAGTATTCGCCGATGGCGCAACCTGAATACGGAGCAAGGTATTGCATGGGGGCAGGTTCGCTCGCGCTCGCAGAAACAACGATCGTGTATTCCATTGCGCCGTTTTCCTGCAGTGTCTTCACGACCTGTGCGACGGTCGATCTCTTCTGTCCGATGGCGACGTAAACGCAGATAACGTTCTGGCCTTTTTGATTGATGATCGTGTCGATGGCCACTGCTGTCTTACCGGTTTGACGGTCGCCGATGATCAACTCACGTTGACCACGGCCAATGGGAATCATGGAGTCGATGGCTTTGATGCCCGTCTGCAAAGGTTCTTTGACTGGCTGTCGATCGACTACTCCGGGAGCAATGCGCTCGACCGGCAGAGACTTGTCGCTCGCGATAGGCCCACGTCCATCAATAGGCTGCGCCAGAGTATTCACCACTCGGCCGATGAGTGCCTCTCCAACAGGCACTTCCATAATTCGACCCGTTCGCTTCACCTGATCGCCTTCACGGATTTCTGTGTACTCGCCCAACAGCACGACACCGACCTGGCTTTCTTCGAGGTTTAGGGCGAGACCCATGACGTCGTGGGGGAACGCAAGAAGTTCGCCCGCCATCGCGCGTTCAAGACCGTGTACGCGGGCGATTCCGTCTCCAACGGAGATGACCGTACCGATTTCGCTGACATCGATTCCAGCTCGATAGCCATCGATCTGTTCACGGATAATTTTGCTGATCTCGTCTGCTTTGATCTCCATGCTTCCTTTCAATCTCCGTTAATCTTGGGTGAGAGTATTTTTGAAGGTTTGTAATTGCTGCCGGATCGATCCGTCGTAAATGGTGCTGCCTACCTGCGCCACGAGGCCGCCAATCAGCGAAGGGTCAACAAACGTTTCCATTCGGACTTTCCTGCCTGTAAGCGCGTTAAGGCGTGCGGCGATTTCGTCACGCTGCTTTGAATCTAGTTCAAGAGCTGTTGTGACTCTCGCCTTCACGACTCCCAACTTCTCATCCAGAAGACTCTCGTAGGTGGCGACAATCTCTTCCAGCACGTCGAGACGATTTCGATCAATCAAGAGGGCGAGAAAATTCCGAATTGGCGCGTCCAGCTCCAGGACGTTTCCTATCTTGTTCAGCAGATCTTTTCGACTCTCCGTGGATAACGTCGGATTCTCCAATACCAACCGCGCTCCTTCTTGCGAGGCAAGAACGGACAGGAAACTCCTCAGCTGGTCACGACCCATTTCAGCCCTGGAGGGATAGAGGACATCCAGCAGTGCCTTGGCGTAACGGCTTGCGGCTACAGACATGAAAGCTCCTTAAGAGGTATGGCGCGGAAACGCCTCGGCAAACAAACGTGGAAAAGTAGCATCCGCGTGAGGGAGTGTCAACGGTACTTGTTCAAAGAAGTCCGTTGGATAGCGGTAGGATCAGACCTGCCGAATTTGCGACAAGAAAACGTTCGCCGGGCTCCACTCGCTTCAAAACGACGGGTTTGAACATGACTCGGAGCCGACGCAAAGGCAGCACATAAACTAAAATAGCTGATAAATCGGTAATTTTAACTAGAACCGCGCCCGCATCAGACCTTCATATAGGCGATGCATCTCTTCAGCAGAAAAAAAGTGCAGCTCGATCCTTCCCTTTCCGCCCTGTTCCGAAATCGTGACTTTCGTGCCCACAGCTTGCTCGAGCGCGTGGATTGCCGCTTTCACGTTCGGATCCACAGTTTCGGCTTTCTCGGCCTCCTGTCTTTCTTTTCCGTGACGGGAGACAAGCATTTCTGCCTGGCGAACCGAGAAACTGCCCTGAATGATCTTCTTTGCAAAATCGACAACCGCACCAAGGTCTGAAAGCGAAAGGAGCGCCTTCGCGTGGCCCGTTGTGAGTCGGTTTTCGCTGATCCATTGCTGAACTTCCGGGGGCAGCCTCAGCAACCGAAGCATGTTAGTGATCGCGACGCGGCTCTTGCCAACGCGCCTGGCGACTTCTTCCTGCGTAAGGCCAAAGTCCGCGATGAGTCTCTCGTAGGCCTGCGCTTCTTCTATGGGATTCAGATCTTCCCGCTGAAGGTTCTCAATCAAGGCAATTTCGAGGGAAGAATCTGGCGAAGGTTCCCGAATAACCGCCGGAAGTCGAAGCAGTCCGGCGCGCTGCGCAGCCCGCCATCGCCTTTCACCAGCCACAATCTGATAAAAATTGTCAGGCAAGGGCTGAACAACGATGGGCTGAATCACGCCGTGAACGCGAATCGAATCAGCTAGCTCATTGAGGGCTTCTTCCCCGAAATGCTTTCGGGGTTGCTGCGTATTGGGGACGATTCGATCGATATCAATTTCCCTCAAACCCTCCGACTCGAGCACTTCCGGAGACGGTGTCCCCAGAAGGGCGCTCAACCCGCGGCCCAAGGCTTTCCTCTGTTGTGCCATGAATGATCTCCTTTGCAAGACGGATGTAGGCCTCCGCCCCTTTGGATTTGATGTCGTAAAGCAGAATCGGCCGTCCGTAACTCGGGGCCTCCCCTAATCGGATATTTCGGGGAATAATCGTGGAAAAGACTTTCTCGCCAAAGAAGTCCTTGAGATCGGCCATGACCTGGTTCGACAGATTCGTACGCTCATCGAACATCGTCAACAACACGCCTTCAAGCTCCAGGCCGGGGTTGGCTGCCCGGCGTATCTCCTGGAGTGTCGCAACGAGGGCGGAAACCCCTTCAAGCGCAAAATACTCACATTGAATCGGAATCAGGACGCTGTCGGCGGCAATCAAGGCATTGACGGTCAAAATATCCAGCGATGGCGGGCAGTCGATAAGAATGTAGTCGAATGAGGATCGAACGGGTGCCAGGATCTCGGAGAGTCGTTGATGGCGATCCTCTTCTTGTGAGAGCTCCATGGTCGCACCAACAAGCTCCCGGCTCGCAGGCGCGACCTTCAGGGATTCCAGTTCGGTTTGCTGTAAGACGTCGAGTAAAGGTTCTCCGTGAACCAGGACGTCATAGGTGGACTTCGCGTACGTGCCCTTCCTTAAACCCAGACCGGAAGACGCATTGGATTGCGGATCGAGATCGATCAGCAACGTACGCATATCTGCGAAAGCTAAGGACGCCGCAAGATTGATTGCTGTCGTCGTCTTGCCAACGCCACCTTTTTGGTTCGCTATTGAAATGATGCGTGCCATGGGATGTTCCACGTGGAACGGATTTGAGAGATGTTCCACGTGGAACATTGTGACGGAGCGAAGGTCAGAACTGGTCCAGCTGAAACACCCAAGCCACGGGGCGGCCACCCTCAATGTCTATTCGCGATGCCTTCGGTGTGGGGGCAGACTGTGTGCTCGTAATCCAAACTACGCGTGTCGTTGGTTTGGATAAAGGTAGAAGAGCCTCAAGCAACACTGAAGATGGATGGACTGCCTGCATCGAAATCCAGTCGACCACTGGAACTGAATCTCCCAACTCTTCTGCCCGGCTTCTATGGACAATGATTCCATCAGAATCAAGCAGGAGTGCGACGTGACGCAAAAAAGCCGCTCGCTTCAAGCGGGCCTCGACCAGGTGCACCTTGCTTAATCTGGATGTGAGGTAGAGCGGCACACCCGGCGACCCGTTGCCAGACCCAATGTCCGCGAGCACGCCCGACATCTGTAGTTGTTGGCCGATCCAAGCCGGTTCCGAAACCAATCGACGAATCAGCTCCGGACCCGCAAGCGATGTCAGATTCAGCTTCTTATTCCATCGCTCCAACTCTCGAATGTAGATCGTCAGTTGCTCCCGAATGCCGGCGCTGCTGAGGCCAAGCCGGAGAAGCTCAGTTTCAAGAATGGCTAAAGGATCAGGCGACACTTTCAGGCTGGCTTGGTCGCCGTCGGACCTCTAAGTGGAACAAAAGAATGGTAATGGATGCAGGCGTAACTCCGGGGATCCGACTAGCCTGAGCAATCGACGTTGGACGCACACGGCTAAGCTTCTCAACAATTTCGCGAGACAGGCCCGGCATGTTTTCATAGGCGAAGTCGGCAGGAATCCGCTTCGCCTCCGCTTTTCGTAGTTTGTCGACTTCGCGCTCCTGCTGTTTCAAGTAGCCTTCGTATTTCACCGCAGTCTCGATCGATACCAGATCTTCCCGGCGCAGGTTTTCGGACTCCAGGACCCCTTCGGCGAAGAGCTCTTCAAGGCGGATCTCCGGTCGTCGTAGTAGTGCGGCAACCGTAGGCCGGTCGCGTAGTTCGATGCCTCGAGAGATGAAGAAGGGATGACTCGCTTCCGGTTTGGTCTCCGAGAGTCGAGCGCGCAATCTTTCGATGCGGGATTGCCTTTCCAGGTAATCATCCCAATGGCCGTCCGCCACCAGCCCAACTTCTCGCCCTAGTGGAGTAAGGCGACGGTCGGCATTGTCAATTCTCAAATTGAGTCGGAACTCCGCGCGCGAAGTGAACATGCGATAGGGTTCACTAGTTCCCTTGGTCACGAGATCATCGATCATGATTCCGATGTACGCATCGGATCGACTCAACATGAAGTACGGCTTTCGCCTCGATTTGCAAGCTGCATTGATCCCGGCAACGATCCCCTGAGCCGCAGCCTCTTCATACCCTGTTGTCCCGTTGATCTGTCCCGCAAAGAAGAGTCCCTGCATTTTTTTCGTTTCCAACCACGGATGCAGTTCCGTGGGTTGAACAAAGTCGTATTCGATAGCATATCCCGGTCGTACCATGTCGGCAGACTCCAGGCCTTTGATCTGACCCAGTATCTCTCGCTGGATATCAATGGGCAGACTCGTCGACATTCCGTTCACATAGATCTCGCGAGAATCAACCCCCTCCGGCTCCAACACAATCTGGTGACGATCACGGTCTGCGAATTTGACGACCTTATCTTCCAGCGACGGACAATACCGCGGTCCGATACCCTGGATCTGCCCGCTGTATAATGGCGATCGCTTCATGTTCGATCGAATGATCTCGTGGATCCGCTCATTCGTTTGCGTGATGTAACAACACTCTGCGTTTCGCAGCTCCGCGGTGGTCCTCAATGAAAAGGGGGTGGGGTGAACATCTCCTTCCTGTTTCTCGAAAGCAGAAAAATCAATAGACCGTCGATCCAAACGCGGCGGCGTGCCCGTTTTCAGACGTCCCCATTCGAAACCCACGCTTCGAATGCAATTCGCCAGGGCAATTGCGGCGGGCTCCCCGCTTCGCCCTGAGGTAAATTGCTTTTCTCCGATATGAATGAGTCCATTGAGAAAGGTTCCCGTAGTCAGGATTACAGTTTGTCCTCCCACGCGTCGGCCATCCTGCAGTTCAATGCCAACCACAGCCGCTCCGTCAAACAGCAACTCCATTACTTCCGCCTGTTTGATGAAGAGATTTGGAGTGCGCTCCAGCATTCGCCGCATCAAGGTACGGTAAAGCGCCTTGTCTTCCTGCGCGCGAGGGGACCAGACAGCAGGCCCGCGACTCGTGTTCAGCAATCGGAATTGGATTCCCGCTTCATCCGCCACCAGACCCATGATTCCGCCCAAAGCATCGATTTCCCGGACCAAATGGCCTTTCGCAATTCCCCCGACGGCAGGGTTACATGACATTTGTGCAATGAGGTCCGCGTTCATGGTGTAGAGCGCGGTATTGCATCCCAGTTTCGCAGCAGCGTGCGCCGCCTCGCAGCCCGCATGACCGGCGCCCACGACAACGACATCGTAAGATTCATCGAACATCGTCATTTTCCTATGCAAAAGGTGGAAAAGATCCGCCCTAGAATATCCTCTGTCGTTGTTTCTCCCGTCAACTCATTCAAACATCCGAGCGCCTGATACATATCGAGCAGCGCCATCTCCGCTGGAACATTTTCCCTCAAAGCGGTCTCGCCGACATGAAGATGGGAAATTGCGCCAAGGACGGCTTCGTTCTGGCGGGCTGTCGTCAGTATCGATTCCGTGAACCCTTCCGACTGCGCGTGACCGAGGTTCTCGCGGATGGCCTGGCGCAACTCATCGATGCCTTCGCCCGTCTTTGCGCTGACACGAAGCGGCTTCATGCCATCTACTTCGGCGTCATGGAATGCTCCCAGATCTGCCTTATTCGCCACGATCAAATGTGAAAGATTCCTGACTTTCTCCAAGGCAGCGCGGTCGGCATCATCCAGCTGACGGGAGCCGTCAATAACAAAGAGCAAGAGGTCCGCCTCCGCCGCTGTTTCCAACGCCCGAGCGACACCAATTCTTTCCACATCGTCTCGAGTGTCCCGAACGCCGGCCGTATCAAAAATTTTCAGAGGTATACCGTCAAGGCTCGCGGACTCTGTGACTATGTCTCGCGTGGTGCCAGGTATGTCCGTCACAATCGCGCGATCGGCTTCCACGAGTCGGTTGAACAGGCTGGACTTGCCCACATTGGGCTTCCCAGCAATCACCAGGCGAACGCCCAAACTCAGCAGCTTGCCATACGAATACGTCTTCTGAAGCCGGCCCAAACTGTTTGCCAGGGATTGGGCACGGCCGGCCATCGATTCCACGTCTGGAAGTTGAACGTCGTCTTCAGCGAAATCGATTCCCGCTTCCACGTGAGCGATCAGATCGATAAGACTCTCTTTGATTGGCTGGATCTGCCGGGAGAGCGCGCCCTCCATTTGTCGCAAAGCCGTGCGCGCTTGAATGTCGGTTTGCGCTTCAATGAAATCACGGACAGCTTCCGCCTGGATGAGATCCATCTTTCCATTCGCGACGGCGCGCAGAGTGAACTCTCCTGGCGCCGCCAGGCGAGCTCCCGCCGACTGAATCATGCCAATGATCTGCTGGAGAGTTAGAGGATTCCCGTGAGCGCTGACTTCGAGGACATCTTCACCGGTATAGGAGTGAGGCGCTTTGTAAAAAACTGCAACGACCTGATCGACGACGCTATCGTTGGAATCCATCCAGCAGCCGACAACGGCTCGACTGTGGACTAGTCCGGATCCGCGGAAGAAATTGCTGCCCACCCTCGACGCGAGCGACCCCGAAACGCGGACCACACCGATACCACTTCGACCAATTGGCGTGGAAAGAGCGACGATCGTGTCTTCAGACCCGCTGATCTTATGCAATCCTTCACGCACATCTAATCCGACCAGTGTTTCTTAATGAAGTATTGCTGGCCTATACCAATGACGTTGCCCGCAAGCCAATAGAGCGAAAGACCGCTGGCGCTTTGGTACCAGAGAAACAACGCCGTGATGAGGATGGGCGTCAGGTAGGCCATCTTTGCCTGGGCAGGATCCGGCGAAGTGGGTCCCGTCTTCATTTGCACAAACATGGCAACACCGAAAAGGATTGGAAGCACGATGTCGGGCTGCGACAGATCCTTGATCCAAAAGATCCAGGGGGCGCCTCTCAACTCGATCGCTGCCGACATCATGTTCAGAAACGCAAACAACAACGGCATCTGCAACAGCATCGGCAGACATCCGCTCAACTGCTGTTTGTTCATCTCCATAAGCTCTTTTTCAACCTCGGCGCGACGCGGATCGCCGGGCTTGAGCTTCTTGTACTTTTCCTGCAATTGCCGCAGCTGGGGTGCATGCTTCTGCATCCGCTGCATCACCACCTGTTGCTTCACCTTCAGCGGAAACAAAACCATGTTAATGACGAACGTGAGAATAATGATCGACCAGCCGAAGTTTCCAATATAGGAATTGATGAAAAGAAGCATTGCCAGAAGGGGCTTGGCAATAGCAGCGAAAAGAAACCAACCGAAGTTGATGACGTCGCCGAGCTTTGGATCAGCCTGGGCCAGGCTGTCCTGTTGCTTCGGACCGATATAAACCTTCAGCTCTTCCGTCGCAGGTACGGCAACCGACAATCCAACGGCCGCAGCACCCTTCGTCCCCTCCGGCAAGTCAGCCAGGCTGTAGTCCTGCTTTGCAAGCTTGACCGGACTTTCCGTTTCACGGACAAACATCGCCAGAAAGTACTGATCTTCAACGCCGGCCGAGCTTGCCGTGACTTCCCTGGGCTCGCTCAGCCCGGAAACAACGACCCGGTTATACTTTCCGGCCGCGTGATACACCGCATTCCGGCTCGCGGGAATATCCCGGATGGACTGGTCGCCAAAACGCCCCTGCCAAACGATCTGATGGGGTACAGCGACTCCGTTTCGCTCCAATTTCGTGGATGCTTTTACGAGATAATTTTCCGTATCGAACTCAAACACCTTGAGCGCGCGAACTCCGCTGGCCTGATACTCCAATGAGACTTTCATTCCCTGTGTCTCGGCCACAAACTTCGCCTGAGCAAGGATCTTGTCCAGGGCGGGATCGGCAGTTTTCAGCGCGAAGGGGAATCCAACCTGGGTTCCCGCATAGGAACCGATAAGCTCCGTCGGTTTACCTTCTCGGTTTTTATACTTTGGATCCGTCAGCTGGAAGCTCTTCAGCACTCCACCCACATTGGAAATCACGGCGCGATAGTGAGGTGTTTCAACCGTCTCTATTTTCTCACTGTCTGCCTGGACGACCTCGCCGGTGACGGCTGTCGCCTCAACGGGAGCGGCGGGCTGTTCTTGTACGGGAGCGGGAGCTACCGCCGTTTCCGTCTGCGGTTTGTCCGTCGGCGCGGGCGGATATAAAAGCCGAGCGCCATAAAGGACGGCAAAGGAAAGAAGGAAAGCGATGAGGATTCTTTTTTCCATAACAACGGGATTGCCGACTAGACGGGGTCCCAGCCCCCTTTGTGAAACGGATGACAGCGCAAAACTCGACCGAGTGCCCTCGCCATTCCCCGCAACGCTCCGTACTGCTGAATCGCGTCGCATGCGTATTCCGAACATGTAGGGGTAAATCGGCAGGAAGGCGGCAACCAGGGTGAAAGCACGGCCTTGTAAGTCTTGAGTAACACCAACGCTAAAGCCTGAGAAACTGAGCCCTTCATGAAGACGCTCCGAGAAGCACCAATAATTCTGCCCTCAATTCCTCAAAATCCCGAGCACAAGCGGAGCGGCGAGGATTGACTACGATGTCGAACCCACGCGGTATGGCAGACCACGCGCGTCTTAAAATTTCCCTGATCCGCCGCCGAATCCGGTTCCTCTCTACGGCTATCCCCAGTTTACGCGGTGTCGTTAAACCCACCCGACTGTGTTCGAGACCGTTGGCGCGCAAGAAGACAACGAAAGAGCGCGAGTTCTTTCTTGCGCCTTCCTTGTAAACGGACTGGAATTCTGCAGAGTTCCTCAGCTTTAGAACTTCCGGGGACTTCTTAGTAGTGTTCAACCGAAACGCGTTTGCGTCCCTTGTCACGACGCGCCTTCAGGACCAGTCGTCCGCCGCGCGTCTTCATCCGAGCGCGAAAGCCATGCGCCTTGGCACGATGTCTATTGTTGGGTTGGTACGTTCTCTTCGGCATTTCCGATGATGCTCCCTGAAAGATATTGACTCTAGCATCGCATCAAGAAGCCCGTCAATTACGGTCTTCCGCGAACTCACTTTTGTCGGTTGAAATGAAAAAATGAAAGTGCTACTTTGTCGCGTCCCCAGAAGTCCTCTAGTCATTTTTTTTGGATTTCCACAGCACGTGGAAATCTATGTGGAAATCTTGTCCCCTGCTCTTGGCGGTTTTTTTCATGAATACCTGGGAAAAAGTTCTTACTAAAATCGAAGAAAAGATTGGTACGCAGAGCTACAACACCTGGTTTAAACCTACGCAGTTCATACGCCGGGAAGGCTCCGCGCTTTATATTCGCTGTCCTAATTCCTTTGTTCGCGACTGGCTGAACGAACATATCGATATTGTCGTCGATGCTGCCAAACATGCCGAGGTTGGGGATATCGATGTTGTGTACATGATCGAAGATGCGCTGCGTCGGCCACCGGAACCTGCCACACAAGGACGACCACCAGATAATCCAACACAGGGAAGTCTCGATTTCGAGTCCATCGACAACACGCTAAACCCGAAGTACACATTCGAAACGTTCGTCGTCGGCTCCTCGAATCAGTTTGCTCACGCAGCGGCGGTGGCCGTGGCGGAGCGTCCCTCCAAGGCTTACAACCCGTTATTCATGTATGGGGGTGTAGGTCTCGGCAAAACGCACTTGATGCATGCGATCGGGCAGGAGATCAAGCGGCGAAATCGAAGCTTGCGCCTGACCTACATCTCCACTGAAAAGTTCACCAACGATCTCATCAGCGCCATCCGCTACGACAAACTCTTGAGCTTTCGGGAGCGATATCGGAATAACGACGTTCTACTGATTGACGATATCCAGTTCATTGCGAACAAAGAGAGAACTCAAGAGGAGTTCTTTCATACCTTTAACGCGCTGTACGACACCCATAAACAGTTAGTCTTCTCTGCCGATTGTCCTCCGCGAGACATTCCGACTCTTGAAGAGCGTCTGCATTCCCGCTTTGAATGGGGCCTGATCGCGGATATTCAGCCGCCCGACCTTGAAACCAAAATCGCCATCCTCACCAAAAAGGCAGAACGTCATAACATCCAGCTCCCCGATAACGTCGCTCTATATATAGCCAGCAAGATCAAATCGAATATTCGGGAACTGGAAGGAGCCCTGGTACGTCTCGTGGCCTTTGCTTCGCTCCAGGGATCAGAAATAACGTTGGGATTAGCTCAAGACACCCTCAGCGAGATCCTTTACAAGGACGTCAAGGCCATCACGATTGAAATGATCCAGAAGACGATTGCCGATTACTATGGCATGCGCGTGCAGGACCTGAAGGCGCGAAACAATTCCAAGGCTGTTGCCCTACCCCGACAGATTTGCATGTACCTCTGCAAACAAATAACGGGCATGTCTCTACCACAGATTGGACGGGAGTTTGGAAACAAGCACCATACGACAGTGCTTCATTCGATCAACAAGATTCAAATCACTCGTCAGACGGACCGAGAATTGAATCGTCTGCTTCAAACGTTCACGGACTCATTCAAGTAAATATTCACTGTGCCTGTGGGGAAGATGTGGAAATGGTGACGGTACCGGTATTCAACAGGATATCTACAAAAGAGAAGCCTCGATCTTCACAATGTGATAACTATGCATCACCATATGGGAGAATTGGTTACAGACTTATCCACAGTTTGCAGAGGGACTACTACGAGTAGTTAGATATAAGAATGGAATTTATAGTCAGAAAATTTGATCTCTTACAGGAACTGACTCTCATTCAAGGTGTGGTCGAGCGAAAGACTACAATTCCTATTCTTGCCAATGTTCTCGTTCGAGCTTCAGGCAGTGAACTTGGAATCCTGGCAACCGATCTGGAGATCGGACTTCGATCGAATTGTCCGATCAAGCTGACTACCGCTGGTTCGATGACTCTTCCTGCAAAGCGGTTGTACGAGATCGTTCGCGCGCTACCCGATAAAGAAATCAAATTTAAACGCGGCGATGGAAACTGGGTCACCGTTACCTGCGGCGCAAGCCGATTCCGGATTGCGGGTCTGCCCCAGGAAGACTTCCCTGCGATTGCTGAGCCAAAAGCCAAGGCCATAAAGATCTCGCCCGGCGCTCTCGGAAAACTGATCAGTCGAACGATCTTTTCAATCAGTACGGAAGACTCGAAGTTCACGCTCAGCGGGGCGTTGATGTTGATCAAACCAAATTCCATCACGATGGTAGCGACGGACGGTCATCGACTCGCGCATATCGAAAAAACCGAAGCGTTTGAAGAAGTTTCTGAAGAAATCCGAGTGCTCGTTCCAAAGAAAGCCATGGCTGAGCTCGCCAAGATGATTTCCGAAGGCGAAGAAGAAAAGATTTCGTTTTCGCGTGATGACAACCATCTCTTTTTCAATATGGGTAGACGGTTGCTCGTGGCTCGTATGCTCACGGGGCAGTTCCCTAATTTCGAAGCCGTTTTGCCTAGAAACAACGATCGAACCTTCAGCATTGACCGCGAAGAAATCGGAGCCGCCATTCGGCGCGTTGCCATTCTCTCCGACGAACGATCCCGAACCGTTCGGCTGTCGTTGGGGAAAGGAACCCTCGAAATCGCTGCCAGTCATTCCGATCTCGGCGAAGCGCATGAAACCATCGAGGTCAACTACAACAAAGAAGAGCTCCAGGTCGGGTTTAACTATCAGTATCTTCTGGATTTTTTGACAACAACGGACGAACCGCAGATCAATTTTGAATTCAAGGATAGCGAGAGCGCGGCGCAACTGCGCGCGTCTTCCGGTACAGATTACAACTACCGATACGTTGTCATGCCTATGCGCATCTAGGCCCCAACATCTTGTGGCCTTCATTTTGTAAACACACAAAATTTTTGTCCCCTACATGAAGTTTCCGTTCTGAATCCGCGCTGTAATTTGGTAGAATTTATCGCGGATTTTCCTGGGGTGGCTTTGTAGTTACCCCCTTATTTCTCTAAATTTTAGCGACAAATCGAAGTACACCAACCGAATGTCAGATCGCCTCGAACCGTTAGAGTCTGATAAGACTTCTCAGCCCCCGCGCGAAAACGCCTATGGCGCCGACCAGATCAAAGTGCTGGAGGGCCTCGAGGCGGTTCGTAAGCGACCCGCGATGTATATCGGATCGACGGGAACAGATGGCCTGCATCACCTGGTCTACGAGATCGTAGATAACTCGATTGATGAGGCTTTGGCGGGTCACTGCACGGAAGTTCACGTTGTCATCCACACAGATGGTTCGGTCACCGTCACCGACAATGGGCGAGGTATTCCCACGGAAATCATGCCGAAGGAGGGGAGACCCGCAGCGGAAGTCGTTCTAACAAAGCTGCATGCCGGCGGCAAGTTCGATAACGACGCCTATAAAGTGTCGGGCGGACTTCACGGAGTTGGTGTTTCGGTCGTCAACGCCTTATCCGAATATTTGAAGCTCGAGATCTGGAGAGGGGGAAAGGTCTGGGTCCAGGAGTACGAGCGCGGCACGCCCACCTTCGATCTCAAGACCATCGCACAAACCGATAAACGGGGCACCCGGGTCAACTTCAAGCCCGACCCGAAGATCTTTGAAACGTTGGAGTTCAGCTTCGAGACGCTCTCTCAACGCCTTCGCGAACTCGCATTCCTGAACAAGGGTTTGCTGATCACGATAGAAGACGAACGATCCGAGAAGCGCCACGACTTCCACTACATGGGCGGCATCATTTCATTCGTCGAACACTTGAACAAGAACAAGACCCCCCTCCACGACAAGGTTGTGTACTTTCATGGTCTTAAGGACGGAATCGATCTCGAGATCGCGCTTCAATACAACGATGGCTATCAGGAGCAGATCTTCACGTTCGCGAACAACATCAACACGCATGAAGGTGGAACGCATCTGATCGGTTTCAAGGCTGCACTCACGCGCACTTTGAACAATTACGCCGTCTCCAACAATCTCTACAAAGAACTTAAAGACAATCTTTCCGGGGACGACGTTCGCGAAGGCCTCTTCTGCGTCATCAGCGTCAAGCTTCCGCAACCTCAGTTTGAGGGTCAGACCAAGACCAAGCTCGGAAACAGCGAAGTAAAAGGTATTGTCGAAACTTTGGTGAATGACGGGCTTGGAAAGTTCCTGGAAGAAAGCCCCGCTGTTGCCAAGCGCATCCTTGGAAAGGCAGTTGAAGCAGCTCGAGCTCGTGAAGCTGCACGACGTGCCAGGGAGCTCGTTCGCCGGAAGGGCGCTCTGGACAGCATGTCTCTCCCCGGTAAGCTGGCCGATTGCCAGGAACGATCACCGGAATTATCAGAGATCTTTATCGTGGAAGGCGACTCCGCAGGCGGCTCAGCCAAACAGGGCCGTGATCGTCGCACGCAGGCGATTCTGCCGATCAAGGGCAAGATCCTTAATGTCGAAAAAGCTCGATACGACAAGATGCTCACGCACACGGAAATCGTAGCAATGATTACGGCTTTGGGCACGGGCATCGGCGCAGACGACTTCGACGTCACGAGACTTCGCTATCACAAGATCATCATCATGACGGACGCCGATGTGGACGGCTCCCACATTCGAACGCTCCTGCTGACGTTTTTTTACCGTCAGATGATTGAACTGATCGAGCGTGGCTATGTCTACATTGCCCAGCCGCCGCTGTTCAAGGTCAAGAAAGGCAAGTCGGAGCAATACATCAAGGATGAACGGCAGATGGCGCAGTTTCTGCTCAAGAAAGCCACCGAGAGCCTTTCCCTGCAGACCGCAGCCGGACAAACTCTCACAGGGCGGGATCTCACGGCCTTCATCGAGAAACTTATCGAGTTCAACAATGTCTTTATCAAGGTGAACCGGCATATTCAGGACGACCGAGTCCTGGAGTACCTGCTGAGCGTCGATGCCGCTGCGAAAGGGTTTTTGGCGGACGAAGCAAATGTTCAATCGCTTGAAGGGAAAGTGAAATCCTTTGGTTACGTCACGGAAATCAGCGACGACGTCGAGCATGGCGAACGAAAGGTGACGTATCGCGAAGGCAGCCAAACCCCACGCGCAATTACGCATCAACTGCTCTCAGGCGGCGAGTACCAGCGTTTGTCAGGCTTGCATAAGGCATTGAAGGACACCGATCAGCCGCCTTATGTCGTGCGCCCTGAGGGCAAAGAGGAGAGCAAGCTGGCGACCCGCCAGACGCTCATCGATCACCTCATGGAACTCGGAAAGAAGGATCTGCACATCCAGCGATACAAGGGACTGGGAGAAATGAATCCCGAGCAGTTGTGGGAAACGACCATGGATAGCGAAAAAAGAACGCTCCTCCAGGTTCAAATCAACGACAAGGTGTTCACGGACGATATTTTCACGATCCTGATGGGAGACGCTGTCGAGCCACGTCGGCAATTTATTGAAGAGAACGCCCTCGAAGTGAAGAACCTCGACATCTAGAGAAAACGAATGGCAGATTCCGAAACGCCTCCAATTCCGCCGCCGCCACCACCGCCGTCCAATTTGGTGCCCGTCAATATCGATGTCGAAATGCGGCGTTCGTACGTGGATTACGCGATGAGCGTCATCATCGGCCGCGCGTTGCCGGATGTGCGCGACGGGTTGAAACCCGTGCATCGGCGCATCCTGTTCGGCATGCGAGACATGGGACTGGCGTCAAACCGCTCCTACCGCAAATGCGCGAAGATCGTCGGAGAGGTCATGGGGAACTACCATCCCCATGGCGACGGCCCCATCTACGACACGCTCGTCCGAATGGCGCAGGACTTTTCGTATCGCTACACCTTGGTTGACGGTCAGGGCAACTTTGGATCGGTCGATGGCGACCCCCCGGCCGCGATGCGGTACACCGAAGCCCGAATGGCGCCCCTCGCCGAAGCGCTTCTCGAAGATATCGACAAGGAAACTGTCGATTTTGTTCCGAACTATGACGAGGAGCGGGTAGAACCATCGTACCTCCCAAGTAAGATTCCAAACCTCCTGGTGAACGGAAGCGGCGGCATCGCCGTAGGCATGGCGACGAACATGCCGCCCCATAACCTTAAGGAAATCTGCGAGGCGGTAGTCCATCTCATCGAGCACCCCGACGCGACGCTCAAAGACATGATGGAAAAGGTCCCCGGGCCGGACTTTCCCACTGGCGGATTCATTTACGGTCGCGGCGGCATTCGTCAGGCCTATCTGACAGGGCGCGGCTCACTCACCATGCGCGCGCGCGCCGTCATCGAGCGACAGGGAAAAGATCGCGACATCATCGTCATCACCGAGATTCCGTATCAAGTG
>Ga0111539_10004489_pt1 | contig 18251 bp, 21 predicted proteins | sample RhiMethybrSRZTD1_FD_79667 | JGI IMG/M metagenome (GOLD analysis project Ga0111539, IMG submission 79667) | Populus rhizosphere microbial communities from Tennessee, USA - Rhizosphere MetaG P. TD hybrid SRZTD1 (version 2) (version 2) | ecosystem: Host-associated > Plants > Roots > Rhizosphere >... | reverse complement strand
TTGGCCGTGGTCGACGGTGCCCAGAAGCTGGCCCTCATCGATACGAGCGATTTCGAGCCGGTGGCGGCGAAGAGCGTCGCGGCGGACGCAGAGCGGCCGTCCAGTGGCAGCGTCGGCTGGCCCTCCGTGCTGCTCGGTCTCTCCGGCGCGCTCGTCGCCGGCGTCGCCTACGCGCTGGTGCGACGGCGGAAAAAGTCAGAGGAGGCGACTAGGAACGCCGCTCCAACCCACCCCGTGGCCCACGAACGTAGATCCTCACTTCGCGCCTAGGGGCCGGAGCCGGTTTGACGTAGACGATTTCGACCGCGCCCGAGGTCGGTTTCGGCTGCGGCTCGACCCTCCCGCGCGACTCGGGCGCAGGCGGTGCCGGTGGGTCTGCACCTTCCTCCTGCGGTGGGCCCGACGCGATCCGCGCCGCGAGCGCGCGCGCTCCCTTGGTGTCCATTGGCGAATCTTCGCCGTGCTTCTTGCCCGGCGTCGCCCCCCGTTGCGCGCAGCCGTCCCCTTCTTGCGACTAGGTCTCGCTGGACGTATGTGCGTCCGGCTGTCGAATCGTTGTTGCGGTTCTGAGGCAAAGGACATCTAGGCACGCCGCTTGGCCTTGGGTAGCGTCCGCGCCCATGGTCGGGGGGATGGTTCTGGTGGTCGAGCACGAGACTCCGTTGAGGGCGTACCTGGCACAGCAGCTCGCGGACGACGGGTTCGAGGTGCTTGCGACCGACCGCGCCACCGCCGCGCTCGAGCTCGTCGAGCAGGCGAGGCCGAGCCTCGTGCTCCTCGACGCGGTGCTTCCCGACGGGTCCGGCTTCGAGGTCTGCAGTCGGCTGCGCGAGGGCGCGCCCGGCCGGGCCTGGGACCGCGATGTGCCGGTGATCATGGTCAGCGCCCGCGGCGACCCCGTCGACCGCGTGCGCGGCTTCGCCCGCGGCTGCGACGACTACGTCGTGCGCCCGTTCGTCTACGACGAGCTCGTCGCCCGCATGCGCGCGGTGCTACGCCGCACCTCCGGGCCGCGCCACTCGCGGCTCAGCGTGCGCGACCTCGAGATCGACCTCGCGGCTCGAATCGTCACCGTTGGCGGCGACCCCGTCCAGCTCTCCGCGAAGGAGTACGAGCTGCTCGTCGCTCTCGCGGAGGACCCCGAGCGCGTCTTCAGGAAGGAGGACCTGCTCCGCGACGTCTGGGGATTCCGTTCGCTCGGCCGCACGCGCACGCTCGACTCGCACGCGTCGCGCCTCCGCCGCAAGCTGAACCGAAACGGCGATGCCGGCTACGTCCTCAACGTATGGGGAGTCGGGTATCGGCTGACAGCGGTGAGCTGAGATCCACGCCTCCTGGAGGCTGTCTTTTCCCCTCGGCGACTCGTATCGTTTGTGGCTTGCGAGGCGGAGTAACCCTGCTCATCGTCGCGACCGTCGGTGTCCTCGCTGCGCTCGCGGTCGCTGACGCTCTGCGTTCCGACCCTGCCCCGTCGGCCGCGGCATCCGCTCCGGTGGCGACGACGGCGGCCAGCGCACCGAAATACACCCCGCTGTTCTCCTTCGGGAGCAGAAAGGGCGCCATCGAGGAGATCGCCAACACCTGGGCCTCTCTCTACGCTGCCGGCGACCCGAAGGCCTGCAGTTACATGGATCAGGGCCTATGCAAACTCGAGCCTTTGCCGAGGTTTCGCGGATCGTTCGACGGGGCGACGGTCCAGGAGATCGACTTCTTGAACGGTCACGATGCGGGGGCCAGGTTTTCGAACGGCATCGTGGTGGAGTTCTGGGGAGACGGCGGCACCTGGACGGTCATGAAGCTCGTTACGACCTTCCACTAGCGGACCGCTAACCGCCCTCAACCGACTACGTCCGAGATCGCTCCTCGTCGAGGTCGACGTCCGGGTCGAGCTCGTTTGCCCGCTGGGACGTGAGCTCGGCCTCGCGCCTGTCGGCCTCCGCACGCTGCGCCATCTGCTCCGCTGCGGCGCGCCGCTCGTCGGCCTCCTCCGCACGGGCATTCGCCTGCTGTCGGAGCTCCCGAGCTTCGTCGCGCCGCTCGTCGAGACGGCGCTTCCGGCGCGCGCTCAGCCAGATGACCGCGAGCACGACGATGATCGCGACCGCTATGACAATCCAGACCCAGGTGTCCATTGGACCTCCCGCTCGCTTTTCGAGTGGCTACCCGCTCAGCGAGGTCGCGACACCAATCAGAGAGGCTCGGCCACCCAGTCGCGGGTGAGATAGAGCCAGAACGCGAGGCCCGAGTAGCGGCCGTAGCGGCGGAAGCGCCGCTCGATCGCGACGTCCTTCGCCTTCCGTCCGTTGAGGCTCGCGTACTTGGGGCGCGTCCAGGAGTCGAGCACGAGCCGCGAATAGCGGCCGATGAGCATCATGATGTGCGCCGCGGCGTAGGGACCGACCCCAGGGAGGGCAAGGAGGCGCGCCGCCACCTCGTCGTCGGGAAGGTCGTCGGGATCCGCCGCCGCGAGTTCCTCGAGGTCGACCTCGCCGGACGCGACCGAGTCTGCAAGCGAGCGCAGGTAGGTTCCGCGGTAGCCGGTCCTCGCCACGTCTCGGTAGAAGGGCTCGGGCGCTGCGGCCATGGCGGTGGGGGAGGGGAACGCGTGGCCGAACGGCCCTTCGGCCGGAGCCCCGGCTGCCGGCTCGCCGAGGTGGTCGACGATCGCGCTGACCATGCGGACGGTTCCGCCCCATGCGGTGTTCGTCGTGCAGATCGTCTTGACGACTTCCTCGTAGACGGTCTGGCTCCGCATCAGCCGGCCCGCTCCGGTCGTCACCCACGAGAGGTCCGGGTCCTCCAGCGCTCCTGTGTAGAACTCCGAGAGATCCTCGTCGAGGCGGAGGATGTGGCGGACGGCGTCGAGCGCCGGCTCGGAGCGCTTTCCCGCGGTGCCGGTCACCGTCGCCTTGCCCTTGCCGGCCTCACGCACGAGCACGGTCTGCGGCCGCCCGCGCGGCAGCGCCACGGTGGTCTCGAGGATGCGCGCTTCCTCGTCGATCCGGTTAGGGGGAAGGTCCGCGACCCCGTGCGACATGATTGTCCGCCAGAGATCGACCGGCTCGCCGCCGGCGCCCTCGAGCGGAAGGGTCGCGCTCCAGGTCACGAAGCCGAGGCCGGGTCGTACTTCTGCTCCCAGGGAGAGACGGCGAAGGCCTCCCCCGGGGTCCCGCCGAGGCAGAGGATCGTCGTGCCCGCTTCGTGCGCCACCGCCGAACGGATCGAAGCCGGGTCGGGCACGTAGACGAAGGTGCCCGCAGGCGCCTCGATCGTCTCGCCGTCGACCGTGAAGGTCGCGCTCCCCTTCGAGACGTAGTAGAGCTCCTCGTGCTTCGTCCCGCTGTGCTCGACCTCGTCGTGCTCGCCGACGATCTCGCCTTCCTGGGTGGCGGTATACGCGTTCACGCCGAACGACTGGATCCCGAAGTGGATCCGCACCGCGTGCCAGTCAGGCTCGCCCGCCTCCTTCTCGCCGGCCGGCTCGGGGATCTCGTCGATGTGCGTCACCCGGTAGCCCGTCTCGCTCATGCGTCCTCCTCGGTCGTCTGAACCCTCTACGGAGAGGTTATGCGCAGCCGGTCGCCCTCCGAGATGCCCCAGCCCGCGAACGCGCCCTGGTTGACCTCGAGGGCGCCGCGGTAGGAGACGCCGGGGTCGTAGAGCGGGCACGGATCGGCCTTGCAGGGCTCCATGTCGAGGATCTTCAGGATGCGGCCGTCCACCGAGTAGAAGGCGATCGAGAGCGGGATGAGCGTGTCCTTCATCCAGAAGGGGCCGCGCTGGTCCTCCGGGAAGGCAAATGCCATGCCGGCGTCGGGCGCGAGCGTCTCCCGCCCCATGAGCCCCTTCGCGCGCTCGGACGACGTGTCGGCGACCTCCACCGCGACCGTCGTCTGCTCGTCCCCGTGGGAGAGCACGGCCTGAGCGGCCTGCTCCTCGTCGCCGCCTCCGCCGCACCCGGTGAGGAGGACGAGAGCTGCAGCGAGTAGAGCCCTAGACGAGGGTCCCTCCCTCGAGGCTGAGGAGGAGCTGCTTGCGCTCGAGGCCGCCCGCGTAGCCCACCAGGCTCCCACTCGAGCCGACGATGCGGTGGCACGGGACGACGATCGGCACGGGGTTCCGGTTCAGCGCGCCGCCGACTGCACGGGCGGCGCGCGGCTTTCCGATGCGCGCTGCGAGACCGCCGTAGGTGTCCACCTGCCCGTAGGGCACGCGCTGCAGCTCGGCGAGGACGCTCTGCTGGAAAGCCGGCAGCGCGGTCAGGTCGACGGGGAGGTCGAATTCGTGCCGCCGGCCTTCGAAGTACTCGTCGAGCTCGCGGCGGGCGTCGTCGACCGGACGGGGAGAGCGGAGCACGCGCACACCATGCAGGCGCGCGAGGCGCTCGACCTCCTCCTCGGGATTCGGATCGAAAGCGATCTCACAGAGGCCGCGCTCGGTCGTGGCGACGAGAAGCGGGCCGATCGGCGAGTCGGTCAGGTCGTACGCGACGTCGAGCAAGGCCTCGGAGGCCGCGCGGTGGCGAAAGGCAAGGTCGGTCTCGGCGGGAAGGGTCATGTCATCCTCCTGCGCAGCCGCCGGACCCCCGAGGAGGCGGCCTGCCGGGCCGCGGCCTCGCTGGAGCCGAGCGCTGTCGCGATGTCTCGATAGTCCAGGTCGTAGCCGTAGCGAAGGACGACCGCGGCCCGCTCGGTGGCGGGCAGGTCGCCCGTGAGGTGGTCGAGCTCCGCGTAGGCCGGGCGGCTGTCGTCGGCCGGGAGCTCGGGGAGCTCGCCCGCAGGCCTTTTCTTGCGCCGCTCGTCGATCGCGACACGGGTCGCGATCCGGTACGCCCACGCGCGCAGGTGGCGCCCGTGCTGGAGGCTCGAGTACCCGCGCAGCGCGCGGAGGAAGGTCTCCTGAAAGACGTCGTCGGCGGCCTCGCGGCCGACGAGCTTGCGCAGATACGCATAGATCTCGTCGCGGTACTCCTCGTAGAACCGTTCGAAGGGCGGTATCGCCACGGCGTTCATCATCTGCTCTAACGCAGCGGTCTGCCGAGATGTGAGACTGCCGCCGTGAACGTCGCGGTCGTGGGCCACGTGGAGTGGATCGAGTTCGTCCGGGTCGACCACGTCCCGCTCCGAGGCGAGATCGTCCACGCGGGCGAGACGTGGTGCGAGGCGGCTGGAGGAGGCGCCGTCGCGGCGGTGCAGCTCGCGCGCCTCGCCGGGTCGAGCACGCTCTACACGGCCATCGGCGATGACGAGCTCGGACGGAAGGTCGCTCCCGAGCTCGAGCGCCACGGCGTCACCGTCCATGCGGCGGTGCGCCCGGAAGCGCAGCGGCGCGGCTTCACGTACGTCGACGCGGGCGGAGAGCGGACGATCACGGTGATCGGCGAGCGCCTCGGGCCGCGCAGGTCGGACGACCTCCCGTGGGACGAGCTCGCCGGTACGGACGGCGTCTACTTCGTCAGCGGCGATGCGGCCGCGCTGAAAGCGGCCCGCGGGTCGAAGGTGCTCGTCGCCACCGCGCGCTCGCTCGCGACGCTTGCCGAGGGCCGAGTCGAGCTCGACGCGCTCGTCCGCAGCCGAAACGACGAAGGGGAAGCGTACCGCCCAGGCGATCTCGATCCGCCGCCGCGCGCTGACGTCGCGACCGCGGGTCGACAGGGAGGGAGTTTCACGCTTGCGGGCGGCGCCCCCACGCACTTCCCTCCGGCCGCCGCGCCCGGACCGCTCCAGGACGCCTACGGCGCGGGCGACAGCTTTGCGGCCGGCCTCACCTTCGGCCTCGCCGAGGGCCTGTCGATGGACGAGGCGGTTGCGCTCGCCGCGCGCTCGGGCGCCGCGGCCCTGTCACGCCGCGGCGCCCACGGGGCTTAGCCGTTTCTCTCGGATAGACGGTCGAGGATGTAGCCCGCGTACCAGGTCGGCCAGTCCTCGTCCCGCCGGCCGAGCCCCCGCTCGTACTCGCCGTGTGCGTGCTCGGTCTCCTTCAACAGCTCGGCGAGCTCTTCGCGCGTGATTTCCATCGTGCCTCCTTGTGGGGTCCGGGGGTTGCTAAGTGGGAGATTGTGGTTTACAGTGGGGCGAAGTGGGGATCACGTCTCAGGCGGATCGATGCTACTCGGCGAATACGAGCACACTCTCGACGACAAGAACCGACTCACCCTCCCGGCGAAGTTTCGCCAAGCCTTCGCGGGTGAGGTCGTCGTGTCCCGGGGGCTCGACGGCTGTCTCTTCGTGTTCACCCGCGACAACTGGGATTCCTTCGTGGGGGCGCAGCTTCAGGAGCTCAGCCCGTTCAGCAAGGAGGCGCGCCAGATGAGCCGCTACATGTTTGCGGGCGCCGCCGAGACCGAGCTCGACAAGCAGGGGCGCATGATGGTTCCGTCGTCGCTCCTCGAGCACGCGGGTCTCGGGCGCGAGGTCGTCGTCGCCGGGGTGCGCGACCACGTCGAGATCTGGGACCGCGCAGCCTGGAAGCAGCAGATCGAAGAGGTCGAAGGGAGTGTGGAGCTTGTTGCCGAGCGCCTTGCAGCGAAGCAGGACTGACCACGTCCCCGTCCTGGCCGACGAGGTGCGGGAGCTCCTGGCCGTCAAGCCGGGGGAGACCGTCGTCGACGCGACTTTCGGCGCGGGCGGGCACGCTCGCGTCCTCGCCGCGGGCCTCCGGGGGAAGGGCCGCTTCATCGCCATCGACCGCGACGCGAGCGTGCGCCCGTTCTTCGAGCGTTTCGAGCGCGAGGCCGGCGTGCAGGCGCGCTTCCTGCGCGGCGAGCTCTCGGTCGTCCTCACCCAGCTCGGCTCGAACGGCGTCGAGGCCGACGCGATCCTGCTCGACCTCGGCGTTTCGAGCATGCAGATCGACCGCCCCGAGCGCGGCTTTTCGTACGCAGTCGACGCGCCGCTCGACATGCGCATGGATCCCTCGGGCCACCTGAGCGCCAAGGAGATCGTGAACGAGTGGGACGAGCGCGAGCTCGCGACGATCTTCCGCCGCTACGGCGAGGAGCGCTTCGCGCGCCAGATCGCCCAGGCGATCGTGCGCCGGCGAAAGGAGCAGCCCTTCGAGCGCACGGGCGAGCTCGTCGACGTCGTCAAGTCTTCGATTCCCGCGCCGCGCCGCTTCGGCGACGGGCATCCGGCGAAGCGCGTCTTCCAGGCGCTCCGCATCGCCGTCAACGAGGAGCTCGACTCGCTCGAGCGCGCGTTGCCGGCCGCGCTCGCGATGCTCCGGCCGGGAGGCCGACTCGCCGTCATCAGCTTCCACTCGCTCGAAGACCGGATGGTCAAGCGCTTTTTCGCCGCCCAGGCACGCGGGTGCACCTGCCCGCCCGAGCTTCCCGTCTGCGTCTGCGGGCACGAGCCGACTTTGCGTCTTCTGACGCGCAAGGCCGTGCGCCCGGCACCGCAGGAAACCGCCGAGAACCCGCGCTCGGCCTCGGCGAAGCTCCGGGCGGCAATCAGAGTGGGTGACGAGGGCTGATGGCGAGCTTCGCGCCCGCAACCGCCCGAGCGTACGCTCCGACCGCGCCGCGCCGAAAGCCGGCCGCTCCACCGCGGCCGCAGCCGCGTCCTCGCCGTGCCGCGCGCCGTCAGGCCAGGCCGCGCGTCGCAGGCGGAGTCCTCTGGATCGTGATCGTGGCCGCGCTGCTTGCCGGCATCGTGGCGTTGAACGTGGCCGTTCTTCGGCTGAACATGCGCGTCGACCAGCTCGACAACCAGCGCGACGAGCTCGTCACGAAGCGCGAGAACATCCAGTCCCAGCTCTCCGCGACAGCCGCCGCGGGGCGGATCGAGGAGCTCGCGACGAAGGCTCTTCATCTCGGCGTACCCGCGTCGACGACGTACCTCGAGCTCAAGCACCGCAGGCCGTAGTCATGACGGCGCGGGTCGCGAACCGGCGCATTCGCCTCCTGATCGCCCTCTTCGCGGCCGTCTTCGCCGTCGCGCTCCTGCGGGCCGGCTGGCTGCAGGCCGTTCGCGCCCAGGCGCTCGGCAACATGGCGACGAGCCAGCACCGCGAGACAATCGAGGTGCCGCCGCACCGCGGTACGATCTACGACCGGCTTGGAGTCGAGCTCGCAGTCGGCTCGCGCGCCACGACCGTGTATGCGAATCCGCGGCAGATCCAGGATCCGCGGGCGGCCGCCATGGCCGTCGAGCAGACCCTCGGGCTGAACGCCGACAAGGTGTATGCGCTCCTCGCCGACCGGTCGCGTGGCTTCGTCTACATCGAGCGGCAGGCCGATTCCGGGCTGGCGCAGGCACTCCAGGACAAGCACATCCAGGGCTTGGGCTTCTACGACGAGGAGCGCCGCGACTACCCGCAGAAGCGGATCGGAGCCTCGGTGCTCGGCTATGCCGGCGTCGACAACAAGGGCCTGGCCGGCCTCGAGCTCGAGCTCGACAAGACCCTCACGGGCACGCAGGGCGAGAAGACCATCGTCAAGGATCCTTTCGGGCGAACGCTCCAGGTCGTCGACTCGAAGCCGGGCAGCGACGGCAAGAACGTCTACCTCACGCTCGACCATTCAATCCAGGGCCAGGTCGAGCGGGTGTTGGCCGAGACGAGGGAGCGCTGGACGGCCAAATCGGCGAGCGCCATCGTCATGGATCCTCGCACCGGCGGCATCCTCGCGATGGCAAACGACCCGGGCTACGACTCGAACAAGTTCTCCCAGGTCCCGCAGGACCGACAGAGGAACCGCGCCGTCACGGACACCTACGAGCCGGGCTCCACCTTCAAGATCGTGACCATCTCCGGTGCGCTCGAGAGTGGGATCGTGACGCCGTCGACGAAGTTCACGCTCCCGTACGAGATTCAGGTCGCCGATCGGAAGATCCACGACGCCGAGCCACGCGGGACGCAGACGATGACGACCGACCAGATCCTCTCCCGCTCGTCGAACGTCGGCGTCGTCACGATCGCGCAGGAGGTCGGCGAGGCCGGGATCAACGACTGGATCCACCGCTTCGGCTTCGGGCGCCCGACGGGGATCGACTATCCGGGCGAGAGCAAGGGCATCGTCCTCCCGCCCGAGAAGTGGTCGGGCTCGACGATCGGCAATGTTCCGATCGGCCAGGGGATCGCAGTCACGCCCGTGCAGATGATCGCAGCCTACGGCGCGATCGCGAACCGCGGCGTCATGATCGAGCCCCACCTCGTCGAACGGATCGGGAACGGCGAGGCGCCGCAGCCGGTCCGGCGGCGGGTGGTGACCACGAAGACGGCGGACGAGGTGCGGCACATGCTGCGCGAGGTCGTCGAGGAGGGGTCCGGCACTGCCGCGCAGGTTCCTGGGTACCGGATCGCGGGCAAGACGGGAACCGCGGCGAAGCCGGACGGCACGGGCGGGTATTCGACGTCGGCGTACGTGGCGTCGTTCGTGGGCTTCGTGCCCGCGAAGCACCCGCGCCTGGTGATCCTGGTGACGGTGGACGAGCCGCGCGGCGCCATCTGGGGCGGGGTCGTCGCGGCGCCGGCCTTTGCCCAGATCGCCAACTTCGCACTGCAATACCTCGAGATTCCGCCCGACTAGCCCGGGGCCGCCGCGGGCCTCCCTCCAATTTCAGCCTATCGCCGAAATGCGCGCGTGTGTTGCGAGGAGTGGGAAAAAATACGTGCAAAAGAAGCACTTTTCGCCGCACAGTAGACAGAGGGTGAGCGAGCCTCGTTGGTAGACTCCGGCCCCATCGACCTCGAGCTCTTGGCCACCGCCGTGCACGCCGCGCGCACCGCGAACCCGGCCCCCGCCGCCGTCACCGACCTGGCCTACGACGCACGGCGCGTGACTCCCGGGGCGCTCTTCGTCTGCGTCCCCGGCCTGAAGGTCGACGGCCACGACTTCGCCCCGCAGGCGGTTGCCAACGGGGCCGCCGCGCTCATCGTCGAGCGCGAGCTCGACGAGCCGGTTCCGCAGCTCGTCGTCGAAGACGCCCGAGAGGCGATGGCGCTCGCGGCCGACGCCTTCTTCGGGCACCCGACACGGGAGCTCGAGCTCGCCGGCGTCACCGGCACGAACGGGAAAACCACGACGGCCTTTCTCCTCTTCGCCATCCTGGCCGCCGCGGGCCGGCGTCCGGGTCTCCTCGGCACGATCGAAAACCGGGTCGGCGGTGAGCGCCGCGCGGCGGTGCGGACGACGTCCGAGGCCATCGACGTCCAGCGCCTCCTCCGCGAGATGCTCGACGCGGGCGACCGAAGCTGCGCGATGGAGGCCACGTCCCACGGATCGGCGCTCAAGCGCCTCCTCGGGATCCGCTTCGCCGTGCTCGTCTTCACGAACCTGAGCCAGGACCACCTCGACTTCCACGGGACGCTGGAGGACTACTTCGACGCCAAGCGGCGGCTCTTCACGGAGCCGCATGTAGACGGACGCAGGCCGCCCGCCGTCGTGAACGTCGGCGACGCTCACGGGCGCCTCCTGGCGGAGGAACTCCGTGCGCTCGGCGAAGAGCCCGTGACCTTCGAGCTCGGGGATGCCGAGGGGCTCGAGCTGACCGCCGGAGGAGCGCGCTTCCTCGTCGACGGGATCGCGATCGAGACAAAGCTGCGCGGCCGCTTCAACGTCGAGAACGTCCTCGCTGCGGTCAGGGCCGCTCACGTCCTCGGAATCGCGCCGGAGGCGATCGCCACCGGCGTCGAGCACGTGACCGGCGTGCCCGGTCGCTTCGAGGCCGTCGACGAAGGACAGCCGTTCACCGTCCTCGTCGACTACGCCCACACGCCCGAGGCGCTCGAGAACGTCCTGACCGAGGCGCGGGAGATCACGACCGGGCGGCTCGTCTGCGTCTTCGGCTGCGGGGGCGACCGCGACCGGGGCAAGCGCCCGCTCATGGGCGAGGTCGTCGCGCGGCTCGCCGACTTTGCGATCGTCACCTCCGACAACCCCCGCAGCGAGGATCCCGGGGCGATCGTCGAGGAGATCGTCGCAGGCATGCCCGCTGAGCCCGAGATCGAGCCCGACCGGGAGAACGCGATCGCGATCGCGCTGGAGCGTGCGGGCGAGGGCGACGTCGTCGTGGTCGCCGGCAAGGGCCACGAGCAGGGACAGGAGTTCGCCGACCGCATCGTCCCCTTCGACGACCGCGAGGTCGCGCGCGAGGCCCTGCGGCGCCTGGCGGCGAAGGCGTGATCCCGCTCACGTTCGAAGAGGTCGGCCGGGTGGCAGCGGGCGAGCTGCGCGCCGGGAGCGGAGAGCGGGTCACCGGCGTGAGCATCGATTCGCGGCGGGTCGAGCCGGGTGACCTCTTCGTCGCCGTCGGGCGCGGGGTGGACTTCGCCGACGAGGCGCTCGCGGCGGGGGCCGTCGCCGCCCTGATTCCCGAGGACGCCTTCACCGCGCTCGCCGGCATCGCGCGCGAGGTGCGCTCACGGAGCAGCGCCAAGGTCGTCGCGATCACGGGCTCGACGGCGAAGACCTCGACGAAGGACATCCTCGCCGGCCTCTGCCGCCCGCACGCGCGTACGGTGGCCGCCGAGGGGAGCCAGAACAACGAGGTCGGCCTTCCGCTCACGCTCTGCAGGCTCGAAGAGGACACCGAGGTCGGAGTCGTGGAGATGGGCATGCGCGGCCTCGGCCAGATCGCGGAGCTCTGCGAGGTCGCGCGCCCGGACGTGGGGGTCGTCACCGCCGTCGGCCCGGTGCATCTCGAGCTCCTGGGCTCCATCGAGCGGGTCGCCCAGGCAAAGGCCGAGCTGATCGATGCGCTGCCGCCCGGGGGGACGGCGGTCGTGCCGGCCAACGAGCCGTACCTCGAGCCGTTCCTCACCCGCACGGACATCGAGATCTACCGCTTCGGCGAGGGCGGCGACATCTCGCTCGCGTACTTCTCCGCCCACGATGGGCGGGCGCGCCTCAAGGTGACGGCGTTCGGGCGCCCGCTCACCCTCGAGTTCAGCTTCTCCTCACGCTACAACGCGACGAACGCCCTCGCCGCGCTCGCCGCCTACCACGCGCTCGGGCTTCCCCTCGGGAAGGCGGGCCGCGGCGCGCGCCACGTCCGGCTGTCGCGCCTGCGTGGGGAGGAGGTGCCGCTCCCCGACGGCGGCATCCTCATCAACGACTGCTACAACGCGAACCCGCTCTCGATGGCGGCCGCGCTCGACCACCTGGCCGAGCGCGCCGGCGAGCAGCGCAAGGTGGCCGTGCTCGGCGACATGGCCGAGCTGGGGCCCGGCGCCGCTTCGTACCACCGGGAGATCGGAGCGGCCGCGGCCCGTGCGCGGGTCGACGTGCTCGTCGCCGTCGGCCCGCTGGCGCGCGGATACGTGGAAGGAGCGCGTGGCGTGCCGACCGTTCGCTGGGCCCCGACCGTCGAGGCGGGACTGACCACGTTGCGCCAGCTCCTGAAGCCGGGCGACTGTGTCCTCGTCAAGGGCTCGCGCTCCATGGGCCTCGAGGCCATCGGGGAAGCCGTCGCCGTCGTCCCGGCCCGAGGCTAGATGCTTGATCGAAAATTGACCGAAACCGTGGCACCGCCGGAGACGCCCATGACACATCGCCTGACGCAACGCTCGTTCCTCGCCCGTACATACGGTACGAGCTCGAAATGATCGCGGCGCCAATGCTCGGTCATGAGCGCCCCCGACGGCATCACACTTTCCGACCAAACATCTAGTCTCCGCGCGTGGTTCAGGTCCTTCTGGCGGGGCTCATCTCGATGGTCATCTCGATCGTTGCGGGTCCGAAGTTCATCGAGTTCCTGCGGCGCAACGAGTTCGGGCAACAGATACGGGAGGAGGGCCCGCAGGGCCACGTCGTGAAGCGGGGCACCCCGGCGATGGGCGGCCTCCTGATCATGCTCGCGATGGCGATCCCGTTCCTCGCCTTCTCGAAACACACGCTCCCGGCCCTGACCGCCTTCTTCGTCACGCTCGGATGCGCCGCAATCGGGTTCGTGGACGACTGGACGAAGATCGCCCGCCGCCGCTCGCTCGGTCTCGCCGGCCGCTGGAAGCTCGTCTGGCTCGCGGGGATCACCGTGATCGTCGGGCTCGTGGTCTCGGACCGCGGGTTCTCGACGTCCATCTACGTCCCCCTCATCGACGTCGACGTGCCGCTCTCCTACGCCTGGTACGTGCTCGCGTTCTTCATCATCGCGGGCGCCTCGAACGGCGTGAACCTGACGGACGGGATCGACGGCCTCGCCGCCGGGACGACCACGATCGCGATCCTCACGTACACGGCGATGAGCCTCGTCGCCGCGCTCACCGCCGTTCGGCGCGGCGCGCCTGCGGATCCGATCGACCTCGACCTGGCCATCCTCGGTGCGAGCCTGATCGGGGCCTCGATCGGGTTCCTCTGGTACAACGCGTTCCCTGCCCAGGTCTTCATGGGCGATACCGGGTCGATGGGGCTCGGTGGCGCGCTCGCCGCCTTCGCGATCATGACGAAGACCGAGCTGCTCCTGCTCCTGATCGGCGGCATCTTCCTCGTCGAGGCCCTGTCCGTGATCCTGCAGGTGCTGAGCTACAAGTGGCTCGGGCGGCGCGTCTTTCTCATGGCGCCGCTGCACCACCACTTCGAGATGAAGGCCTGGTCGGAGACCAGGATCATGGTGCGCTTCTGGATCGCCACGGCGATCCTCTGCGCCTGCGGCTTCGTCCTCTACTACGCGTATTTCTCCAACTTCAACAACCTGGCTTCCTAGCCGCGCGCTCGTCCTCGGCCTCGCCCGCTCGGGCGAGGCGGCGGCGCTCGCGCTGGCCCGTCGGGGCGTCGCGGTGGTCGGGGCGGACCGCCGGGAGGACGTCGACGCTGGGAGGCTTCGCGAGGCGGGTGTCGAAGTCGTCCTCGGCGCGGACGACCCCGAGCTTCTCGACGGCGTGGACCTGCTCGTGAAAAGCCCAGGCGTACCTCCGGCGGCCCCTCTTGCGGCCGCCGCGCGGGAGCGTGGGGTCACGATCTGGAGCGAGGTCGAGCTCGGCTTCCGGCTCCTCGCCAACCCGATCCTCGGCGTCACCGGGACGAACGGGAAGACGACGACGAGCGAGCTCCTCGGCGCCATCTTCCGCGCCGCAGGCAGGGACGTGGCCGTGGCCGGGAACGTCGGGCGCCCGCTCACCGGGCTCGACGGCGCGATCGGCGAGGACTCCTGGATCGTCTGCGAGCTCTCGAGCTTCCAGCTCGAGGACGTCGACACCTTCCGCCCGCGGATCGCCGTCCTCCTCAATCTCGCGCCCGACCACCTCGACCGGCACGACACCTTCGAGGACTACCGCGCCGCGAAGCTCCGCATCTTCGAGAATCAGGCCGCCGGTGACGTCGCGATCGTCCCGCGCGGCTTCGAGCCGATCCCCGGGGAAGCCAAGCGCATCGAGTTCTCCCTCGACGACACGCTGCCCGCCATGCCTTCGATCCCCGGCGAGCACAACCGGGAGAACGCGGCCGCGGCGACCGCCGCCGCGCGCGCCGCAGGCATCGCCGACGACGCGATCGCCGCGGGCCTGTCGGGCTTCGAAGGAGTACCGCACCGCCTCGAGCTCGTCCGCGAGGTCGGAGGCGTCCGCTTCGTGAACGACTCGAAGGCGACGAACCCCGAGGCGGCCGAGCGCGCCCTCTCCGCCTACCCGCCCGGGATCCGGCTCATCCTCGGCGGAAGCCGCAAGGGGATTCCGTTCGCCCGCCTGGCGAAGCGTGCCGCCGCCTCGGGCGTCGCCCAGGCCTATCTCATCGGGGACTCGGCCGACGAGATCGCCGAGGCGCTCGCCGCCGAGGGCGTGCGCTTCACGTACTCGCGCGACCTGGTGTCGGCGGTGCGTGACGCCTTCGCGGATGCCGAGGCGGGGGAGGTCGTGCTCCTGTCGCCTGCCTGCGCGAGCTACGACCAGTTCCGTGATTTCGAGGAGCGGGGAGAGCGCTTCCGCGAGCTCGTCGAGGCGCTGTGAAGCGCCCGGCCGGCACGCACCTCGAGTACCACCTGCTCGTCCTCGTCACGCTCGGCCTGGTCGCCTTCGGGCTCGTCATGGTCTACAGCGCGAGCTCGGCGCGGGCGCTCCTCTCCTCGGATGCGCCCTCGTACTACCTGAAGCGGCAGGCGATCTATGCGCTCATGGGGCTCGTCGCGCTCGTCCTCTTCTCGCGCTTCGACTTCCACCGGCTCCGGCACGTCACGCAGCCGCTGCTCGCCGTCACGTTCGTCCTGCTCGTCGCCGTCCTCGCCATCGGGACAGCGGTGAACGGCGCCCGCCGCTGGATCCCGATCGGGTTCATGAACTTCCAGCCGTCCGAGCTGGCGAAGCTCGTCCTCGCGCTCTGGACGGCCGCGCTCCTCGCCCGCCGGCCGGCCCCGCGGACCCTCGGTGAGCTGGCCAAGCCGATCGGCGTGGTCGTCGGGCTGGCCTGTGCGCTGATCCTCGTCGAGCCGGATCTGGGGACTGCGATCGCCGTCGCGATCATGGTCTCGGCGGTTCTCGTCGTCTCGGGAACGAGCCTGCGGCTCTTGGCCTCGGCCGCCTCGATCGCCGTCGGGATCGTGTTCCTCGCCATCTGGCTCGAGCCGTATCGCCGCGAGCGCATCTTCAGCTTCCTCGACCCGTGGCACGACCCGCAGGGAGCCGGGTTCCAGGCCGTGCAGTCGATGATCGCCTTGGGATCGGGCGGCTTCTTCGGCGTGGGCCTCGGCGAGAGCGTGCAGAAGATCTACTACCTCCCGGAGGCCTCGACGGACATGATCTTCGCGATCGTCGGCGAGGAGCTCGGGCTCATCGGCGCGGCAGGGGTCATCGCGGCGTTCGCCGTTTTCGCCTACGCCGGCTTCAACATCGCACTCCAGTGCCGCGACCCCTTCGGGAAGCGCCTCGCGGCCGCCATCACCGCGCTGATCTGCGGGCAGGCCGCCGTCAACGTGAGCGCCGTGATGGGGATCGCGCCGCTCACCGGGATCCCGCTTCCTTTCGTCTCCTACGGAGGCTCCAGTCTGGTGGTCGGGCTCGCCGCCGTGGGCATCCTCCTTAACATCGCGTCGAACGATGCCGTCGTCCGGGAAACCGAAGTGCCTGATCGCGGCCGGCGGAACCGCCGGACACGTGCTGCCGGCACTCGCCGTCGCCGAGTCGCTTAGGCAGCTCGGCGCGGAGGTCTGCTTCGCGTCGAACGCAGACTCGAGGCTCGTGCGCGACGCCGAGTACGAGCTCGACGTCTTCGGGGTCGAAGGGTTTCCGCGCGAGCTGAGCATGCGTCTGGCGAAGGCGGTCGGCCGCGCGGCTGCAGCCGTTCCCGCGTGCCTGGGCATCCTGCGGAAACGCCGGCCGGACGTCGTCCTGGGCGGAGGGGGCTACGTCGCCGGCCCGATGGTGCTCGCGGCCGGAACGATGCGCATCCCGGCGGCTCTCTCCGAGGCCGATGCCCGCTTCGGGCTGGCCAACCGCCTCGCCGCTCCGTTCGCAAAGTCGGTCTTCCTCGCCTTTCCGATCGAGGGTCTCGAGCCGCCCAAGTACCAGGTGGTCGGGCGGCCGATCCCCGCGCGTTCCCAGCCGCTCGACGCCTCCGAAGCACGCCGCCGGTTCGGGCTCCCGGAGACGGGATCGGTCGTCCTCCTCTTCGGCGGAAGCCAGGGCGCTCACCGGCTGAACGAGGCCGCCCTCGAGGCATTCGCCAGCTCGGGCCCCGCCGTGCTCCACCTCGCCGGTGAGCGGGATTACCCGGCGCTCGCTGCGCGGAGCGTTCGCGCCGACTACCGGCTGCTTCCGTTCACGGACGACTTCGGTGCGGCGCTCTCGGCGGCCGACCTCGTCGTGGCCCGCGCCGGCGGATCGGTCTGGGAGGTCGCGGCCGCGGGCCGGCCCGCCCTCCTCGTCCCGTACCCGCACGCGACCGCGGACCACCAGACCGAGAACGCACGCTACTTCGAGCGCGGCGGCGGAGCGGTGGTCGTCCTCGAGCCCGACCTCGACCTGCGCCGGCAGGTGGACGAGCTTCTTTCCGACCCCCAGCGCTTGGGGGAGATGGGCGAGTCGATGAAGGCCCTCGCGCGCCCAAATGCCGCCGACGACATCGCGAAGGAGCTCCTGCGCCTTGCCTCTTAGCGGGAGGAAGCTCTGGCTCGCCGGGATCGGCGGGGCCGGGATGAGCGGCTACGCGATCCTCGCCAAGGCGTGGGGAGCGGACGTGAGCGGCTGGGACCGGCGTGAGACTCCGTACCTGGCAGGCGTGCGCGCGGCCGGGATCCCTGTCGAAATCTCGGATGCCCCGCCCGAGCCGCCGGCCGACGCCGAGGCCTTCGTCTCGACGGCGTTCGCCGGGCGCGTGCAGGGAGCGAGCCGCGCCGAGCTCCTCGCCGAGCTGGTCGGCCTCGCTGACTCGATCGTCGTCGCCGGCGCCCACGGGAAGACGACGACCACCGCGATGATCGCCTTCGTCCTCGACCGGCTCGGCCGCGACCCGTCCTTCCTCGTCGGCGGCGAGATTCCGCAGCTCGGAGGCAACGCGCGCGCCGGCAGCGGCTGGCTCGTGGTCGAAGGCGACGAGTCGGACCGAAGCGTCTTCACGCTGCCCGCCACCGTCGCCGTCGTGACGAACGTGGAGCTCGACCATCACACGACCTTCGGGTCGGACGCCGAGCTCGAGGAAGCGTTCGGAGAGTGGACGAGCGGGATCGAGACCGTCATCCGGGGCGGGGAGCTCGAGCCTGTCGACTTCAAGCTCGCCCTCCCCGGCGAGCACAACCGGCTGAACGCGGCCGCCGCCCTGGCGGCCCTTGAGGCGGTCGATGTGCCGCGCGAGGCCGCCGAGCCGGTGCTCGCCGAGTTCACCGGTGCACATCGTCGCTTCGAGCTCCATGCCGAGGTGAACGGCATCCGGCTCTACGACGACTACGGCCATCACCCCGCGGAGATCGCCGCGACGCTCGCCACCGCGCGGGAGCTCGCGAACGGAGGCCGTGTGCTCGCGCTCTTCCAGCCGCACCTCTACTCGAGGACGTTGCACCTGACGGACGAGCTCGCCGCAGCCCTCGCGCGCGCCGACATCGCGTGCGTCGCCGAGATCTATCCCGCGCGCGAGGAGCCTATCCCCGGAGTGAGCGGCAAGCTCGTCGTCGACCGGCTCTCCGAGCTGCGGCCGGGCATGCGGGTGGGCTGGGCGCCCGCTCTGCCGGATGCCGCCGCGCTCATCGCCTCGCTCGCCCGCGCCGGCGATCTGGTGCTGACCGTGGGCGCCGGGGACGTGGACTCCGCGCTGCCGCTCATCGAGGAGCGCCTGCGTTGAATCTGCGCGAAGACGTCCTCCTGTCGAAGTACACGACGCTCGGCACCGGGGG
>Ga0111539_10004486_pt1 | contig 18254 bp, 14 predicted proteins | sample RhiMethybrSRZTD1_FD_79667 | JGI IMG/M metagenome (GOLD analysis project Ga0111539, IMG submission 79667) | Populus rhizosphere microbial communities from Tennessee, USA - Rhizosphere MetaG P. TD hybrid SRZTD1 (version 2) (version 2) | ecosystem: Host-associated > Plants > Roots > Rhizosphere >... | reverse complement strand
GTCGGGGACCGCGTCGACCTTGGCGCCCTCGAGCATCGAGGTGTCGGGGCGCGGCTCGCCGGCGTCGAGCGGCTCGTCCTCCGACGGGACCTCCACCCGGCCGAGCTCCTCGACCGAGGGATCACTCCACTCGCCGTCGCCGCCGCCTTCGGTCGTCGTGGTGGTGGGCGCCTGCGGCTGGTTTGCCGGCGCGGGATCGCCGCCGCCCGCATTGCTCGGCGCCGGGGCCGGCGGCGGCGACGGATCGGTGACCGGATCGACCGGGTTCGGGCCCGGCGCTTCGAAGTCGCCGTCGGACAGGAGCTGGACCGCGTCGCTCTTGCCGCCCTGGCGGCCGGCGACCTGATCCAGCAGGTCCTCGGCCGACTCGCCGCTCACCACGCGGTCGGCGACTGCGTTGGCGTGGGTCTCGTAGTGGTCGCCGTTCTGCCCGACGCCGCCCTTGAGCTGGACGCCGCTGCGCTGCTGCACCACGTGCGCCGCCTCGTGCGCCGCGGTGTGGAGATCGGGCGTGGTGCCGAAGGCGACGTGGTTGCCCTTGGCGTACGCGGTCGCGCCGAGGTCCGCCGACGCCTGCTGCGCCGCGGTGTCGGTGTGCGCCGCGACGCCGCTGATGTCGTGGCGGCCGAACGAGCTCTGGATGACGTCGAGGAAGGGGAGCGCGGTGGCGTTACCGACGGTGCCCTGATCGGCCACCGCGTGGGCGTCGCTGCCCTGACCGGTCTCGGCGGCGATGGAATAGCGATCGCCGATCCGGCTGTGCTTGCCGGGTGAGCGCTGGACCGTCTCCTGGTCCTGGGCGTATTTGTCCGCCGAGCTGCTGCGTTTGCCTACATTTCCCCGCACTGGCCCCCTCGCCGGTGGAGAACGTTTGCCTCGTCGTACGACGTGGGCCTTTTCTTCCTACCCTGGGTCCGTCCCGAAAAAGCAAGTGCCGACGGTCACTCTGATGCGATCCAGCGGGCTTAGCCGAGCCGCCACCACCGCCTCCGCTCGGGGACCAGGAACGCGATGACCGAGTTCCACAGCGAGTCGAACCCGCGCCGGTCGAATCCGGATCCGGTGAAGAGCCAGTCGTAGTGCGGCGGGACGTGCTGTTCGTCGTGAAAGTGGCCGATGACGTCGAGGTGATCGGCGCGGGTGGCGCAGATGACCTCGCCCCAGAGCTGCGAGTAGGTCGGCACCACCCCGTCGTTGTCGTCGAGCCTCGGCAGCGAGCCGAGCATCCGGCGGAGGGCGTCGCGCTGGGCGGCGGTCGGTTGCGGCAGGCGTGAGGTGGCGGCGCCGCCCGCCTGCGAGTGCAACCAGCGGTAGAGGAGGAAGGTGGTCTGCCGTGTCACCCGCGGGCCGACGCTCAGGTGGCCGCGCCAGCTCGGCCGCCGCGCCGCCGACACCACGCAACCGTAGCGGACGCTCGGCCGATCGGCGGCAGCCGCGTTGAAGAGATCGATGCCGTCGGGGGTGAGCTGCGGCAAGAGGCCCTGGTCGGCGCCGATCGAGCTGAAGAACTGCGCGATGGGGAAGCGCTCGTCCGGGGCGAGCCGGCCGAGCAGCTCCGCCTCGAGGTGCTCGAGGACCGCCTCGGTCTGGCTGCCGGGCAGGCCAATGCGCGCCAGGGCGGCGGCGATGCGCGCCACCAGCGAGAGCGGCAGGCGCCCCTGCCGCAGGGTCGCCACCGTCGCCAGCGAGAGGACATGGAGCAGCTTCTGGCCGAGCAGCCCGGTGAAGAAGGTGGCGAGCGGCGTGCCGTAGTGGGGCGCCGACACGCTGACCACGCTCCGCACCCGGCGCGCCACCTCCTCGGCCGCCTCGTCCGGGCCGGCTCCTTCGAGGCCGAGGTCGACGCCCGGCGTGCACAGGAGCCGCGCGTCGAGCGCGCCGGTCGAGTGGCCGATGAGGTGGATGGGGCCGCGCGGCGAGGTCTCGACGATGCTCTCGAGGATCTCGGCGGCGCGCCGCCGGAGCGAGGCGGTGGGCGAGACCCGGACCCGGTGGATCTCGGCCCTGACCCCGCGGCCATCGAACGAGCGCTCGAGCGCGTCGCGTACGTGTCCGAAGTAGACCAGCCGCCCGAAGTTGATGAAGCCGAAGAACCCGGGGATGAGGTAGATGTGGTGGGTCTCGCTCACTGCTCGGTGGCGTCGGCCTTCACATCGGGCGTGTTGCGCCGCCGGCGCGACGGCTTCTGACCGGTCGGGATGAGCGCGCGGATGGTCATCAGCTTGCCGTAGCAGAGCAGGCGATCGCCCGGCTTGATCTCGTAGTCGCCGCCGGGATTCGGCATCACCAGGCTGCCGCGGTAGACGCTCAGCACCGTCACCTCGTGGGCCCTGAGCCCGCTGTCGCGCAGCTTCTTCTTGGCCAGGCGCGACTCGGCGGTGATCGGCACCTCGGCGACGCCGTAGCCGCTCTTGAGCGTGAGGCGCTGGCGGACGTCCACCTCGGGGAACGAGACCCGCTCCGCCATGTGGTCGATGACGGCGCCGGCGACGTCGACCCCGGTCGCCTTCTCGATCCCCTCGAGGCCGGGCGACGAGTTGACCTCCATGATCTTGGGTCCGTCTTCGCCTTCGAGCATGTCGACGCCGGCCACCGTGAGGCCCATGATCTGCGCCGCGAGGATGGCGGTGCGCTCGTACTCGGGCGTCAGGTGGACCGGCTCGACCCGGCCGCCGCGGTGGACGTTGCTCCTGAACTCGTCGCCCTGGGCGACCCGGCGCATGGCGGCCACCACCTTGTCGCCGACCACGAACACGCGCATGTCCTTGCCGCGGCTCTCCTTGACGAAGGCCTGGATGAGGACGTTCTGCCGGGCCAGCTGCAGGGTCTCGACCACCGCCTCGGCCATCTTCTCGCTCTCGGCGAGGATCACGCCGACGCCCTGGGTGCCCTCGAGCACCTTGATGATGACCGGCGCGCCGCCCACCCGGCGGATGGCGCCGAGCACGCCCTGCTTGTCGCGGACGAACGCGGTCGGAGCCAGCCCGATGTTGTGGCGGCTCAGCACCTGGAGCGAGCGCAGCTTGTCGCGCGAGACCGAGATGGCGTGCGACGAGTTGAGCGTGAAGACGCCCATCTGCTCGAACTGGCGCACGACGGCGGTGCCGAAGAAGGTGATCGACGCGCCGATGCGCGGGATGACCCCGTCGTAGGGGCTGAGCTTCTGGCCCCGGTAGAACAGCTCGGGCTTGCCCTCCTCGACCTGGATGGAGAAGCGCAGCGTGTTGAGCACCCGGATGTCGTGCCCCTTGGCCACCGCCGCCTCCTTGAGGCGCCGCGTGCTGTAGAGCGAGGGACCCCGCGACAGGATCGCGATCTTCATGGCTCCGGCTTGTCCTCCTCAGGCCCACGGCCACGTTACCACTTGGGTGGCGGTGGCGATTTGGCCGGGCGGCGAGAAGCCGGACATTCGTGTCGCGTCGCCTGCGGCTGATTGAGCTCAACCGGCCGAAATCACGATGGCATCGTGCTTGCTCAACGACCGGCCATCATGAAGACGCACCAGCGCGCCCTCGCACTCACCCTGATGGTCATCGGCTGCGGCGGCGGCGACACCGGCGAATCGAGCGGCGGCGGCGGCGGCAACGTGGGCTTCGGCGGCGCGCAGGACATCGGCCAGTTCCGCGCCATCCTCGACGCGGGGGGCATCCCGGGCGAGGAGACGCTCGACGCCAGCGGATTCTTCGCCGAGCACTACAGCGAGTCGCCGCCGGCCGACTGCGGCCAGCCGCTCTGCGCGGTGGCGCGCATGGCGATCGGCCGCGACTGGATCCGCGGCGGCGACCAGGCCGTGGTCCAGCTGAGCCTCACGACGCCGATCGATCCGTCGTCGGTCGAGCGCCGGCCGCTCAACCTGGTGGTCGTGCTCGACACCTCCGGCTCGATGGCGGAGGACGACCGGATCGGCTACGTGAGGAGCGGGCTCGACCGGCTGATAGACGAGCTCGAGGACGGCGACCGGCTGGCGCTGGTCACCTATTCGGACGGAGTCACCGAATGGAGCGGCCTGGACCAGCCGCTCGACCGGGCCGCGCTGCACGCGGCGGCGGATCAGCTGGTGGCGGCCGGCAGCACCAACCTCTACGGCGGGCTCGAGCGCGGCTTCCAGATCGCCAGCGGCGCCTACGACCTCGAGCGGCAGAACCGGGTCATCCTGATGTCCGACGGCCTGCCGACCACCGGGATCACCGACGATGCCAGCATCGTGGCGATGGCGGAGCAGCGCGTGTCCGACGGGGTCGGCCTCAGCACCATCGGGGTCGGGCTCGACTTCAACGCCAACCTCATGCGCGGCCTCGCCGAGCGCGGCGCCGGCAGCTTCTACTTCCTCGAGAGCCCGCAGGCGATCGCCGAGGTCTTCAGCGAGGAGCTCGACTACGCGGTGGAGCCGCTCGCCGTCGACGTCGCCATCGACCTCATCGCCGATCCGGCCTGGCAGCTCGGCGAGGTGATCGGCACCCGCTACTGGACCGGCTCGGGCACGCAGGGCCAGGTCACCATGCCGGCGGTGTTCGTCGCCTCGCGCACCAGCGACCAGCCGGGCGAGTACGGCCGGCGCGGCGCCGGCGGCGCGCTGTTCGTCGCCCTGCTGCCGACCGCCGGCACGCCGTGGGAGCAGGCGGGGTCGGTCGGCCAGGTGACGCTCAGCTACCGGCTGCCCGGATCGAGCGAGGTCGTGACCCAGGAGCTGACCGTGTCGCGCGGCGAGCCGTCGCAGCCGGACGACGACACCCCGTGGCTGAGCGACGAGTCGATGGCCGAGCACTACGCCATGTACAGCATGTACGTCGGCCTGCGCGAGGCGACCCGCCAGGCCGCCTGGAGCTACCCCTGCGCGCGCGCCGCCCTCGAGCTGCTCGACCGCAAGGCGGCGGTGTGGAACCAGGAGGCCGGCGACGACGACATCGAGGCCGACCGCGCGCTCATCGCGCAGTTCATCGGCAACCTCGCCGAGCGCGGCGCCACGGCGATCGCCGGCGGCTACGCCGCTTCGTGTCCGGCGGGCGGCGGCTCGGGCTACCCGGACGCCTACGACGACACCGAGTACCAGGACGGCTACTATGCCTGCAGCGCCGCGGGTGGCGCCGGCGGCCGCGGCTGGCTGCTCGGGCTCCTGGCGCTGGTCTACCTGCGCCGGCGGCGGCGCTGAAGCATCAGGGCGCCGACCAGCACGAGGAGCGAGCCGACCAGACCGCGCCCGCTGCCTCCCGCCACGGCGCAGGCGCCCGCGACGCCGGTGTGCTCGGGGTCGCCGCCGGTGCCGTCGCCGTCACCGGTCCCGTCGCCGTCACCGGTCCCGTCGCCGTCGCCGGTGTCGTCGGGCGGGTTCTCCTCGTCGGGCGGCGGCGCGACGCAGGACGGGTCCGGCGTCTCGGGCGCGGCGTTCGACAGGACGATGTCGGCGCACTGGAAGTAGAGATCGCCCTCGGCGTAGGTGGCCGCGGTGCTCATCACCTGGATGAGCTGCAGCGTGCAGTTGTCGCACTCGATGTTGGGGAAGGTGACCTCCTGCGTGTAGCCCCAGTCGGTCTCGTCGCTGGTGACCTTGTCGAGGATGTCGTTGAGCAGGACGGTCGGGTCGGTGTCGGCCGGGGTGGTCGGGTTGATGAAGTCCTGGCCGTTGTCGTCGAAGGCGACCCGGAAGTGCCCGTCGTGATCGACCGTCTCGTCGAAGGCGATGGTCACGGTCGAGCCGGGCCGGAAGGTGCAGACGTCGGCCCCGCGCACGCTGGCGGGCGCGCCGCAGGGGCCGTCCTTCATCGCGGAGTCGCGCGCGATCGGGGCGCGCAGCGCGACGTGGGCGAAGGCGACCTGGGCGCTGGCGAGGACCAGGCCGCTGGAGACTGCGAAGGCGAGGCGACGCATTCTCGAGGCAAAATGCAGGGACCGGGCCAGGCGGGCTCGGTCGCGATCTCGCGCCGTTGGACGGGGAGACGCCGCCGTTTGCGGGTCCCGTCACCCCACCCCGAAACTGCCGTGCTCGCAGTGACAGTTCAGTTGGGCTGGATCCGGCCGTGGAGCTCGAGGCGCAGGGGACCGTGGCGCCCCGGGGGCGGCGGCACCACATCCGTCCTCTCGATGCGGTAGCGGGCGGGCGAGTCGGGGGGCGTGAGGTCGCGCTCGACCAGGAGCTGGGACATGACGCGGCCGAACCAGGAGGACAGCTCGCCGTGGAGCTCGGGGGCGCGCGCGATGAGCTCGGCGGCCAGCTCCGGATAGCAGGGCTCGAGCAGCCCCGGCTCCGGCTCGCAGGTGAGGCCGAGCTCGCCGAGCGTGAGCGCCACGTCGGCGACGCGCGGGCGGAGCTCGAACCCGGCGCGGCCGAACAGGTGGGCAGGGGTGAGGAGATCGCCGTCGGCGAGCCAGAAGGTGCTGGCCACGCCGAGCTCGTAGCTGGCGCCGGGGCGCCGCGCGGCCGCGACGGTCGGTGGCAGCGGGAGGATGGGGCCGCGGACCCGGACGCTCAGGAGGTCGGCCACGATGGGATCGCTGTGGAAGCTCTCCACCACCTTGGCCTCGGCCAGCGCCTCTTCGAAGTAGCCGGTGGCCCAGAGGACGTAGAGCAGGCCGTTGAGCGCGTTGCCGTCGAGCTCGAGCGCGACCGGCGCGGCCAGCGGCGGCGTGGCGAGCGGCGGCTCGGCGGGGAGCAGCACCGGACCGCCGGTGCGACCGTTCTGCGCGCCGATCCGGGCCGCCTGGTCGAGGCGCGCCTCGAGCCGGACGGCGGCGTACTGGCCGGAGACGATCTCGACGTCGCTGTCCCGGCAGAAGGCGAGCTCGATGGTGCGGCCGCCGCCCAGGTCGAGTGGCGGCGGAACCGTGAGCAGGTCGTCGAGGGCGCCGGCGATCTGGCGGCGCGCCAGGCGCGAGAGGATCTCGTCGCCGTGGAGGAGGTCGACCGCCCACTGGTAGACCCGGTTGTCGAGATCGACCCGGGCCTCGGTCCTCGCCTCGATCAGGAGCTCGCCCTTCTCGAGGCGAGGCTCGAGCCTGACCGTGAGGCCGATGGTCGCCGAGGTGAGCGCGAGATCCACCGCGACGCGCAGGTGGCCGCGCGCGCCGCGGACCGGGTCGGCGCCGACCCAGTCGAGGGCGAGCGACTCGATGCGCTGGTAGCTGCCGACCGGCCAGCGCTCGAAGCCGCGCATCTCGCCGTCGATCAGGCCCGCCATCACGTGGGCGATGGTGCCCGGGCCGGCGGCGCCGTCGTCGAGCAGGCGCTGGCCGAACAGGATGCGGGCGCCGCACGGCGGGCTGGCGGGGTCCTGATACGGCCCGGTCAGCTGGGTCCAGCCGACCCGCCGCTCGATGCCGCCGCGGTAGGCGGCGCGCCATTCGAGGCGGTGCAGGCCGGGCGGCGCCGGGGCCGCGGTGATCGAAGCCAGATTTTCGGCTGGTCCTGATTCTTGTCCATCGAGGTGAATCGTCGTGCGATCGGCCAGGCCGTCCGGCAGGCTGGCTCGCACCTCGAGCCTGTCGCCGGCGGCGCGCCGCGGCGCCTCGATGGTGACCCGGAGAGACGGCCGCCCGGTCCGCGCGACGAAGAGCGGCAGCGCAGCGGCGTGGGCGCCGACCAGCGCCGCGCCGCACAGCGGGGCGATCCAGCGCCGCGTCACGGTCGTGCCCGTCATGTGCCGAAGAGGACCAGCACGGTGACGAGCTCCCAGCCGACCACCCACAGGGTGCTGGCCACCACGCTGCCGGTCATGGCGCGGGTGACGGCATCGGCGTCCGGCTTGCCGGCGCCGCCGCGCGCGACCACGTCGCTCGCCAGGCCCCAGGCGTAGACCCAGACCAGGAAGGCGGCCCGCACCGCGTAGCGGAACCGTTCCGGCCGCGGGTCGAGGATGTCGCCGGTCAGCAGGGCGAGGCTGTCGTCCATCGCGTACTGCCGGCAGACCAGCAGGCCGCCGACCACCATGCCGGCGGCGAACAGCGCGGCCACCGCCAGGTACGAGAGGCCGAGCGCCCACCAGGCCGGCCCCCACAGGTAGGAGCGCCGCTTGACCCCGAGCGCCTCGAGCGCGAGCCCCTGCTTGCCGAGCTCGAGCGAGCCGAGCCAGGCGTTGGTCGCGCTGCCGGAGGCGGCGACGAAGAGCATCGCGCTGAGCGGCGGCGCCAGCGCCACCACGTAGCTGCCCCCGATCTGCCGGACCAGCGCGTCCGGCCGGACGCCGGCCCCCCCGACCTTGGAGATGACGTAGAGGACCGTGTAGCCGATGAGGACCGAGACGATGGCGTAGAACGGCAGCGGCCGGGCGAAGGTCTGCGCCGCCACCCGGCCGGCGATGGCGGCGAAGTCGCGCGGCCGGCGCACCAGCTGCGCCCCGCCGGCGGCGAGTGACTCGGCGGCGGCGCGGAAGGGCGCGATGGCGCGCTCGAGACGCGCGCGCACGGCGGCGCCGAGACGCGATCGCTTGCGGCCGGGCGCCGGCGGCCCCTCGCGGGCGATGAGCTCGACCAGCGACGCCTCCAGCCGGACCAGCCACTCGCCGCGCTTGTCGGGGGCGAGCGCCAGGTCCTCGAGCGGTCCAGGCCATTCGCCGTCGAACAGGACCACCGCCCTGCGGCTGGCCGGATCGAGCGCGTACAGCCGGTCGCCGGCCCCGGCCGCCAGCGCGACGTCGTGGGTGACCACGATGGCGGCGACCCCGAGCTCCTGCACCTGCCGGCGCAGGAGGCGCGCCAGCATGCGCACCCGGTGCGGATCGAGCCCGACCGACGGCTCGTCGAGGAAGAGCAGGCGCCGCTTGCTGGCGAGCGCCCGCGCGACCGCCACCCGCTGCGCCTGCCCGCCCGACAGCCGCGCGACCGGCACGCCCGGCTCGGCCAGCGCCGGCTCGAGCCCGACCCGGTCGAGCCAGGTTCGCGCCTCGTCGCCGTCCGCCGGGCCGCCGGGCGCGGCGTAGCGCAGGGCCAGGTCGATGTTGCCGCGCACGTCGAGGTGGTCGAACAGCGCGCCGCGCTGGGGCACCAGGCCGAGGTCGCCGCGCTGGTAGGCGAGCTCGGTCTCGACCACCTCGAACCCGGCCCGCTCCAGCTCCTCGCGCTCGAACAGGACCCGGGCGAAGGTGGACTTGCCGGTGCCGCTGCCGCCCAGCAGCACCGCCACCTGGCCGGGCGCGACCTGGAGGCTGAGGTCCTCGATGAGCGTGCGCCCGTCCGGCAGGACGACCCGCAGGCCGCGCACGCTGAGGCCGCCCATGGCGGCCCTACTTTACAGCGGCGTGAGCGCGCCGCGGATGAGCGCGGCGCCGATCATGAGGGCGACCAGGACCAGCCAGTACTCGTGGACGACGCGCATCGAAGACCCCCTCGCCACCATACAGGCCACCTCTGACGGCGGAGGGCAACTTTTCGAGCGCGCCGGGCGCGCGACGTCTTACTGGCAGTTGTCGAAGATCCAGGTCTCGCAGGTGCAGACGGTCGCTTCGCAGCTGCAGTTCTCGCCGTGGTAGATGGGCGTGCAGTCGGCGCGCGCGATGCAGCTGGCCTCATTGCTGATGGTGTTGCACGCGGCCGGCTGTTCACACTGCTCGAGCGGGATACAGAAGCCGGTGTAGCAGCCGTCCTTGATGCCGGGGGTGGTACCCTCCGGGCATTCGGGGGTGGCGACGTCGCAGGTCACCGGGCCGTAGCAGTCGCCCGGATCGGCCGAGCCGTCCTCGTTGATGCAGTAGCCGAACGCGCCGGGCGGGCACGGGACCGGCACCTCGGCATCGGCCTGATCGCAGCCCGGGTAGTGGACCGCCGAGCAGTCGTCGTGCATCGAGCAGGTGAAGGCGTCCAGCCCCTCGCAGCCGCCGCCCTGGATGGGCCCCTGCATGTCGGTCGACCAGCAATCGACGTAGAGCGGCTCGTCGAGGCAATCCTGGTCGATGCAGTTCGAGGTGTAGATGGCGCGGCAGCCGCTGGTGGTCGAGCAGGTCGCCTCGTCGAGGCCGGTGCACTGGCTCTCGCAGTAACCCCAGGTCGGCGCCGGTGCCTGGTCGGTCGGGACGTCGGGGCACGGGTTGCATGGATCGTTGCACCCGCCGCCGCCGCCGCCGCCGAAGAACTCGCACACGCCGGTCTCCGGGTTTCGCTGTCCCGGATCGTAGGCCGCCGCCCCCGACCCGCCCGGCTCGGCGGCGCCTCCGTACAGGCAGTCGTCGTCGTCGTCAGAGTAGAAGACACAGCCGGACGCAGCGGAGAGGAGGAGGACACCGGCAAGCGCGAGGCGAGGCGAATGCATGGGTCGCGATTCGAGCAATTCCGAGACCAGGGGCCCGGCGCGGGCAACGCTGCTGAATCCGGGGCGCCGCACTCAGAATTTTGAGATCCGCCTCGGGGAACCATCTTGGCGGCTACGTGTGCGTATACTGGCGCCGTGCTGCTACTCCGGCCGGTGGTGGTGATCGCGCTCGCCACGGCCGGGTGCACCGACCCGCCGGCCGACCTGACCGGCTCGGGGCAGGACGCCGCCGCGCCGGACGCCTCGCTCAACTGCAGCCCGATCCAGCCGACCTGCGCCGAGGGCTCCGGCTGCTACTGGGCGGGCCCCGGGCGCTTCGAGTGCGCCGCCGCGCTCGGCCTGCCGCGCTATCACGTCTGCCGCGAGAGCGCCGACTGCTCGCCCGGCGACGGCTGTCACCTGGACGACATCGTCGACTTCTACTGCGTCGGCTACTGCGACTACGGGCGCTACGGCGGCGAGCGCGACCCGGAGCGCTGCGGCGAGAACGAGGTCTGCGCCGGGCCGCTCGACGGCGGCATCGGGATCTGCCTCGGGCTGTGCGACCCGCTCGACTCCGACTGCCCGGATGGACAGGGCTGCTACCACCGCACCGGGGCCGACATCTGCCTGCCGGTGACGGACGGTGCCGCGCCGGGCGAGGCCTGCTCGCGCAACAACGACTGCCTGCCGGGCGCCGGCTGCACCGGCGACGACCTGTGCGCGGTCTACTGCAACTACCAGAACCACCCCGACCAGCCTGATCCGCGCTGCGCTGGTGGCGAGGTGTGCACTGCCATCGAGCCCGGCGAGCCGCTCGGGTTCTGCCAGTAGAGAGGAGGAATCGTGGAGCGACACCTGTTCCGCGAGGAGCACGACCTGTTCCGCCAGGCGTTCCGCCAGTTCGTCGACCGCGAGGTGGCGCCGCACCAGGCGGGCTGGAACCAGGCCGGTATCGTCGATCGCACCGCCTGGCGCGCGGCCGGCCGGGCCGGCTTCCTGTGCCCGTGGATGGAGGAGCGCTGGGGCGGCCCGGGCGGCGACTTCCTCTGCTCGGTCGTCATCATGGAGGAGATGGCGCGGGTCTACGAGAGCGGCTTCGCCCTCTCGCTCCACTCCGACATCATCGTGCCCTACCTGCACAGCTTCGGCAGCGACGAGCAGCGCGCGCGCTGGCTGCCCGGCTGCGCGTCGGGCGAGATCATCACCGCGATCGCGATGACCGAGCCGGGGACCGGCTCCGACCTGGCGGCGGTGGCGACCACCGCGGTGAAGGACGGCGACAGCTACGTCCTGAACGGGGCCAAGACGTTCATCTCGAACGGCATCCTGTGCGACCTCTGCATCGTGGTCGCCAAGACCGACCCCAACCCCGAGAACGCGCACCGCGGCATCACGTTGTTCGTGGTGGAGGCGGGGACGCCCGGTTTCATCAAGGGGAAGAAGCTGGCCAAGATGGGGATGGCGTCGCAGGACACCGCCGAGCTGGCGTTCGAGGACTGCCGGGTGCCGGCGGCCAACCGGCTGGGCGAGGAGGGCTCCGGCTTCATCGCGCTGATGACCAAGCTGCAGCAGGAGCGGCTGTGCGTGGCGATCATGGCGCAAGCGGCCGCCGAGCAGGTCCTGCGCGACACCGTGCGCTACTGCCAGGAGCGGCACGCGTTCGGGCGGCCGATCGCGCGCTTCCAGAACACGCAGTTCAAGCTGGCCGAGTGCGCCACCAAGGTGGAGGTCGGGCGCGCGTTCATCGACAAGCTGGTCAGCGAGCACGTGGCCGGAAAGTCCCTGGTCAAGGAGTGCTCGATGGCCAAGCTGTGGCAGACCGAGATGGCCGGCGAGGTGGTGGACACCTGCCTGCAGTTCTTCGGCGGCTACGGCTACATGCTCGAGTACCCGGTCACCCGGGCGTTCATGGACGCACGGGTGCAGCGCATCTATGCCGGCACCAACGAGATCATGAAGGTGATCATCGCGAAGCAGATGGGCCTTTCGTGACCGACGGCCCGGTCCCCTTCCGGGAGGCGGTCAGGGTGTGGGCGCGCGTCGGTCTGCAGAGCTTCGGCGGACCGGCCGGCCAGATCGCGGTCATGCACCGCATCCTGGTCGACGAGAAGCGCTGGGTGAGCGAGGAGCGGTTCCTCCACGCCCTCAACTACTGCATGCTCCTGCCGGGGCCGGAGGCGCAGCAGCTGGCGACCTACATCGGCTGGCTGCTGCACGGCGTGCGCGGCGGGCTGGTCGCCGGTTGCCTGTTCGTCCTGCCCGGGGTGGTCGCCATCCTCGGGCTCAGCATCCTCTATGCCCTCTATCGCGATCTCGGCGCGGCCCAAGCACTGCTGTTCGGGCTCAAGGCGGCGGTGCTGGCGGTGGTTGTGCAAGCGGTGGTGGTGATCGGCAAGCGGGTGCTGAAGAACAGCCTCCTGGTCGCGGTCGCCGGGCTCGCCTTCGCCGCCATCTTCATCTTCGCGGTGCCGTTTCCCCTCATCGTCGCGAGCGCGGCGGCGATCGGGCTCATCGGCGGGCGGCTGCGCCCCGAGCTGTTCCGCCCGCCCGCCCCGGCGGCCGCCGGCGGCGCGGCGCCGGTGGTCGACGCTCTCCTGGCCGACGGCGTCCCGGAGCACGCGCGACCCTCGGCGGCGCGCGCGGTGCGCGTGGTGGTGGTGTGGGGCCTCCTCTGGTGGACGCCGATCGTCGCCTGCGCGCTCGCGGCGGGCGTCGGGTCGGTCTTCACGCAGGAGGGCGTCTTCTTCAGCAAGGCCGCGGTGGTCACCTTCGGTGGCGCCTACGCCGTGCTCGCCTACGTCGCGCAGCAGGCGGTCGCCCGCTTCGGCTGGCTCGGGCCCGGACAGATGGTCGACGGGCTCGGGCTGGCCGAGACCACGCCCGGCCCGCTCATCATGGTGGTGCAGTTCGTCGGCTTCCTCGGCGCCTACAACCACCCGCCGGCCGGCATGGCGCCGCTCCTGGCCGGCACGCTCGGGGGGCTGCTCACCACCTGGGTGACCTTCGCGCCCTGCTTCCTGTGGATCTTCCTCGGCGCGCCCTACATCGAGGCGCTGCGCGGCAACCGGCACCTGGGCGCGGCGCTCTCGGCCATCACCGCGGCGGTGGTCGGCGTCATCCTCAATCTCGCGGTCTGGTTCTCGCTCCATGTCCTGTTCGCCGAGCTCGAGCCGGTGTCCGGGCCGCTCCACTCGCGCGGGCTCCTGCCCGTCTGGCACACGATCGATCTCGCGGCGCTCGCCATCGGCGCCGCCTCGTTCGTCGCCCTGCTCCGCTTCAAGGTCGGCATGCTCCCCACCCTGGCCGGGGCCATGCTGGTGGGCGCGGCCCTGCGGCTCGCCGGGCTGTGACTCTCACCAGGCGGGGGGCAGCTCGGCGCCGGCGGGCAGCGGGTCGAGGAAGGCGCTCTTCGCCAGGTCGGGCATCGCCTGCCCGTGGTCGTAGTAGTCGTCGTGGCCCTGGTCGAGCACCGCGGGATACCAGGGGTCGGGGCCGGCGTACATGAGGTCGGTGCCGGCGGTGTCGTTGCAGTGGCCGGCCAGGTTGTGGTGCGGCGCCGCCTCCGCGACCATGCCGAGCGTGTGCACGATCTCGTGCAGCATGGCGAACTCGCGATAGCCGGGCGGATCGCCCTCGCCGGCGAAGGTGATCGAGTCGCAGGGCGGCGCCCCCGGGGGCACGCCGCGCAGGTAGAGGGCCGCCACCTGGCCGCGCAGGGCGGGCGGCCAGGCGCCGCCGCCGCACGAGTAGGTGCTCGAGCCGTCGTAGTAGACCGCGTAGAGCTTGTCGTCGGCGATGAGCCCGTCGGCGCGCAGGAGCGCCTCGACCTCGTCGCGCACGTAGGCGCCGCGCGCGGCGATCTCGGCGTCGGTCTGGAGGAGGCGCGCGAACGTCACGTCGAGCTCGCCGTCGCAGGTGTCGAGCCGGAGGTGCGAGCCGCCGGCGGCCTCGTCGAGCCAGCCGTTCCACACCGAGACGGTGGCGGCGAGGATCCCCGCGGTGTCGAGCTGGCGATCCTCTCCGTCGCTCGGCACCGCGACGACCACGTGGATCTGGTACCCGCTCACCTCGTCGGCCCGATCGCGCGTCTGCCGCTCGGCCGGGTCGCAGCTGCCCGGCGGCGGCTCCGCGTCCACCTCGGCCATCGCGTCGGCGGTGCCGCCGCCCTCACCGCCGCCGTCGTCGTCGCCGCCGCACGCCGCGAGCAGAAGAAACCCGATCCACCCCCACCTCACCATCGACCGATGGTGCCACGGGGGGGCCGGTTCGCCTAGAAGGCGAAGACGGCCGAGGCGCCGGTGACCAGGCCGGCGTCGAACTCGTCATCGCCGAGGAAGCCGGCGGCGCGGACGTTGGCATCGATGAGCATGTGCTTCTGCTTGTAGAGCTCGAGGCCGACCTCGGCCTGGAGGACGAAGGCGTGGTAGTCGAGGTAGCCGTACCCGGCGCGAAAGCCGATGTAGGGGTTCAGGAACTCGCGCTCGCCGCGCCCGAAGAAGTCAGAGTAGATCGCCCCGCCCCAGGTGGCGATCACCGCGTGCGACTCGTGCGCGTGGTCCGCGCTGGCGTCGACGTCGTCGAAGACGTCGAGCTCGAGCGTGAGGCGCGGGACGGCGATGTGCATGACGACGCCGCCGCCCAGCCGGGTGGTCTGCCGCTCGCCGGCGCCGAACAGGGTGAGCACCGCGAAGCGGGGCCCCGGGTAGATCTTGGCCTTCGGCGACATCACTGCGCCGGCGCGGCGCGACAGCTCGACGTTGACGGTGGCCAGGGCGACCCGGTCCTCGAGGAATCGCTTCTCCCCCTTGATGCGCTCGATCTCGCCGCGCAGCCGGGTCATCTCCTTCTCGATCTCGAGGATGTCCTTCATCTGCAGCCCGCCGGCGTCGAGCAGCTTGCGCAACCGCTCGAGCGTGAGGGTGAGGTTGTCGAGCGCGATCTGCTGGTCGAACAGGGTCTTCGAGACGTCGGTCCCCTGGACCCGCTTGCTGGTGATGTCTCCCTGGTCGCCCAGCCAGTCGATCACCGAATTGACCGCGCGCGGCGGCAGGCGCATCTGGATGCTGGCGCTCCACGACTCGGCCGCGCCGGTCACCTGCTCGCTGACGATGCGCCCCTCGCTCTTCTCGACCAGCGCGCGCAGGGCCCGGGCGGTCTCCGAGGCGTCCTCCACCTCGACCGACAGCCAGGCCTCGACCACCAGCTGCTCCTTGAGCACCGGGTTGGCGACCTGGACCGCGCCCGGCGCCGGCTGCGGCGCGGGAGCCGGGCCGGGAGTGGCAGCGCCGGTGGCGGCGGGCGCATTGCCGCCGCTGTCGCTGGTGGTGGCGGCGAGCTCGACGGTCTCGCCCTCGTCTGCTTCTGCACGCCCCATCGTTGATTCGGCCTGCACGGTGTCAGCCACCACGCTCTGCCGGGCCGGCTGCATGGTCGCGGACTTTGGAGCCGCGCCGCCGCACGCGATGTTCGAACCCACCGAACAGACCAGGAGCAAGCAGCAGGCTAGACGAAAGCGCATGGCCGATTAACGCACGTTCTCGCCTGCTTCTTACAGGGGCCGAGCGGTTATCCTGGTCACCACATGAGCGAGCGCCGCATCGGTGTGCTGGGCGCCACCATGGTCGGGATCGGCGGCATCGTCGGCGGCGGCGTGCTGGTCCTGGCGGGGGTCGCATTCGCCAGCGCCGGTCCGGCGGCGGTCCTCGCCTTCGCGCTCAACGGAGTCGTCGCCTACCTCACCGCGATGAGCATCGCCGAGATGTCGACCGCCTTTCCCGAGTCGGGCGGCGCCTACACCTTCGCCAAGAAGGTGCTGTCGGTGCGCGCCGCCTTCGCGGTCGGCTGGGTGCTGTGGTTCGCCTACATCGTGGCGGCCGTCCTCTACGCGCTCAGCTTCGGAGCCTTCGCCACCATCGCGATCGGCGGCATCGTCGATGCGCTCGGCGGCAGCCCGCCCGACTGGGTGCGCGGGCGCGGCATGGCGCTCTTGCTCGCCACCCTGGCCACCGGGCTCTACTCGCTCGGCCTGGTGCGCAGGGAGGCGGGCGGCGGCCGCTTCTCCACCGTCGGCAAGGTGGTCCTGCTCGCCCTCCTCATCCTGGCCGGGGTGTTCGGCCTCATGCGCCAGCCGATCGGCGAGAGCATCGAGACGCTCGATCCCTTCCTCGGCGGCGGCGTGACCGGCCTGGTCGCCGCGATGGGCTTCACCTTCATCTCGATCCAGGGCTTCGAGATGATCTCGGCCATCGCCGGCGAGATCCGCGATCCGCGGCGCACCATCCCGCGCGCCATGTTCCTCTCGCTGGCGGTGTCGCTGGCCATCTACATCCCGCTCCTGTTCGTCATCGCCACCGCCGGCGTCGAGCCCGGCCAGCACATCGCCGATCTGGCCCGGGCGCACCCGGACACGGTGGCGGCCATCGCGGTCAGGCGCTTCCTCGGCGAGCCGGGCTACTGGATCGTGGTGGTCGCCATCGTGCTCGCCACCCTGTCGGCCCTGCACGCGAATCTGCTCACCGCCTCGCGCGTCTCGCTCGCGATGGCCACCGACCGCGCGCTCCCCGCGGTGCTGAAGCAGCGGCACGCCGGCCGCGGGACACCGATCATGGCGATCTACGCCACCGCGCTCACCGTGGTGGCGATCCTCTTCATGGTCCCCGACCTGGCCGGCGCCGGCGCCGCCGCCAGCCTCATCTTCCTGGTCGCCTTCACCTTGAGCCACGTCACCGCCTTCCTCGCCCGCCGGCGCGGCGGTCCCGGTCTGCTCGAGGGCGCGTTCCGCACCCCGGCCTTCCCGCTCATCCCGGTGGTGGGCGCCCTGTCGTGCGCCGGGCTCGCGGTCTTCCAGGCGGTGGTGGTGCCCGACGCCGGCAGCATCGCCCTCATCTGGCTGGGGCTGGGCGTCATCCTCTACGTGGCGCTGTTCAAGACCCACGCCGAGACGGCCGACGCCTCGGCCGAGGCGTTCGATCCGCGGCTCAGCCGGCTGCGCGGCAAGAGCCCGCTGGTCCTGCTCCCCATCGCCAACCCGAAGAACGCCCGCTCGCTGGTCGAGGTGGCCAACGCGCTGGCGCCGACCGAGTTCGCCCGCGTCCTCCTGCTCACCATCGTGCGGGCGCCCAAGGAGGGCTCGGGCGATCCGCTCGAGCAGCTGGAGGACGCGCAGCAGGCGGTGCGCCAGGCGCTGCTCGCCTCCTACTCGGCCGGCCACGCGCCCGAGGCGCTCATCACCGCGGCCGCCCGACCCTGGGCGGAGATCCAGCGAGTGGCGGAGGAGCACGACTGCGGCAGCCTGCTCATCGGACTGGCCGCGCAATCGGACGCGCCGCTCGACCGCGAGCTCGAGGACCTCATCAACGACGTCGACTGCGACGTCGCGGTGATGCGCGCGCCGGAGGACTGGCGGGTCGGCAATGCCAGGCGCGTGCTGGTCCCGGTCGGCGGCCGCGGCGAGGAGCACGAGCTGCGCGCCCGCCTGCTCGCCACCCTGTGCCGCGACATGCCGCGCGAGATCCGCTTCCTCACCGTGATGAGCCCGGCGGCCGGTGAGGACGAGGTCGCCGACCAGCTGCGCACCGTGAGCCGGGTGGCCGATCTCAACATCCCGGGCGTCGCCATCCGGGTCGAGGTGGTGCGCAGCGACGACCCGCCGGCCGCCATTCTGGCCGAGGCGGGGTCGAGCGACCTGCTCATCCTCGGGCTGCGGCAGAGCCGGTCGACCGGCCGCAAGGTGTTCGGCAAGGTCTCCCTGCGCATCGCGCGATCGGCGCCGTGCGCGGTGATCCTGCTGTCGCGGCGGCCGACCGCGATCAAGGAGCTCTACCGGCCGCTGCGCGACGCGGTCCAGCTCATCCCGCTGGCGCCGCGGCGGGCCCCGACCCTCGGCGAGTAGCGCTACCTCTCACGATTCGTCAAGATCTGATCGAACCGCCAAAGCCGCCATATTCGCCAAAGCGTCGGCGATCGCTCGAACGCCCGTCTCTCAGCGGTTGAACCGCGAAGGCGCGAAAGCCGCGAAGAAATGCGCTCCGGGAATGCT
>Ga0111539_10004485_pt1 | contig 18255 bp, 14 predicted proteins | sample RhiMethybrSRZTD1_FD_79667 | JGI IMG/M metagenome (GOLD analysis project Ga0111539, IMG submission 79667) | Populus rhizosphere microbial communities from Tennessee, USA - Rhizosphere MetaG P. TD hybrid SRZTD1 (version 2) (version 2) | ecosystem: Host-associated > Plants > Roots > Rhizosphere >... | reverse complement strand
GGCTCGCCGTCGCGCGAGAGGCCGATCGGCAGCCGCCGCTCCATGCCGTCGAAGAAGAGCGCCTCGTCGCGGCGCGCGCCCTCGGCCCGGCGCACCTCGCGCCCGGGCAGCGGCGGCACGAAGATCTCGGGCTCGACGCGCGTCACCTTGACGTGCGCGGCCTGCGACACGATCGCCGGCAGCACGCCCTGCTCGACCAGGAACACGTCCGAGTCGAACTTGGCGCCCTCGTGGCGGGCGCGCACCAGGTCGACGACGCCGTAGAGGCGGACCTCGCGGCCGTCGGGCAGCTCGGTCACCACCTCGATCACGTCGTCGAGCTGCAGGTATTGCCCCGGCTCGACCGCCACCCAGAACTCGAGCGGCATCGCGTCCTGCGTCCCGAGCACCCGGCCGAGGATCGTCACGCGGTCACCTCGCTCATGAGCTGCGCCTCGATGGCGCGCCGGACGACCGACGGGTCGCCGAGGCGGTGCTTCAGCTGCGCCTCCAGCCCGCCGATCGGGTAGAGGTTCTGCGGCGCGCGCGGGTCGCGGGCCGCGTCGGAGGCGAAGCGCGGCAGCAGGCGCGCCGAGAGGTCGGCGAGCTGGCGGGCCTCGTCGAGCCCGCGCGCGGCCGGAGCCTCGAGCCGCGCGATGCCCGTGAGCTCGGACTCGATCGCGCGGCCGTACGCGATGCGCAGGTACCAGGAGTAGCGGGGATCGCGACCGGCGATGAGGAAGACGGGCGTGCGCTCCCCCACGGCGAGTCGCGGGAGCAGCGCCTGCGCCTGAGGCTCGAGATAGGGCCGCAGCAGGCGCTTGACGAAGCCGACGACCGCCCCGCGCGCGGCCGCCGTCAGGAACGTGAGCGGCCCGTCCAGGAACACGACGTCCACCTCGGCCGCGAGCCGCTCGGCGAGGCCGGCTTCGCTCTTGCGCATCGCGGCCTGCAGGCCGTCGACGGGCGCCCCCGGGTCGGGCTCGGGCTCGCTCACGGGCTCGAAGCGCAGCGTCAGCCGGCCGTCGACCGTCGCGTCGAACGGCCGCGTCTTGTAGCCGCCGCCGGTGACGAGCACGCGTCCCACCATCTCGTGGCCGACGCGGGCCGCGCTGTCGACCGAGACGGCGCCGACGCCGTAGGAGCCGAGGAGCCCGAAGTAGCTGCGGCCCTCGTCCGCGACCACCAGCCGGCGCTCGATCCGGCGCACGCCGTCCACGAAGGCGATCCGCGCCGCAACGGGTCCGGGAGCGGGCCGCACCGCCTCCCAGACGGGCCGCTCGACGCGGACGTCGACCGTGGCCGGCTCGAGGTCGTCGCCCACCTGGACCATGGCCTCGTACTCCGGCGCCCACGGATCGAGCCGAAGCGTGTAGCCGGCGCCCGCCATCGCACCAGAGTCTAGGCGACACACCCTCCAGGCCAGGTCCGAAACGGCGCCGGGCCGGACCGGCTGATAAGATGGCCGAGCCATGCGCGTCCGCCTCGCGGCCCTCGCCGCCCTGGGCCTGCTCCCGCTGCGAGGGGCCTCCGCGGACAGCCTCGGGGTCGACCCGACGGACCCGCGTTTCGTGGGGCGCGGGGATCTGGTGCTGAAGCTAAGGACCTCGGTCCACGACTACTTCCGGTTCGTGAACGCCGGCTTCGCCGCCGAGACGTGCAGCCTGTTCGCGGACGTCGTGGACCAGATGCCCGAGGTCAACCTCCACGGCGACGCCCACATCGAGCAGTACACCGTCACCAACATCGGCCGCGGGCTCTCCGACTTCGACGACTGCACGCGCGGCAAGGCGGTGATCGACCTGGTCCGGCTCGGCGCCTCGATCCTGATCGCCGCGCGCGAGCGGCAGTGGACCCAGGAAGAGGACCGGTTCATCTCGGAGTTACTCAAGGGCTACCGGGACGGTCTCAAGGGCGAGCGCATGGAGATGCCGACGCCGGATCTGGTGACGCGGATCCGCGCCAGCTTCACCTGGGACCACGCGGGCGCGCTGCGCCAGGCGAACGCGCTCATCGACAAGGCGCCGCAGCCGAACGACTCCTTCGACGACGGCGTCGCCCGCTTCGTCGAGCTCGTGGGCACCCGCCACGTGCTCGGCAAGGACGCCTTCAAGGTCAAGCGGATCGGCATGCTCACCATGGGCATCGGCAGCGCGCTCGACGAGAAGTACCTGATCCTGTTCGAAGGACCCACGGCGTCCGACGACGACGACATGGTGGTCGAGGCCAAGCAGATCCGCGACCTGCAGGGCAACCCCTGCGTGCGCACCGACGTCGGCGCCTCGCGCGTGCTCGACGGCATGGGTCTGATCGCCTACGAGCCGTTCGCCTACGCTGCGGTCGTGCCGCACGGCGGCAAGCACTTCTGGATGCACGACTGGACCGACGACTACCAGGAGGCCTCGATCGCCACGATGCTCCGGACGCCGAAGGACCTGCGACAGATCGCCTTCGACGCGGGCGTGCAGATGGGGCGCGCGCACCCGAAGCGGCCCGACGGCGGGCCGGACAAGGATCGCCGCAAGGCGGCCCTCAAGTCACTCGAAGTTCTGGAGCACCGGGTGCGTGCCGCGATGAAGGAGATGGCGGGCCGCACCGACGTGGCGTGGCGGGCGTTCGCCCGCAGCCTCTCGACGCAGACGCCGACGGGCGAGCGCTAGCCGCTACCAGACCCAGACGCGGACGTGGTCTTTGCCGTCCTGGACGTCGACGAGGTCGGTGAAGCGGACGCCGCTCAGCGCTCCGGCGAGCGCGGCGGTGCGGATGCGGCCGTCCCGACCGGGCAGCGCCTGCAGCGCGAGGTTGATCGGCACGTTCACCGAGACGTTCTCGCGCGTGCCGTTCTTCACGTTGACCTTGAAGTAGCGGCCTTCCTTGGCCACCACCACGAGCTCGTTGTGGTCCTCGACCCGCACGTACTCGCCGTCGGGCGCCGCCGCGAGGGCCTCGAGCACTTCCTTGGCGAGGTCCATGTGCTCGAGCGCCTGCTCGGGCACGCGCATCGCATGGTCCGGCGCGGCGATCGGCGCGAGCGCGAGCGCGACCTGCGCGAAGACGAGCGGGACCGGGACGACGATGCGGTTGCCGTCCGGCCCGCCCTCGCGCACGTCCACCACCACCACACCCAGGCTGGCGATCGTGGCCAGCATCGCGACCGGCACCCCGAGGATGATCGCGAGCTTCATCATGGCGTCCTACTTTCCGCTCGGCGCGGCGGCCGCCACCTGCGTGTTCTGCTCGTCGATCCAGACGCGCACGTGGCTGTCGTCGTCGTGCACGCGGACGATGTCGCCGCGGCGCTTCTTCAGCTCCATGATCGCGGCCTCGACGTTCGCTTCCTCGCCCTCGCCGGAAAGGAGCGCGTCGACCAGGCTCGTCGGCACCTCGACGCGAACGGTCTCGCCGCCCTTCTCGCCGTCCTTGCCGGCCTTCCTCTTGTTGTCCACGAAGACCTGGACGAGGTCGCCCTTGCGCATGACCTTGACGTTCTCGTCGTCCGACTCGACGCTCACGAGCTCGGCGTCGCCCACCGCCGCGAGCTCCTTCCAGACCTTGCGCATGTCGGCGAGCTTCAGGCCGTGGTCGTTGCCGATCCGGATCTTGCCGTGCTTCTCGAAGAACTCCGGCGAGGCCTTGAGCACCGCTTCCACCACGCTCAGCGGGATGTTGACCGAGACCTTGGTCGTGTCCTTCTTCTCTTCCACCCGCACGTGGAGCCAGGGGGTGCCCGACTGGGCGTTGATCGGGGCCGCGCAGAGGGCCGCGAAGCCCAGGAGCCCCGCCGCCGCCAGAATGGTCTTCTTCATTGCATGCCTCTTCTCGGCCCTGTATTGGCCGGCTTCAGTGATGGTTACGCGCCAGGGTCGGCCGGGGTTCTGGAAAATCGCTCCAAACGGCTGGACGGCCGCTCTTTCGGCCCTTCCCGGGTCCTTTCTCGTCTCGCGGCCCCCCGAGTCTGGTCTTGCGCCACCGAAGCCTGTCATTTTTATCGGGTTGACCCTCGATCGGCCGGGGAGACATGCTTCTCGAGAGCTCGTCAGGACACGCTTGGCGAAGCCACGTTTTCGCGCAAAGGAGGCCTCATGAGCCTGAAGGACAAGTACGCCGACCTGCTGAAGCTCGGCGAGGAGCTGCACCTGACCGGCAGCAAGGTGGCGGAGGAGGCCGGCAAGCTGAAGGTCTGGGGCACCGCCGAGTACCAGCTCCAGAAGGACAAGTTCTGGGACAAGGTGAAGACCTACTCCGGCTGGGAGGACGACCTCGTCGCCGACATCAAGGTCGAGAAGACCGACGCCTACGGCTACTACGTCGTGAAGTCGGGCGACAGCCTGTCGAAGATCGCGAAGGACGTGTACGACAACGGCGGGCTCTACAACACGATCTACGAGGCCAACAAGGCCACGATCGGCGACAACCCGAACCTGATCAAGCCGGGGCAGAAGCTGCTCATTCCGAATCGCTGAGCTTTCGGCTCGGCGGGCGCTGCCGGGCGTTCTGCTGGCCTGGGGACGTCCCGATTCTTCTTGTGCGGACTTCTTTGCGGGCGGCAGCCCCCTCGCGCGCGGCCCTCGGCACGCTGCGTCAGGCTTCGGTCGCTTCGGACGGCACTCGTTGAGGGGGTCGACGCTCGAGGCGCCACGGTCCAGTCCTTGGCTGGGGCTTGCTTGCCTGAGGCTTTCAGGTTGGCCAGGGCTTTCTGCTTGGCCGAGGCTTTCTGATTAGCGAGTCGCCGAAGGGGCTATCCGTCCGGAAAGCACGCTATTTGGGTCGTCTCTCTGATACTCAGAGCGTCAGCTGCTCTCGTGTCCTGTGGCTTGCCCTTGCCGAGTGTCTCGCCTCTTGCCCGCCGCGTGCTTCTGGAGAGTGGCAGTGCCGTAGTCGAGCTCGGCCAGGTAGCGGTTGTGCTGGGCGCAGAGCAGGCCGACATTCTCAGGAGCGTGGTCGCCTCCCATGCCGAACGGATGCCGGTGATGGAACTCCAGTCGGTGCCGTTCCGAGCAGCGGCGGCCCTGCGCGTCCACGAAAGCGCACCGCCCGGCGTTGCGCTCGTACACGGCGCGGCGTACGGCTGCAGGTAGATGGCGCGACGTGGGCGTGGCGTCGGTGTTGGCCAGCGACTTCCGCGGAGCCGTGGTCGTGCCGAAACGTCGTGCCTCCAGCCGCGCGATCTTCTCGGTGATCGCGCGCTCGACGATCGTGCCGAGGTCGCCGTCCGGAACTTCCGCGCGCATCAGTGCCGTGAGCCGCTCGATCTTGTCTCGCAGCTCGGCGCTCGCCGTGAACTGCACCTTGTAGCGGCCGGGCGAAAGCGGCTCGACTGCCGGCTTCGCAGTCGAGCGTGGCGTCAGGCCCCGAGCTGCCGCTCCAGCCAACCGCTCGTCTAGCGTCCCCTCGACTCGTCCCGGGACGAGTTCGCCTCCGTCCGGGAGCCGCCTGTCGTCGGCCCGAGCAAGCGCGCTGGCACCGGTAGCGGGCCCGGCTGCTTGCTCCCGCTGCGGAAGCTCGCGAATGGCGGAGCGTGCATCGGGCCGCGGCGAGAGCGCGGCGACCAGCGCCTCGATCTGGCGCTTGCTGCGGTGAGTGGCCCGCTTGAGCAGAGTGTCGCGGTTCTCGGCTGTCAGCAGCGGCACGAGCACGGCGAGGCCGCTCAGGTGCAACCGCCCGTCGCCGAGCATTTCGAGAAGCACGGGATGCTGGCGCGCGGCACGCGCGACCGTGATCCGGCGGTAGGCTTCTGCCTCGGAAAGGTGCAGGGCTTCCGTGCAGTAGGCGAACATCGACGGAAACGCGAAGCGGGCGAACAGACGTCGCTGGTCGACCTCCCCGATGTGAGCGACCAGCTCGGCCTCGACACGGCGCGATCGCGAGACGAGCTCGGCCAGACGGCGAAGCAGCTCCTCGTCGGAACGAGCTCGAAGCTCAAGCGTCGTGGACTCGATCACCTCTGATTCCATGACTGCAATATAGGCAGCCGCCCGAGTGCTTCAGCAGAGGCCGCGTCGCAGGCGCAGCGAGCTCGCGACACGTCGCGCGGTTCGACGCGACGTGCAGCGCTTCGTCGCGCCGACACGAGCGGCACGAAGCCTGCGGGAGAGGGCTCAAGGACAACCCGTGAGGTCGCTCTGGAATCTGTCAAGGGTCCGGAAAGAAAATGTTTGCGAGCTTGCACAGCGAGCCAGGAATTCCACGCTGTGAGCGTTCGAGTCGCCACTCGTCCGGTGGGATCGTGCGATTGGCAAGCTCCGCGTGGCGACCCGCGGTCTCGTGCGCTTGCCGCTGTCGGGCTCCCGATGCGCCAACTCTCCCCGGGGAGAGTTGGACGCGCGAGCGTGCGCCGCGCTGGCGCGCCAGGTCGCACCAGGCTAGGCGGCCCCGGCCGCCGCAGAGATAGACTCACGAGCGTCACAGAGGAGGCACCATGGACCGGCGGGGATTCATTGGCTGCGGCGCGCTCGCGGGGCTGGGCGCGATCGCCGGAACCGAGGCGAAAGCAGGTGAAGCCGCCACACCGGGCGCCCACAATGCAGGCGGACCGCCGCGAGAAACGGCCGCCGCCGCCGTCCCCCCCTTCGAGCTCGACGAGGTGACGGTCGACGAGCTGCAGAGGCAGATGGCCGCCGGCCAGCGCAGCTCACAGCAGATCACGCAGGCCTACCTGCAAAGGATCGCCGAGCTCGACAGGAAGGGTCCCGAGCTGCGCAGCGTCATCGAGACGAACCCCGAAGCACTCGAGATCGCGGCGGCCCTCGATGCGGAACGAAAGGCCAAAGGCCCGCGCGGCCCGATGCACGGCATCCCGGTGCTCGTGAAGGACAACGTCGACACGAAAGACAAGATGACGACGACGGCCGGATCGCTCGCACTCGAGGGATCGATTCCAGCCAAGGACTCGCACGTCGCAAAGCGGCTGAAAGATGCCGGCGCGGTGATCCTCGGCAAGGCCAACATGTCCGAGTGGGCGAACTTCCGCTCGACCCGGTCGGTCTCGGGCTGGAGCGCGCGCGGCGGCCAGTGCCGCAACCCCTACGCGCTCGACCGCAACCCGTGCGGGTCGAGCTCGGGCTCGGGGGTCGCGGTGGCGGCCAACCTGGCGGCGCTCGCGGTCGGCACCGAGACCGACGGCTCGATCGTCTGCCCCGCGACGAACAACGGCATCGTCGGCATCAAGCCGACGGTGGGCCTCGTGAGCCGAGCGGGCGTGATCCCGATCTCGCACACGCAGGACACCGCCGGGCCGATGGCGCGCACGGTCGCCGACGCCGCCGCGCTGCTGACCGCGCTCGCGGGCGCCGACGCGAGTGATCCCGCCACGAAAGCCGCGGCCGCGCACGCGAGCGACTACACGAAAGCCCTCGACCCGAAAGGCCTCAAGGGCGCCCGCATCGGCGTCGCCCGCAACATGGCCGGCTTCCACCCCGACACCGACAAGCTGTTCGAGGACGCGCTCGCCGAGATGAAGCGCCAGGGAGCGGAGATCGTGGACCCGGCCGACGTGCCGGGCATCAAGGACCTCGGCGACCCCGAGCTCGAAGTGCTGCTCTACGAGTTCAAGGCCGGCATCGAAGCGTATCTCGCCGCGCTGGGGCCGCAGACCCAGGTCAGGTCGATCGAGGCGCTCATCGCGTTCGACGAGAAGAACCGCGAGCGCGAGATGCCGTACTTCGGCCAGGAGATCCTGCTGAAGGCGCAGGCGAAGGGGCCGCTGAGCGCGCCCGAGTACCAGAAAGCCCTCGAGACGTGCGGGCGGCTCGCGCGCCAGGACGGACTCGACGCCGTGCTCGCGAAGCACAAGCTCGACGCGCTCGTGGCGCCGACGGGCGCCCCGGCCTGGGTGATCGACCCGGTGAGCGGCGACCACTTCGTGGGCGGCAACTCGACGCCGGCGGCGGTCGCGGGCTACCCGAGCCTGAGCCTGCCGATGGGCTTCGTGTTCGGCCTGCCGGTGGGCCTGAGCTTCATCGGGCCGGCCTGGAGCGAGGCGCTGCTGGTGAAGCTCGCCTACTCGTTCGAGCAGGCGACCCGCCACCGGAAGCCACCCCGCTTCCTCGCGACCGCGGAGCTGCCGCGCGCCTAGCGCCCGCGCCGCACCGCGAGGCGCTCAGGCGGCCTGCGGAACCGGCGGCTCGTAAGCCACCGTCGGCGCGTCCTCGCTCACCGGCTGATCGTCCTCCCACAGGAACGCCAGCCGGCCCGCGCGCGTCATCCGCCAGGCCAGCAGCATGCTCGCGATCCCCAGCCCGAGACCGGCGAGCATGTCCGGCAGCCAGTGCACGCCCAGCACGAAGGTCGAGAGCACCACCGTGGCGCCGAGCGGGATCGTGCACTTGCGGAGCGGCACCGCGAACAGCACAGACGCGGTGAGCGCCAGCACGACGAGAGAGACGTGGTTGCTCGGGAACGAGTTGTCGAGACCGCTGATCGGACGGATCGCCTCGATCAGGCGATCGCTCCACTTGTCGGAGAGCAGCATCGCCTCGCTCTCGAAGACGGCCCAGCGCTCGGGCACGGGGAAGAACAGGAAGAACGGCAGGCTGACCGCGTAGTCGATCGCAACGGCCAGGCTGAGCGCGCGATAGGGCCGCGGGTCCTGGCGCAGCGCGAGGCTCACCGCGACGTGCAGGCAGATCAGGGGCAGCAGGAAGAAGTACGCAAAGGTGTAGCCGTAGGTCGCGAGAGCGTTCGTGGAGTCGTGCGACGCGAAGCTCGCGAGGCCGATCGTCTCCTCGAGGCCGCGGAAGGCCTCCGTGATCGGGTAACCCGCCCGCGCTCCGAGGCTCGCCGGAGTGAGCCAGCCGTCGAGCCGCGTTTCGACTAGGTTGGCCAGGAAGACGAGCGCGAGCAGCAGCGTCGGGCGCAACGCCGGGTGGCCCGGTTGTCGGGTGGAGCCCGACGCGGGCTTCACGGGCGGGACCCGCACGGTGGGGGTGATCGCCGCCGCCGCCAGCCTCCGCGCGAGGCCGTCCACGAGCTCTCGGAACCCCGAAGCCTGCGTATCCCCCGCCCAGCCGATCAGGTCGGCCACCTGCATCTCTCCGAACCCAAGCGGCATCTCGACGTCGTCGATCCGCACGGCGATCAGCTTGCGGTGCTTGTCGGCTCGCGAGGCTTCGTCCCGAACCCACCTGCTCCGGATGGACAGCGTCGACCAGAGCACCACCACGCAGCGCGCCCGGGCGAGCTCGTTCTCGAGGGCCTCGCGGAAGTCGTCTCCCACCCGCAGCTCTTCGTCCCAGAACACGTTCCAACCAAGCGCGGTCAAGGCGCGCTCGATCCGCTGGGCCCGCTCGCGATCCTCGCTCTTGTAGCTCAGGAAGATGTCGGCCACGGCTTCACCTCCGCGCGTGTCACGCCGCCCGACCGGCGAGGGCCGAGGCGTGACCATCGGCGACCGGCGCGAGCGCCGGAGCCGGGGCGGCCCGATCCGGACGCGGCGCTTCGGGCGAGGGACGGCGCCGCCTGGGCCGCGCGTCCCACGCGAGCCCCGCGGCCGCGAGCACCAGGAGCGCCACGAACACGACGGTGAGCGCCGTGAACAGGGGACGCTCGCGACTGGGACGGACGAGCAGGACGCGGACCGCGCGCCGGCCCATCGGCTCGAAGCTCAGGTCGGACAGCTCCGCCTTGGCGAGCACGAGCTTGTTGAAGTCGGAGGTCTCGAGCCTGGCGAGCTTGTGCTCCAGCACCTGGTAGTCGTTGCGGCGCGGGTTCTTCCAGAGGATCTCCTGCACCGGCAGCTCCGTGCTCGGGTCGAAGGCCACGTCCCGGATCACGGTGGGCGCCGCGTCCCAGTAGAGCCAGAGGGGCCGGATGCGGTGCATGCGCGTGGTGACGAGCAGGCTCACGCGCCGCGTCAGGTCCGGGAGGTCCTTGAAGCTGAGGTCGAACTGCTGGGTGACGTCCTGGCCGCTGGGGCTGTTGCGGAAGTGCTCGTAGCGGACCAGCAGCCGCACGGCCCCGTCGTGGATGCGCGCCAGCTCCCACGCCACGTCGACGCTCCTGTAATCGGAGGACTCGCACCTGGCGACGAGCTCGGTGCCCGCGAGGCGCAGCGCCTGCCGCGCCGCCTCGACCTCGGCGTCGGTGGCCGGGGTGTCACTGCCCGCGCGCACGTCCACCACGACCGGCTGCGTCGAGGCCGCGGCCTGCCGGCGCAGCTCGGAGAGCGCCGTGCGCGCCTCCTCGGCCGCGTTGTCGGTCCAGAGCACCCAGCCATCGACGTCCGAGGTCTCGGGATAGGACGGCTCCGCGCCCGGCGCCGCCAGCCGGCCGCGGATCGTCGCCGCGACCGAGCGCGCGCTGCGCGTCGCCACGAGCAGGTCGTCGGGCAGGTTGTTCTGCAGCCGGATGAACCAGACCTTGGACGCGAACGAGGCGAGCCGGGGATCGCGCAGGAACTTCGACCGCGTGCCGTCCCAGACCGAGGCGATGTCGGCGCTGCCCTCCGCGACGGCGACGACGAGGTCCGACGAGGAGCGGTCCTCGAGCCGCTCGACGCGGATCGCCGAGATGTCCTTCTCGGTCGCGTCGGGCTTGCCGGCGAAGACGCGCTGGCGCCGGAAGTAGAGCGACGGCAGGAAGTAGCTGGAGGTGCTGAATCGGTCGTGGTAGACGAAGGTCGCGGGCTCGCCCTTCGCGCTGCGCGCCTGCAGGAACTCCTTCACCTGGGTAGGCGTGGGAGCCGCCGCGCCGGGCGAGGCCGGCACGTCCGAGCGCCGCACCACCAGGTACGCTCCGTAGGTGGTGGTGCCGCTCGCGCGGCTGCGGCAGGTCGCGAGCAGATCCAGCCTCGCTCCGAGCATCTCGGCCACGACGAAGGCGTAGGGCGTCACGCGGGCGACCGTCCCCAGGGACGCGTTGTCCGCGACGAGGTCGTCGATCACCGCCTTGTAGCCCTCCGTCTTCGGCGAGGCGACGAGCGCGGGACCCAGCTGCCGGGCGAGGGCGACGTCTGCGGCGAGCTCGTCGGGGCCCTGGTCGACCGTGATGAACCGCGCCTGGGCCCGGGCGCCCGCCGGCGCCACCAGGGCGAGGCCGATCCACAGCGCCACGACCCGAGTCTTTTCCACGGCCCCTCCTTCCCTCCCGGCCTCACCGACGACTGGCCGGGCTCTTCGGGGCGACTCGAGCACAATGTCGAAGCACCGTCGCAAGAAGTCACAGGGAAGGCCCAGTGAAACTCCAGAGTTTCGGAACTTCCACGCTTCCTGTGCGTTACAGCGGACGGGAACGCTCGTGGCCTCTGCTACCATCCTGGATCGCATGATCGGCCAGAAGTTCGAGCACTTCGAGATCGAGGAGCAGCTCGGCAAGGGCGGCATGGGCGTCGTCTACCGCGCCCGCGACACCCGCCTCGGCCGCTCGGTCGCGCTCAAGGTCCTTCCCCCGGAGCTGACGGGAGAAGAGGACCGCAAGGCGCGCTTCAAACAGGAGGCCAAGGCCGCGGCCGCCGTCTCTCACCCCGCGATCGCCCAGATCTACGACGTCGGCGAAGGGCCGGAGGGCTTCTTCATCGCGATGGAGCTCGTCGAGGGCAAGACCGTCAAGTCACTGATCCAGGCGCGCGAGCTCGATCTGCTCGGCGCGATCGAGATCGCGATCCAGGTGGCGGGCGGGCTGCAGAAGGCACACGAGGCGGGCATCGTCCACCGCGACATCAAGCCCGAGAACGTGATCGTGACGCCCGACGGCCACGCCAAGATCCTCGACTTCGGCCTCGCCAAGCTGTTCGAATCGCCGAAGGAGGCCGGCGCGCCCGACGGCATCTCCCACATGGAGACGCTCGCCAAGACCCAGGCCGGCTTCGTGCTCGGGACGCTGCGCTACATGAGCCCGGAGCAGGCGCGCGGCCAGGCGGTCGACAGCCGCAGCGACCTCTTCTCGCTCGGCATCGTGCTCTACGAGATGGTGACGGGCCAGCTCCCCTTCTCCGGCTCGAACCCGCTCGACACGCTGCACGCGATCGCCTTCGAGGAGACGCGGCCGATCACGGCCGTGCGCCCGAACCTGCCGCCCTCGCTGCAGCGCGTCGTCACGCGCTGCCTCAGGAAGCGCGCGGCCGACCGCTACGCCGACGCGAAGGAGCTGGCGTCTGACCTCAAGGCCGTGCAGCGCGAGGTGGAGAGCGGCATCTCGAGCAAGGCGCCGCTCGCCCTGCGGCTGCAGGAGCGCTGGCGCACGCTCCAGGACAGGACGCTCGGCGAGTGGCTGCTGCCGGCCGGGATCGTCGTCGTGGTGCTGGCCATAGCGCTCTCCTTCTTCTTCGCGCGCTCGGGCTCGGCGTCGGACGACGGGCCGCTGCCGGGGCTGGTGTCCCTGGTGATCGTCGGCCTGCTCGTGTGGCGGCGGATCCGCAATCGGAGGCTCCGGCTGGCGCGCCGATTCACCACGAAGGTCAAGAAGATGGCCGAGGTGCGCCTCGTCGCGCTCGACGGCATGCGCTTCACGATCGTGGCCGACAACGCGCAGGCGCGCACCTACGTCCGCGCCAACGCCGCGCTCGACGCGGTGAACGGCAGCATGTTCTTCGGCGACCCCTTCTCGCTCGTCGTGCGGGAGGACGTCGGGCCGGAGGACGAGAGGGCGCTGCTTTCCGCGTCCGGAATCTTGTACGTGCGGGAGCCTCCGAGGGTACCGGCCGCGGGCTAGACACGGCCGCGCCGCTTTCCTATAGAGTTGGGAGTGCGGGCTCTTGCCCGCCGACCCCCGGAACCGAGGAGGAATCGTAATGAAGACGATCGCCAAGCTCGCCGTTGCGCTCGCTCTCGTGGTGGGTTTCGTGTCCACCGCCGTCGCGGACGAGACCGTCACCGGCAAGCTGACGTGCGCCAAGTGCTCGCTCAAGAAGGCGGACCAGTGCCAGGACGTCCTGATCACCACCGACGCCGCGGGCAAGACGACCGAGTACTACGTCGAGAAGAACGACGTCGCGAAGGCCTACGGCCACACCTGCAAGGGCGAGAAGCCCGCGACGGTGACAGGCGCGGTCAGCGAGAAGGACGGCAAGAAGTGGATCGCCGCCACGAAGATGGAGGCGCCGAAGTCGTAGGGCCGCCATCGGGGGTTCGGGGGGCGATCAGCCCCCCGAGCGTCCCGCCAGCCGCGCGTACAAGACCGTCAGCCTTCCGATCGCTTCGTCACGGTCGAAGCGCGGCAGCAGCAAAAGCCGTCTTCCGACGTGCTTGCCGAGGGCGCGCGCGAGCGCTCCCACGTCCCCCCAGTGGACGAGCCCCGGACCGGGGTGCCACTCGTCCACGGCGCCCGATTCCCAGGCGACGACCGGGACGCCGAAGCTCAGGGCTTCGATGCCGACGAGCCCGAACGGCTCCTGCCAGCGTGAGGGGAAGACGAGGGCGCCGGCGCGCTGGTAGAGCGCCGCGAGGCGCTCGCGCTCGACCCAGCCGAGCACTTCGAGCGGGGGCCCTTTCAGGCGCGCCGCCTCGGCCTCCAGCTCCGCGCGGAGCGGCCCCGTGCCGGCGAGCACGAGCGGCAGGTCGACCCCCGACCGCCGCCAGGCCTTGACCGCGTCGCGCACCCCCTTCGACTCCGCGAGCCGGCCGACGAAGAGCACGCACGGAGGCCCGTCGGCGCGCGCCGAGAGGTCGAGGTCGTGGACGAAGGGCGGCACGACGTAGACGCGCTGCGGCGGAACGCCCACGGCAACCAGCTCCCCGCGCATGTAGCGCGAGAGCACGCTGACCGGCAGCCGCCGCACGGCCGCGAGCCGCCGCTCGGTGAGCCCCAGCACCTCGCCGAAGTAGGCCTGGTCCTCGAAGCACGCCGCGCACACGTCGCGCGACATCGCGCGCAGGCACACCTCGCCTTTCAGCGTCCACTTGCCGCGCGTGGGACAGAAGTAGCGGTGGTCCTGGACCGTGAGCAGCCGGCCCGGGCGCGCCGCGGCCCACTCGAGCACGACAGGGTTCATGACGTTGTGGAGGTGGACGACGTCCGGCTTGACCTCCGCGACGAGCGCGTCGAGCTCGACCGGAGCCGGCGTGCGGGACTCGAGCCCCTCGCGCACCATCACGCGTGCCGGAAGCCGCAGCGCGTCCGCGTCCGCGGCCGTCTCGCCGACGACGAGCGTCTGCTCGTGGTGCGGCGCGAGCCCGTCGAGGATGCCGAGCATCCACGTGTAGGCCCCGCCGCGGCCGGGCAGGCGGTCGGCGACGTGCAGGATCCGCATGACCGCCTCACAGTATGCGGCTGAAGCTAGAATCCGACGCGATTCGGAGGCCCCATGAGCTCTCGCAGGCTGTGTCCCGCGCTGACCGTTCTCGCACTGGCGGCTGTCCCGTCGTGGGCCGGCGATCGCCCCTGGACGACCGACGACATCCTGGCGCTCAAGGTCGTCACCGATCCGAACGTCTCGCCCGACGGGCGGACGGTCGCGTACGTCGTCGAGTCGCTGAACGCCGAGAAGGACGCGTACCAGACCGACGTCTGGCTGGTCGCCACGGCCGGCGGCGAGGCGCGCGCGCTCGCGAGCTCGACGGCCAACGACGACAACCCGCGCTGGTCGCCCGACGGCCGCGTCCTCGCATTCCTGTCCGAGCGTCCCCGGCCCGGGGCGACCGGCGACGAAGCGGCCGACGCCAAGCGGCAGATCTGGCTCATCCGTCCGGACGGCGGCGAGGCCGAGCCGCTGACGTCGGCGCCCGGCGCGGTCTCGGCCTTCGAGTGGTCCGCGGACGGCAAGACGATCGGCTTCCTGGCGCGCGAGCCGAAGAGCGAGGCGCGGCGCAAGCGCGACAAGGAGAAGGACGACGCCTGGACGCCGTCCGACAACTACGCCTGGAACCGCCTGTGGGTGATCGACGTCGCGTCGCGCAAGGCGCAGCAGCTCACGCGCGGCGAGACGCACGTGAGCGGGCTCAGCCTGTCGCCGGACGGCAAGAGCGTCGCCTACTCGGCGCAGCCGACGCCGCTCGTCCCCGACGAGTTCCGCTCCGATCTCTACGTCGTCCCCGCGGCGGGCGGCGAGCCCACGAAGCTCGTGGCGCAGAAGGGTCTGGACGACGCGCCCGCCTGGTCGCCGGACGGCAAGTGGATCGCGTTCGTCTCGCAGGCCGGCCGCGACGAGGAGTGGTACACGAACACCTACGTGTGCGCCGTGCCTTCGGGCGGCGGCGCGCCGCGCAACCTGACGGCGGCCCTCGACGAGACGATCGGCGGGCCCGCCGGCTCACGCGTCGTCTGGACGCCCGACAGCGCGGCCTTGCTCTTCCCGGTGGGATGGCGGACCGCGGGCCGCGTCTACCGAGCGACGCTCGACGGCCAGGTCACGGCTCTCACCAGCGGGCCGACGCTCGACAACCGGCCCTCGATCGACGCGAAGGGCGAGACGCTCGTTTTCCTGCGCGAGGACTCGACGTCGCCGCGCGAGGTGTGGGCGCTTTCGCTCGGGTACAAGACGGCCCCGCAGCGGCGTGGCCGCGCTCGCGGAGTTGCCCTCCCTCCGGCCGCGCCGAAGCGCCTCACCGACACCAACCCGCAGACCCGCGACTTCGCGTCCTTCCCGAAGGAGGTCGTCGCCTGGAACGGCGCCGGCGGGAAGGAGATGGAGGGCCTGCTCGTATATCCGACCGGCTACGTCAAGGGCCAGCGGGTGCCGCTCATGCTGAACGTCCACGGCGGGCCCGCCGGAACGCACACGAACAGCTTCACGCCCGCGACGCGGCTCTGGGGCTGGCCGCTCTTCGCGCAGGCCGGCTACGCGATCTTCTTCCCGAACCCGCGCGGCAGCGGCGCGTACGGCGAGGCCTTCCGCTCGTCGAACGTCGGCGACTGGGGCGTCTCGGACTACGAGGACCTGATGAAGGGCGTCGACGCGCTGGTCGAGCGCGGGATCGCCGACCCCGACCGGCTCGCGGTCAGCGGCTGGTCGTACGGCGGCTTCATGACCTCGACGATCGTCACCAGGACCGACCGCTTCAAGGCCGCGATCGTCGGCGCGGCGGTGACCAACCTCGCGTCTTTCACGGGGACGACCGACATCCCGGATTTCTCCCGCTCGTACTTCCGCACGTGGCCGTGGGAGGACCCGACCGCGTACGTCCAGCACTCCGCGCTCTTCCGGGCCGGCAACGTCAAGACGCCGAGCCTCGTGGTGCACGGCGACCGCGACGACCGCGTGCCGATCAGCCAGGGGTACGAGTTCTACGGCGCCCTGCGCGCCCGCGGCATCCCGACCGACATGCTGGTGCTGCCGCGCCAGCCGCACGGCCCGCGCGAGCCGAAGCTGCTGCGGACCTGCCAGGACTGGATCTTCCGCTGGACGGAGAAGTACACGCGCGGGCGCTGAGGGCCGGGCCGAGGGCCGCCGACGCGGGCGCGGGGGCCGCGGATTCCAGGTTCTGGACGTGGCGATGCGCCAATGCAAGACCTGACCCCCTGTAAGCTAGTCGGATGGCGCTGACGGCGGAGCGGAAGTACCGGCTGCTCGTCGAGCTTTCGCAGCGGATCAGCCGCACGCTCGATCTCGAAGCCGTGCTCGACGACCTGCTGCAGGCGCTGCGCTCGGCGATCGCGTACGACGCGGCCGGTGTCTTCGTGCTGAACCGGGCCGTGCCGCTGCGGGCCGACGGCAACATGATCGCGGGCATGGTGCAGCTCGGCTTCGACAAGCCGCTCGCGGAGGACCCGATGCTGCGCTCCGGCCGCGGCATCATCGGCCACGTGATCCGGACGGGAGAGACGCTGAACGTGGCCGACGTGCGCGAGGACCCGCGCTACATCGCCGGCCGCGTCGGCACGCGCTCCGAGCTGGCGGTCCCCGTCGTGAGCGAGTCCGGTGTGATCGGCTGCCTGAACGTCGAGAGCGACGCGCTCGCGGCCTTCTCGGAGGCCGACGCGGAGCTCCTGCAGTTCTTCGCGAGCGCGGCCGCGCTGTCGATCGAGAAGGCGCTGCTCCACCGCCAGGTGCTCGAGAAGCAGAGGCTCGAGGACCAGCTGGCCGTCGCGCGCGACGTACAGGCGGGGCTGCTGCCGGGCGGGCCGCCGCGGCTCGCCGGCTACGACGTCGCCGCCGTGAACCTGCCGACGCACGCGATCGGCGGCGACTACTACGACTACGTGCCGCTCGACAAAGGCCACCTCGCGCTCGTGGTGGCCGACGTCTCGGGCAAGGGCGTGCCCGCCGCGCTCTTGATGGCGTCCTTTCGCGCGGCGCTGCGGACCGAGATCCGGAGGCAGAGCGACCTGCGCGCGCTCGCCTCCGAGCTGAACGCCGCCGTCGTCGAGTTCCGCGACGCGGCCCGCTTCGTGACGGCCGTCTGCTGCGTGCTCGACGCGACGACCGGCGCGCTGCGCTACGTGAACTGCGGCCACAATCCCCCGCTCGTCCTGCGCGCCGAGGGGACGCGCGAGGCGCTGCTGCAGGGCGGTCCCGCGCTCGGCCTCAAGGCCGGCGAGCGCTTCGAGGCCGGCGTCGTCACGCTCGAGCCGGGCGACGGCCTCGTGCTCTACACCGACGGCGTCGTCGAGCTGGGCGAGGCGGAGTTCGGCGTCGACCGGCTGGAGGCCGCGGTGCGCGCGTCCCACGGCCGGCCCGCGAGCGAGGCGCTCGACGGCGTGATCGCGGCCACGCGCGCCTTCTCGGGCCGCGCGGGCTACGAGGACGATTTCACGCTGGTCGTGCTGAACCGCCTCGGGCAGCCTGCGGAACGCGCGAGCGGCGGCGAGCGCCGGGCGGAACGATCGCGGCCTGTGCTACGTTCCTCCTGATAGCGAGAAGGAGCGAAGGGGGCTCGTGCTCGACGCTGAAGACATCATCGACGGCATCGTCCGGGGCGCGCTCAGCGGGCGCCGCAAGTCGTGGTCGCGGACGGGCCGTGCGGTTCGCTCGAGCGGTCTCGTCAACGCCAGGACGCTGCTGGCCGCCGCCGGCGTCGCCTGGGGCCTGTTCGAGACCTGGCAGGGCCAACAGCAGACTGCCGCCGCGAGCGGCGGGGCCGTGCCCCCGCCGACGCCTTCCCCGCCCGCTCCCCGGCCCGCGCCGGCTGACCCCGCCGCCGACGAGAGCGGCGTGCCGGGACCGGTCGCCCGCCTGCTGCGCATCATGATCTCCGCAGCGCGGGCCGACGGCGAGCTCGGCCCCGCGGAGCGCGAGCGCATCCTCAAGGAGGCGCGCGAGGTCGGCGCCGAGGCGCTGGTGCGGCAGGAGCTCGAGACGCCGCGGCCGCTCGGCGAGCTCGTCGAGGGCGTCTCCGACCCGCAGCTCAAGGAGCAGCTCTACACGCTCGCCTTCGTGATCGTGCGCGCCGACGAGAGCGTGACGGG
>Ga0111539_10004484_pt1 | contig 18256 bp, 18 predicted proteins | sample RhiMethybrSRZTD1_FD_79667 | JGI IMG/M metagenome (GOLD analysis project Ga0111539, IMG submission 79667) | Populus rhizosphere microbial communities from Tennessee, USA - Rhizosphere MetaG P. TD hybrid SRZTD1 (version 2) (version 2) | ecosystem: Host-associated > Plants > Roots > Rhizosphere >... | reverse complement strand
GTCAGGTCGGCGAGCGGGTCAGGTCGGCGAGCCGGCGGTGGCCGGCGCGGGCGCGGCCGCTCCGGTGCGCACCAGGATGCGCTCGGCGGCGAACGTGCCGATGCCCACGTGGCCGCCGTCGATCTCGACGGTCATCGTGCCGTCGGGCGACACCGCGGTGACGACGCCCTCGTGGTCGGGCTGCACGGCGCCCTCCTCGAGGTACTCGAGCAGCCCGGGCGTGAACTCGAGCTCCTCGGGGATGCGCGTGACGGTGAACGGCTGCCCGACGGGCACGTCGCCCAGCGCCACGAGGTCGGGCGGCGCGTAGCTCGACCCCGGGATGGGGTTGCCGTGCGGGCAGGTGGTGGGGTTGTCGAGCAGGCGGTTGATGGCCCGCTCGACGGGCTCGGAGATGACGTGCTCCCACTTGCCGGCCTCGATGTGGGCCTCGGCCCACGACAGACCGAGGATGTCGGTGAGCAGCCGCTCGGCCAGGCGGTGGCGGCGCACGACCTTCTCGGCGAGGCGCAGGCCGTCGGCCGTGAGGTTGATCACGTTGCCGTCGAGGGCGACGAAGCCCTCGCCCTGCATCCGCTTGATCATCTCGGACACCGCCGGGCGCGACACGTGCAGCCGCTCGGCGATGCGGGCCTGGATGACGTCGACGTCGTCCTCCTTGAGCTCCCAGATCGCCTCGCAGTACTCCTCGAACGCGGGGTGGAACTCGGGTGTCTGGTACTCGGCCACGGCCTCAGCCTACTGCCGGGGAGGGCCGACGGCCGCCGATTGGCCCCGGCCCGGCCCAGCGTGCGACGGTCGGCCGCATGCGTCGACCAGCTGCTGCGGCCCTCGTGCTCGCCGCCCTCGTGGGGGGCCTGGCGTGCGGCGGAGGCGACGACGGCGCGAGCCTCGCCGACGAGCCGGTGCCCGACGACCCCGACGTCGTGATCGTGGCCCAGGACATGGCGTTCGACCCCGACGAGGTGCAGGTGGCGGCCGACCGGCCGGTGTCGATCGTGCTCGACAACCGCGACGAGGGGGTGAACCACAACCTCCACGTGAAGGACGCCCCGGCGCCGAACGAGACACCGCTCGAACAAGGGATGTCCCGACAGGGACTCACCGTGACGCTTCCCGCCGGTGAGTACGAGTTCGTGTGCGACATCCATCCGAACATGGACGGGACCCTGGTGGCCCGGTGACGACAGGTCGGCGTCAGGTCCGCTGGTCATCGGCCCAGGTCACGAGGCCGTGGAAAAGTTTTCCTCGAGTTGGTTTGTGTCCGGGGGGCGTCGGGTAGTTGTCTGGCACAGGCCAGCTGGGGGCGGGGTGCCTGTCCGCCCGCCCGCCCCGCCCCCCTGGCTGTCTCTCGGAACGGGGCCCTCGCAGAGGGTCCCGTTCTTCGCGTTCCGGCGCGGTCGTGCCGCACCCGCAGAGCCGAGGCTGTGCTGCCGCGACGGCGGTGACCCATGCCACGGCGCGGCGCGTTGGCGATCGGGCGTCGACGGCCTAGGCAGGGAGCACGGGGCCCGGCGGGCCGTGCTGGGGCGAGCCGATCGGCGCGCCCCGCCATCGGCGTGCCGGGTGCCGATCGCCCCCCGACGTCCGGACCCGCACGAGATGACCCGCTCCCCGCACCGCACCACCCTCGCCGACCGGCCCGGCGCCGTCCGTCCCGACGCCGGTCCCGCCGCAGACTTCGCCGAGGCCGACCAGCCGGCCCGGCGCCCGGGGCACGACCGGCGCCGCGAGCCCGGGCAGAGCGGTCAGCGGGCTCCCGAGCCCGGGCGGGGCGGTGAGCCGGGCCGCCCGCCCGATCGCATGGGCGTCAGCGGCACCCAGGTCACCGCCAGCGTCCTGGCCTCGGTGTCCGCCGCCGTCGTCGCCTCGCTGTTCGGCGTGGCGGGCACCGTCGTGGGGGCGGCCGTCGTCAGCGTCGTCGCCACGATCGGCAGCGCCGCCTACGGCCTCGGCATCCGGCGCACGACGGCGCGGCTGCAGAAGGTCCAGGCCCTCCAGGCCGTGCAGGCGCTGCGCACGACCCGGTCCTCGCCCACCGTGCGCGCCGCGGACGCCGGCGCCGGCAGGCCGGCGGGCGCGGCCCCGCCCGCTGACGACGCGGTCGTCCCCGGGCCCGCCACCGAGCGCCGCGGCGGCGGGACGGGCCCGTCCTGGCTCGACCGCTTCGCCCGCCACCGCTGGAGCCTGGCCGGGGGCGTCGCCCTGGTGCTGGCCCTGTCGTTGGCGCTCGTGAGCCTCGTCGAGGTCGTGACCGACGGCCCGCTGGCCGGAGGCTCCAGCGGCGGCCGCACGTCGATCGGCGCCCTGATCACGGGCGACGACGACCCGGCGCCGACCACGACGACCAGCACCACCGGCACGACCGTCGCCGGCGAGGGGCAGGCACCGGCCGCCCCGACGACCACGACCGCCTCCGACGACGAGGACGGGGGCGAGGCCACGACCACCACCGAGCAGTCGACCACGACGACGACCTCCCGCTCGACCACGACGGCCCCGCCGACCACCGCGCCGCCCGCACCGGCGCCGGCGGGCCCGGGCGCGGACGCCGGCGAGCCCCCCGCCACCCCGTAGGCCGACCGGGCGCCCTCGCCTGCGGTCACTCCATGAGGTGGAGGCCGAAGGCGAGGGCGAACCCCGCCGTCGTGACGAGGCCCACGAGCGGGCCGGCGTGCTCGAACGCCTCCGGCATCATCGTGTCGGCCAGCATGGTGAGCACCGCGCCGCCGGCGAAGGCCAGCACGAACGCGACGGTGCCGGGCGCGGCGGTGTCGAACAGCGCGTAGCCCGCCAGCGCGGCGGTGCCCGAGACGACCGTGACCGCCGTCCACAGCGCCACGATCCGGGTCGTCGGCCAGCCGGAGGCGTGCATGCCCGCGCTCGAGGCCAGGCCCTCGGGCAGGTTCGAGATGAACACCGCCGCCACGAAGGCGAGGCTGATCCCGCCGCCCCCCAGGAGCGTGAGGCCGAGGACGATCGACTCGGGGATGCCGTCGAGCACGGCGCCCAGCGCGATGCCGAGCCCCGAGCCCTCGGCCTGGGCCTCGGCGTCGATGTCCTTGCGGTCGCCGCCGCCCAGGCGGTCGATCCACCGGTCGCCGACGAAGAACGTGAGCGCACCGGCCGCCAGGCCCAGGGCGACGGACACGTCGCGGTCGGCCGTGCCGGCCGCCTCCTCGACGAGGTCGAACGACACGGCGCTGATCAGCACGCCCGATCCCAGCGCCATCACCAGGCCCACCAGCCGGGTGCCGAGGTGCAACCACACCCCGGCGAGGGCGCCGACGATCAGCGCCGCCCCACCGAACGCGCCCCACGCGAACGCCTCTGCCACCTGCGGCACGCTACGAGGTGCGCGGGAGCGTGCGTCTCACCCCCGCCGGGTGAGGCGGTCGCCCGCACCACGGCGTGTATTCGCGCACGGGAGCGCGGCACCCGCCCGCGCCGATGGGAGGCGATGGCGATGATCCTGGCCGACGTGGGCCTGGCCGAGCTGTTCTGGACCGTTCTCTGGCTCTTCTTCCTCTTCATGTTCATCTGGGTCTTCGTCGCCCTGGTGAGCGACCTGTTCCGCGACCACACCCTGTCGGGGTGGGCCAAGGCTGGGTGGATCATCCTGCTGGTCCTGTTCCCGCTGGTGGGGTCGTTGATCTACCTGATCGTGCGCGGCAAGGGCATGACCGAGCGGTCGATCGCCGCCCAGCAGCAGGCCCAGGCCCAGTTCGACAGCTACGTCCGCCAGGCCGCCGGCCCGTCCGGCAACTCGTCGGTCGACGACCTCGCCCGGCTCGCCGAGCTGCGCAGCAACGGCCACCTGAGCGACGCCGAGTACGAGACGATGAAGGCCCGCATCGTGGGCGGGAGCACACCCGCCTCGGCCTGACGGGCGAGCCGGTCGCGTTGGTCACGGGGTGGCAGACTGCCGCCCCGTGACCGACGGCGACCGCATCCGCAACCTGCTCGGGCGCTACTGCGACCTCATGGACGCCGGTGACTGGCCGGGCATCGGCGCGCTGTTCGCCCGGGGCCGCCTGGTGACCGACGCCGGCGTCGAGCTCGCCGCCGGCGCCGACGCGGTGGCCGACTTCTACGCCCGCGGCACCCTCCTGCACGGCGGGTCGCCGCGGACGAAGCACCTCGTGGTGAACACGGTGCTCGACGATCCCGCGGCCGACGGCACGGTGGTGGCCCGCTCGTCGTACCTCGTGCTGCAGGCGCTCGACGGCCGCCCGCTCCAGCCGATCATCACCGGCCGCTACGTCGACCGCTTCGCCCCCGACGCCGACGCGGGCGGGGGCGGGGGCGGGGGCGACGGCTGGCACTTCGTCGAGCGGGCGTTCGCGGTCGACCTGGTGGGCGACCTCGGCGACCACCTGCGGTACGCGCTGTGAGCCGCGTCGCCTTCGTCACCGGGGTGGCGTCGGGGATCGGTCGCGCCGTCGCCGACCGACTCCGGGCCGGCGGCGACACGGTCGTCGGCTTCGACCGCGTCGACCGGGCCCCCGAGGGCGTCGACGTCCTCGTGGGTGACGTCACCGACCGGGCGGCCGTCGACGCCGCGGTGGCGGCGGCCGTGGAACGCCACGGCCGGCTCGACGTCGTCGTGAACGTGGCGGGCATCGCCCAGATGGGGCGGATCGAGGACATCGACGACGACGAGTGGCACCGGGTCCTCGACGTCAACCTGACGGGACCGTTCCTCGTGTGCCGGGCCGCGGTGCCGCACCTGCGGGCGACGCGCGGGTGCATCGTCAACATCGCCTCGATCGCCGGGCTCGAGGGCCAGGCCTACACGGCCGCCTACTCGGCGTCGAAGGGCGGCGTCGTGCTGCTGACGCGGTCGCTGGCCGTCGAGCTCGCCCTCGACGGCGTCCGGGTCAACTGCGTGTGCCCCGCGGCGGTCGACACGCCTTTGCTGGCCGACATGGCCGCACGCATCCCGCCGGGCCACGAGCCCCGCCTGTTCGACCGGCTGCAGATGCTGATGCCCGGGTTCATCTCGGCCGACGAGGTGGCCGGGGCGGTCGCCTACCTGGCGAGCGACGACGCCCGCACCATCACCGGCCACGCCCTCACGATCGACGGGGGCCGCAGCGCCTGATCCCGACCCGTGGCGGTCAGAGCGTGGGCGTGGCCCGCCGCGCCCGGCCCGTGCGGTGCGAGCCGCGGTGGCCGCACCAGCAGACCCAGCGGACGGTGATGTGCCCGTCGCCGGGCTCGAGGCCGACGATGCGGCGCTCGCTGAGGAGGACCTCGCTGCCGTGTCGGGGGCACTGGACGCTGAACATGCCCCGATTGTCGACCCAGCGGATCGGAGTGACGAGTGGCAGGGGGGCGCATGTTCGAAAGAATCCTGCCAAACTGTCTGCATGCGCACGGCGGAGCCCACCCTGTCCTCGTCACGACGTCCCGCACCGTCCCGCTCGGGCCGCGACGGCCACCTGGTGGCCGCCATCGTCGGCTCGTCGGTGGCGGCGTTCGAGCTGGGCACGGCCCACGAGGTGTTCGGCCTCGACCGGTCCGAGTACGCCAGCCCGTGGTACCGCTTCCGGGTCATCAGCGCCTACGGGTCGACCGTGCCGGTCACCGAGGGCGACTGGTCGATCTCGACGCCCTGGACCCTCGACGACCTCGACGACGTCGAGACCGTCATCCTGCCGGTGTGGCCGGGCCGGGCCGAGCCCGCCCCGCCCGAGCTGCTCGACGCCCTGCGGGCGGTGCACGCCCGCGGCGGCCGGCTGGTGAGCGTGTGCACCGGCGCCTTCCTGCTGGCCCAGGCCGGCCTGCTCGAGGGCCGCCGGGCCACGACCCACTGGATGTACACGTCCGAGTTCACCAAGGCGTACCCCGACGTGGACGTCGACAGCGACGTCCTCTGGGTCGACGCCGGCGACGGCATCTACACGTCGGCGGGCACCGCGGCCGGCATCGACCTGTGCCTCCACATCGTGCGGCTCGACCACGGGGCCGACGTGGCCAACAAGATCGCCCGGCGCATGGTGGTGCCGCCCCAGCGCGACGGTGGCCAGGCGCAGTTCGTGGACGCGCCGCTGCCGCCCCTGCCGGCCGACGACCCCATCGCGCGCACGCTCGACTGGGTGGTCGCCCACCTCGACGAGCCGATGACGGTCGACGACCTGGCGGCGCGCGCCATGCTGAGCCCGCGCAGCTTCGCCCGCCGCTTCCGGTCCGCGACGGGCACCACGCCGGTGCAGTGGGTGCTGCGGCAGCGGGTGCTGCACGCGCAGCGGTTGCTCGAGACGACCGACCTGCCGGTCGACCGCCTCGCCGAGCGGTGCGGGTTCGGCACCGCCACGGCCCTGCGGGCCCACTTCCGGCGGGTCGTCGGCACCACCCCCACCGCCTACCGGCGCACCTTCGGCGCCGACTGCCAGGTGGTGGCGCTGCACGGCGACGACCGCCGGCACGCCGGCTGAACGCGGACGGCCCGAGGGTGTCACGGATGTCCGGGCGAAAGCCGTTCGGCGGGAACACCGGGGCCCGGTAGCGTGTTCGTGAAAGTGTTCACGAAGTCCCCCACAGACCCCGACATCGGGGAGGTGCTCCACATGGGAGTCCGGCCACACGTCGTCATCGTCGGCGCCGGGTTCGGCGGCCTGGCCGTCGCCCGGGGCCTCGAGAAGCTGCCGGTCGAGGTCACGCTCGTCGACCGCCAGAACTTCACCACGTTCCAGCCGCTGCTCTACCAGGTGGCCACGTCGGGGCTGAACGCCGCCGACGTCGCCCACCCCATCCGGGGCCTGTTCCACCGCCAGCGCAACCTGCACGTGCAGCGCGGCGAGGTGGTGGGCGTCGACTGGGAGCGCCGGATCGTCCAGCTCGCCGACGAGCGCCAGCTCCCGTTCGACCACCTGGTCGTCGCCGTGGGGGCGGTGGCCACGTGGTTCGGCGTGTCCGGGGCTGCGGACAACGCCACGCCGCTCTACACGCTCGACGACGCGGTCCGGGTGCGGAACCACGTGCTCGAGCGCTTCGAGGCCGCCGACGCCGACCCGTCGCTCATCGACGCCGGCGAGCTCAACTTCGTGGTCGTCGGCGGCGGTCCGACCGGGGTCGAGACGGCCGGCGCGCTGGCCGAGCTCTTCAGCGTCGTGTTCAAGCGCGACTACCCGTCGCTGGGGGTCGGGCGCGCCCGCGTCGTGCTCGTCGAGGCCCGCGGCAACCTGCTGGCGCCGTTCCACCCGTCCTCGCAGCGGGCCGCCCTCGACACGCTGCGGGCCCGGCAGGTCGAGGTGCGGCTCGACGAGACCGTCGACGAGGTGGCCGCCGACCACGTGCGCTTCACGTCGGGCGAGGTCCTGCCGACCCGCACGGTGATCTGGGCCGCGGGCGTCCGGGCCAACCCGGTCGTCGAGCGGCTCGGGCTGCCCACCGTGCGCGGCGGGCGCGTCGAGGTCGACGCCGACCTCCGTGTCGCGGGTCACGACGACGTCTGGGCGCTGGGCGACGTCGCCGCCGCGCCGGACGGGCGCGGGCAGGGCACGCTCCCCCAGCTGGCGCCGGTCGCCATGCAGTCGGGTGCCCACGTCGCCCGCCAGATCGGTCGGGTGCTCGAGGGCCGGCCGACCCAGCCGTTCCGGTTCCGCGACAAGGGGACGATGGCGACCATCGGGCGCCGCTCGGCGGTCGCCGAGCTGCCCGGGCGCATCCGGCTCCGGGGCACGGCGGCGTGGTTCGCCTGGCTCGGCCTCCACCTGCTCTACCTGGCCGGCCTCCGCAACCGCCTGTCGGTGCTGCTCAACTGGGCCTGGGGCTACCTGACCTGGGATCGCGGTCCCCGGCTCATCTTCGGCAGCCGACCGCTCGGCGCCGGCCCGACGACGGTCGGCACCCGGTCGGCCGAGGACGGCACGGCCGCGTCCCGCGCCCGGGAGGCCGGGTAGCCTCCCGCGCCATGCCCGACGCCAGCCGCATCCACGCCACGCTCGACTCGTACCTCGCGTCGTTCGCCGCCGACGACCGGGCGGCCTACGTCGGGGCCTTCGCCGAGGACGGCTGGCTCGAGGATCCCGTGGGGTCGCCGCGGCGGCTCGGCCACGAGGGCATCGGCGCGTTCTGGGACGAGAGCCACCAGCTCGCCGACGCCCTCGACCTCGTGCCGCTCGGGTTCCGCGTGGTGATCGGCGACGAGGCGGTCGTGACCCTCCAGGCCCGGCCGGTCATCGGCGGCCAGCGGTACGCACTCGACATCGTCGACCACATGACCTTCGACGACGACGGCAAGATCGTGGGCCTGCGGGCGTTCTTCGACATGGAGACGATGCGCCCGGCCGACGGCTGAGGGTCCCCGGCGCGGGTGCGGCACCGGCTCAGACCCGGCACCGTCAGACCCGGCACCGGCTCAGACCCGGCACCGTCAGACCCGGCCGGTGATCCGGTCGACCGCCATCTCGAGCGCGACGCGGTCGGCGCGGGCCCCCGGCGGGCGGTAGCGGGCCGCGTAGCGCCGGACGGCCTCGGCCACCCGGTCGGGGTCGCGGGTGACCGTCGTCGGACCCTCGAAGGTCAGCCACCGCCCCCCGTCGACCTGGCACACCACGGCCCGGGCCTCCGGCCCGGCCGCCTCGAGGTTGCGGACCTTGCGGGCGGGGGCGAACGTGATCACGCGCACCAGGCCCGCATCGGGGTCCCAGGTGAAGCCGACGGGCGCGACGTGCGGCGTCCCGTCGGGGCGCAGGGTGGTGAGGGTCGCCAGGTGCCGCTCGGTGGTGAACCCGAGCAGCTCGGGCGGCAGGGCGGCGAGGTCGAAGGCCATGGAGGCCAGTGTGACCGGTCATGCATCCGGACCCCGCCCCGGCGGCGAACCATTGGTGCGCGGTGGACGTCCGCCGCGTGCCTCCCCACCCAGGGGCGGAGGGCCCGCCGTCAACGTGGCCGGACGGGCCCTCCGCAGGGGCGGTGCCCCGGGTGGGCGGCGCCGGCGGCCGGGCCCGCCCGGGCTCAGTGGTCGACGATGGCCGTGAGGATGCGGCGGCGACCGGCCCAGGCCGCCGGGAAGACCGCCGCCGCCAGGGTCAGCACGCCGGTGACGAGCGTGAACGCCACGAGCTGGAGCGCCGGCAGGGCGAAGACGCTGAACCCCTCGTCGGCCAGCAGCCGCACGAGCACCCAGCCGAACAGCACGCCGACGACCAGCGCGGCGGCCAGCCCGAAGCCCGAGATGAGCAGCGCCTCCCACCGGATCGCGGACCGCACCTGGGCGCGGCTGGCGCCGACCGCCCGGGTGAGGCCGATCTCGCGGGTGCGCTCGACCACCGAGAGGATGAGCGTGTTCACGATGCCGATCATGGCGATCAGGATCGTGAGCGCCAGCAGGGCGTTCACCAGCACGAGGATGATGTCGTACTGCTCCTTGATGGCCGCCTTGAACTCGGCGACGTCCTGCAGCTCGGCCGAGGGGAACGGCCCCAGCAGCGGCTCGACCGCGGCCCGGGCCCGGTCGACCGACACGCCGTCGGCGGCGCGGATCCAGACCTGGGTGTCGCCGACGTCCGGCAGGTTCACGTCGAACGCCTCGGTGCTCATGACGTAGGCGCCGGTCAGGTCCTTGCTGTCGTAGATCACGGCGATCTCGAACGGCTGCACCCCGGTGTCGCCGAACACCACGGGCACCCGGTCGCCGACCTCCCACCCCTTGTCGGCCGCGGTGCCGGCGAACACGCCGATGCCGGTGGCGTCGAGGGCGGCCGGGTCGCCGGCGGTGACGTTCACGTCGAACAGGTCGAAGGCGGTCGCCGGGTTCAGCCCGCCGACAGGCACCGCCTTGCCGTCGACCTGGGCGAAGCCGAACCGCACGCCGGTGGCGGCCCCGACCTCGGGGAGGGCGGCGATCTCGTCGGCCACGATGCCGGGCACGCCGCCGCCCACCATGCCGGCGCCGCCGTCGACCACGAGGTCGCCGCTGAACCGGTCGTCGATGGTGGCGTCGAGCGAGGCGCGCAGCGAGGCGTTGACCACCAGGAACAGCGACACGATGCCGAGGCCGATCATGAGGGCCGACGCCGTGGACGCCGTGCGCTTGGGGTTCCGCGCCGCGTTCTGCTGGGCGAGCCGGCCGACGATGCCGCGCAGGCGGGGGAGCGGCGTCCCGAGGCCGATCGACGCCGGCCGGGCGGCCAGCGGTCCGCCGACGATCATCGCCACGAACAGGAGCCCCATGCCGATGCCGGCGACCTTCAGCGGCGAGAGCTCGCCGACGTCGCGGCCGGCGATGCCGGCGGCGAGCGCCGCCAGCCCCGGCCCGCCCAGCAGCACCCCGAGGACGACCCGCCCGACGGAGCGGTCGCTGGTGTCGATGGCGATGTCCCGCATGGCGGCCACGGGCGGCACGCGCGAGGCGCGGGCGGCGGGGAAGAACGCCGACACGACGGTCACCACGGTGCCGACCAGCACCGAGACGACGAACGACGTCGGCAGCACGGCGGCGGACGATCCCGGCACGAACAGCCCGGCGAGGGAGCGGGCCAGCAGGACGCCGAGCGCGTAGCCGACCAGCGACGCCACCAGGCCGACGACGAGCGACTCGAGCACCACCGACGTGAGCACCTGCCCGCGCCCGGCCCCGATGGCCCTCAGCAGGGCGACCTGGCGCTGCCGCTGCGCCACGATGAACGAGAAGCTCGTGTAGATCACGAACGTGCCCACGAGCACCGAGATGAGGGCGAACACCAGCAGGAACGTGCGCACCCCCGAGAACGTGGCCTGCGCGCTGTCCTGGGCCTCGTCGACGAGCTGGGCGCCGGTCACGACCTCGACGTCCTGCCCGGCGAGCGCCTGGGCCACGGCGTCGCGCACGACCTCGGGCGACGCACCGTCGTCGACCCGGATGGCGACGGTGTCGACCTGGCCCGGGAGCGCGAGGAACATCTGGGCCGTGTCGTTGTCGAACAGGGTGATGGAGGCGCCGGCCGGGCTGTCGCTCGTGCCGAACCGGGCCACGCCGACCAGCTCGGCGGTGCTCACCCCCGAGCTCGTCTGGAAGCTGGCGATGTCACCGACGCGGTAGCCGGTCTCGTCGACGGTGCGCTTGTCGAACACGACCTCGTCGGGGTTCTCGGGGGCGTGGCCCTCGACGATCTCGAACGGGTTGAGCTCGTCGACGACGCCCCAGTTGGTGCCGATCGTCGGCGCACCGAACGAGGGGTTGCCGAAGGGCGCGCCGTCGGGCCCGATCGGCCGGGCGTAGCCCTGGAGGTAGCCCTCGGCGGCCGCCACGCCGTCGACGTCGGCCACGTCGTCGACGATGTCGACCGCGATCCTCGGTCGCTGCACCGCGCCCCCGAACTCGGGGCCGAGCGTGAACTGGGCCTCGCCCCGGACCGCCACGTCGGTGCCGGCGTTGAGCCCGGCGTAGAGGTCGTCGAGCGTCCGCGAGATGGTGTCGGTCAGCGTGATCACCCCGGCGACGAAGCCCACGCCGATCGTCACCGCCAGGAACGTGAGCACGTAGCGCCCCAGGTGGGCCCGCAGGTCGCGCAACGAGAGGCGGAGCATCGTCACGGGGTCACCACCGCCTCACCGCATCACCGCCGGTCGGCGCGGTCGAGGCCCTTGATGCGGTCGAGGACCGCGTCGGCGTCGGGGCTGGGCATCTCGCCCACGATCCGCCCGTCGGCCAGGAACAGCACGTGGTGGGCGAACGACGCCGCGCCGGGGTCGTGGGTGACCATGACGATCGTCTGGTCGAGCTCGTCGACGGCGCGCCGCATGAACGACAGGATCTCGGCGCTGCTGTGGCTGTCGAGGTTGCCGGTGGGCTCGTCGGCGAAGATGATCGCGGGCCGGCTGGCCAGGGCCCGGGCCACCGCCACCCGTTGCTGCTGGCCGCCCGACAGCTGCGCCGGACGGTGGTCGAGCCGCGGGCGCAGGTCGACGGTGTCGATCACGTAGTCGAGCCAGCGGCGGTCGGGGTCGCGCCCGGCCAGGGCGAGCGGCAGCGTGATGTTCTCGAGCGCGGTGAGCGTGGGCACGAGGTTGAACGCCTGGAACACGAACCCGACGCGGTCGCGGCGCAGCCGGGTGAGCTGGCGCTCGGAGAGCGTGCTGAGGTCGACGCCTTCGATGAGCACCTTCCCCGACGTCAGGTCGTCGAGGCCTGCGGTGCAGTGCATGAGGGTCGACTTGCCCGACCCCGAGGGGCCCATGATCGCGGTGAACCGGCCGGCGGGGAACCCGACGGTGACGTCGTCCAGGGCGACGACGGCCGTGTCGCCCTCGCCGTAGACCTTCCGGGCCTCGACGGTGCCGGCGGCGATGGCGGGCACACCTATTGACCCGATCGTCGATACGCCGTTCACGTGGTGCAAGATAACGGGCGGGCCCGCGACGGTGCCCGCCGCTCGCGGCGTTCCCTGTCACCGAGGCGATCGAGCCGACGGCAGGTCGCCCGCCGGGCCGGGCGCGACGCGGCGCCGCCGGCGAGCCGCCGCCGGGCGGGGGCCCGGACGCGACGGCGCCCGCCGCCCGGCCGCAGCCGGAGGGCGGGCGCTGGTCGAGCGGAGCCCGGGGCCCGACGTCAGCTCGGCTGCTTGACGACCCGGAGGTAGGGCTTCCGGGCGTCCCACCCGTCGGGGAACTGCTCCTTGGCGTCGTCGTCGGACACCGCGGGCACGATGATGACGTCCTCGCCCTGCTTCCAGTCGGCGGGGGTGGCCACCTTGTGCTTGGCCGTGAGCTGCAGCGAGTCGATGACCCGCAGCAGCTCGTCGAAGTTGCGGCCCGTCGACGCGGGGTAGGTGAGCTGGAGCTTCACCTTGTTGTCGGGCCCGATGACGAAGACCGACCGCACGGTCGCGGTGTCGCTGGCGGCCGGGTGGATCATGTCGTAGAGGTCGGCGACCTTCTTGTCGGGATCGCCGATGAGCGGGAAGTTGAGCTTGGCGCCCGTCACGTCCTCGATGTCCTGCGACCAACCCTCGTGGTCTGAGATCCCGTCGACCGACAAGCCGATGACCTTCACGTTCCGCTTGTCGAACTCGGGCTTGAGGGCGGCGACCCGGCCGAGCTCGGTGGTGCAGACCGGGGTGAAGTCCTTGGGGTGCGAGAAGAGCACGGCCCAGCTGTCGCCCTTCCAGTCGTAGAAGTCGACGGTGCCCTCGGTCGTGTCGGCGGTGAAGTTCGGGGCGTCGTCGCCCAGTCGGATCGCCATGTCGTGTCCTCCGTGGTCGCTCGGGGAAGGTGGTGGTCGAACAGGTCGAGCGCCCGCGCCGAGCCTAGCGAGCAGGGCCGGCGAAAGGCGACCTCGGTGGTCGGAATTCTCCTTCCGCTGCCGTCGTGTTACGGATGTCACGTGGTGCATCAAGCGTGGTGCTAGGTATAGTTAGCACATGACCATCCTCACCACCGTCACCGACGCCGAGTCCAAGGTCGTCGACGCGGTTCGTGACCTGCGCACTCCCGTCGTGGAGTACGTGCAGAAGGGTGTCGACCTCGCCGAGGACCGGCTTCCTGCGTTCACCTACCCGTCGACCCTCCCCCAGCCGGGCGAGGTCCTCGACTCGCAGTACGAGTTCATCACCGCCCTCCTCGCGGCCCAGTACGACCTCGTGAAGGCCGTCACCGCCGCCGTCGCCCCCCTCGTGGGCGTCACGGCCGCCAAGCCGGCCAAGTCGACCGCCAAGTCGACGAAGAAGGCCGCCTGACCCCGGGGGCCTCGCGCCCCATCGGCAGGCAGGGTTCGACGAACCGTCCGGCACCCCCCTCCGCCGGGCGGTTCGTCGCGTCCGGGCGTCGCTGCGCCGGCGGCCGAGCCAGCCTCAGCCCGGCCGGTTGGCGTCGAGGTAGCTGCGGTACACCGCCAGCAGCGCCGCCTTCTGCTCGTCGGTCAGCGCCGGGTCGGCCCGCACCGCCTCGACGACCGACGGCGACGGCACGCCGTCCTCGGGGGCGTCGAGCAGTCCCGCCTGCACCATGAGCGCCTCGGCCGACATGTTCAACGCCCCGGCGATCGCCTTGAGCACCCGCACCGACGGCTGGTGGAGGCCGCGTTCGAGCTGCGAGAGGTACGGGTTCGACACGTCGGTGCGGGCCGCCAGGTCGCGCAGCGACATCTCGGCCTGCTTGCGGCGCTCGCGGATGACCCGCCCGAGCTTCTCGAACTGGGCCTTGCCGACGTCTCGAGCGCTCGGGCCCGGAACGGCGTCGGTCACCGGTCAGCCCGTCTCGGGGGCCGCACCCTCGAGGTGCGCGGGATCGTCCTGCGAGCTGGGCACGCTCGTGCGGAAGATGTCGGGCTCGAGGTACATGATGCGGGCGATCGGCACCACCCGCCGCACGCTGGTCTCGACGCGGTTCACGGCCTCGGCGGCCTCGGCGACCGACAGGTCGGGGATCAGCTCGATCTTGGCCCCGACCAGCAGCTCGTCGGGCCCGATGTGCTCGGTGCGCATGTGGATGAGGCGCCGGACGCTGGGCTCGACCTCGATGGCGGCGACGATCTTCTCGATGTCGGCCTGCGAGGCGGACTCGCCGATGAGCAGCCCCTTCATCTCGACGGCCAGGATCACCGCGATCACGATGAGCAGCAGGCCGATGCACAGCGTGCCCACGCCGTCCCACACGGGCTCGCCGGTGATCTGGGCGATCGTCACCGCGATCAGCGCGAGCACGAGGCCGACCTGGGCGCCGAGGTCCTCGAGCAGCACGACGGGCAGCTCGGGGTTCTTCGAGCGGCGGATGAAGGTCCACCACCCCATCTGCGGGTCCTTGACCTTCTTGGCCTCCTTGACCGCGGTGCGGAACGACAACGCCTCGAGCGCGATCGCCACGAGCAGGATGACGATGGCGACCGCCACCGACTCGAGCTCGTGGGGGTGGCGGATCTTCTCGACGCCCTCGTAGGTCGCGAACATGCCGCCCAGGCTGAACAGGATGATCGCGACCACGAAGGCCCAGAAGTAGCGCTCGCGGCCGTAGCCGAACGGGTGGTCGGCGGTCGGCGCCTTCTGCGCCTTGCGCCCGCCGAGCAGCAGCAGCGCCTGGTTGCCGGAGTCGGCGACCGAGTGCACGCTCTCGGCGAGCATCGACCCCGAGCCCGTGATCAGGAACCCGACGAACTTGGCGACGGCGATGCCGGCGTTGGCGAGGAGCGCCGCCACCACCGCCCTGGTCCCGTGTCCTCCTCCGGCCATGGCGCCAACGTAGTGGGTGGGCGCGCCGGCGCCGGACCGTGGCCGCGCGCGGGCGGCCGGCCTCCACCGGGTGGGGGAGTGGCCGCGGCGGCGGCCATGATGCGGCCGTGACGCTGCTCGACCTGGCCGCCGCCGCTCCCGACGCCCCGGCGCTCGACGACCTCGAGCGCACGCGCACGCGGGCCGAGCTCGTCGACCGGGCGACCCGCGGCGGGCACCTGCTGCGCGCCGCCGGCGTCGGGCCCGGCGACGCGGTGGCGCTGCTGCTCGGGAACAGGGTCGAGCTGGTCGAGCTGGCCACGGCCGCGGTCCTCGCGGGGGTGCGCTACACGGCGGTGAACTGGCACCTGACCGCTGACGAGGTGCGCTACGTCGTGGGCGACAGCGGGGCCCGCCTGCTCGTCACGGAGCCCACCTACGCGGCGGTGGCCGCGGCGGCGACCGACGGCCTCGACGTCGACGTGGTGGTCGCCGGTCCCCAGCTGGACGCGCTGCTGGCCGACGCCGCCGATGCCCCCTTCCCGCTCGACGGTCCGGCCGGCCGCTCGATGCTGTACACGTCGGGCACGACGGGACGTCCCAAGGGCGTGCTGCGCACGGGTCCGACCTCGGTCGCCGACCAGCTCGCCGCACTCGCCGCCGTCGGCCGCGGCGTCGGCCTCGACGGCGGCGGCCCGCACCTCGTGACCGGTCCGCTCTACCACGCCGCCCCGCTGGGCTTCGCGGTCGGCGACCTGCACGCGGGGGCGGAGCTCGTGCTGATGCCCCGCTTCGACGCCGCGGGCACGCTCGCCCTGATCGACGAGCGCGCCGTGCGCACCACCCACCTCGTGCCGACCATGTTCGTGCGGCTGCTGCGGCTCGACGCGGCCGAGCGGGCGGCGTTCGACGGCGGCTCGCTGCGCACGGTCCTGCACGGTGCGGCGCCCGTGTCGCCCCCCGTGAAGGCGCGGATGATCGAGTGGTGGGGGCCGGTGCTGGTCGAGTACTGGGGCACGTCCGAGGCCGGGGTGTTCACGGTCGTGACGTCGACCGACTGGCTCGAGCACCCGGGCACGGTCGGCCGGGCGGTGCGGCACTACGAGGTGGTCGCCGTCGACGCCGCCGGCGCGGACCTGCCGCCGGGCGAGGTCGGCACGCTCTACTGCCGGCACCGGTCGCAGGAGCGCGTCTTCGAGTACCACGGCGCGCCCGGCAAGACCGCCGACGCCCACCGCGACGGCGGCGGCTTCACGATGGGCGACATCGGACGGGTCGACGAGGACGGCTTCGTGTACCTCGCCGACCGGGCGGCCAACGTCATCATCTCGGGGGGCGTCAACATCTATCCCGCCGAGGTCGAGCACGTCCTGGCCGAGCACCCGGCGATCGCCGACGTCGCCGTGTTCGGCGTGCCTGACGACGAGTGGGGCGAGCAGGTCAAGGCGGCGGTCGAGCTGCGCCCCGGCGTCGAGCCGTCGGCCGCGCTCGAGGCGGACGTCCTGGCCTTCGCCCGGGCCCGGCTGGCCGGCTACAAGGTGCCCCGCTCGATCGACGTCGAGGACGAGCTGCCCCGGCACCCCACCGGCAAGCTCTACACCCGCCTGCTGCGCGACCGGTACTGGACCGGGCGCGAGCGGCGCGTGTGACCGCCGTCGCACGACCGGGCGACTGGGCGACGACGGTGCGTCACCCTGTGGGCGGGCTGTGGTCACGCTGTGTGGAACTGCGCTCAGCCTGGGGATGAACCGGAAAAGTCTGGGGAAAGGCCTGGGGATTGCGAAATACCGCTTGACCTGGGGTTTTGCCGCCCGCAAGATGCTCCACATCCACCACGGCAGCACGACCGCCGACGACACGAGCGAGGGGCTCCCGCCCCGAGCGAGCGTCCGAGGAGTCGGCAGTCTGGGGGAAACGGCAGATTGCCGACGAGCCATCTGATGCGGGATCACACCTGCTGACAGCGGTTCGTGCCGGCCACGGGGTCCGCCCCGGGGTCGTGTGGCACCAGAGCCGGCGGGCGCCGCCGGCATCACCGCCAGGCAGTCAGCCGCAAAGGTTGGCCCCGAGCAGCGGACCGGCTAACTCCGGTGCGACGCTCGGGGCCTTCCACTTGCAATCGCCGAGGCTATCCACGGCACCCGGACGATCGGCGGACCATTTCGGAGACGTCCGGAGGGGTCCCGCCGGTCGGTCGCCGGCTGGGGGGTCGACCGGCCGGCGGGCTGGGACCGGCTCCCGGCGGCCCGTCCTCCGGGCCGCTGGCGGGGCCGCTGTCGTGCCGACGGTGCCGCCCCGCTGCCGTCCCGCTGGTCCCGTCCTTCCCCCGGTCAGCCGACCGATGGCGGGGTCGCTGCCGTCCCTTCGCGGTCTTCCGTCCCTCCGCGGTCTTCCGTCCCTCCGCCTGGGTCTCTGCCGACCGATGGCGGGGTCGCTGCCGTCCCTCCGCCCGGGCTCTGCCGACCGATGGCGGGGTCGCTGCCGTCCCTCCGCCCGGGTCTCTGCCGACCGATGGCGGGGTCGCTGCCGTCCCTCTCCGGCGTCTTCCGTCCCTGGGTGCCGTCTTTCCGTCCCTCCGGTTGTGTCTGCCGACTGACGCCAGGGGCGCGGCTGCTCGTCCTGCTGCTGCCGCCGGCCGGACCTCCCGTTCGACCTGTCGGCGGTCCGGTCGGCCGCCCGCTCGGATTTCAGCGGTACCGTCGGGGTGGTCGGGGGCGTGTCGGGGCGACCGGGGCCTTCTCCGTGACGTTGTGGTGGCTCGGCAACCGCAACGTCACGGAGATTGCCGGCCGGGGCGGAGGTGGCGGCCTGCTGCCTGCCGGGTGCGGCATTCGCCCTCGGCCCGGTGGCGGAGGCTTCTCTGTCACGTTGTGGTTGCCCGGCAACCACAACGTGTCGGAGATCGCCGGGCGAGGCGGGATCAACTGCTGTCCGGGGCCGGGCGGTCCCCCCGGACCGGCGTCGGTGCGGCCGGGTGGGGCCGCGGCCGGGAGCGGCGACGCCTGCTCGGTGCCGGGTGGCGGCGGTTCTGTGTGGCGTTGTGGTTGTCCAGCAACCACAACGTGACGGAGATCGCTGGGGGGGAGAGAGACGTGACCTGCCGGCCGTCTGCGCCGCTCGCCGTC
>Ga0111539_10004483_pt1 | contig 18262 bp, 21 predicted proteins | sample RhiMethybrSRZTD1_FD_79667 | JGI IMG/M metagenome (GOLD analysis project Ga0111539, IMG submission 79667) | Populus rhizosphere microbial communities from Tennessee, USA - Rhizosphere MetaG P. TD hybrid SRZTD1 (version 2) (version 2) | ecosystem: Host-associated > Plants > Roots > Rhizosphere >... | reverse complement strand
CGGCCAGGTGGCCGCCGAGCTCGTCCTCGAGGCGCGCACGTGCGGTCCCGCCTTCGGCGCGAACGAGGCGCTCGACGGCAGCGCAGTGCTCGAGGAGGCGGGGTGCTCCACGGGCATCGCCCGTGTGTCCCGGGGCGGCGGTCTCCATGCTGCGTGCATCGGTGCGGCGCACCGAACCGGTAATCCCTGGCGCGAGTGAACGGGCGGCTCAAGGACGAGGGGCGCCGGCAGCGGCGCCCCTCGCATTCCCTGCGATCCGCGCTACGGCGAGTCGCGCCGCTCGGGATCGCGCCTCTCGACCGGCTCCGGCCGGGTCTCGCCTGCGGCGACCATGGTGCGGTCGTCGTCGGTCATGGTCGTCGTCGTGCCGGCGGGAGTGACGGTTTCGCGGTCGTCGTAGTCGTGGACGTCCTCGTCCGGGACGACGTCTCGCCTCTCGGTGACGACTTCGCGGGTCCGCGGGCCCGTTGTGTCGAACGTGAACGCGAACACGATGCCGAGTCCCATGGCGAGGACGGCCGGAAGCGTGCCCATGTCGTTCACGAACCCGGTGACGCCGATGTCGTCGCTCCAGTTGGCGAGGCGTGCCTGCTGCCAGCCACCAGCGGGCTGGGTGGCGAGCAGGATCCAACCGACGACGATGGCGGTCGGGATGAACGCGAACAGGAAGACGCCCGGGCTGAACGTCGGGATTCCCCACTTCGTCCAGCCGCCCAAGAGCTGCGAGAGCCCGAGCGCGAGGCCCGCCGCCGCGATCAGGCCCATGGCCGCCCAGAAGCCGTTCGTCGACGTGAGGTCGAACGTCTGCGCGAGCCAGATGAGCAGGCCGGCGACCGCGACCCCTGCGAGCGTGAAGAGGGCACGCACGAGCGGCGGGCCGCCCCACCCGCTCACGTCGGTCTCTTCGCGGCGAACTTCCGTGCGGTCGAGACCGTCGTCATCGCTCCGTCTGCGGAAAATTGCCACTTTCGTCACCTCGTCTCGATCGTTTCAGGGAGAATTCCCCGAGGGGCAACGTCTGTAACCGCGGGTTACGCCGCGAGGTCGCGCCGGCTGGCGTCGAAGCGCCCCGAATGCAGCTCTGCCCGGAACGCCTCGAGCGTCGGCTCGCGGTCGCCCGAGAAGATGTGCTCGACGACCTCCACCCTGCGGTCGTTGTAGAAGGGCACATCGACGTGGCGGTGCGTGACGAGGTTCACCGAGGTGCGGGAGCAGGACGGGCACTCGACGGCAAGCCCGATCCGCTCCTCGCCACCGCCCAGCACGCGGAACGAGGAGGGAAACACGGGCCTCGGCCGCTCCTCGGGAAAGCAGAAGAAGCTCCATGGCCACTCCCCTGCCCTGATCTGCGTCGCCGCGAGCTCGAGGAGGTCGGCCGCGGCGGACTCGAGCTTCGACGTCATCAGGTTCACGAACGAGACGTCGCTCCCCGTGAGCGGCGCCCAGTCGAGCTCGTCGTGGGCGACGAGCCCCTCGTGCTCGTCCCCGCAGTCGCAGGAGAACGTGATCTTGTAGACGGCCGGATGGCTCGCCCCCGGCAGCCGCTCGAGGACCCTGAAGGAGGAAAGTGGCAGCCGGACCTCGCCCCTGACGGGGCACGCAAAGGTGTAACGCCCGGTCAGCCCGTCGTACATCTTCGGATTATCTATCGGCAGGTCCGACGGAAAACGTCGGAGCTCGTGCGGATCAGTACTTGATCAGCGAGCAAACGTCGTAGCCGTCGAGCTTCTCGCGCCCGTGGAGGAACTCGAGCTCGATCACGAACGCGAGCCCGACCACCTCTCCGCCGAGCTGCTCCACGAGATCGACCTTGGCCTTCGCGGTCCCGCCGGTAGCGAGCAGGTCGTCGTGGATGAGCACGCGCGCCCCGCTCGTGATCGCGTCGGCGTGAAGCTCCAGCGCGTCGAAGCCGTACTCGAGGGCGTACTTGGCGCTCACGGTGCGCCACGGCAGCTTTCCGGGCTTCCGCGCCGCCACGAAGCCGCAGTTCAGCCGATAGGCGAGCGCGGCACCCAGGATGAACCCGCGCGCCTCCGCGCCGAGGATCACGTCCGGCTTCCTCGGCTCGGCGAACCCGGCGAGCTGCTCGACGGTCTCGTGCAGCGCCTCGGGATCGGCGAGCAGCGGCATGATGTCCTTGAAGACGATGCCGCGCTTGGGGAAGTCCGGGATGTCCCGGATCTTCGAGCTCAGGTCGATCGGCACGACAACTACCGCACGAGCGACCGCACCGCGCGCCAGAACAGCAGTTGCGAGAGCTCCTGCGAGAGCGCCGCGAGCGTCTGCAGATCCTCGAGACCGGCGCGGTGGCGGTCGGGATTGTGCGAGCGGAGCTTCGGCGCGACGATCTGCTCGAGCTTGGCGGCCTCCTGCTCTGCGCCGGTCTTGAACGGACGGAGGTTCCGCGGCTCGACGCCGTAGCGGGCCAGCTGAAGGCAGGCGGTCACGACTTCGACATCGCGCTCCGGATACCGCCGCTCCCCACCCTCTCCGAGCGGCGCCAAGAGGCCGTAGTCCTCGAGGTCGCGCACGAAACCGGGTGTCGCGCCGGTTCGATCGCAGAGCGTCTCGAAGTCGAGCTCCTGCTCCGGCTCGCCGAGGCCCATGCGCGGGCGCGGCTTGCGGCTGGGCGCTGCGAGCTCCTGCCGGATCACACGCAGCGGGAGAAACTCGTCCCGCTGGAGCCGGAGGATCGTCTGAAGCCGGTCGACGTCGTCCTCGGTGAAGAGCCGATAGCCGCCCTGCGTGCGCCGCGGGGCGAGGAGGCCCTGGTCCTCGAGGTAGCGGATCTTCGAGATCGAGATGTCGGGGAACTCGTCCGCGAGGAGCCGGCACACCGCGCCGATCGTGAGCGGCCGCTCTCGCGGTCCGTCCTGGTCGACACGGGAAACGACGGTGGCCAAGGCTAGGACTCCAAGAATGTGAGCCGGTACTTGCCGATCTGCACCTCGTCACCGTCTTCGAGCTTCGCGCTCTCGACCCTGCGACGGTTGACGTAGGTGCCGTTCAGGCTCTCCTCGTCGTCGATGTAGTAGCCGTCGTCCCGGTGCACGAGCACCGCGTGGCGGCGCGAGACCGTCACGTCGTCGAGGAAGACCTCGTTCTCCGGCCCGCGGCCGATCCCCAGCCGCTCCGATTCGACGGCGTATGTCTCTCCCGAGCGCCCGCCCCCCGAGCGGACGACCAGCGCAGGCCCCTCGATCCGGAGGTCGGCAAGCGAGAGCGAGTCGTCCTCGGTGACATCCTCGGGCGTAAAGGTCATCGTCGTGTGCGCGCCCTGGTCGTCGTGCGGGAGCAGCGCGCCGCACTTGGAGCAGTAGTTGGCGGCTTCGGGATTCTGGAAGCCACACTCGGGGCAGTGAACGTGGCTCATGGCACCGGGGGGTGGCTGAGGGGGGTGTCCCCCCTCAGATGGAAGCCGCACTCGGGGCAGTGGACGTGGCTCACGCTTTCCCTACTCGGCCGGCGGCGACGCCCTCGTCGCGAGGATCTCCGCGAGCTTGTCGACGTCGATGTCGTGGAGGGGGCTCTTGCCCTCCCCCACGTCCTTCTTGAGTCGCGCTTGCAGCTCTGCGCGGAGGATGTCGATCTTGCCGTGCAGGATGCGACGGCGGTACGAAACCTCGCGTTCCTCGTCCATGAGGTCGCGAATCAGGTCGCGCAGCTCCTGGTCGGACAGGGAATCGAGGTCGGGAAGTGCTTCCACAAGGCGGCTCCGGGAATCGAGGAGGAAAGAAGGGCTCCTGCAGTATGGCAAGAGCCCGCCAATCCTTCAACCTGGACTTGAGGGTTATGCCCTCTCGGGCTCGACGTCGTCCTCAGCCCCAGCGACGATCTCCTCGACGAGCTTCAGGAACTCCTCCTCGAGAGCGGCCGCATCTTCTGCGGTATTTCCCTCCGCATAGACGTGCACGAGCGGCTCGTCGGGATCGGGCAGCACCTGGGCCCAGCCGCGCTCCTCGAAGATCTTGATCCCGTCGAGCGTGTCGACCTTCTTGCCCTTCATCCGCTCGGTGAGGATGCGCATGACGGCGCCCTTGCGCGCCCAGGGGCAGCGCACCTGGCGGTGCACCACCGTCGAGTGGGGCAGGCCGGCGACGAGCTCCGAGAGCGGTCGGTCGACCGGCGCCAGCAGCTGGAGGAGGTTGCAGAGGCTCGCGACGCCGTCGTAGGCGGGCAGGAACTCTGGGAAGACGAACCCACCGCCCACCGAGCCGGCGAAGACGACGCCGTTGTCGGCCGAGGCTTGCGTGAGGGCCGAGAGCGAGGCGGCCGTTCGCGTGACCTCGAGCTTCGTCCCCTCGAGGAGCGGCTCGGCCAGGCTCGTGACCGTGATCGGCAGCGCGAGCGTCCCGCTCTTCCCGTCCGAGGCCAGGAGGCTGAGGAAGAGGAGGAGCTCCTGCTCGACCGGCACCTCGTGCGCCTGCTCGTCGACGAGATAGATGCGCTCGCCCGAGCGGTCGAAGACGACGCCGAAGTCTGCGCCCACGGCGGACACGATCCGCTTCGCGTGGCCGAGCGCCTCACGGACGCCGTCGGGCGAGTCGGTGTGCTCGCCCCCGTACGGGTGCGCGGCAATGGCCTCGACACCGAGAGGGCCGAGAACGACCGGCAGGATGATCGACGCGGCGGAGTGGGCGTAGTCGACGACGATGCGAAACCCGCGCGCCCTGATCGAGTCGACGTCGAGCGTGCGCAGGAGGTCGTCCGCATAGGTCTCGGCCGCGCGCGTCGGCGTATGGATCTGCCCGACCTCGTCGTGCGCCGCGCGCCTGAACTCCTGGCGCTGGAAGTGCTTCTCGATCTCCTTGACGAGCTCCGGCGTCGCCTGGATTCCGGGCGGCTCGAAGAACTGGATCTGCATGACCTCCGGATCGACCGTGCTCGGGCGAACGTGCACGCCGGCTCCGAGCCCCTCGCTCTTCAGGAAGTGGCGGTTGACCGCGGCCGGCATGACGTGCAGGTCGGCGACGTCGACACCCGTCGAGGTGATCCCCGAGACGACCGCGCGCTTGAGGAGGCGGCTCGCCGGCGCGCCGGCGCGGCTCGTCACGACCCGGACGCCGCGCTTCAGGGCCGTGCCCAGCGCGATGCCCACGCGCAGAGCCGTCTCCGGCGTCAGATCGACGTTGACGAGCCCCGAGACGGAGTCGCGCCCGAAGAGCCTCGAGGCCAGCCTGGACTCCCAGATGAGGTTTCGGTCGACGAGGGCGCCCGCCTCGACCTCCTTGAACGGGTAGATGCGAATCCCCGGCATGACGACGCTCTGCTCGCCGATCGTGCAGCTGTCCCCCACCGCGACGCCCTCGTGCAGGCGGGCGTGCGGCCTGATGTCGCAGGACTTGCCGACGATCGCACCCTCGACGAGGGCGCTGCGGCCGACGTAGGTCGAGGAGTCGATCACCGACCGCGTCGTGCGCGCGTGCTCCCGCAGCGTCACGCTCGGGGAGAGGACCGAGTACGGCCCGACGGACGCCTGCGGCGCGATGCGGCAGTAGTTGCCGATGAAGGCCGGGCCCTCGACCGACTCGAGATCGGCGAGCTCGACGCCCTCGCCGACCCAGACGTTGCCGCGCAGCTTGATCCCGCCGACGTTCAGCGCGACGCGCTGGTCGAGCGCGTCGAAGTTCGCCTGTCTGAACTGGTCAAGATTTCCGATGTCCTGCCAGTAGCCCTCGGCGACGTAGCCGTAGAGCGGGCGCCCCATCTCGAGCAGGAGCGGGAAGAGCTCCTTGGAGAAGTCGAACGGCTGCTCCTCGGGCACGTGGCGAAGCACCTCGGGATCGAGGACGTAGATCCCCGTGTTGATCGTGTCGGTGAAGACCTGGCCCCAGGACGGCTTCTCGAGGAAGCGCTCGATCCGCCCGTCGTCGTCCGTGACGACGATGCCGAACTCGAGCGGGTTGTCGACGCTTACGAGGCCGATGGTGACGAGGGCCTCCTTCTCCTGGTGGAAGCGGACGAGCGCGCCGAGGTCGATGTCGCAGAGGGCATCGCCCGAGATGACCAGGAAGGGCTCGTCGAGCGCGTCCTCGGCGAGCTTCACCGAGCCCGCGGTCCCCATCGGAGACTCCTCGATGGAATAGCGGATCGAGACGCCGTGGCTCTCCCCCGCCCCGAAGTAGCCTCGAATCGCCTGCGGCATGAACGCGAGCGTGACGACGATGTCCTCGAAGCCGTGCTTCTTCAGGAGCTCGACGATGTGCTCCATGCACGGCTTGCCGACGATCGGGACCATCGGCTTCGGCTGGTTGGACGTCAGCGGGCGAAGGCGCGTGCCCTCGCCGCCCGCCATCACGACGGCTTTCATCGTCTCACCGCTCTCCAGACCGCCACGCCGTAGAGGATGCCCGCCAGGGACGCGAGCGCAACACCGCTCCAGAACAGCCAGAGCGGCCAGTCGGTGCCCGGATCGGTGACGAGAAGGAACGCGATCGACGCGTAGAGCACCCACGTCGCCGCCTTCCCGAGGAAGCTGACCGAGAAGTCGTAACCGCGTCGGAGCGCGAAAGGCGTTCCGAGGACGAGGAGCCCGTCGCGGATGACGATGAGGACGAGCGCCGGCCACGGAAGCCGGTCGTACGCGAAGAGCAGGATGACGGCGATGTCGATCATGAGCCGGTCGGCAAGGGGATCGGCGAACTTCCCGAACTCCGACTCGACCTCCCAGCGGCGCGCGAGCCAGCCGTCCACCTGGTCGGTGATCCCCGCCACGCCGAAGACGATCCCCGCCGGCCAGCTCGCGTCTCCGCCCGCGTCCACGACGAGGACGACGAAGACGGGAATGAGCGCCAGGCGGAGGATCGTGAGCGCGTTCGGCAGCTGCGCGAGGGGCGCGGGCACGGCTCGTGTCGCCATGGTGGGGCAATGGTAGCCTCGCGCGGATGTCCGAACGGCGCGCGTTGCCTGGATTCGTCACGGCTCACAGCCATGCGTTCCAGCGCGCCATGCGCGGACGCGCGCAGGGCGACGACTTCTGGGCCTGGCGCGATGTCATGTTGGGACATGCCCGGGGTCTGACCCCGGACACGGTCAGAACGGACTACGAGGCGACGTATCGAGAGATGAAGGCCGCCGGCTACACGGCGGTCGGGGAGTTCCACTACGTCGGCCTGCCGGAGGCGAATGCTGCCGTCGAGGCGGCGGCGGCGGCCGGGATCGAGCTCGTCCTCCTGCTCTCCGCCTACGGGCGGGGCGGCCTCGAGCGCTTCAGGCAGGCCTCCGTCGCCGACTACCTGAGCCAGGTCGAGGAGCTGGGGGCTGCGGGCGCGCGGGTGGGGCTCGCCCCCCACTCCGTCCGCGCCTGCCCGGCCGACTGGCTCGAGGAGATCGGGCGCTACGCGGAACGCGAGGGGTTGGTCCTCCACGTCCACGCGGACGAGCAGCCGAAAGAGATCGAGGAGTGCCTGGCGGAGCACGGGGTGCGCCCCATCGAGCTCCTCGCGCGCACAGGCTGCCTCGGCCCGCGGACGACCATCGTCCACGGCACGCACGCGAACGACGCCGAGCTCGCCCTCCTCGCAGATGCGGACGCCCGCATCTGCGTCTGCCCGCTCACCGAGGCGAACCTCGGCGACGGCTTTCTCCCCGTCGCCCGCGTGTGGGAGCATGGGATCCCGCTCTGCATCGGCTCCGACTCGAACGTGCGCCTCGATCCGCTGGAGGAGCTCCGCGAGCTCGAGGGGATTGCACGCCGCCAGGAGCTGCGGCGAAACGTCATCCCAGTCCCCGACCTGCTCGAGATCGGATCCGGCGAAGGCGCGAAGGCGCTCGGGCTCGAGGAGTGGCCGGGTATCGAGGCGGACCTGAGCCATCCTTCACTTGCGGGCGTCGCCCCGGACGAGGTCGAGGCAGCCCTCGTCTTCGGCTGTGGCGCCGACCTCTTCGTCTAGACGGGTTTGGGCAGAGGTTCGATCGCGGCGAGGGCGCGCTGGATCTCGTCCTCCGGCAGCGCGAAGTCCTCGAGCCGGCCGGCGAGGTAGTCGTCGTAGGCGGCCATGTCGAAGTGGCCGTGCCCGGAGAGGTTGAAGAGGATCGTCCGCTCGAGCCCTTCGTCGTCGGCGGCCAGCGCGTTCAGGACGGCGCCGTGGATCGCGTGCGCGGACTCCGGCGCCGGGATGATCCCTTCGGCGCCGGCGAACGTGACCGCGCTCGCGAAGACGTCGTTCTGGCCGTAGGCCTCCGCGCGCACGAGACCGTCGAGGACGAGTTGCGAGATGAGCGGCGCGACGCCGTGGTAGCGCAGGCCGCCGGCATGGATCCCGGCCGGCACGAAGTCGTGGCCCAGGGTGTGCATGGGCACCAGCGGGGTGAGTTGCCCAGTGTCGCCGAAGTCGTAGGCGAACGGGCCGCGCGTGAGCGTCGGGCAGGCGGCAGGCTCGCAGGCGAGCACGTCGATCTCCTTGCCCGCGATCTTCTCACGGATGAACGGGAAGGCGAGGCCGGCGAAGTTCGAGCCGCCGCCCACGCAGCCGACCACGACATCCGGGAACGTGCCCGCGAGCTCCATCTGGGCGAGCGCCTCCTGTCCGATCACGGTCTGGTGGAGGAGGACGTGGTTCAGGACACTTCCGAGCGCGTATGCGGTGTCGTCTCGTCCAGCCGCGTCTTCGACCGCCTCCGAGATTGCGATACCGAGGCTTCCGGGCGAGTCCGGGTCGGCCTCGAGGATCGCCCTGCCGGCCTGGGTCTCCTCAGACGGGCTCGCGACCACGCTCGCGCCCCAGGTCTCCATCATCGAGCGCCGGTACGGCTTCTGACGGTGCGAGACCTTGACCATGTAGACCTTGCATTCGAGCCCGAGGAGCCGGCACGCCAGCGCGAGCGCGCTTCCCCACTGCCCGGCACCGGTCTCGGTAGCGAGGCGATCGCGTCCTTCCCGCTTCGAGTAGTAGGCCTGGGCGACAGCGGTGTTCGGCTTGTGGCTCCCCGCCGGAGAGACGCCTTCGTACTTGTAGAAGATGCGCGACTTCGTCCCCAGCGCTTGCTCGAGCCGGTGCGCGCGGAAGAGCGGGGTTGGACGCCAGAGGCGGAGAATCTCACGCACGGGCTCCGGGATGGGAATCTCGGGCGCGTCGGAGACCTCCTGCAGGATGAGTTCCATCGGAAAGAGCGGCGCGAGGTCGTCCGGGCCCACAGGCTGGCCCGTTCCGGGGTGCAGGACCGGCTGCGGCCGGTTCGGCATGTCGGCCGCGATGTTGTACCAGCGCTCGGGGAGCGCGGACTCCGGCAGCAGCACCTTGGTGTCCGTCATAGCGGGCGAGGATAGTCCCGTCTTGCAGCGAAAGAAAGCTGTTCATGGCTTTCAGAGCAGGCATTGCGCTGCTCGCGCTCGTCGGGTTGCTCGCGCTCGTCACCGACGCGCGTGCCGGCCGAACCGCCAACGTCGCCTCCCTCCAGGTCGGGCTGCAGGCGCGCGGGCTCTACGGCGGCACCATCGACGGTGTCATGGGGCCGCGAACGCGCCGTGCCGTTCGTGCGCTGCAGCGTCGTGCCGGAATCCTCGTGGACGGGATCCCGGGGCCGCAGACGAAACGGGCACTCGGGCGCTACTCCCGCCATCGTCTCGGAGAGCGCATGCTGCACCACGGGAACCGAGGGTGGGACGTCGCAGCACTTCAGTTCAAGCTCGCCTGGCACGGGTTTCCGTCGGGGACCTTCGACGGGGTCTTCGGCGCCCACACGGATGCCGCTCTGCGGCGATTCCAGCACCGGGCGCACCTGAGCGTCGACGGGGTCGCAGGCCCGGCCAGCGTCCGCGCCCTGCGCCGCGGACGTCCCCGGGTTCCCTTCGGGCTCCGGCGCCCGGTCAACGCGCCGGTCGGCGACCGTTTCGGGCCGCGCGGCAACCGCTTCCACGCCGGGCTGGACCTTCCCGCCCCGTACGGCGCCTATGTCTGGGCAGCGAGGAAGGGCCGCGTCGTCAAGGCCGGCTGGTCGAGGGGCGGCTTCGGGTACCTCGTCGTCATCCGGCACCGCCGGCATGTGCGCACGATGTACGCGCACCTGTCGCACATCGGCGCGCACCGCGGCGAGCGCGTGGTCGCCGGGGAGCGAATCGGCCGCGTCGGGGCCTCCGGCGAGGCGACGGGACCGCACCTCCACTTCGAGGTCCGGCGGGGCGGGGCCTCAGTGGACCCGCTACCCGCCTTGCGCTAGCTCCTGCGAGCGCTTCATGGCCGCCTGGATGGCGTTCAGAAACGCCGCGCGGACCCCTGCCTGCTCGAGCTCCCGGATCGCCGCGATCGTCGTGCCGCCCGGCGAGGTGACCATCTCTCGGAGCTCGACGGGATGCATCCGCTCGTCCCGCAGGAGCTTGGCCGTTCCCAGCATCGTCTGGACGACGAGGTCGGTGGCGACCTCGCGGGAAAGCCCGAGCAGGATCCCCGCCTCGATCATCGACTCGGCGAGCAGGGCGAAATACGCCGGCCCAGAGCCCGAGACCGCGGTGATCGCGTCCATGTAGCCCTCGTCGACCCGCACAGAGCGGCCCACCGAGCCGAGGACCTCCTCGGCCACGACGAGGTGCTCCTCGCGCGCGTGCGCTCCGGCCGAGATTCCGGCCATGCCCTCGTGCACCGTCGCCGGCGTGTTCGGCATCGCGCGAACGACCGGTACGCCCGCGCCGAGATGGCTCTCGATCAGGCTCGTGGGGATCGCGGCGGCGATCGAGATGATCGTCTGCTCGTCCTTCAGCGTGCTGCCCACATCCGCGAGGAGCGCCTCGATGTCCTGCGGCTTCACGGCGATGACGACGACCTCCGCCCCGGCGGCGGCATCGACGTTCGAGAGCGTCGTCTCGATGCCGTGGCGCTCGGAGAGCTCCTCGATTCGCTCCTCGTGCAGTGCAGTCGCCACGATCTCGGACGCCGTGCACCAGCCGGAGGAGACGAGGCCCGCGATCAGAGCTTCGCCGGCCTTTCCGGCGCCGAGGACGGCAATCTTCCTGCTCGCCATGGGTGAACGCTATCCAGTCTGCCGCCGCGAAGGAATTACATCGCGCTAACAAGGAGCCCGGGATGCGAGCACCAACCGTGACGTAAGGCGCGAAACCACGTGATCGAGGACAAGAACCCCATCCGGCGGATACTCGACCTGCTCGACGAGGTGGGTGCGAGCTTTCTGCTCGTCTGGCTGGCCGCCGCGGTCGTCCTGCTGTTCGTCCTCGCGCTGCTCGCCTGAGGCGCTAGCCCAGCTGGTGGTCGAGGTTCACCGCGGCGCTGATGAGCGCGAGGTGTGTGAAGGCCTGCGGGAAGTTGCCGAGCTGCTCCCCGGTCGGCCCGATCTCCTCGGAGTAGAGCCCGAGGTGGTTGGCATAGGTGAGCATCTTCTCGAAGGCGAGACGCGCCTCCTCGAGCCGCCCGGCGCGCGCGAGCGCCTCGACGTACCAGAAGGAGCAGATCGAGAAGGTTCCCTCCTCCCCGCCCACGCCGTCGGGCGAGGCGCGTGCGTTGTAGCGGTAGACGAGGCTGTCGGAGACGAGCTCCTTCGTGATCGCGTCGAGCGTCGAGAGCCAGCGCGGATCCGTCGGCGCGATGAACTTCACGAGCGGCATGAGCAGGATGGACGCGTCGAGGACGTCGGTGTCGAAGTGCTGGACGAACGCCTGGCGCTTCTCGTTCCAGCCTCGGCTCATGATCTGGTGGTAGATCGCGTCGCGCGCGGCCCGCCACGCGTCCAGGTCGCCCGGCAGGCCGCGGTGGCGCGCGATCCGGATCGCGCGCTCGATCGCCACCCAGCACATGAGCCGCGAGTACGTGAAGTTCTGCCGCCCGCCGCGCACCTCCCAGATCCCCTCGTCGGGCTGATCCCAGTTCTGGCAGAGCCAGTCGGTGACCGCGGACAGCTCCACCCAGCCGTCGTGCGCGATCGGGCGGCCGTACTTGTTGAAGAGGTAGACCGAGTCCATGAGCTCGCCGTAGATGTCGAGCTGGAGCTGATCGGCCGCGCCGTTCCCCACCCGCACCGGCTTCGAACCCCGGTAGCCCTCGAGGTGGTCGAGGATCTCCTCGGGGAGCTCGCTGCGGCCGTCGATCCCGTACATGATCTGGAGAGGGCCCGAGGCCGAGTCGGTGCGCGCGACGACGCGCTCGCGCAGCCAGCCGGTGAACGCCTCCGCCTCGTCCGTGAAGCCGAGGCGCAAAAGCGCGTAGAGCGAGAAGGCCGCATCGCGGATCCACGTGTAGCGGTAGTCCCAGTTGCGACTGCCGCCGATCTCTTCCGGGAGACTCGTCGTCGGCGCGGCCACGATCGCGCCGGTAGGCCGGTAGGTGAGGAGCTTGAGGGTGAGTGCCGAGCGGTTGACCATCTCGCGCCAGCGCCCTCGGTACTGCGAGCGAGAGACCCAGTTGCGCCAGAAGGCGATCGTCGCCTCGTAGGCGGAGCGGGTCTCGGCCTCCGAGTACTCGCGCGGCACGTAATCCGGCTCGACGCGCTCGAGGACGAAGGTGACCGACGAGCCCGCGCGCACCGTGAACTCGCAGTGGACGCCGCGTTCGTCGCAGGCAATCGGCGTCGTCGCCTGGAGCGCGAGGCAGAGGCTCGGGGAGCGGAAGACGACGCCGTGCTCGTACTGCACGATCTCGTGCTCGTCGCGCCCGTAGTTGAAGCGCGGCTGCAGCTCGACCCGGAAGCGCATCTCGCCGCGGACGCCCTCGACGCGGCGGATGAGTCGGTGTCGGTGGACGTCCTCGGTCGACTCCGCGATGGGCATGAAGCCCTGGATCTCCCCCACCCCGTCAGGGGTGAGGAAGCGCGTGATGAGGACGTTCGTGTCCGGGAAGTAGAGCTGCTTCGGCCGCCAGCCCTCCATCGCCGGAGAGATGCGGTAGTAGCCGCCCTTCTCGCGGTCGAGTATCGAGGCGAAGACGCTCGGCGAGTCGAAGGACGGGCAGCAGTACCAGTCGATCGTTCCGTCCGTGGCGGTCAGCGCGACCGTGTGCAGGTCGCCCATGATCCCGTGCTCGGCGATCGGCAGGAAATCGGCCATGCGCTATTCAGCGCCAGGCTGATGCCGCTCGTCAAGTGAGATCGCTCACCCGCCGTGCGCGATGAACGGCAGAGCAGCCATGAGAATCGCAGCCGCGAAGCCTGCGAGGCCCATTGCGAGGAAGCGAACGCCCATACCAAGCCAAAGGAAAGGGCGAATCCGGCGACAGGCCTCCCCCCGAAAGGGGGGTTTCTCCACCCTCCGACGGTTCGATACTGACTGCATGGGGCTTAGTGAGGGGCTTCGACACTCGCTCGAGTCGTACCTGAAGAAGAGCGCCGCAGATCTCGATGAGCGCGGCGCCGAGATCACGTTCCGCGAGAACGAGGTCGAGTACGAGCTCAAGCGGCTGGAAACGCTCGAGAACGAGCTGCTCGAGCGCACGTCGCGGGTCGACGAGCTCCGCCCCCAGCAGGAACGAGCCGACGAGGCTCTTCGACGCCTTCTCGGAACCGTCGAGGAGCGCGCACTGGCGCTCGCCGAGAAGGCCGGCCAGCTCCGCGAACGGACGACCAAGCTCGTCGAGGCCGAGGCCGAGCTCACCGAGCGCGAGCGGCTCGCCTCCTATCGCCGCGACCGGCTTCGCTCCGAGCAGAAGCTCCTCGCCGAGCGCGAGCGCGAGATCGTCGATGCCGAGGGCGATCTCCTGAGCGCCGAGACCGCGACTCAGGCCACGCGCTGGATCGAGCATCGGGAGAAGCGGCTGAACGACAACGAGGCGCTCATTCAGGACCGCCTCGAAGACGTGGCCCGGCGCGAGAAGGAGCTCGAGGCGCGCGAGGTGCGGACGAACGTCGACCTGCAGGTGCGCCAGGACGAGCTCGACCGCCGCGAGAAAGAGCTTGCCGAGCTCGAGGAGACGCTGGCCCGCAAGGAGCGCGAGCTGCGGGTCTACGTCGCGCAGATCCAGGGCGGCCTGCCCGTCCCCACGCTGGTGCGGCCCCAGGCCTAGCCTGCTCGAACGTTCCGGCCCGTAGAAGGAGGCCGGCGCTCGGTAGAAACCTTCGGCGAGCACCGGCCTCCGCTCTAGGGAGAGGTGGGCTGCGGACCCACGACCGGGAGAGGCGGCTCTCATGACCGCCGCGCGGAACCTAGAGCATTCGCCCCGGACACTGCAGCGGCGGTTTACGGAAATTGCGCGAAAATACGCGTCAACTTCCACAAACCTCACAGGCTTTCACAGGGCTGTGGAAACTTCGCGCGGAAGATCCGGGCCCTCTCGCCCGTCTCGAGAGCATGCTCAAAGTGGCAGTCGCACTCGTCCTTCTCTTCGCCCTCGCCGCTGCGCTCGCCGATCTCGGGCGCGGCCGCCGGCCCGTTCTCTTCGCCTAGCTAGAACCCGCCGCCGGGCGGCACGTCGTGGCCGACACCCGGCACGCGGCTCTGCTCGCGGGAGCGCTCGGAATCCTGCTCGGCCCGACGCAGCTCCTCGGCCGCCCGCACCTTGCTCTCCTCCCGCTCGCGGAGCTCCTCGTCCGTGAGCGTCTCACGGCGGAACCACTTCGAGATGTTCATGCGCGGGAGCATACGTGAGAGCATGCGAGGCTCCCGATGGCCGACCAGCCGCAGATCACTGCCGCCACGTACCTCCGGCTCATTGCCCTCGGGGCGCTGATCGGCATCCCCGCCGCGCTGGTCGCGGCGCTTTTCCTCGCGCTCGTCCACGACATGGAGCACTGGCTCTGGCACGACCTTCCAGATGCCCTCGGCCACCCTTCGCCGCCCTGGTATCTCGTCATCGGCCTGCCGGCCGTCGGCGGCCTTATCGTGGCCGTGGTTCGGCTGCTGCTGCCGGGGGACGGAGGACACAGCCCGCTCGATGGGCTCGCGATGGGCGCTACCCCCATCGCCCACGGCGCGGGGATCGCGCTCGCAGGTTTCGGCACGCTCTCGTTCGGCGCCGTGCTGGGCCCCGAGGCGCCCCTCATCGCAATCGGATCGGTCGTCGGCATGTCCGCCACGCTGTTCTTCCGCGCGGGCCCGCAGGAGGAGAACGTCCTCGCGACGGCAGGTTCGTTCTCCGCCATCTCGGCTCTCTTCGGCGGGCCGCTCGTCGGCGGCATGCTGATGGTGGAAGGCGGTCTTGCCATGGGCACGGCGCTCCTCCCCATCATCCTGCCCGGCTTCGTCGCGGCGGCGGTCGGCTATCTCGTCTTCGTCGGGTTCGGCGACTGGGGAGGGCTCAACGCGCAATCGCTCGTCGTGCCGGATCTCCCGCCCTACCAGGGGACGCACCTCGGTGACCTGACAGTCGCCGTGTCGGTCGGCATCCTCACCGCCTTGATCGTCGTCGTCGCGCGCCGCTTCGGAGCCGCGCTCGATCGGCGCGGCCGCACGTCCATGCCGCTCCTACTCGTCGCCGGAGGTCTCGCCGTCGGACTCCTCGCGCAGACGGCCGACTGGCTGGGCGCGAGCTCGCAGGACGTCCTCTTCTCGGGCCAGGCGTCCGTCCCCGGCCTCGTCACGTCCGACTCGACGAAGATCGTCCTCATCCTCTTCGCCGCCAAGGCGATTGCCTACGGCATCAGCCTCGGCTCCGGCTTTCGGGGCGGCCCCGTGTTCCCGGCGATCTTCCTCGGGATCGCGCTCGCGACCTTCGCGACCGTCTGGTTCGACGTCTCCCCCACGTTGGCCGTCGCGGTCGGCACCGCAGCTGGCACCGCTGCCGTGACGCGGCTTCTCGTGACCGCGTCGCTCTTCGCCACGCTGCTCGTGGGGACGGCCGGGCTCGACGCTGTGCCGGCGGCGGTGATCGCGGCCTCGGCCGCGTGGCTGACGATGCAGGCGATCGACCGGCGCAGCACGCCGTCCCCCGCGACGGAGGTCAGCTCAGCCGGCGCTCCAGCCGCCCGATAGCGGCTCGGACTTCTTCGAGCGCGCCGACGAGGCGCTGGAACTCGAGGTCCATCTGGGCGCGCTCTTCTGCGTGGCGCTGTTCCTGCGCGCGCTGGACGATCACGCTCGTCACACCGGCCGTGAGGAACGAGATGAACGAGACACCGAGGATCATCTCGATCCCGCCGATGACTTTCCCCGCCGAGCCCGAAGGCACGACGTCTCCGTAGCCGACTGTCGTCACCGTCTGGAGAGCCCACCAGATCGCCTGACCGAAGGTCGGAAAGCTGCTCTCGTCGAGGAAGCGAATCGCGATGCCGCCCACCACCGCAAGGCCGAGAAACGTCGTCGCGAGGGCCAGCGTGATCGAGCGGGCGTTGGCGATCTTCTTGATTCGCCGCTCGATCAGCGGCGGCCCTCTGTGAGGAGGTGCGGGGGCGCCTGTCGTCATCCAGCAGGAGTTCGACGTGGGAGTCTGCTCCCCTGGCGCAACCAAGGCTGCGGCTGCATTCAGGGGAGCGTCCGTCGGCCCCTCGGAAAGGCCCTCGTAGCAGGGCCCTTCCGTCAGTCGGGGCGCCGAGATTTGAACTCGGACCTCTGGTCCCCCAGGCCTCTCAAGATCCCGGCGACGAGCCCATTAGGGGTTGTCGGAGTACCGCCGCAGGGCCGTCTTTGAGTTCCGACCTCCGTCGGCGCTTTTATCGCTCGCGGAGATGAGGGTGCTCAGGTGCGACGCGGCATGCCCACACTGCGGAGCAAGAGGACGAAGGCGCCCAGCAGCCCGAAGAGCACCAGCGTCGTAATCGCCTCGACCGTGGATGGTGGTCTTGGACGAGGGCTTTGTGTCATCTCTGCGGATAGGGCTACTCGCGCCTCTTCCGCCGACTCGTCGACGCCCGTCGCAGGACTCGGTAGGTCATCCTCCGGAAAGGGCAGCAGCCAGTAGAGGAGCAGGAAGAACAGCGGAAGAAAGATCAGTCCAATGTCCTCGAATCTCACGTTTCCCGATCTCCAGCAGACGCGATGGAGTGTGGCCGGCGCGCGGGTCGGTCCGACCCGCACCTGATAGATCGCCAGGATGCAGCGTCCTGTTACATCCGCCGTGCGAGATGGAGGAATCTCGCGTGTTCGGATTTGCAGAGCCGCGGACGCCCTCCCGCGTCGCGCGGCCGCTCGGACAAAGCCCTAAACCCAAACGAAACGGGGAGCGGCGCTCGCACCCTGGGAGATGACCCCGATTCTCTGGCTCCCTTCGGGATGACCGCTCCCCTCGCTCTCTTGTCGCGTTCCCGGCCACCGGCGACGCAAACATGCCTGCCGTTTCGCCCACGGCAACACGCGGTAAGCAAAACGCATCGAACCCGAAACGCCTCAACGAGCTATGGCGCTCCTGCGAATTCTCATCGCCACTGGGGAAACCACGATCGAAGCGTTCTATGCGAGCGCAAATCCGGTCGACGAGGAGTTCGTCAAGGAACTCGAGCGCATTGTTCAGCGCTCCCGCGACGAGTTGGCCGTTCTCGCAGAGCACCGGGCGCGCGTGGACTAGCCACCTGAGTCGGGGCGTCCATGATGGGCGTTTACGTGTGCTCTAGCACCAAAGCCCTACTCACCAGTCGCCGCCCGCTGCGGAACTCGCGATCCGTTTTTGGTCATCGGCACCGGAAAGTGTGGAGAGCTATCCCGATTCGGCAACCGTCTGCTTCGGCGGGCACGGCGAATCTGCGTATGAGCAAAAGACGCAGCAGTCTCCCGGCTTGGAGCTCAGTTTCGCTCCGCACCCTCGGCACTCATGGATGCGCACGCACGCGTTCACGGGCATCTCCTCGATCGTGGCGCAGCCGCAAATGGGACAGGTGATGCTCGCCCGGGTCAGAACGGCGGTCACGGCCGTACCGTAGCCGCGCCGTCGCCGGTCGGCTGCTCGGGAGGAGTCTTAGACGAGGAACCGCCCCGACCGGCGGCACGAGGATCCCCACGGAGGGGGATCGTCCCGGGTGCTGATTGCGACCATGCTCCGACGAGTTTCTGGAGCAGACGCATCTCAGGGGGATGCGGGTGTGCCTCGGAAGCGGGCGACCTTCACGGTCACGAGGTGAACCTCCCGCTCCTCCGGCGTGACCCCGCTGCCCTCTCCTACGACGGAGGGAGGTGACTTCGCAAAATGACCTACCTCACCGAGTTGTTCGCCGCCATTCGCAGGCGGGAAGAGGGTCAGACGATGGCCGAGTACGGCGTGATCCTCGCCGTCATCACGGTTCTCATCATCGGGGCACTACTCCTGCTCTCCTCAGGGCTGGAAAGAAACATCATGTCGGTGGTGAACGTCCTTTAAGCGTCCGAGGACTTGGCGAGGGGCGGGCACGCGTGGGGAAAGACGCCCGCCTCTCGCATGATTGCTGGGTAGCGGGCGGCCACGAGGGTGTCGGGCCGTCCCTG
>Ga0111539_10004481_pt1 | contig 18266 bp, 16 predicted proteins | sample RhiMethybrSRZTD1_FD_79667 | JGI IMG/M metagenome (GOLD analysis project Ga0111539, IMG submission 79667) | Populus rhizosphere microbial communities from Tennessee, USA - Rhizosphere MetaG P. TD hybrid SRZTD1 (version 2) (version 2) | ecosystem: Host-associated > Plants > Roots > Rhizosphere >... | reverse complement strand
GTCGTCAAGAGCTCGCTGCCCGCGGCGACTGCGTCGCGCGCCAGCTCTGGAAACACGACCTCATAACAAATCGCCGTGCTGGCGCGATGCGATCCGACCGGCAACAGGACCGGGCCGGTCCCGGCCGAGAACGGCACGAACCGCTGAACGAGCGGCGCGGCAAAGGCAATCCATCGCTGGAACGGAAAGAATTCGCCAAACGGGACGAGGTGAATCTTGCGGTAGAACGCGATCGTTTTGCCGTCAGGGTCGAGTTGATAGGCGGCGTTATAGAGCTCCGAGGACTCGACCGGCTGGCGCCGTATGACCTGATCGCTGCCGAAAAGAATCGGCACGCGCACCTCTCGCGCGAGCTGGCGCAGCATGGCGTCGCCCGCAGGATCGGCGAGCGGATCCTCGAAAGTGAACGGCGTGGACGACTCCGGCCAGATGATGTATTCGGCGCCGCGGCGGACCGCGTCGCGCGTCATCGCGATGTAGGTCGTAAAGATGCGTCGCGCCTGGGCAGGATTCCACTTGTCCTCCTGCGCGATGTTGCCTTGGATGAGACCGACGCGTATCGGCGTTCCCTCTCGGGTGAGCGAGCCGTCCGCGATGCGCCAGGCACCCCACACGCCGACAACAAAAAGCACAACGACCGCACTCGCCACGGCAGCCACTCGCTGCGTCCCCGACGTGACGAGTGAATACGCCAGCGTGGTGTTGATGTAGGCGACCAGCGCCGACAGGCCGTAGACGCCGAGCACGCTGGCCAGCTGCGCGACCGGCAGCACCGTCACCTGGCTATTGCCAAGCGGTACCCAGGGAAAGCCCGTCAGAAAGTACCCACGCAGATACTCCGTGGCGACCCACGCCATCGGCGCGATGAACAGTCCAGCGGCGCCCAGGCGCGCAATGAGCCGGCTCGTGACGAGGCTGGCGACCGCCGGATAGAGAGCCAGGTACGCCGACAAGAGGACCATGCCGACCATCGCGACAATCGGGTTGACGTCACCGAAGGCGATGATCACCGTGCCGGTCCAGTAGACCGTCCCCGCAAAGTAGACCGTGCCGGTCAGCAGTCCGAGCGTGAACGCGCGAAGCGGGGGTTGCCCCCGCAATGCCTCGGGACGTCCTCGCCAGCCGGTGAGCGCCACCAGCAGCGGAACAAGCGCAATCCAGGCAAAGGCCGGATGTCCGAACTTGGGGAACGCAAGCGCGAGCAGGACGCCCGCGATCAGGGCTAGCGGGTAATCCAGGGCTTGAACTGTTCTTCTTTTTCGAGCCGGCGAGCGACGGTTTCAGCGTCGCTGCGGTCCCGATATTTGCCGACCCTCACCCGATAGACGCGTGCGGCGCCTGCACTCGGCGAGGAGACAAACGACGGAAATCCTTTCGATGACAGACGCTTCGCGATCGTGTCCGCCTCGCTGCGTTCCTTGACCGCGGCCACCTGCACCACGAAGCCCTCACCAGTAGGCTCGCTCACCGCCGCAGGTTTTGGCGTCTTTGGTGCGGGGGTCTTTGGTGCCGAGATCTTTGGTGCTGGGGTCTTCACTGCCGGCGCGGCCGGCGGTTCCACAACCGTCGTCTTCGCGGGTGCCGTTGCCTTGAGCTCTTGAACGATTTGTACCGATTCCTTGAGCGGCTCTGGCGGTGGCGTGGTCGCGTTCAAACGACCCGAGGTGAGAGTCGGATCCTGCGTAGGGTCCGATGCTGCCAACGACGATGGGCCGGCGGACGACGACGGAGCCGTCGCCACAGAAGCGGTCGGATCGAGTGGAGTTTCAATCGCGGCGTCGGCCAACTCGGTCGCTCGGGGCGCTCGCACCCCACGACCGACCATGACACCGCACAGGAAAATCACGACGGCAACGACAGTCACCGCCATGAACATGAAGACGAGCTGTTTTCCGTTCAGTTGTATCTCGTGAACGCCCTCGTCTGACATCAATATGGCGGGCATTCTACCACGTCACCGATCAAATTCGAGCAGAAATTACTCACGCATGCGTCCTTCATCACCGCGCGGGCGCGCGGCGATCGCTCGTGACCTATTCCGGCGGAACGCGGGCCAGCAGCCGTCGTGCGTCGGGATTGGTGGGCTCGCGACTCAACACGACTTGAAGCTCGGTGCGTGCTCCGGCCATGTTCTGGGTCTGGATATACCCCTCGGCGAGAGCCAGCCGCGCCGCTACCGAATCACGGCTCCAGATCGAGATGGTGAATTCGTCTATCGCTTCCTGATGACGCCCGCCCCGCAGATACACGCGGCCCAGTAGCAGGTGCGCCTCGGCGTCGTAAGGCGAGAGGTACACCGCCCGCCGAAACGACGCGATCGCTTCATCGTCTCGTTCAACGAGATACGCCCGGCGGCCGGCATCGACGTGAAAGGCCGCGAGCTCCTGCTGGCTGCGTTGTCCGGCGGCGACGATCTCGGATTCCACGCGCCTGAATGCCCGAACCGACAACTCAGTCCGCAGCCGCTCGAGACCTTTCGGAACACTGCCGGCCGGTGGCTGGGTCTTCTCCCACTCGCCATATTCGGACGACAGTCGTCTGGCCAGTTCCCGTTCGCGAGCACCTTCGCCGGCGTTGCCGGACTGCTGTAGTGCTGCACCCAGCACGTAGTGCGCGGCGTCATCGGTCGGACGCCTGCGGACGGCTTCCCTCAGTGACTGGATGGCATTTGGCCAATCACGATCGAGCCAGTGGCCATACCCAAGATTGAAGAGCAGATCGGAATCGGCGCCTTCAACGGCCACCGCATCCGCGAAGTACGACACGGCGCGACGACCCGTCGTGCCCGGAGGCCGGCGCAGTTGCACAATACCCAGGTTGTTCAGCACCGAGCCATCGACACGGGCGCGATTCAACGCTGTCAGCGCGTCGAAGGCCTCCTGATAGCGAGCGAGCTGCACCAGCGACACCGACGCGAGAAACGCCGCTTCACGCGCCAGCGCATGCGTCGTCGGCACCTGACGAATCGTCGTCAGCGCGTTCTGATGCTCGCCGAGCTCGTTGTAGACCTCCCAGATCGCGATGCGCGCGCGCGCGAGTGTGGGCGACAGCCGCAGCGCCTCGCGCAGGAACGACAGTTTCATCGCCGGCGCTTCCGCCAGCAGGCCCTTGATGTACTGCTCGAATGCCGCTACAGGCGGATGACTGATCGCTGTCGTCGCGCCTCCCCGCGGCAGGCCTTCGGCGACGTGTCGCGCCACGCGTTCGTAGACGTCGAACATGTTCGCGAGCGGCCCTGTCTCGACGACCTCCGGCGACAGCTGCCCGTTGTCGAGCAGGATCGAGCGGGCTCGAACCGTGAGCGTGCCACCGGCGATCGCACACGAGCCGACGATCACTCGCATCGCGCCGACAATTTGGCCGACCCGAATCACGGTGGCATGGCTCAGACGTGCGGTGGCGGGGACGCGGAGCGAGTCGAACGCGCGCAGACGCTCGTCCCTCGACATCGCCGCGATTCCGATCGACATGAGATTGTCGGTGAGGATCACCGCCGAGGCTTCACGCAGCCAATAGCCGCGCGCGTCACGTCCATCGATGTTGAAGGGGACCACGATGACCGCCGGCCGCGCCGTCGTCGAGACCTGGGCGTGAGCGGCCGGACACACGACACTCCAGCTCGCGACGAGGGCCGTCACGAACGCGGCCGCATGGAGTCGGCGCGACGTGACGGGTAGCGTCATGACGATGTGCCTGCAGCGCCGTTGGGACGGACGACCAGCGACATCGAGCACTGCCCCGCGCCAGTGGCCCGGCAGCGATCCGTGATGACGTCAGCGTCGAGCTCGAAGAGATGCATCAACCGCCGCAGCGCCGCCGCATAGAACTCGCACAACGGGTGATCGACCGGGTCGCGGACCTCACAGAACAGCGAACTGCGCAGGTCCACTGCCCCCTGCCACTGTTTCCATTGCACCTTCATGTCGGTTGCCCCGTACGTGCTGCGCGCCATGAAGCTGGCCACGCCGATGACCAGCCGCTTGCGGAAGGCCGGCGGCGTCGCATTGATGAACCGCTTCCGCAGCGGCGAGAGACCGCCGAACGACCATTCGGCGGTGTACTCGCCGGCACGCGCCGTAATAAGGTGATACGGCTCGCCTTCCAGCCGGAGGAAACTGAGGACGGCGGCCAGCGGCGCAAGGCCGATGCGGCCTTCGCGCAGCCCACCGGGGTTCAACCAGGCTTCGTAGAACTCGAGACGCGTTGGCAACAAGTCCGAGATAGCCTGATGCAGGCTGGCGACGAGCAAGCGTCCCACGACAGCGTCATTCATACGGTAAGATTCGTAATTTGGCGCAGCTCAGAAGAACCTGGCGGCCAGATCGCGGGCCGCTGAAGCGTACCACATCACGACGATCACGACGACCACGACTCACTAATTCGCCACTTCCACTCACTGATGATCCTGCCCGTTCACGACCGACTTCGCGTGCACCTCGCGCGGCTGCTGACGACGCGTTATTCGCTCGATCCCTCGGCACAGCCACCGCTCGCCCTCGAGTACCCGCCCAATCGCGACCTCGGCGACCTCGGCACGCCGGTGGCGTTCGAACTGGCGCGCCGGCTCCGCAAGGCGCCGCGGGCGATTGCCCAGGAGATCGCCAGTGACTTCGGAACGCTCGGAGGCGTCGAGCGCGTCGCCGCGGCACCGAATGGTTATCTGAACTTTTTTCTCGAACGACCGGCGTTCCTGCGCGAACGGCTGACCTCGGCCGCACCGGCGCGGGCGCACGCCGGCGGCAAGGCTATCGTCGAGCATACAGCGATCAATCCCAACAAGGCGGCACACATCGGCCACCTTCGGAACGCAGCGCTCGGCGACACGCTGGTCCGCGTCCTGCGCTTCCGCGGTGTTCCCGTCGAAGTGCAGAACTATATCGACGACACCGGCGTGCAGGTGGCTGACGTCGTCGTCGGATTCCGACATATCGCCGGCAAAACGCCTGATGAGATCCGCCAGATCGCCGATACCACGCGTTTCGACTATTACTGCTGGGATCTTTACGCTCGCGTGACCGAGTGGTACGACGAGGACAAGGAGCGGCTGAAGATTCGGGCGACCACCCTGCACGACATCGAGCACGGCGGCAACGAGAATGCCGAGATTGCCGGCTTCATTGCCGACCGCATCGTCCGCTGCCACCTGCGCACGATGGCGCGGATGAACGTGGACTACGACCTGCTCACGTGGGAGGGCGACATCCTTCGTCTGAAATTCTGGGCGCAGGCCTTCGAAGTGTTGAAGGAGAAGCATGCCGTGCACCTTCGAACCGAGGGTAAGTTGGCCGGCTGCTGGGTCATGCCTATTCAAGAGGATCTCGACTCAACTCCCAAGGGCCCAAATCCCAACGCCCAACCACTCCCAACTGCCAACTCTCAATCGGAGGAGGACGCGGAGGAGCGCGAGAAAGTCATCGTCCGGTCAAATGGCGTGGTGACGTACGTCGGCAAGGACATCGCCTATCAGTTCTGGAAACTCGGCCTGCTGGGTCGCGACTTCAACTATCGCGAGTTCGCGCAGCGGCCGCAGGGCCCGTTGTGGGCGACCTCGAGCACCGATGGCGCCGCAACCCACCCGCCGTATGGTGGCGCCGCGTACGTCTACAACGTCATCGACGTGAGGCAGTCGTATCTCCAGAAGCTGCTGAAGCAGGCGCTCATCGCGGTGGGGCATCCGGAGGGGGCGCAGCGGTCGCACCACTTCTCGTACGAAATGGTGGCGTTGTCACATGCCACCGCGCGCGAGCTGGGATTCGCGCCGGCGCCGGATTCTGAGGATGCCAAACGGCCGTTCGTCGAGGTCTCGGGACGAAAGGGTCTCGGTGTCAAAGCGGACGACCTGCTCGATACCGTGATCAAGAAAGCCGGTGAGGAGGTCGCGAAGCGCAACCAGGAGCTGAGCGAAACCGAGGTTGCCCGTACGGCGCAGATGATCGGGATCGCCGCTGTGCGCTACTTCCTGGTGAAGTTCTCGCGCGGCAAGGTGATCGCCTTCGATCTCGAGGAGGCGCTCAGCTTCCAGGGCGAAAGCGGACCGTACATTCAATACGCGATCGTTCGCATCAACAACATCTTCCGCAAGTTGCAGGAACGGGACGGGCTCGACGAGGCGGCACTCGTGGCGCCGCTGGCGACGACGCCCGCCGGCGAGTTGACCGGTGACAACGGACACGAGCTGTGGTCGCTGGTCCTCGAGGCGGCGCGCCTGGACGAAGTGGTCGAGCAGGTCGTGGCGTCGCTCGAATTCTCGGTCCTGGCCAAGTACGCTTTCGGGCTTGCACAAGCGTTCAACGCGTTCTACAACCTTCATCCAAGCCGCTCATCGATCCTCAACGAGGAGCGTGACGACGCGCGCCGGTGGCGGGCGGCGGCCGTCATCTATCTGCGCAACCAGTTGACGCGGGCGCTGGACCTGATGGGAATCGCCGTTCCTGCGAGGATGTAAACGTGCCAGTGATCGCCATTGCGCCGTGCAGCAAACCGCACGACTACGAGGCCGCTATCGAACGCGCCGGCGGCGAGATCCTGCGTCTCGATCGCACGGTGCACAAGCCCGCTGACGTGATCGCGTCCGTGGACGGGCTGCTGCTGCCCGGTGGCGGAGACGTTCTGCCGTCGCTGTATGGCGAGGCCGCGCATCCCGCGTTCTCGGCCGCAGAGACGGGGCGCGACGACTATGAGCTCGAGCTGGCGCGCCGCGCAGTCGAGGCGAATCTCCCGCTCCTGGCCATCTGCCGGGGCGCACAAGTCCTCAACGTCGCCTGCGGTGGATCGCTCGTGCAGCACATTCCCGATCAAGTCGGCACGCTGGTGAATCACGTCCTGCGTGAGCCGTCGCACGCGATCGCCCACGATGTATGGGTCACGAGTGGGAGCCTGCTGGAGTCGCTCATGCGCGAACAGCTCGAAGGCGATACCTGCGCCGTCAACAGCCGGCATCATCAGGCGCCCGCCGCGCTGGGCAAAGGACTCGTGGCCAGCGCGACCGCGCCCGACGGTGTGCTCGAAGCGATCGAGGATCCATCGAAGCGCTTTTGTCTCGGCGTGCAGTGGCACCCGGAAAACTTCTATCGAACCGGTGAGTTCCGGGCCCTCTTCGAAGGGCTCATCAAGGCCGCCAGCGAGACCGCACGGTGACACCAGGCGATCGTCTGCGGGAGCTTCTGCGTCGGCCAGGCATCCTCGTGATGCCGGGCTGTCACGATGCGATATCGGCGCGGCTCATCGAGGAGGCCGGTTTCGAGATCGGCTTCATGAGCGGCTTCGCAGTGTCGGCGTCGCGGCTCGGCATGCCCGACACCGGCCTGATCTCCTACGGCGAGATGGTCGAGCAGGGCCGCAACATCTGCACGGCGGTCTCGATTCCGATGATCGGCGACGGCGACACCGGCTTCGGCAGCGCGCAGAACATCAAGCGCACCGTTGAAGGCTATGCGAGCGCCGGGTTCGCCTGCATCATGCTCGAGGATCAAGTCGCGCCGAAGCGCTGCGGCCACACCGAAGGCAAGTCCGTCGTCGGTCGTGATGAGGCGCTGATGCGGATTCGCGCCGCGGTCGATGCGCGCAACGCGGGCACCGACATCCTGATCATGGCGCGGACCGACGCGCGCGCCTGCGTCAGCCTTGACGAAGCCATCGCCCGCTGTCAGGCCTTCCGTGACATCGGCGCGGACATCACGTTCCTCGAGGCGCCCGTCTCGGAGGACGAGATGCGACGCTACTGCACTGACGTGCCGGGGCCGAAGATGGCGAACCTGATCGAGGGCGGGAAGACCCCGTTGCTCTCCCCCGCTCAACTCCAGACCATCGGCTACACCATCGCCGTGTATCCGCTGACGATGCTGAACGTATCGATTCGGGCGATGCGCGACGCGCTCGGTCAGCTCACGTCAGGCCAGCGCGCGGCAACCGCGATGGACTTCGAGGCATTGAAGTCCGCCGTCGGGTTCCCGGAGTACTACGCTGAAGAAGCGAAATACCGCCTTACTTGACTTGTTCTAATATACTAGTACAATAGACCTGCGATGGCCGACTGGGACTGGGCTCGCAGCGTCAACCCCAAGGACCCGACCCCGTTACACGCGCAGCTCGAACGCAGTATTCGCGTGGCCATCGGATCCCGCCATCTGCGCCCGGGCGACCAGCTGCCCACGGTTCGTGAGCTGGCCGTCGCCCTTCGCATCAACGCCAACACCGTCGCGCGCGTCTACACGCATCTCGAACGAGCCGGGGCGCTGGAAACCCGGCGCGGCGTGGGCACGTTCGTCGTGGACGCACCCGACTCCACCCACAATCAGGCCGCGCGCGAGGCCGAGCTGCGCGCGATTGTGACGCGCGCTCTGGCCGAAGCCTCCGCCCGCGGGTTCACAGCGGCCGACCTCCGCCGTGAACTCCAGGCGATTACCAAAGGAGCATCGTCGTGATCCTCAACGTCGTATCCGTTCTGGTCTTCATCCTGATCGCCGGAACAGGCGTCGTCCTGACGACCGCCACCGGATCCCCAGCGTGGGTGGCCGGTGCAGCGATCATCGGCGTGCTCGCGGCTCTCTCCCCTCGCGTCGCGCAGCAGTGGGAGCGCGCCGTCGTCCTCAGGCTGGGTCGCTTCATCGGTCTGCAGGGTCCCGGGCTCTTCTGGATCGTGCCGTTCATCGACGTGGTTGCCAGGTCCATCGATCAGCGCATGATTACGACAGCGTTCGCCGCCGAGCAGACGCTGACCATGGACACCGTGCCGGTGAATGTCGATGCCGTGCTCTTCTGGGTCGTTCACGATCCAGAGAAGGCGGCGCTCGAGGTGCAGAACTACCCCGCCGCCGTCAGCTGGGCGGCGCAGACCGGACTTCGCGACATCATCGGCCGGACGTCGCTCGCCGATCTGCTTCGCGGGCGAGAGAAGATCGAGCACGAGCTGCAACTGCTCATCGATCAGCGATCGACCCCATGGGGGATCACGGTACAGGCCGTCGAGATGCGCGACATCGTCATCCCCAGCTCGCTGCAGGACGCGATGTCGCGCGAAGCACAGGCCTCACGCGAGAAGCAGGCGCGGATCATCCTCGGCGAAGCCGAGGTCGAGATCGCCAAGTCGTTCGAGACGGCAGCGATGTCGTATCAGAACAACCCGACGGCCCTCCATCTGCGCGCGATGAACATGCTCTACGAAGGGCTGAAAGAGAAGGGCGCGCTGATGCTCATCCCGAGCTCGGCGGTCGAGTCGATGGGCCTTGGCGGCATGATGGGCGCAGCGGCCTTGCAGCAGGTCCAACTCACGAGCAAGGGCGAGCTGAAATGAAATCGACGACCGTCATCATCGCGCTCCTGCTCGCGTCGAGCGCGGTGCCGGCCGGCCGGCAGGCTCCGCAGCGCACCTTCGACGTTGTCTCGATCAAGCCTAGCCAACCGGGCGCGTCGAACCGGCTGCCGCGAATCAGCCCCGGACGCGTCGAGCTCTTCAACACGACGCTGAAACAGCTTATCGGCTCGGCCTATTCACGATTCCCGTTCGATCAACGCGAAGTGGTGGGAGGGCCGGCCTGGATCGACTCCGAGCGATTCGACATCGTCGCGACGATGGAGCGGCCGCCACAATTCGACCAAATCGGGATGCTCGGCGAGCTCAACGGGATGCTCCGTGCACTGATAGAGCAACGCTTTGGCGTCAAGGCGCACAACGAGCAGCGTGAGGGCGATGTCTACACACTTACGTTTGCCCGAAGCGACAGAAAGACCGGCGCTGGTCTCCGTCAGGTACCCGATGCGTGCGCGGCAGCGTTGAAAGAACTGGCTGGAGCGGCGCCTCTTCCTCCGCGCAGCGGACCACCACCGTGTTCATTCGGTGGACCTCCTGGACGCTTGATCGGAACCGGCGTGACCATCGCAATGTTCGCTAGCGTGCTCTCAGGAAACGTCGGGCGGACGGTAATCGATCGGACGGGACTTGCCGGCAGCTTTGACATCGAGATGAACTTCGATCCGTCATCCACGGCTCAAGCGCCACCGGGCGCGCCACCGGGACCCCAGCCGATTGACGCGAGCAAGCCGTCGATCTTCACCGCGCTGCAGGAGCAGTTGGGGCTGAAGCTGGAATCAACGCACGGCCCGATCGACGTGCTGGTGGTCGATCAGGCCGAGCGTCCGACGCCGAACTAATGCGCCGGGTCTGAAGAACAAGACCCGGCCTACGGCGTCCGCCTACTTCTCCGGGCGCTCGTCCGGCGCACCAGTGCCCGACGATCCGACGAACAGCTTCTTACCGTCCGGGAAGGTAATGTCGCGCCCGTTGGCGCGGTTCGCGCCATCCTTCGCCTGGAAGCCTTCGACCAGGATTTCGGTCCCTTCCGGGAGCGAGTTCTTGGTCCAGCCGCGGCGCAGCAGCGCGTTCGGCGCACCGCCTTCGATCATCCAGCGCTCGACCTTGCCGGTCTGCGGATCCTTCACGTCCATGTGGATCCATGAGTGCGGGTTGATCCATTCCATCTTCACCACCGTGCCCCGCAGCTTCACGGGACGCTTCGCGTCGAACTCTGCGGCGAAGGAGTGATGGGCCCGCGCCGGCGTGACAGCGATCGCAATCATGAGAGCAACACCAGCGGCGACACTGACGACCTTGGTGTCCATCGATTCTTCTCCTGCGAATCGGTCGAACATGACGACCGACATTGAGTGTACGACCTCAACCACGGTCGATTTCTTAAGTTTTGATGAAACTCAGCGCGTGAAGGCGATGACCATCTCGACGTGTGCTGTATTGGGAAAGAGATCGAGCGCGGTCACAGTCCCGAGCGAGTAGCCATTGTCGAGCAGTGCTCTCGTGTCGCGCGCCAGTGTCGCGACGTCGCACGATACATAGACCAGCCGGGCCGGTTTGATCGCGAGAATTCCCGCGACCGCCTCGCGCGACAGTCCCGTTCTCGGTGGGTCCACAATCACCGTCTGTGCAGCCGAGGATCGATGACGTGCGAGAAATTCCTCGACGCTGCTGCGCTCGACGCGCGCACGGCTGCGAAATGGCTCGGCATTCATCTGCAGGTCCGCGCCGCTGACAGGATCGCCCTCGACCAGCGTCACCCGGTCCGCGCCGGCCGCAGCCAGAGCCAACCCGAATAATCCCCCACCGGCATACAGGTCGAGGACCGGTCCCCTCGGCACGAACGCCATCACCTGCTGCACGAGTGACCGAATCAGGAAACGATTGCCCTGGAAGAAGGCACGAACGTGTCGCGTCAGGCGCAGCACCGGCACGTCCTCACGAACCTGAAGGACATCGGTTACGTGGGGCGTGCCGTGCAGTGTTTCAACGAATGGCGAGCTGGCGCTTTGCGCGGTGAGACCCGTCAGCCCCGTAGCCAGGGCGGAATAGTCCGCAGCGCTGACACCCTCACGCAGGTCCAGATGACACGCGCGCTCGTCGCCAGCGATGTTCTCCGCCATCTCCACGCCGGCGACTCCTGCCGGGCCGGCGGCGCGGAGTATTTCACCCGCGGCCGCAATCCATTCACCTGCGGACTCGAGCAGCTGCCCGGTCTGTACGGCGTCGCACAAGTCGTGGCTTTCCTCGCGATAAAACCCAAGCCGGCCGTTCACCGCGTGGAGGCGTGCACGCAGGCGATAGCCTCGCTCGGGTGAGGCGATCACCTCGGGATCCCGTTCGAGCGGCACTCGCCCGATTCGCAGGAACGCATCGCGAATGATCTCTCCCTTGAGCCGCCGCTGCCGCTCGTATGCGACGTGGGCGAGGACATTGCCACCGCACCGCGTATCAGCGGCAACCGTCCGCCGATCCGGTGACGGGGACAACACATCGACTGTCGACGCAAACGCGACGCCCTTCGTCATGCGATCGACTCGCGCGGTGACGCGCTCGCCCGGAATCGCGCCCCACACAAGCACGACCTGCCCCTGGTGCCGGGCCAGCATGCGTCCGCCGGCGGCGGGCTTTTCGATGTCGAGGGTGAGAATCGAGCCGGTCTGAATCATTCGAACGCGACTATCGGAAGCCTCCGGCGCTCGCGAAGGAGCCGATCGATCGCCGCACGTCGTGACTGCGCGTAAGCCTCGGGCGCCATCCGTCCGCGAAACGGGGCCAGGTCCGCGTCGGCCTCGGCGGTGAGCGCGGTCATCGTCTGCGCATCGCACTGGGCCACCGCGGCGTCGAGCAGCTGCTGGTCGAGGGCGCGCAGCCGCTCGATCAGCGTCTGCCGTGCGTCGCCGCGAATGGCCTTCGCGCCGGCGCGGGCGAGATCGATCTCGGAGACGATCGCATCGAGCGTCGCATCGAGCGACCGATCCTCCCCGGCTCGCAAGGCCGTCAGGCGCGCGACCACCCGCTCGAGATGCGCAGGCAAGGATTCATGACGACGCGCTTCTTGTGAGGGCGGCGCATGCGTCGCCCCGACACTGTCAACGGCGGTGATGCCCAACGCGCGGCGCCACTCGTCGAAGACATCCATCACATCCGCTTCGCAGAACTCGGCGCGCACTGGCCGTCGTCGTGGACCTTTGGCGTAATAGCGTTCGAAGTACCGATCGATGCCGCGCATCGCGACATTCAAGGGGACGCCTCTGACCGCCCAGCCGCACACCTGCTCGAACGCCGGTCCAACGATACGAATCAGGTGACCGTCGTTCTTTCGGCAGAGATAGGCCTCTACCTGCCGACAGTAGTCTTCTACGGCAGCCACCGCACTTCTCCGGAGATCACACGGGCCCGCGCAGCACCGTCGCGCACGAGCAGAGCGCCAGTCTCGTCGATGTCCTCGGCGACGCCGTGGCGCGTCACACCTGCCACGTCCCATTCCACGCGACGGCCGAACGTCGATACCGCCCGATCGCGCCACTGCGCGATGACGGCCGCGCTCCCGCTGGACTGCAGCTCACGGTAACGCAGGTGCAGCGCGGCCAGGCATTCGACGAGCAGCAGGCCGCGATCGATCGGCCGTCCGAGCTCGGACTCGATTGAGGTCGCCCGTGCTGCCACATCAGGTGGATACGCGGCCGGCATCAGGTTGACGCCGCAGCCGAGCACGACGTGCGGCCCGCGGTCCTTGGACGTGCCCGCTTCAGCGAGGATGCCGGCCAGCTTACGCCCCCCGATGTAGACATCGTTGGGCCACTTGAGATGCGGATGAAGACCCGTGGCAGCCTGAATCCCATCCGCGAGCGCCACGCCGGCGGCAATCGTCAGCAAACTGACCGCATGTGGGGCAGGCCGCATGACGATGGACACATAGAGACCGGCGCCGAGAGGTGAAGCCCAGGTGCGACCGTGACGCCCACGTCCAGCCGATTGTGCATCCGCGATGACGACGGTCCCTTCAGGCTCGCCGCGATCCGCAAGCGTAGCGGCGACGTCATTCGTCGAGCTCACCTCCGAGTACCACAGCACCTGCCGCGAAAAGATCCCGGCGCGATCGCCAGCCACGGCCAGCGCGGTCGCCAGATCGTCAGGAAGGGTCATGGGGTCAGATCTTGATTCTTGCACGTGGCATCCACACGCCGTGTCACGAGCAAGAATCAAGATCTGACCCCCACCCGATCTCGAGGCTGAGGTCGGCGGCAGGGGCTGAATGCGTCAACGCGCCGATCGATATATAGTCGGCGCCGGTCGCGGCCAGCTCCGGCATTCGCGCCAACGTGACGCCACCCGAGATCTCGGTCTTCGCGCGTCCGCGGCACTGACGCACCGCATCGAGGATGTCCGGCGTCGAGAGATTGTCGAGCAGGATGATGTCGGCTTCAGCTTGCAGCGCGTCGGCGACCTCGCTCAGGCTCTGCGCCTCGACTTCAATCGGCAGTCCTGGCGCAGACGCTCGCATGCGCGCGACCGCGGCACACACACCGCCGGCCAGACGCACGTGATTGTCTTTGATCAACACGCCATCCGACAGCCCGAAGCGATGGTTCATACCCCCGCCGGCCCGAACCGCGTACTTCTCCAGCGTGCGCATCAACGGTGTTGTCTTACGCGTGTCGAGGATCGTGATTCGTCCAGCCGCAGCATCGACGAACTGACGGGTCAGCGTCGCGATGCCGGTCATGCGCTGCATGAAGTTGAGCGCGGTCCGTTCGGCGGTGAGCAGCGCTGCGGCACGCCCGCGAATGTCGGCGATCGTGGTGCCCGGCTCACACAGCGAGCCGTCGGCGTGATCGATACGAATGGCGACAGCCGAATCGAGTTGCCGGAACGCCTCGGCCGCCACCTCGAGCCCGGCGACGACGCATCGCGATTTCGCCAGCAACACCGCGCGCGCCTGATGCGTCGCGTCCACGGTTGCCTTGGTGGTGACGTCGCCGGCCCCGACATCCTCGGCGAGCGCACGGCGCACGAGCTCGCGATACGAATCCGGCGCGAGCGGCTGGAGTACAGCGGCGTTCACACGTGTGATTCGGGCCCACCTTCGCCCGCGGGCTTCGGCGGGGCAAGCGGCGGCGTCTCGTCGTGGAACGTCAGCTCCATCGCCGGCACGTCGCCAAACGAGAGATCGCGGACGTGGGCCGCCGCGCGGAAGTCGTTCACGGCCGGCATGATCTGCTCGAAGTGCTTCGGAAACAGGACGCTGACCGGCGTCTTGATCGATTTCTTCTGCAGCGCCTTCCCCTTCCGGACCTCGCCGAGGGCTTCGCGGGTGATGCTGAAGACCGGCACTGCTCTGTCGTCTCCGCCGCTGATCGATTCAACGACCTCTTCGGGGGTTGGCCATTTCGCGCGATGCACGGACCCCGGCTGCCACCACGACCACACTTCCTCGGTGACAAACGGCAGGAACGGCGCAAACAGCCTGAGCAGCGTCGACAGCGCCACGAGCATGGCGCTGTTCGCCGAAGCGGCCCCTGCCGCGGTGAAGTCACCGTAGCGTCGCGACTTCACCAGCTCGAGATAGTCATCGCAGAAGCCCCAGAAGAAAGTATTCGTATTGTCGAGGACCCACGCGTAGTCGTAGTTCTCGAGCTTCTCGGTAGACTCGCGAACGAGTGCCGCGAGGTTCGTCAGCATGCCACGGTCGAGCGGCTCCGTGATTGGCCCGCGCGGCTCGGCCTGCATCAACGCGAACTTCGCCGCATTCAGCAGCTTGATCGCCAGCCGGCGTCCGACCTTCATTTGCTGCGAGTCGAAGGCCGTATCAGTGCCTGGACGGCCGTTCGCCGACCAGTACCTCACGCCGTCGGAGCCGTGCTCCTCGAGCAGCGCCATCGGCGTCACGACGTTGCCCTTCGACTTCGACATCTTCTTGCGATCGGGATCCAGCACCCAGCCCGAGAGTGCCGCATGCCGCCACGGCAGCGAATCGTGCTCGAGGTGGGCGCGCAGTACCGTGTCGAACAGCCACGTGCGGATGATGTCGTGCGCCTGTGGGCGCAGATCCATCGGGAACACGCGCGCGAAGAGCTCCGGATCGTCGAGCCATCCCGAGACAAGCTGCGGCGTCAGCGACGACGTCGCCCACGTGTCCATAATGTCGGGGTCGCCGATGAATCCGCCGGGTTGATTGCGCTGGTCCGCGGTATAACCATCGGGCACGTCGGTAGACGGATCGATCGGCAGCCGTGATTCATCAGGCATGAGACGGCGTTCGTACTCCACCGTGCCGTCGGCACGCACCGGATACCACACGGGGAAAGGCACGCCGAAGAAACGCTGACGGCTGACGCACCAGTCACCGGCCAGGCCGTTCACCCAGTTCTCGTACCGGACGCGCATGTACTCCGGATGCCACTGCAACTCGCGGCCTCTCGCCAGCAGCGCCTCCCGAAACTCCATCGTCTTGATGAACCACTGCCGGCTCGTGACGATCTCCAGCGGACGGTCGCCCTTCTCGTAGAACTTGACCGGGTGCGTGATCGGGCGGGGCTCGCCGAGCATGTCGCCCGACTCGCGCAGCATCTCGACGGTCCGCGTGCGCGCTTTCGCCGCTGACAGGTTCGCCAGCTGATCGTATGCCGCCTGTGCCCGAGCCTGGTCGCGCGACTCCCATCCCGGTGAACCCCACGTCACTGGCCGGAATGCGCCGTTCGGCATGATCACCGCACGAACGGGCAGCGACAGCTCGCGCCACCACGTGACGTCGGTGAGGTCGCCGAACGTGCAGATCATCGCAATGCCGCTGCCCTTCTCCGGATCGGCAAGGCTGTGCGCCTTCACCGGCACCGGGACATTGAAGAGCGGCGTGAGCACGTCGCTGCCAAACAGCGGCTTGTACCGCTCGTCGTCAGGATGCGCGACCAGCGCGACGCACGCCGGGATCAACTCGGGACGAGTCGTCTCGATCTCGACGTAGCCGCTCGCCCCGAGCGCTGTCGAGGGGTCGGATTTTCCGAAACGAATGCGATGGTACGCACCGGGCTGCTCGCGATCTTCGAGCTCGGCCTGCGCAACGGCGGTGCGGAAGTCCACATCCCAGAGCGTTGGCGCCTCGGTTTGGTACGCGACACCCTTCTCGAGCAGCCCGAGAAACGCCGCCTGAGAGACCTTCTGTGAGCGGCGATCGACCGTCGCGAACGTCCGCGACCACTCCACCGACAGGCCGAGCGTTCGCCACAGGTGCTCGAACGCTTTCTCGTCTTCCGCCGTCAGCCGCGCACAGAGCTCGATGAAGTTCGGACGCGAGACGGAGATCGGCTGCTTACCAGGCTTGTCAGGTGGAACGAAGTTCGAGTCGTACGGCAGCGACGGATCGCAGCGCACACCGTAATAGTTCTGCACGCGGCGCTCGGTCGGGAGGCCGTTGTCGTCCCATCCCATCGGATACAGCACCGCTTTGCCGCGCATCCGATGGAAGCGCGCCACGATGTCGGTGTGCGTGTACGAGAAGACGTGTCCAACGTGGAGCGATCCGCTGACCGTGGGTGGCGGCGTATCGATCGAATAGATCTGGTCGCGCGGACGATCACCGGGCTCGAAGCGGTAGGTGCCGTCCGCTTCCCATGTCGCGGTCCACTTCGCCTCGAGGCCTTCTCGTGCCGGCTTCTCTGGAAGATTGATGGGGTGTGCCAATGCTGTTCAGCGCTTCGTGTTTGCGGCGGCTTTGATGCGCGCGATTTCCTCTCGGATCAGACGTTCGGCGACCTCGGCCACGACCTGCCTCACCAGATCGCGAGCCGCAGTCGGCGCCAGACGCTCGAGGACGCGCCGCGTCACTTCCTCGACGAGCTCGTCGGTGATAGCGGCGGGCGCGGACGCCGGAGCCTGCGCACGCACCGCGGGTCTCGGCTCGCCTTGCTCCATCGCCAGCAGCGCGTGGAAGGCGTCGAGAATGACATTGCCTCCATCAGCGGGCGTCGCCGGCGCGTTTTCGGCGCTACGGGAGTGACCACTGATCGCATCCATCATCGAGGGCCCAATGGGCGACGCATACGACGCGTCCGCGGCCGAGCCGGCGGTGTCGCGCGACGAACCAAGCAGCTTCTCGAGCGTCGGCACCTCAGAGGCTCTGAAATCCTCCAACTCCGGCGGCATCGATCGACGAGTGTCTCCCTTGTTGTCGAGCACGGCCAATGCCGCATCCAATCCCTGAAAATAGTCGTCGAGCTTTGATTCCGTCTTCCGCGGCTCCGCCGTGGCGACGCGCTCGGCCGGGGCGGAGAACTGGGATGCTGGCGAAGGCGGAGGTTCGGGAACAGACGCCGTCATCGCCTTCTCCCGCGCGCCATTGACCAGCTCGCGCACTCGCGCGACGACCTGCTGCGGCTCGAACGGCTTGACGAGCACCCCGTCGCACTTCACCTGCTGCGCGCGGGCGTCGTCGACCGGCTCGAACGCGCCGGCCAGGAGCAGGACCGGAATGTGAGACAGGTCCGGCCTTCCCTTGACAAACGCGGACACATCGTACCCGCTGCGCTTCGGCATCCCGATGTCGGCGAGCACGATGTCGGGACGCTCAATGGGAATACGGGCGATGGCCTGTTCCCCATCCCCGACAGTGACCACCTGCACATCCTCTCCCGAGAACGTCAGCTCGACGACGCGCTGAATAGTTACGCTGTCATCGGCAAGCAGGAGCTTGTGCGTCACGGTCCCCCTTAGAGTGTGCCCGCGCGCTCACGGGCATGACGGTTGATGAAGTCTACGATTTCCTGCATCGGCGTGCCCGGTTGAAAGATCCCCCGCACACCCACCGCGTTGAGCCTCGGCACATCGGCGTCCGGAATGATCCCGCCGACGACGACGAGCACGTCGGTCAGCCCCTTCTCGCGCAACAGCTCCATCACCCGAGGGCAGATGTGCATGTGCGCGCCGGAAAGGATGGACAGACCAATCACGTCGGCGTCTT
>Ga0111539_10004479_pt1 | contig 18270 bp, 9 predicted proteins | sample RhiMethybrSRZTD1_FD_79667 | JGI IMG/M metagenome (GOLD analysis project Ga0111539, IMG submission 79667) | Populus rhizosphere microbial communities from Tennessee, USA - Rhizosphere MetaG P. TD hybrid SRZTD1 (version 2) (version 2) | ecosystem: Host-associated > Plants > Roots > Rhizosphere >... | reverse complement strand
TGTCCTCGAAGACGAGCAGGTGGATGCCGACCGCGGCGAGCACCGCCAGCGCGACGGTGACGAGGAAGATGTCGGACGACGCGTCGGTCGACCCGGGCAGCCCGACCTGCGTCAACGCCGACGCGACGTTGGCGACGGCCAGGCCGAGCAGCACCAGCGCGGTCAACCCCGCGCCGATCATCCGCCGCTCGAGCAGGATCGCCGTGTACATCACCGCGGCCGCGACCAGCAGCGCCGCGTTGGCGAGAAACCCCGGCGCCAGCACCGCCCGCGGCCCGAACACGACCGGCGCCAGCACGAACCACAGCGCGGTCGGCGCCAGCACCTTGAAGATCTGCGTCGTCAGCAGGCCGGTCTGCCGGTACAGATCCGCGCTCCAGAAGAAGACGATGGCGCTGCAGATGCGAAGGAACTGCGACACGCCGACCGCGGCACTGGCCACGCGCACGTTGGCGTAGGCCGGCGAGAGCACGAGATAGGCGGGCGTCAGCAGCAGCCAGCCGGCGGCCCAGGCGAGGATGAACGGCTTGCGCCGGTGCGCGTACTGCAGCAGGAGCAGGCCGCAGACGATCGCCGCACCGACCGCCCCGGCGATCCGCGGGTCGATGACAATCGGCGGCGGAATCGGAATCGCTCTCGTCAGACGTCGAGTTCCTCGGCCTCGTCCGCCCGCTCCATGATGAAGCGGAAGCGGGCCGAGGCATCCCGGCCCATCAGCTCGTTGATGACGCGGTCGGTGACGATCTGATCCGCCACCTCGACGCGCAGCAGCCGCCGCGTGCGCGGGTTGAGCGTCGTCTCCCACAGGACTTTCGGCATCATCTCGCCCAGCCCCTTGAAGCGCGTGATCTCGGGCGTCGATCGCGAGGCGCCATTTTTCGCGTGCTGCTTCAGGATCGCCTCCTTGTGCGCATCGTCGAGCGCCCAGTAGGTGTCCTTGCCGATGTCGATGCGATAGAGCGGCGGCTGCGCGAGAAAGATCCTGCCGGCTGCCATCAGCTGCGGGAGGTGGCGGTAGATGAACGTCAGGAGCAGCGTGGCGATGTGGTTGCCGTCCGAGTCGGCGTCGGCGAGGATGATGATCTTGCCGTAGCGCAGCTTCGCCAGCTCGAAGTTCTTGCCGAGCCCGCAGCCGATCGCCGTCACCAGGTCCGACAGCTCCTTGTTCTCGAGCACCTTCGCCAGCGACGCGCTCTCGGTGTTCAGCACCTTGCCGCGCAGCGGCAGAATCGCCTGGCGCGCGCGATCGCGCCCCTGCTTCGCCGAGCCGCCGGCCGAATCGCCCTCGACGATGAACAGCTCGCTGCTTTCACTCGACGAGTTGGTGCAGTCGCTCAGCTTGCCGGGCAGGTTCAACCGCGCCGACGTGGCGCTCTTGCGCGAGACCTCGGCCTGAGCCGCGCGGCTCGCCTCGCGGGCGCGCGCGGCGAGGATGATCCGCGCAACGATCGCTTCGGCGACGCTGATGTTGTGGTTCAGCCAATGCTCCAGCGCCGGCCGGACGACGCCGTCGATCGCCGACACCAGCTCGGGGTTGTTCAACCGGTCCTTGGTCTGGCCCTGGAACTGCGGTTCCTGGACGAACACGCTCAGCACCGCGGTCATGCCTTCGCGGATGTCTTCGGCGGTGATGGTCACGCCCTTTGGCGAGAGGTTGTGCGTCTCGATGAAGTTGCGCACCGCCTTGCCGAGGCCGGCGCGTAATCCGTTCTCGTGCGTGCCGCCCGACCCGGTCGGGATGCCGTTGACGTACGAGCGCAGGTGCTCCTCGGTCGCCTCGGTCCACTGCAGCACCAGGTCGAGGCGCAGCCCCTCGTCTTTCGACATCACGAACGGTGCGTCATGGACCGCCTTCGCGCCGCGCGCGATGACGATGTGTTTGAGGTAGTCGACGATGCCCTCGGAGTGCTCGAAGACCGTCTTCGTCTTCGACGTCTCGTCTTCGAACACGATTTTCAGCCCCTTGTGCAGGTAGCTGGCGACCTCGAGGCGTTCCCGGATGATTTCGGGATCGAACTCGATCTTCGGGAAGATCGCGGCGTCGGGGTGGAAGTAGACGGTCGTGCCGGTGCCGCGCGCGGCGCCGAGCTTTTTCAGCGCGGTCGTCGGCTTGCCCTGCTTGAAGCGCATCTCCCACTGCGCGCCGTCACGTTTGACCGTAGCGACTAGTTCTTTTGACAGCGCGTTGACGACGCTGGCGCCGACGCCGTGGAGACCGCCGGCAGTCTTGTAGCTGCCGTGCTCGAACTTGCCGCCGGCGTGGAGCACGGTGAAGATGACTTCGAGCGCGCTCTTCTTTGAAGTGGGGTGTTTATCAACCGGGATGCCGCGGCCGTCGTCTTCGATCGTAATCGACGATCCATTCTGATGGAGAGTTACCCAGATATTGGACGCGTAGCCGTTCATCGCCTCGTCGACGGCGTTGTCGACGACTTCCCATACCAGATGATGCAGTCCAGCTGAGCCGACCCCCCCGATATACATGCCGGGGCGGCGGCGGACCGGCTCGAGACCCTCCAGAACGGTGATGTCTTTCGCGGTGTAGTTCGCGGATGCCATGTCTATAATGTGCGCCTTGTGCCAGCGACAACGCGACGCGTCCGGGCCGCGCTCTGCCTAACGATTGTAGCGGCATTTTCGCTGCGCCCCGCGGCCGCCGCGGTCACCGAGGATGTGCCGCTTCCCGGCGGCACCGCGGCGCTCGCGCAGTCGCTGGGCATCGATCCGGTGCCCGACCGCGGCCGCTTCATGTACGAGCTGACGCGGCTCCTGTACAACACGCCGGAAGGACGGCGTCCGTCGGCCGATGCGGCGCTCCTGGTGATGCGGCAGGCGCAGCTGCGCGCGCAGCGCGGCATCCCGCAAGTCGATTCGCGTCCGGCCGAGAACGTGCCGATCCCGCTCGGCGCCGACTTCTGGAGCAACTCGATCTTCAAGCGGCGGATGACGCCGCGCGAAGTGATCCCGGCGATCATCGCCGACCGATCGGCGGCGCTCATCTGCCTCGGCCTGTCGTCGCTCGACGATCGCACCCTCGATTATCTCGGCGATCATCCCTCGATCCTGGAGCGCATCTACGAGCGTCCCGCGACGGTGACCGCGTTCGGCGCCTTTGCCGGCAGCCTGCAGGTCGACGGCAACCGCGTGATCCCACCGGCCGGGATGCGCCAGCAAAATGTGCCCGACGAAGCGGTGGTCTTGTGGGAGGCGGTCGTCGGCGAGAAAGTGACGCGCACCGACCGGTTCATCACCCAGCTCTTCGAGCTGAACGAAGGGCGCGTCGCCTACCTGTACGACACCATCGGCCAGCTCGATCCGCCGCGGCGGGCCTTCGCGCTCGGGCTCTGGCTCGCCAACGCGCAGACGCGGCTCGATCGGTTCAAGGCGCTCGCCGGATCGGTCGACGCCTTTCGCGAAGCGCACCTGCGCACGCTGCCGTTCGGCCGCGCCTCCTACGACCTGTCGATGACCTTCACGCGCGTGGAGGTGAACGAGAACGGCGCGCCGCGCGAGCCGGCGGCGCGCGCGCTGTGGTCGCGCGTCTTCGGCGGCCCCGAGCTGCCCGACGACGCGGCGCGCCAGGTGCGCGGCATCGAGGAGGACCCGATCGACGCCGCCTGGCTGGTGCAGGAGATTGGCGCCGCGGATGTCCGCCTGCGCGCCGAGCGGCTCGATCAGATCGCGTTCGGCCAGCGTGTGTTCGGCAAGACCGCGGCGCCCGAGCGCGGCGACGTGCTGGTGGCGCTGCGCGCGCTCTCGCGCTACCGCATGTTGATCTGGACGCTGGAGCGCATGGGGATCACCGCGCCGGCCGTGTACGCCAGCGCGGCGCGGCACGTCGCGCGCTTCGGCGCGATCGAGGGGCGCCGCGGCTTCGCGGTGCAGGCGCAGTTCCAGGGCACGCTCGCGATGATCGCGCGCATGACCATGGTGAGAACGCTCGACGCCACGGCGGCGCAGAAGCTGGTCGAGCGGCTGGCGGCCGTGCCGCTGAACGAGACCGGCGAGTACGCCGGCGGCATGGCGCGGTGGCTGCGCGAGGCGCTCCTCAACGCCATCCCGCGCGCCGAGACCAGCGAGCTCGCCGTGCTGGCGGCGATGTCGGGTCCCGCCTCGGGCGATGGCCTGGCCCGCCGCGTCACCTGGGAGGGGCAGCCGTACCGGCTCGACCTCGGCGCGTCGGAGCGGCAGCGGCTGCAGCGCGTGCGCGAAAAGCAGGAGGGGCCGGCGCTCGACGTCGGCATCGAGCTCGCCGTCGCCGCCCGCACCCTCGCCAACGAGAAGACGCCGCTCGACGATGCGCTGACGATCGTCGAGCGCCTGGCGGCGCTGGCCGCCGACATCCCGCGCCGCGTCGGCCACGATACCGCCGACACCACGCCGCCGGGCGTGGCGGCGCCGCCGAACGCGTCGGAGGCGGTCAAGCGGGCGGTCGACGAGCTGACGCGCCACATCAAGAGCAAGGACGTCAAACGCCTGGCGCGAGCGGGGGAGTCGCTGAACGCGCTGGCCGACGAACTGCTGGCGCAGACGCTGCCCTCGATCGCCTATGCCGCGGATGTCGGCGATCCGGAAGGCGCGGTGCTCCTGGCCGACGACGTGTCGCGCCGCCACGACTTCGGCTTCGGCGCCAAGGATGCCGAGGTGCGGCTGCGTTCGGCGTGGAGCGTGCCGCGTCCGGAGGTCACGCCCGGCGTGCCGTGGCACGTCAACGGATCGCTGCTCGGCCTCGACATCGCGCTGGCGCCGCTGGCGCTGCGGCGGCTGAACTACGAGCGCGTGCTCGAGGCGCCGAAGCTGACCTCGAACGAGCGCGACAGCTTCGCGCTGAGCGTCTCGCTGATGAACCCGTTCCTGCTGCGCGACGCCGATCGCGACGCGATTGCCGACGCCATCGGCCGCGGCCGCCGCCGCGTCGCCGGGCTGCGCACGGTGAACGCGACCGGCGCGACCGCGGCCGCCGCAGACACCGCGTTCGAGCGCGTCGCCGACGAGATCGGCATGGAAGGGTCGCGCCGGCGCGCGGTGCGGTGGATGCTCACCCACGAAGGCGACCGGGTGCCGACGATGTTCTCGGCCACCGAGCTGCTCGTGCTCGGCGGCGGCCGCCCGGCCGACTTCGACGCCTGGGGCATGGCGATGGTGACGGCTCAAGGGTGCGCATGTTCGCGCTTGACGCCGCCCGGGAGCTGGCCGACCCTTTTAGGACGTCCGCCGCTGGGGCTGACCGCCTCATCCGTGGCGGACATGCACCTGCACATCGCCATCATGCTCCGCGAGCTGCGCCTGCCCGCCGCCATCGCCAAGGTCGTCCTCGCGGGCGCGGTGCAGGACTTCATCGACGAAGTCAAACCGACCGACGATTCCGACTGGCTGACGCTGGCGCGGACCGCGCGCACCTTCACCCGCGATCGCATCGAGGACTACGTGTCGGCCGCCACCGCGGGCGGGCCGCTGATGCCGGAGCAGGGTCGCTCCGGGCCACTTGACCAATGAACGCCTACCATCGGGGACTCTCGCCGCTCCTGCTCAGTGCGGCGCTGACGGTTGTTGCCGTTGCGCAGGGCACCCCGTCTAACCCGGAGCTCAGGATCCTCTCGCCCGGCGCCGACGCCTACGTCAGCGGCCCGACGCTGCTGCGCGCCAAGGTCGATCCGCCGGACGGCGTCACCGCGCTCACCTTCTTCGTCAACGGCCGCCAGGCGTGCGCCCTCACCGGGCTGCCGTTCGAGTGCGAGTGGGACGCGGGCCCGGCGATCGCCGAACATCAGGTGCGCGCGGTGGCGACGCTCAAGGACGGCACCCGCCTGGTACAGACCGTACGCACCAAGTCGGTCGGCTACTCCGAGCGCGTCGACGTCGACGTCGTCCAGGTGACGGTGACGGTCAGCGACGAGCACGGCCGCTTCGTCCGCGATCTGCCGCAGTCGGCGTTCCACGTCCTGGAGGACGGCCACGCGCAGACGATCACGCACTTCGCGTCCGAGGACGTGCCGCTCGAGCTGATTGCGGCCATCGACATCTCCGGCAGCATGGGTCCGGCGATGCCGCGCGTGAAGAACGCCGTCAAGGGCTTCCTCGGCGACGTCGCGCCCGAGCACCAGGTGACGCTGCTCGGCTTCAACGACAACATCTTCACCCTGACGCGCAAGACGACCGACCGCTCCGAGCGGGTCAAGGCGGTCGACCGCCTGGCGCCGTGGGGATCGACGGCGCTCTACGACGTGCTGCTGCGCGGCGTCGAGATGCTGGGCCGCCAGACCGGGCGCAAGGCTCTGGTGGTCTTCAGCGACGGCGAAGACCAGGGGAGCCACGCGACGATCAACGACGTCGAGCGCCGGCTGCAGTCGAGCGACGTGACGCTCTACATGATCGGCCAGGGGCGCGGCGTCACCCTGGATCCGCTGCGCCGCGTGATGGAGCGGCTGGCGGCACCGACCGGCGGGCGTGCGATCTTCACCGACAGCATGGACGAACTGCACGCCGCGTTCGCGCAGCTGCTCGACGAGCTCTCGAACCAGTACCTGATTGGCTACCAGTCCACCAACACCAAGCGCGACGACGCGTGGCGGAAGATCAAGGTGGATGTCGAAGGGCACACGGACGTGCGCGCGCGTCAGGGCTACCGCGCGCTCGCCGGCAAGTGAAGGGCGGGTAGAGCAGGTGGGGCAGGTGGGGTGGACACGCGGGCGGGTGGGGCGAGCGGGGACTGCGCTCGTGCTGATGGCGTTGGCTACTTGTTTAGTGTCCGGCTTCAGCCGGACCCTCGACGCCCAGACCGCCCAGCCGCCGCAGGAGCCGCGCTTCCAGTCGTCGGTCGAAGTCACCTCGCTCGACATCTCGGTCGTCGACGATCGCGGCAAGCCGATCGAGGGGCTGACGCCGGCTGATTTCACCGTCCGCGTCGACGGCAACCCGCGCCGCGTCGTCACCGCCGAGTGGGTGCCGCTGGCGGCGCCGGCCGCGAGCGCCGAGCCGGTCGCGCCGCCGCCCGACGGCTACAGCACCAACGAGGGCGCCACCGGCGGCCGGTTGATCGTGATGGCGATCGACCAGCCGAACATCCGCTTCGGCGGCGCGATGGCGATCCAGAAGGCGGCGCAGGCGTTCATCGATCGGCTGGCGCCGTCCGATCGCGTGGCGGTGGCCGGCTTCGGCATCGGCGCGCCGGCGACGCCGTTCACCTCCGACCGCGAGCGGATCAAGAAGGCGCTGTCGCGGATGGTCGGGCAGCGGCAGCTCGGCCGCTCGGTCGACGTCGGCCACAACATCGCGCTGGTCGAGGCGCAGGCGATCGAGCGCGGCGACCGCGACATGCTGGAGCAGGTGCAGCTCCGCGAGTGCCTCACTGCCGGCAATGCGCCGGGCGCGCAGGAGATGTGCCGCAACCAGGTCGAGATCGAGGCGCGCTCCTATGCCTTCGACGTCAACCGCGACGCTGATTCGACGCTGCAGACGCTGCGCGACCTGTTCAACGCGCTGCGGACGATCGACGCGCCGAAGACGCTGATCCTCATCTCCGAGGGCTTCGTCCTCAACGACGAAGCGCTGATCATCGAGCTCGGCGGGATGGCGGCGGAGGCGCGCACCAGCCTCTACGCGCTGCGGCTCGAGAACGAGATGTTCGAGATCAGCGATTCGCGGATGCCAATCAACCCGTTCGCCGATCGCCAGGCGCGGTCGGAGGGCCTGGAACTGCTCGCCGGCGCCGCGCGCGGGACGCTGTTCACCGTCACCGGCACCGGGCAGCCGCTGTTCGAGCGGATCGAGTCGGAGATCTCGGGCTATTACCTCCTCGGCGTCGAATCCGATCCCAAAGACAAGGACGCGCGCACCCACAACGTCCGCATTGACGTGCAGCGCAAGGGCTCGATCGTCCGCTCGCGGCGGCACGTGATCAACACCGCCACCGATCGCCGGGTGCGCGCGGCACGGTCGCCGCGGCAGGCGGTGGGGATGGCGCTCGGCTCGCCGCTGCTCGCGTCGGCGCTGCCGCTGCGCGTCGCCTCGTTCGCGCTGCAGGGGCCCGAACGCGACAAGGTGCAGCTGCTGATTCACGCCGACGTCGGCAGCGACTACGCCGGCTCGAAGGTGGTCTCGCTCGGCTACATGATCTCGGACAAGGACGGGCGCCTCGTCGACAGCAAGGCGGTCGACATGCGGCTGCTGCCGGTGCTGCCCGGGGTGCCGTCGCCGCTGCAGTTCACCTCCGGCGCCAGCCTGCCGCCGGGCGACTACACGATCAAGCTGGCGGCGGTCGAAAGCGAGCGCATCGGCACGGTCGAGCACACGATTCACGCCGCGCTGCCCAGCTCCGGCAGCGTCACCCTCAGCGAGCTGATGGTCGGCGGCCCGCTCGAGAGCGGGCAGCTGCTGACGCCGACCATCGGCTACCAGATCAACTTCGGCGCGGTGCACGGCTACGTCGAGGCCTACGGCACCGGCACCGACGGGATCACGATGGAGTACGAGGTGGCGACGGCGCCCGACGCGCCGGCGCTGCTCAATGCGGATGTGCCGCCGCACCAGGTCAGCGACTCGCGCATCATCTTCACCAAGGTGCTGCAGGCGCAGCAGCTGCCGCCGGGCAAGTACGTGCTGCGGGCGATCCTCTCGTCCGACGGCAAGTCGATCAAGACGCTGACGCGCGGCTTCGAGATCGCCGCGCCGAAAGTGCTGCTCACTTCCGCCGACGGCCTCGGCGGCGAAACCTCGGTCGACGCCGAGCTGTTCCTGCCGATCGACGATCGGGTGATGACGCCGCAGTTCGAGCTCGACACGGCGGTCGACGAGACCACCATCGCGCCGTTCCGCGAGCGGGTGGCGGCGACCGTCAAGGACGCGTTCAACCAGGGGATCGAGCACCTCGCCGCCGGCGACTACTCGAAGGCCGAGCAGAGCTTCAAGAAGGCGATCGAGCCGGAAGGGGACGCGACCGCGCCGCTCGCCTACATGGCGGCGGCCTTTGCCGCGTCGGGGCACGACCGCGAGGCGGCGAGCGCCTGGCAGACGGCGCTGGTCGATGGCACCGAGTTCCCGCAGATCTACCGGTGGCTGGGTGAGGCGCTGCTGCGCTCGCACGACTTCGGCGAGGCGCGCTCGATTTTCGAAGAAGCGGTCGGCAAGTGGCCGACCGACGTGCGCTTCACCAAGCCGCTGGCGATGCTCTACGGCACGTTCGGCAAAGGGCGGGAAGCGGTGCGGACGCTCGAGCGCTACCTCGAGGTCGAGCAGGAGGACCGCGACGCGTATCTCTACGCGGTCCAGTGGCTCTATACGGTCCACTCGGGCGGCGCCGTCGTCCACAACCGCACCGAAGACCTGAAGCGCGCACGCGAGTACGCGGATGCGTATGCGTCAGCGAGAGGGCCGCAGCTGGCGCTGGTGAGGCAATGGGTGGACTATCTCGAGAAAGGCGGCCGCTAGACGGCCGCCTTTCTCTCGCTGTCGGGGCTAGGGGCTAGGGGCTTCAGGGGCGGAGCAAGCTCCGCCCCTACGGTTGTAAGCGTCGAAGTTTGATCGACCTCGAGCCCCTATTGCGACGACGTCTTGGCTTGCGGCTTCAAGTATTTCGAATACCACGCGACGTACCGCTCGAACCGATCCTGCTGGAAGCTGGGACGACGGATCGAGTGCGTCTCGCCCGGGTAGATCACCAGCTGCGTCTCGCGGCCGAGGCGCCGTAAGCCCTGATAGAGCTGCTGTCCTCCCAGAATGGGCACGTTCATATCGGCGTCGCCGCCCACGACCAGCGTCGGCGTCACGATCTTGTCGAGCCGGTAGAACGGCGACAGCTTGATCCACAGCTCGGTGTGCTGCCACGGCAGGCCGAGCTCGGCTTCCCACTGCCGCTGGTAATGATCGGTGCCGTAGTTGGCGAGGTAGTTGAACTCGCTGGCGCCCGAGATCGCCGCCTTGAAGCGCGTGGTCTTCGAGATCACGTGGTCGGTGAGGATGCCGCCGTAGCTCCAGCCGCCGACGCCCAGGCGATCCGGATCGGCGACGCCCATCGCGATCGCGGTATCGACCGCCGCCATCACGTCGTCGTAGTCCTTGTTGCCCCAGTCGGCCCAGATCGCGCGGCTGAACTCGCGGCCGTAGCCTGACGACCCGCGCGGGTTGGCGGCGACCACGGCGAAGCCCTGCGCGGCGAGCATCTGCCATTCGAGGTTGAAGCCCGTGGAGTACTGCGCCACCGGGCCGCCGTGGATGCGGAGGATGGTCGGCAATTTGCCCGCGGGCGCGCTGGGCCTGCCCTGAGCCGCGTCGAAGGGCCTGCCCTGAGCTGCGTCGAAGGGCGGACGAGTCAGGTATGCATCGATCATCGTGCCGTCGGCGCTCTTCGCCTTGAAGCGCTCGACGGTGCCGAGGGAGACCTTTGCGAGGAACTCGTCGTTGACGTGGGTCAATTGAGGGGGCCGAGCAAGCTCGGCCCCCACAGACGTCGGGCGCGCCGCGCCCTTCAAATAAAAAATCTCCGCCGGTTGTTGCACCTGGGTATCGAGCACCGCGATGTCGCCGGTCTTCGCGACGTCGAATGCCGCGAGGTCGCGCTCGCCGGCGAGGATCCGCGAGACGGCGCCGCCGGCTACCGGGACTTTCGCGAGATGGGTATTGCCGCCGTCCTCGAGCAGGAACAGCACGCCGGAGCCGTCGGGCGCGAACTGCGGCCGCGACAGGTTGCGATCGAGCCCGGTGGTCAGAATCTTCGACGCCCCGCCGGCAACCGGCACGAGGGCCACGTTGTTGGTGCCGTACCAGATGTCCTTCGAGTCGCCGCCGTTGAGATAGGCGATCCATTTGCCGTCGGGGCTGAACACCGGCGAGCCGTCGCTGTTGGTCGACGTCGTCAGCGCGCGCGGCCTGGCGCCCTCGCGCGGCTCGATCACGTAGATGTCGCTGTTGTCGTTGGCGTCGGGATTGTCGGTACGGTTGGCGCTGAACGCGATGAGCGATCCATCCGGCGACCAGGCCGGCGCGCCGTCGTCGAACTTGTCGGTGGTGAGCTGGATGTCCTTCTTCGACGCGATATCGAAGAGGTGGATGTGGCGCTTGACGTCGTTGAGATAGCCGTCGCCGTCGCGCATGAACTGCAGCCGCGTGATCACGTGAGGCTTCGGCTTCTTGTCTTTTTCGTCCGTGGTGTCGGGGTCGTTGGGATCCGGTTCGGAAACCAGCAGCGCCAGCTTGCTGCTGTCGGGCGACCAGGCGATCGCCGAGGCGCCGGTCTTGTACTCGGTCAGCACCTGCGCGTCGCCGCCGCGGCGATCGAGCAGGAACACCTGCGCCTTCTTGCCGTCGCGCGCCGACAGGAACGCGAGGTAGCGGCCGTCGGGGCTCCAGCGCGGCGCGTTCTCCGGCTTCTTGCTGCTGGTCAGCCGCACCGGTGCGCCGCCCGACGCCGACACCATGTAGATGTCGGTGTCGGAGTTGTCTTCCTTCTTGTCGAGCGTGGTGACGGTGTAAGCGACCCACGCGCCGTCGGGGCTGATCCGCGGGTCGCCGACCGATTTGAGCTGGAAGATGTCGTCCGGCTGCAGCGGCCGGCGCGACTGCGCGTCGGGCGAAGCGGAGCTGCAGACGGAAGCAATGGCAAGGCCGATGAGCATGCGGTTGAACATATGAGCTCCGCTTTGACAGTTGCTGGTTGCTCGTTGCTCGTTGCTCGCTGTCTGGTGCCAGTTACTGGGTGCAGCTCGATCTCGTAAACCCGTCCTCCTAGCACCAGCAACCAGCAACTACTCTTCGCTGGGTTCGTCGGCGGCCGTGGCCACGGCCTTCTTGCTGCGCGTCGACTTCCGCGGCGTCGCCGCTTTCTTCGTCCTGGCCGGCTTCGCGCCTCGCGCCGACGCCCTGGCCGACGGCGTCGCCGCCGGCTGCCGCGGCGCGCGCGCGCGCGGCTTCTTCGGCTTGGCGCGTCCGAGCAGCTCCGCGGTGGTGTCGATCGGAATCGGTTGCATCTCCGGCTGGTCGACCGCCGACGGTTCGGCGGTTTCGATCGGCTCGCCCGGCTGCGCCTCGATCGGCTCGACGTCGACGATCTCGCGCGGGCCGCCGGCCATGATCGCCGCCTTCTGAATCGCCGGGCCCTGGAACACGCGCAGCCCGCCGCGGCGGTCGCGCTCGATTCTGACGAAGCCTTCACGCTGGCATGCCTTCAGCAGATCCATCAGCCCGCCAAACCCGTAGCGCCGCTCGTCGAAGCCGCCGTCGGCCTGGCGCAGGATCTGTTTGACGTTGCGCAGGTACATCGGCCAGCGCGCCGAGGTCGCGGTGGCGAGGATGTGGCCGGCGCGCTGCACGCCGGCCTGCGGGTTCTCGGACGGCCGCGCGTCGGCCGCCGGCACCGGCTGCTGATCGTCGTCGACGTCGCGCGCCGCCTGATCTTCGGCGGCGCGAAACATCTGCGCCACATCCGACGTGGGCCTTGCCGCGGCTTCGGGCGGCGCGGCGGCGGCGCCGCCATCGTCCGACCCGGCTTCGTTCAGCTCCACCATCACGCTGCGCCCCGCGTGCTTCAGGCTGACGACGCCCGCCTGCGCGAGCTTCTCGACGAAGTCGAGGAACGACGAGGCGCCGTAGTTGCGCTCGGAGAAGGTGGAGTCGAGTTGGAGCAGGGTGCTCTTGAGCAGCCCGGTCTGCGGCGACACCTCGCGGTCGGCGAGGATCTTCAACGCGCGGCGCACGATCGGCACCGCCTGCGCCACCGGCGAGCTGGCCGCCGCGGCCGGCATCGGCCGCCCGCTCTTCGCCGCCGTCCGCCGCACGCCCGACAGGTTCTCGTAAGCGATGAACTCGTGGCAGTTGCGCTGCAGGATCATGCTGGTGAACGCGCGGCCGCCGACGACGAACACCTTCTTGTCGTACTGCTTCAGCTTTTCGACCAGCGACAGGAAGTCGCTGTCGCCGCCGACGATCACGTAGGCGTTGATGTGCGGGTGGGTGAACGCCATCTCGAGCGCGTCGAGCGCGAGGTTGATGTCGGCGCCGTTCTTGTCGCCGCCGGGGGTGAGGTTGCGCTGGACGAGGCGGATGGCGTGCTGGGTGAGCGTGCGGCTGTATTCGCCGGCGCGCGTCCAGTCGGCATAGGCGATCTTGGTGACCACCTCGCCGCGTTCCTTGATCGCGTCGAGAATGGTGCCGACGTCGAACTGCTGTCCGAGCGTGGTCTTGACGCCAATCTCGATGTTGTCGAAGTCGATGAAAACGGCGATGTTCAGACGATCCTGATGAGGCAAAACGGAATCCTTGCGCAGCTGCGAAACATCCTGGAGGCTCGTCCCGTCAGCGGCCGGCGGGATGCCGGCCAACGTTCGCAGCGGTCCGAGCTCGCTGCCTCAGGGTTGAGGCGCTCGCTGATTGTACTGCATAGCGCCCTCAGCCATTGTCGAGTGGCCCTGGAGCGTCAGGCATGGGCCACATAACCCGAGTGAAGCCGCCGCGCTGCAGGAGCTCGCGGCCTTTGCCGCCGCGGCCGGTCACCTCGTATTTCGCGGTGCTGATCGTCTGCTCCGCCCCGCGCGTCGTCTCGACCGTGAGCAGGTCGCGGTCGCCGATGGAAGCGATGGCGCCGAGCACATGGTCGTCCTCGCCGAGCTTGATGAGGATGACGCCCTTTCCGGGGCCGGACAGGTAGTTCACCTCGTCGGCCTTGCAGAGGATGCCGCGCCCTTCGGCGGTGGCCGCAATCAGCACCTCGCCGCCGCTCAGGCGGTGGACGGCGACCACCTCGGCGCCGTCGGCCGGCCGGGCGAAGCGGCGGCCCGACCGCGTGCTCGGCTCGACGAACGGCTCGAGGCCGAAGCGCAGCGCATAGCCGTCGCTGGTGACCGCCACCGCGTGCACCGGCGGCACCAGCTCGAGGTCGGCGGCATTCTTCCCCTTCGGCGGCGGCGGCACCTTGATGTCGCCGGCCGCGCGCGGGTCGAGGCTCATCGCCGCGACGATCTTCTCGCCGTCTTTCAGCTTGAACAGGCGCTGGATCGGCTCGCCGTAGCCGGTCGACGCCGGCACGTCGATGAAGCGGCTGGTATAGGCGACGCCGAAGTTCGAGAAGAAGACGCAGCTGGCGCGGGTGCTGCCGGCGAACGCCGCCAGGACGGCGTCGCCTTCGCGCAGCCGGGTGGTCGACAGATCCTTCACCTCGCGCTGCCGCTTCACCCAGCCATCGCGCGAGACGATGACGACGTTGTCTTCGTCGACGATGAAGTCGTCCGGCCTGTACTCGGGCTCGTCGCTGTCGCTGGCGATCGCGCTGCGCCGCTTGCCGCTGTACTTGGCGCCGATCTCCTCGATCTCCCCGCGCACCATCTTCCAGCGGCTCTCTTCGTCCTTGAGCAGCGTTCCGATCTGGCGCGCGCGCTTGCGCTTGTCTTCGAGCTCCTGGCGGATGACGAGGATCTCGAGGCGCGCGAGGCGATAGATCTTCAGCTCGAGGATCGCGTCGGTCTGCTCGGCATCGAGCTTGAACCGGGCCATGATCTTCTCGGCCGAGTCGGCCTTGCCGTCCGACTTGCGGATGATCTTGATGATCTCGTCGAGCGCGTCGAAGACGGTGGCGAAGCCTTCGAGGAGGTGAATGCGCTTCTTGAGCGCCGCCAGCTCGTGCTCGAGGCGGCGGGTGACGACCTCGAGCCGGAAGTGGAGGAAGTGCCACAGGATCTGCTTGAGGTCGAGGCGCTCGGGGCGGCCGACGTCGGCGTTCTCGGTCGGGATCAGGCAGGTGAGGTTGACGGCGAAGTTCACCTGCAGCGGCGTGTGCTTGAAGAGGTACGCCATGACCATCTTCTCGTCGGCGTCCTTCTTCATCTCGACGGCGATGCGCACGTCCTCGGTCGAGAGGTCCTTCACATCGAGCAGCTGCGGCAGCTTCCGGCCGAGGATGATCTCGCCGATGCGCTCGACCAGCTGCGCCTTGTTCACCTGGTAGGGGATGCTCTCGATGTAGATCGTCTTGGTCGTCCGCGTCTCCGGCCCGATGTCCCACGTGCCGCGCAGGCGGATCGATCCCGCCCCGGTCTTGTAGATCTCCTTCAGCTCCTCCTGCGAGTTCAGCACCTGCCCGCCGGTGGGGAAGTCGGGCCCCTTGACGTAGCGGCACAACTGCGCCGAGCTCAACTCGTCGTTGTCGAGCAGCTTGACCAGCGCGGTGCAGATCTCGGCGAGGTTGTGCGGCGGGATGTTGGTGGCCATGCCGACGGCGATGCCGGCGGCGCCATTCACGAGCAGGTTCGGGATCCGGGCCGGCAGCACGACCGGCTCGGTCTTGGTGCCGTCGTAGTTCGGGCGGAACGGCACGGTGGTCTGCTCGATCTCGGTCAGCATCTCGTCGCTGATGCGCGTGAGCCGGCATTCGGTGTAGCGCATCGCCGCGGCGCTGTCGCCGTCGAGCGAGCCGAAGTTGCCCGAGCCGTCGACCAGGGGATACCGCAGCGCGAAGGGCTGCGCCATGCGGACCAGCGTCTCGTAGAGCGCGGTGTCGCCGTGCGGGTGGAAGCTGCCCATCACGTCGCCGACGACCTTCGCGCACTTGCGGTGCTTGGCGTCGGCCGTGAGGTTCTGCTCCCACATCGTGTAGAGGATGCGGCGCTGCACCGGCTTGAGGCCGTCGCGCACGTCGGGGAGTGCGCGCGCGGTGATCACCGACAGCGCGTAATTGAGATAGCGCGCCTGCGCCGCTTCGTGGAGCGCGACGTTCGACGTTGAGCCCGGTCCGCCGCCGCCCTGGCCCAGCAGCGCCGCCCGCGCGGCGGCGTCGCGCGCGCCACCCCCCTGCCCTGAGCCTGTCGAAGGGTGCCCTGAGCTTGTCGAAGCGTCGCCCGCGTCGAGCTCTTCGAACAGCGAGCGCTCCGCCGGTTTTTTCCGTTTCGCCACGGTTCGATTATCTTAGCGCATGCGTCTTTCACTCCTCGCCGCCGGCGCCGCTCTCCTTCTCATGCAGCCGAGTTCGGTCAGCGCGCAAACGCCCGAAGCGACGTCGCTCTTCGGCAAGCCGCTCGTCTCTGCGCCGCCGACCGGCGAGACGAAAGCGCGGCTCGAAGCCGATCTTGCGAAAGCGCAGGCCGACTTCGATCGCGATCCGTCGAGCGCTGACGCTGCGATCTGGCTCGGGCGGCGGCTCGCGTATCTCGGGCGCTTTCGCGACGCAATCGACGTCTACACGCGCGGCATCGCGAAGCATCCGAACGAGGTGCGCCTGTACCGTCATCGCGGGCACCGCTACATCACCGTCCGGAAATTCGACCAGGGCGTCGCCGACCTGCGCAAGGCGTCACAGCTCGTGGCCGGCAAGCCGGACGCGATCGAGCCGGACGGCGCACCGAACAAGGCGGGCATCCCGCGCAGCACGCTGCAGTCGAACATCTGGTATCACCTCGGCCTGGCGCAGTACCTGAAGGGCGATTTCCGCGCCGCTCTGGCGAGCTACCAGGAAGGGATGAAGGTGTCGCGCGTCAACGACGACATGCTGGTGGCGACGAGCGACTGGCTCTACATGACGCTGCGGCGCCTGAAGCGCGACGACGAGGCGAAGCGCGTGCTCGAGCCGATCAAGGAGCAGATGGACATCCTCGAGAACGGCGCCTACCACGCGCGGCTCCTGATGTACAAGGGGCTGCGGACGCCGGAGTCGGTGCTCAACCTCAACACCGCAGATGACGTGCAGATTGCGACGCAGGGCTACGGCGTCGGCAACTGGTACCTGGTCAACGGCGACAAGGTGAAGGCGAAAGAGATCTTCGACCGCGTCGTCGCCGGCAAGGCGTGGCCAGCGTTTGGATACATCGCAGCGGAGGCCGATCTCAAACGCGGCATTTGAGGATGAATCATGGATGCGATCACCGCCATTGACTGGCATCGGCTGCTGGTGCCGACGGTTGGCCTGCTCGAACTGGTCCTCCGCGGCTCGGTGATGTATCTGTTCGTGTTCGGCGCGATGCGCATCTTCCGGCGCGAAGCGGGCGCGTTGAGCACGGCCGATCTGCTGGTGGTCGTCCTGGTGGCCGACGCCGGACAAAACGCGATGGCGAGCGAATACCACTCGGTGACCGAGGGACTCGTGCTCGTGTCGACGATCTTCGCCTGGAACTACGGGCTGGACTGGCTGGGCTATCGCTTTCCCGCCATGCACCGGCTGCTGAATCCCGCGCCGCTGCTGCTCGTCGAGGACGGCCGCATCCACCGGCGGAATCTCCGGGCCGAGCTGCTCACGACGGCGGACCTCGCCGAACACCTTCGCGAGCAGGGGGTCGAGAGCGTCGCGGACGTCAGTCGCTGCTATCTCGAAAGCGATGGCCACCTGAGCGTGATCAAGCGCTCAGAGGGGGAAGTCCAGCCGGAGAAGGGAAATAAGCCTCGCTAACTGCGCTCTCGCGCGAGGCTGGCGGGGCAGGTAGGGCTGGTGGGGGCCAGGCAGGGCTGGCGAGGCAGGTAGATGGTCCCCACCTGCCCTACCCGCCTCTCCTGCCTCACCCGCCTGCACGATCACTTGATAAAGAGCATCTCCCGATACGTCGCGAGCGGCCAGGTGCCGTGCGGGATCATCAACTCGAGCTCGTCGCCCGTCTCCCGCAGCGCCGCCATCGCCGGCACGACTGCATCGCGATAGTGCTTCGCGTGCTTCTCGGCCGAGCCGTTGCCTTCGTGATCGAGCGCATGCGCGAGCCTTCCGGTCCGCCGCTTCAGCTCGTCGGTCAGCCTGACGAGGATGTCGAGCGTCTTCTTGCCCTCGACCGACTTGCCGCCGGCGGCCTTGACCGCGGCCACACTCTCGCCGACCTGCCGCTGGTAGTCGAACGCCGCGGGCAGGATGTAGCGGTTGGCCATCAGCACCATCAGCTGCCCTTCGACGTTGATGGTCTTGTTGTAGGTCTCGACCATGATCTCGTAGCGCGCGTGCAGCTCGCGCTCGTTGAGGATCTTGTACTTGGTGAACAGCGCAATCACCTCTTTCGTCACCAGCTGCGGCAGCGCGTCGACGGTGTTCTTCAGGTTGAGCAGGCCGCGCTTCTTCGCCTCCTTCTCCCACTCGACCGAGTAGTTGTTGCCGTTGAAGATGATCTGCTTGTTCTCCTTGATGATCTTCTGCAGCAGGGCGGCGACCGCGGCGTCGAGCTTCTTGCCCCCCTTGGTCGCGTTCTCGAGCTCGGTGGCGATGTAATCCAGCGACTCGGTCACCGCGACGTTGAGGGCGATGTTCGGGTAGCCGATGCTCTGGTTCGACGACACGGCGCGGAACTCGAACTTGTTGCCGGTGAAGGCGAACGGGCTGGT
>Ga0111539_10004478_pt1 | contig 18271 bp, 19 predicted proteins | sample RhiMethybrSRZTD1_FD_79667 | JGI IMG/M metagenome (GOLD analysis project Ga0111539, IMG submission 79667) | Populus rhizosphere microbial communities from Tennessee, USA - Rhizosphere MetaG P. TD hybrid SRZTD1 (version 2) (version 2) | ecosystem: Host-associated > Plants > Roots > Rhizosphere >... | reverse complement strand
TGCCGCAGGCCGGAGAAAGGTGAGAGGCGTCCCAGAATTGCCAGCGAATGACGTCGATGCGCGCCTTTTCGTCGCGCGGCAGCAGCGACGACTCCGGCCGCTTCCCGGCCAGGTACTGCATGATCGCCCTCGACTCGGTCAACACGAGGTCCCCGTCGACCAGAGTGGGGATCGCGCCGTTGGGGTTCAGTGCCATGTACGCGGGCGCCTTGTGCTCCCCCTTGGCAAAATCGACGAGCTTTTCGTCGAGCTCGATGCCGAGGAGCGCCGCCGTCAGCCGCGCGCGGCGTGCATTGGTGGAGCCGGGATGAAAATAGAGCCTCATTGGACCTCCAGCGCGCTCAGATTGGACGCGCGCATCTCGGCGTCAAGTACGCCTATACTGACGCCGTGGAGACCCGCGCCGCGGCGTTGGCCGAGGTGTCACGTCATTGCGACGTGAATGAGCGCCTCACGCTGCTCCCTCCCTCGGCCCGTATCCGCGGCCTCTACTTTCGCAGCATCGAGACGGTGCTCGGCCGCGCCGAGCTGCTCGAGCGCTATCGCTCGCTGTTCCCGGAGCGGTTCTCGGCCGTGCGCTTCTACCCGATCCACGAGTTTTTGCCGCGGCTCGTCGTCGCCGGGGCGCTGCTGAAGGAGCCCGCCCGGGTGCACGAGGGCATGTTCGAAATCGGCCGGGACAACGCCGTCGCATTTTCGGAAAGCCTTTTGGGCAGGACGCTCTTGCGCCTGTTGTCCCGCGATCCCAAAAAGCTCCTGGCGCAAGGCCTGGCCGCCCACCGCCAGAGCATCACGGCGGGGGGACGCTGGAGGCTGACCTTCCCGGAGGAGCGCCGCGCGGTGATGACGATGGAGGAGGAATACCTCTATATCGAGTCGTACCTGCTCGGGGCGGCTCAGGGCACGTTCGACGCCATCGGTATGGCGGTCAGGACCGAGGTCGTGCTGGAAGATCGGTTCACAGGACGGCACATTCTTCAATGGTGACGGGCGTATACTGCTCGGATGGACTCCCGCGCGGCAGCGCTCGCCGAGGTAGCGCGCTACTGCGACGTCAGCGAGCGCCTGACGCTGCTCCCGCCCTCCTCTCGTAGCCGCGGCCTCTACTTTCGCAGCATCGAACGCGTGCTGGCGCGCGCCGGCCGCGTCGAACGGTACCGTCGGTTGTTTCCCGAGCGCTTCTCCGCGATCCGCTGGTACCCGACGCACGAGTTTTTGATCCGACTGGTGGTCGGGGCAGCGCTGTTGACCGAGCCCGCCCGGGTGCACGAGGGCATGTTCGAGATCGGACGGCGGAACGCCGTCGAGTTTTCCGATAGTTCGCTGGGCAAGACCTTGTTGCGGCTGCTGTCGCGCGATCCGAAGAAGCTGTTGGCGCAGGGGGTCGCCGCGCGGCGCCAGAGCTCCACGTTCGGACGCTGGACGCTGACCTTTCCGGAGGAGCGTCGGGCGGTGATGGCGATGGAGGAGGAGTACATCTATATCGAGTCGTACCTGCTCGGCGCGGCGCAGGGCACCTTCGACGCCATCGACGTTCCGGTGACGACCAGGGTCGTGCTCGAAGACCGTTTTAACGGCCGGCATATCCTCGAATGGTGAAGTAACCCTTCCCAAGGCTGGCGCCGAGGGAGGAAACTGGTTCCTCTTGGCCGGACCGCGCACTCTGATCCTCGTCGACAGCGCGGAAGCTCGCGACGAGCTGTCCAGTCTTTCGCGTACTCTACCCGCCGCGACCAGCCGCGAAGCGCGCTTCGAAGTCGTGTCGGGCGAGCTCGAGCTCGAGGTGGCTCGTTGCCGCGAACGTGAAGGCGAAGCGGCGCTCGGTTTCCTGGCGCGCGACGAGGCGTCGGCCCTGGCCGCGCTTTCGGCGGGAGCCGACGAAGCGATCGTGCTCGCGAACCGCGACGCGGCGAGCCTGACCGCCTTCATCGATCGCCTCGAGCTCAGGGCACGCCTCCGAGTCGAGGACCGACGCTCGCAGGTCCAGTCCGCGCACGCCGAAAAACTGGCCGCGCTCGGCACGCTGGTCGCCGGCGTCGGGCACGAGATCAATAATCCGCTGTCCGCGGTGATCCTCTGCATCGACTCGCTGCGCGCCCACCTGCTGCCGGCGCTCGCGTCCGCTTCGGAGCTGCTCGGCCTCGTCGAGGCGGGCGGCGCGCCGACTCCGGAGCAGATCGCCACCCTGCGCCGAGCGCTGCGTTCGGAAGTCGGCGGGCAGGCTTCGACCGGCGTCGTCCACGACATGAGCGAGGCCGCCAACGCGATCGCCTCGATCGTGCGCGACTTGCGGGTCTTCGCCCGCACCGACGAGGACGAGCCGCCGGAGCTGGTCAACGTGTGCGAGCTCGTCGATCACGTGCTGAGGTTGCTGGGGCGCGACCTGTTCAGACACGGATTGCTCGAGCGCGACTACGCGCCGGACCTGCCGCTCGTCGTGCTCCCGCCCAACCGCGTCACGCAAGTGGTGATGAACGTCTTGATCAACGCCACTCATGCGATTGGAGAAATCGCGCGTCCGGTTCATCACGTCCGGATCAGCATCCGTTCGGACGAGGAGTTCATCGCGATCGCCATCAGCGATACCGGCCCCGGCATTTCGCCGGCCGTCCTGGAGCGGATCTTCGACCCATTTTTCACGACCAAACGCCACAGCGCGGGCACCGGCCTCGGGCTATCGATCTCGCGCTCGATCCTGCGCAAGCTGGGCGGAGAGATGAGCGCGGAGTCCGTGTTCGGGGAAGGCGCCACTTTCATTTGCTTTTTGCCTCTGCCCACGCCGGAGCAGCTGCGCAGCACGGCGGGTCGCCCGAAGGCCGGCTCGTTCAGCGTGATGTCCTCGCGCGGATCGACGGTGATGGTGGTCGACGACGATCCGCGAATGCTGCGCTCGTACGCGCGGCTACTCAACGCCCAGCACCGCATCGTGGTCGCGCACGACGCTCGCGACGCGATCGAAGTGCTGGAATCGGGCTCGAACCCGGAGCTCCTGGTGATCGAAATAGACCTGCCGGGGAACGACGGACCCGAGCTCCTGGCCTGGATCCGCGAAAAGCGCCCGGCGCTCGCGCGCCGCATCCTGATCGTGACTTCGGCCGACGCCGACCCGCGCTATCATGAGGTCTTGCAGGCGCACCAGGGCACGGTTCTGAGAAAACCGGTGAGCGGGGAAGCCTTGCTGCACGCGGTCGCCGAGCTTCTGGCACTCGAGGTCTGATCGGTCATGGCGCGGCTCGTCGCAGCGAAGTGCCCGAATTGCGGCGCCGCGTTGCGCCTCGATCCGAGCGCACAATGGGTCACCTGCTCGTACTGCTCGACCAGCTCGTTCATCCAGCTGCAGGGCCGCCCGGCTCCGCCCATCCAGCCGCCGGGGCCGCGGATCATCGTCGAAGCGCCGCGCGCCGCGAACCCGGCATTGATAGTGATTCCGGCGGTTTTGGCGGTGTTCCTGTCCGGCGTGGCCGCCTTCTGGACCATGCTCGGCGCGCGTACGAGCCACGGCACCACGACGGCGACCGAACCGAACCAAGCCGTGGCGCGCGGGGGGGCGGCGGCGCCAAAGAGCGACGAGTCGATCGCGTCGTCGCGCCGGCCGTTGCTCGGCGACATCGACGGCGACCGAGCGGACGATTTGATTGCGCTCGTCACCGCGTACGCGAGCGGCGCTTCGCGAACCTACTTCGCCGGCTACCACCGCAGCAGCGGAGAGCAACGCTGGCGAACGCCGGAGCTCGGCAAGAACCCTCACCAGCTCAAGAACGCCGTGGTCGCCGGCACGCTGCTGGTCGCCGACGACGCCGGGCAGCTCACCGGGTACCGGATCAGCAACGGAACGAAGCTCTGGACGCTTCCGATTGGCGAAAAGCTCGAGCGCTATTGTGTGGCCGCCCGGGGCGACCGCGTGCGGATCAGACTGCAGGACGAGCGGCTGATCGACGTCGATGTCGCGACCGGAGCTCGCGGCGCGGTCGCGGGCAAACCGGAGTGCGTGCCGGCCAACGCCGACGAGCGGCCGCGCGAGCTCGGCCATCCGCGCCTGTGGAAGAGCGAGGTGATGCCGGAACGGCTCGAATCCTACGGTTGCGGCTCGACGCGCTTCATGGGCGACTACAACTTCGTGCTCGAGGATCGCTGCGGCCCGCGCCTGAAGGTAGACAGCGAGCGGATCGCGAGCTTTCGACCGGGCAGCATCGCGCGCCACGCCGGCGGCTTCTTGATCGTGGGCTACAAGAGCCCTGGCACGCGGGTTCCGATGGCCGGCTTCGCTCAGCCGGGCAAGCTGGTCTGGAGCGCGGTGCTACCGACGGCGAACCCGCTCGAGTTCAGCGAGGGCAGCCCGACCAAGCTCGCGATCGCCGGCAACGACGTCGTGCTCGCGTACGATCACAAGAGTGGTTCGAAGTCTCGGCTCGCGTCGTTCGAGATCACGACCGGCGTTCGTCACTGGGACATCGAGCTGCCTGCGTCGATCGGTCGCCCGGATCAGATCGTGGCCTCGTCGCTGTCGGCGTTCGTCACCGGCGACTCGCGTCTCGTCGCGATCCGGCTCAGCGACGGAATGATTCAGTTCTCGCTCGGCCGCTAAAAAATTGACGCGTCTTTTCTAGGTCGAACCTGGCCGGCGTGAATCTTCGACGCTTGACTCATCCGAAAAAGTTCGCTCGGATAGCGGGATGTTCCGCATCTTTCGAAGCGCGTGCGCCGTCGTGCTGGCAGGCGCGATGTACGCCGCCTGTTCGAGCTCCGACGGCTCGGCGGGTGGAACCAATCCCGTCGCAAGCGGCGGCAGCGCGGCGACCGACGGAGGCGGCGCGGGCGGGCGCGGCGGGGCCGCGGGAACGGCGGCGACCGGCGGCGGTGGCGGCGGCAGCGGCGGGGCCGCGGGCAGCGCGGGCGCGAGCGGAAGCGGCGGCGCTGGGGGCGCTGGCGGGGTGGCCCCGGGAGGCCTGAAAATCCAGGGCAATCGCATCCTCGGGCCCGACGGCAAGCCGTTCCACGGCCGGGGCGCGAACCTGCCCGACACGCGTTCCTGCAATGCCTGCGCTTACACGGAGCCGAACGTCGAGGGCTTGAATCGCTGGGCCGACGAGCTGATCGACAACTGGAAAGCCAACTTCATCCGCTTCACCCTCGAGTCCTACGACGCCGCCGAAGGCCGCGTGCACTGGCAGTCGTTGCTCAAGGACGCGAGCTACCTCGCGGACATCAAGACCGCCGTCACGCACATGACGTCGAAGCCGGGCGTCTACGTGATGATCACGGTCTTCATCGATCCCACCATCGACTACGACACGGGTTGGCCGACGGAGGCCACGATCCCGGTCTACGAGAAGCTCGCTGAGACGTTCGCCGACAATCCCGGCGTGCTGTTCGGCCTGACCAACGAGCCGTTCGCCGACGAGTCCCAGAACCCGCAGCTCGAGCAGCTGTACCTGGAGGCGATCGACGCGATCCGCGCCGTCGAGAAAGCTCATGGGGCCCCCGAACACGTAGTCGTGGTGCAGGCGCCGCAGATGTGGTCGCGCTACCTCGACTACTTCCTCGAAAAGCCGCTCGCGCGCACTCAGGTCGCCTACGAGGTTCACGCCTACAACCCCGAATCGGACTTCGAAGATCTGGTGCGCATTCCCAGCCAGAAACTGCCGATTTTGATCGGCGAGCACGGGCCGAGCCAGTACTCGAGCGACAGCGACATCCGGGCGCTCTGGGCCCTGTGCAAGGAGCTCGAGGTCCCGCACATCGCCTGGACCTTCCACCAGCGCTGCCCGCCGAACCTGCTCGAGGACACGGGCGAGGATTCGTGTCTGCGCGGCCCGAACTACGATTTCCCGCGCACGAGCTGGGGCGACATGTTGTTCGAGTACCTCCAGACGCCGTGGTGAGCATGTACAAAGCCATTCGTCAGCTTTTCGTCGGCGCGCTCGTGAGCGCGCTGTTCGCGGCGTGTGCCGCCTCGAGCAATGATTCCGACAACGGGACCGGCAAGGTCGCAACCGGAGGCGCCGGCGGCCGGAGCGACGGCGGCGGAGCGAGCGGAGACGCCGGACGCGGTGGGTCCGGCGGCGTCGGGCGCGGCGGCGCGTCGGGCGCGTCGGGTAGCCAAGGTGCCGGACCGGGCGGGAGCGACGGCGCCGGCGGCAGCACCGGTGACGGCGGACAAGGCGGAGACGGCGCGAGCTCGGGGCGCGCTGGCGAAGGCGGAGCGGGCGGAGCGGGCGGCAGCGCGGCGGGAGCCGGCGGCAGCACGGCCGGAGCGGGCGGCAGCACGGCGGGAACCGGCGGAAGTACCGGCGGCGCCGGCGGCAGCGGCGGGTCTTCCCTGGGCCTCAAAATCCAGGGCAATCGCATCCTCGGCCCGGACAATAAGCCGTTTCACGGCCGGGGCGCGAACCTCCCCGATACCCGTTCGTGCAACGCCTGCACCTATCAGTCGCCGAACGTCGACGGCCTGAATCTCTGGTCCGACGAGCTGATCGACCACTGGAAGGCGAACTTCATCCGCTTCACGCTCGAGGCGTACGGCGCGCCCGAAGGCCGCACGCAGTGGCGCTCGCTGCTCGACGACGCGAATTACCTCGCCGACATCAAGACCGCGGTCAGTCACATGACGTCCAAGGCCGGCGTCTACGTGATGATCACGGTCTTCATCGACCCGACCATCGACTACGACACGGGCTGGCCGACCGACGCGACGATCCCGGTCTACGAAAAGCTCGCCGATACCTTCTTCGACAATCCCAAGGTGCTGTTCGCGCTGACCAACGAGCCCTTCGCCGACGAGAGCATGAATCCACAGCTCGAAGCGCTGTACTTGCGCGCGATCGACGCGATCCGCGCCGTCGAGCGCACGCACGGCGCCCCCGAGCACGTGGTCGTGGTACAGGCCCCGCAGCTGTGGTCGCGCTACCTCGACTACTTCATCAACAAGCCGCTCGCGCGCACGCAGATCGCCTACGAGGTCCACGCCTACAATCCCGAAGCGGATTTCGACGATCTGATCCGCATCCCCAGCCAGACACTGCCGATCCTGATCGGCGAGCATGGGCCGAGCCAGTACTCGAGCAACAGCGACATCCAGGCGCTCTGGACCCTGTGCAAGTCGCTCGAGATCCCGCACATCGCCTGGACCTTCCACCAGCGCTGCCCGCCCAACTTGCTCGAAGACACCGGCGGCGACGGCTGCTTGCGCGGCCCCGGCTACACCTTCCCGCGCACCGGCTGGGGCGACATGCTCTACAACTACCTCCAGACGCCCTGGTGAACGGCGCGGACGGTTGAATCAACCGCCAAGGCGCCAAGCACGCCAAGATTTTTTGGGTGAGCCCTGGTCGTCGCACGGCGTCGGCGGAACGGCTTCGCGCGCCGTGGATCGATCGGACCGCGTGCGGGAGGGTCGTCCCGCCGACGCGCATCGCCGCGAAGTGCTCACCCCATCAATCTCTCTTGGCGCTTTGGCGCTTTGGCGGTTCGAACTCCGGGTGCTCAGAAACATCGACACCCTGACCACCTTCGGCGAAGACCGCTTCGGCGAGCTCTACATCGCGTCGGGCGGCGACGTTTACAAGCTGCTGCCGGTAGCCTCTCCTCTTCCGGTGCCGGCGCTCGGCGGCTACGCCCTCTGGGGGATCGGCGCGCTCTTGCTGGCGGTGCCGCTGCTCCGCCGTCTCAGTGCTGCGTAGCCCTAGAGTGGCCTTCGCCGCGATGGGTCAGTTCGTCGCGGGCGGCAAAGGACGGCGTGTCCGAGGCGTGCAAAGTCTTGCCAGCGGGTTTGGCTCCGTCCTTCGCGACGATGCGGGAACCGTACATGCGTGCGTACGCTTGAGTCAGCTCCGCACCGAAGAAGACAATCTGGGTCGAATAGTAGACCCAGATCAGCAGCGCCATTACGGATCCCGCCGCACCGTAGGTCGACGCCACACCTATGCGCCCGATGTAGAGACCCAACAAGAACTTTCCCAGCGTGAAGAGAGCCGCTGTGAACAGTGCTCCGACCCAGACATCGCGCCAGGCGATCTCGGCGTCGGGCAAGAACTTGAAAACGAGGACGAACGTCAACGTCGCAACAGCGAACGAAACGACGAATATCACGGCTTGCCACAGTGCGCTTCCACCGGGCAGGGCGCCTTCCATCCAACCTCCGAACATCGAGAGCAGGGAGTTTACGACCAGCGCGATCAGCAGCAAGAACGCGAGCACGATCACCATGGCGAACGACAAGAAGCGCTGACGCAGCATTCCCCAGACGCCGGGCTGCGGTTTGGGCTCGACGTTCCAGATCGTGTTCAACGCCCCTTGGAGCTCCGCGAATACGCCTGAAGCCCCGAACAGAAGCAGCGCGACGCCGAAGGCCGTGGCGAGTATGCCGCTCCGTGGCTTATTGGCGCTCTCGATCATCGAGTCGACCGTCCGAGCGCTTTCCGGACCGATCGTTCCCTGCAGTTCGCGAAGAACCTGACCGTGCGCCGCCTCCTCACCGAGTGCCAGGCCGGCAACGGCGATGCAAACCACGAGCAAAGGAGCGATCGACAGCGCCGTGTAGAAGGACAACGCCGCGGCAAGGCGAGCAGCCTTGTCCTTCTTCCAATCGGTGAACGCCGAAACTACCAGCGCGCGTGCCCCGCGCTGCTGTTTCGTGCTGGGGTCGCGCGGCGCACTGGGTTCCATGACGTGCTTCGACAACTGACGAAGCAACGCACGTGCCAGCAACGCCTCGCGTTACGACCAAACGGCTGTTCATGGTCCGCCGCGTGCGTGGCCCTGGACGATGGCTTCGGAATTCCCTCGTCCGGCTCGAGGGTCGCGCTTCGATTCGGTCAAGCGAGCTTTCGAGGGTTCGGCTCAATGGCTGCGGCGCGAATGGCACCGACTGACTGGCCGCTTCCGGAGACGGCACAGCGAATCGAAGGCAGACGACGGCCACTCGCGCCGCAAGCGGATTCGCCGGGCGGTGATCGCCGTGGTCGTGGCGCTCTTGGCCTATCCCGTGATCGGAACCCTGGCTCTCTGGACGGGTTTCGTCGAATGGGTTCTGAAATCCGAGGACCTGAGAGTGGAGATCGACAACCCCGCTTACACGATCTGGCCGGGTCACGTGCACGCGAAGCGGGTCGCAATCTTCGTGAACGGGGAAACCCAGTTCACGCTCGAAGGACACGATCTGACGACCGTCATTGGCATATTCCCGCTGTTTCGACACCGCGTTCACGTGGCGCACCTGGGCGCGCACGGTGTGCGCTACCGAATGCGTGTCCAGGTCGAAGACCCCCGCGGCATCGAGGAACGGCTCGCCGCCTACCCGCCGCTGCCAGGGCTTCCCGGTGTCAACGTGGTGCACGAAAAAGAAGCCGCGAGAACGGAGGAACGCGAAGAATCTTGGACGGTCGAGGTCGAGGGGATCGACGTCAAGGTCGCCGAGCTCTGGTTCATGGAGTATCGCTATCTCGGCGACGGCACGCTGAAAGGCGAATTTCTCGTGGGTCCGCAGGTCATGCGCGTCGGTACCTCGGTCCAGGATCTCGGCCCCGGACAGCTTAGGTTCGGCGCGGAACACGTGATCGCCGAGAACTTCGGCGGACGGGTCACCGCCACGATCCCGGAGGTCAACCCCGAAGAGCACGCTGACGAAAGCTTCCTGGACCTGGTCACCGCCCGCATCGCGCTGAAAGGCGACGTTCAGTCGATGAAACACGTCGGGGCGTACTTCGAAAGCGTCGATGTCGCGGAGGGCAAGGGTCCCTTCGAGGCGGACGTCGCGCTCGAGAAGGGCTGGCTTGGAACCGAAAGCGCGATTCGGTACCAGACCGACGCCATCCGCCTCAAGGGCGACGGATTCGGCATCACGACCGATTGGAAACTCGACATCGACGTGCAAACCGACGAGCCGAAAAGTGCGCCCGATGGGACAAAAGCCGCGCCGGTCCGCACCACGAAGCCCGGGCAGGCCGGGACGCGGCTCGAGATTCGATCGAGCAAAGCAACCGGCTCAGCGCGCCCACACATCGATTCCAGCGCCAAAACGACCTACATCTCCTTCTCGAGGAAACGATCCAAGCAGAGCTTCACTGTGAAGCTTCACCGGCACAGCCACCAGGCCACGCTGCAATCGACGCAAATCGGTTCCGGCATGGCGCTGCGGAGGGCGCTAATCGACCTGCCGGTGATAGAGAGCAGTGACCTGGGCGATCTCGACGCGGCGCTCGAGAAGGAGAGCCCGCTCAGCGTGCAGCGGGGCTCGGCGCGCGGTTCGCTGAAGCTGGAGGTCGACGAAAACTACATCGCACGCGGACCCTTCAGCATGCGGATGGACGGCGTCAAGTTCCGTTTGTTCGGCGTCGATCTCGGGACCGATGCTCGTGCGTATACGGGAATCGTCTTCGATCTGAAGCAGAAAAACACCACGCTTCGCGACTTTCAGTTCAGCGTCGCCGATGCATCGATGCACGTCGGCGACGAGGACGTCGACGGCTGGTGGGCAATCTTGTCGAGTCCTCTCATTGCCGCCGCGAAAATGCCCCCGCAGAGTTACGAGGCGACGCTCAGATTTCGCGCGAAGGATGCCGAGCCGATTCTCGAAGCCCTTGCCGAAAAAGATCAGCTGAACGATCTGATCGCGAAGTTCACCAGCCTGGACGACCTGACCCTGATCGCCAAGGTTCGTGGAAGCGGCCCGATCCTCGACGTCACGATCGAGTCGATGGAAAGTGATGTCTGGGACGCCGCGGGCCGCTACTATTCCAATGGAAAACAAAGTCGACTGGCCCTGGTGGTCGGCGGCAAGGTGATTTCGATCGGGATCGCCAGCGACGGTAAGCGGACGAGTGTGGTTCCGTTCGCGCGCGCGGATTGGCTCAACGCTCAGCTAAGAACTTTTCCCAAGCCGCTGGAGCAGGTGAAGCCACCGAAACCCTGAAGCGTGTTGACAGTTTCTGCCAACACCGCCGTTCTCGGGCGCCAGGCCAAACTGCCGCCCGTCGGAGTGTCGCTTCTCTTCGCGTTTGCGATGATGCCGTACGATGGCCTGGCCGACGAGTGCGTTGACGATGAGGAGCGCGTTGGTGATCACGAATACCCAGTTCCCGAGCAGCGCGCTGTAAGCGACGAAGCCACCGGACGCGGCAAGCTGGCCGACGAACAACCAATGCGACACGCCCTCGCTGTGGCCGCTTTTCCACTGCGTCCGAACCTGGTGTACGAGCGTCAGGATCAACACGACCGAGCTGAGCCAGCCGATTGCATCGACGCCGATCTGTTTCACTGCGGTCACCGCTGCAAGTTCGATACCGCCATGCCCGGTGGTCACCGACCCGGCGCGCTAAGGCGGGCGGGCTCGGCAGCCAGGCGAGGCGCCACGTCGTCACAACGGCGCAGGGTCGTCACGAAGGCTGGGCCCACTAACTGGAAACAACGCGAGAATTCCGGAGCAGCCGCGGCGGAACGGTTCGTGCAAAGCGCGATCTCATGAACGCCATCGACCTTCTGAAGGACCAGCACCAGGAAGTTAAGGGCTTGTTCGAGCAGTTCGAGCATGCCGACGACGATCAGGAGAAGCTCGTGATCTTCCAGGAGCTAGCCGATAACCTCGCGGCGCATGCCACGATCGAGGAGAAGCTCTTTTACCCAGCGGCTTATGCGAAGAAAACCAAGGAGCTTCTGACCGAGGCGGTCGAGGAGCACCTGGCGATGAAGCGCATCCTTGCCGACCTTCTGGTCATGATGCCGAATCACGAGAACTTCGACGCGAAGATCAAGGTGCTCAAAGAACAGGTCGAGCATCACGTCGAGGAAGAGGAGGGCGAGCTCTTCGCAGCCGCACGCAAGGAGCTCGGGCCCGAGCAGCTGGATGGCCTGGGCGCGCAGATGTCGGAGCTCTTCGAAAAGGAGATGGAGGGTGAACCGAGCGAGGCGGTGCCCGAACAAACCTTCAAGGCGGCGCCGCTCCGATGAGCGGAACCAGCGAGCCTGGAAGCTCGCTTCAGTACAAGCAGCGCGCGCGATTCAGGTCGGTCTTGTAGCTGTAGCTCACCACGTTTGAGCCGAAGCGGACGTAGTAGGCGAGCTGCGGGTCGGTGTATGCGGTCGACGTCCAGAAATCGCTGCCGGGGGATCCAGGGAAGGCGCAGTTGTTGATGTGGTTTGCCGGCGCGGCCTCGAGCAGGCTCGAAAGCTCGGCTTGCGTCGGCAGGCGTAACCCGATCGCAACGCAGCGAGCGATGGCCTGGTCGTAGGTATAAGTGCCGGGCTCGATCGCGCGCTTCCAGGTCTTGCCGTTCGACGAGTCGGTCACGTAGAGCCCGTCGCCGGAGACGATGTAGCGACCGTTGCCGCAGCGCGTGCAGGTCGTGCCGTTGCCCTCGTAGCCATCGATGCAGGCGCAGCTGCGGGAACCCGGTGTGTTCGTGCATTTCCCGCCCGGCGACGCGCAGCCGCCGTTGTTCGTCAGGCATTCGTCGACGTCGGCGCAGGTCACGCCGTCGCCGTCGTAGCCGTTCTTGCAGGTGCACGTGCGCGAGCCGACCGTGTTCGAGCACGTCGCCTGCGCCGAGCAGCCACCGTTGTTCGTCAGGCATTCGTTGACGTCGCCGCAGACCAGCCCGCTCCCCTGGTAGCCTGGCTTGCAGGTGCAGGTACGCGCGCCGACGCTGTTGGCGCAAGTGGCCTCGGCCGCGCAGCCGCCGTTGCTCGTGGCGCACTCGTTGACGTCGGTACACGTAACGCCGTCACCAGTGAAACCGGTCGGGACATTGTGTTGGGTGGTGGTGGAGCTGCACGCGATGAACGCGAGCGCGAGAGCGGCGCAGGCAGCGAAACGCATTGTGGCAATCTATCAGCTCGCGCGGGCCGGAAGAAGCTCGGGCTGCCGTTCTCGGCTTCAGAGCCGCGTAGCCGCGCAAGGTGACAGCCCTCGGCTTCCGTTTTTTGGCGCGTGCCTTCGACGCTCCGCGTACCGACTCGAGAGAACGGCGAGACTTATCTGCGGTCCGCGTGGGGTGGCGCCTTCCTTGCAATGAACCTGCGCGATGACCGGCATTTCCGGCCTGCTGCCACGCGGCCCTGTGCCGTCCAAACCGCGAGTGGGCGCTCGGCGTCCGTTGCTTCAACGTGCTCTCGGGCGCGTCTCCCTCGTGCTCTTTGTCGGGATGCATCTGGCTTGCTTACTGGTCATCGTGTACCCCCCAACATGGCCGCTCGTCCTCATGGCGGTCGGAAGCTACAGCTTGCGCATGTGGGCCATCACGGTCGGGTACCACCGCTACTTTGCGCATCGTTCGTTTCGCGTGAGTCGCGTCTTCCAGTTCGTGCTTGCGCTGCTCGGTTCCACGGCGATGCAGAATGGTCCGATTTGGTGGGCGAGCTGGCATCGCCGGCATCTCAAAGACGTGGACTTGCCCGGCGATCCTCACTCACCGCAGATCTACGGGCTCTGGTACGCGCACGTGGCCTGGATCTTCGATCCGAAAAACGACGAGACCGATCGGTCCAACGTCAGGGACCTTACACACTTCCCCGAGCTCCGGCTGCTGGATCGATTCGCCTGGGTGCCGCTGGTCGCTTATGCACTCGTCTGTTACGCCATCGCGGGCATTGCGGGCATCGTATGGGGGTTCGTCGTGAGCACGATCGCCGTCGACCACGCGACTTTTTGCATCAACTCGCTGGCGCATACGTGGGGATCACGCCGGTACGACACGCCCGACACGTCGAGGAACAACGCGCTGCTTGCTGCGCTCACTTTTGGCGAAGGCTGGCACAACAACCATCACTTCTATATGAGCTCCGCACGCCAGGGATTCGCTGGTGGGAAGTGGACATCAGCTACTACACCCTGAAACTTCTTTCATGGCTTGGCGTCGTGCGTGACATGCGGGAGCCCCCTACCTGGGCGCTGAGCGGTCACTCCCGTGCATCGGATGCTTCTCGCCTGGAGCAGAGCGACGAAGCCAGCGAGGATTCGTCTCCGACAAGGGACTGGCCGTCCAGGACGCTGGACCGAATGTCATAGATTTTCGGTTGGACCGAGGCAGTTCACCACATCGGCGGGGATCGGCAGCGTGCTCGCTCCCGCGGCGGAGACGACCGAGAAGGTCCACGCCGAACGCCAGCTCCGTGTGTTGCGCGAGTTCGGATTGCACACGGCCAACGAGAAGACGCCCGAACTGGCGTGCCTGTTCGCCCGTTTGGGGAACTCGGGCTTCGTGCGTGTGGCCGATCGAAAGCGGTTCGTTTCCGAGTGCGCCGCCGCCGGGCATGAGACGTTGACGCTCACTTGAAGTCGGAAGTCGTAGCTCGCCGCGCTTGTTCCGTCTTGGCTCGAGCAATGCGCCGGAAGCCCCGGGGCAATGGGGAAAGCGCGAGATCGATCGCGACTCGCACGAACTGCCGAGCGGCAATACATCGGGACTGACTGAGATCGATTCGCGTTCTCGATCCTAGAGGTTTTTGCAAATGAGGCACGGGCGTTGCAGGCGATTCATTCGCCGCTTGCGCTTCATTCGCGGCCTGCGGCGGACGAGGAGAAAACCATGCAAGGGCAACCGAACCAGTCACCGTCTCAGAAAGGCGGCAATGGAAACCAGCGCGAGGGGGGACTGTCCGAACGCACCGAGGAGGCCGCCGGACGCGCTCGCGAGGCGGCTATCGAACGCGTGGAACAAGTGCGCGATCGCGCGGGCGAAGGCATCGATCGAGGCAAGCAACAGATGGCCGAGCGCATTCGTCGGCTCGGTTCGGCGCTGCATTCCGCGTCCGACACTCTGCGAGAGGAAGACAGCGCCATCGCTCGTTACGGGGACCTGGCCAGCGAGACCATCGAGCGAGCTGCGAAATACGTGGGCTCCACGGACCTGAAGACCACGGTGCGAGACGTGGAGAATTTTGCACGGCGGGAGCCGGCGCTGTTCTTCGGTGGGGCGTTCTTGCTCGGCCTCGCTGCGGGTCGCTTCCTGCGAAGCTCCGCGGGTCGTTCTGACGAAGGCGAAGGCTTCACGTCGCCGAAGACTCGAAGTCGGCGGCCAGACACCGCGACCGACTGGCCCGAGCCACCGCCTCCGATTTCGGCTTCGGACGCGGAGACCCAGGGAGTGTTCGACACGGGTACGACGCTCGGAGCGAGTTCCGCCGGCGTCGGCGGCGAGGGGCCGGACCCCACCGGCATGCGCGGGCGGCGCTCCCCGTGACACAGCCCACTGGCGTCGTGCCCACGGACGCACGGGAGCGCCCCTTGCCGGAGCTCTTGAGCGACCTCTGGGAAAACAGCGAGCGGCTCGTCCGGCAGGAATTTCAACTCGCGCTGGTCGAGCTCGACAGCCGCATCGCCCAGGCAAAGTCGGGGCTCGTGCATGCGGCAGTCGGCGGCGCCGTCCTGTACGCAGGCGTGCTGGCTCTCCTCGCGGCGGTGATCCTGCTACTGGCGGAGGTAATCGCGCCGTGGCTGGCAGCCGCAATCGTGGGAGTCGTGACACTCGGCGCGGGCTTCGCCTTGATGAGGAAAGCAAAACACGAGACGGCGCCCGAAAAGATGAAGCTCGAACGCACCACGCAGAGCGTCCGCAAGGACGTACGTACTTTTCAGGAGGCATTGAAATGACGCAACCGAACGACAGCAAGACCAAGGATCTCGGCGAGATCGAAGGCGACATCGAGCAGAGTCGCCGAGAGATCAGCAAGGACTTGAGTGCGATTGGCGAAAAATTCAGTGCCGAAAACGTCAAGCACGAGACCCGCGAGCTGGTGGACGAAGCCAAGGAGGCCGTTGTGGACAAGCTGCGTGAAGTGAAGGCAAACGCACTCGAATCAGTGAATGAATCGCTCCACGAAGTAGGTGCAAGCGCACGGCGCGCCGGCGAGGCCGGCTACGGCTATGCGAGCGCCAACGCGATTCCGCTCGCGATGATCGGCCTCGGCATTGGCTGGCTCGCGATGGCCTCCCGAAGTCGCCGGCGGCGCTCCGAGGCGGGTTTCATGGGTGACGTAGAGCGGCGCGGCACGCAGCGGCTCGACTACGAGAGAGGCTATGCCGCCCAAGGCGGAGAATGGGACGAATCGAGCGGCGAGCGAAAGCAAGGGAGTGTCGGAAGCGCTGTCGAGGGAACGCTGGAGCGCGCGGGAGAGCTTTCGAACCGCGCCGGCCGACGAGTCGGAAAGGGCTTCGAGTCCGCCAGGAAGCGAGGCCGTGAGCTGGGCCACCGCGCCCGCGACGGATTCGTGCGCGCCGAGCACACGGCCGTCGACTTCGGCCGGGAGAATCCGCTGGCAATCGGCGCTGTGGCCCTGGCGGCGGGCGTCGGGGTGGGGCTGTTACTCCCCTCGACGCAGCGCGAAGACGAGCTTCTCGGCGCAACGCGCGATCGAATGCTTAGCGAAGTGAGCGGCAGTGTGGAAGGTCTCAAGCGAACGGCAGCGGGCACCGCACACGACGTGAGCGACGCCTTTCGCGAGGTAACACGGGGTTGAGCGGCGATGCGCGAACCTCCAGCCTTGAATGTAGCCAAAGCGATCGAAGTTCAGAAACTCGCACATCACCGTCGCTGGCACGCGCTTACACTGGGCCGAAGCCGCTAAGAAAAGGGGGGGGACCTGCGTCCTGCTTCATGCCTCTGCTCGCCGACTGTGGAACGCCGTCAGGCACGAAATCTCGGGCGCCACTCCCGCGCCCAGGTACGGCAAAAGGCACCGCTCACGACGTGAGCGATGCCTTTCGCGAGGTCACACGGAGTTGATCCGCTGACCTTTTTTGCAAGAGCGGACTAGCTCAGGCCAGACCGCGGCGGCGGCCCCCAGCTGCGATCGCCGCCAGGAGCGCAATCGAACACAGCACCGAACCGATGAAGCCCGCGGCGTGCAGGTCGAAGAGGGGACGTCCGGCTAGCAAATTGCCGACGAGACCGCCGACGACCGAACCGACCATCCCCAGGACTGCGGTCATTGCGACTCCCATCGACTGGCGCCCCGGAAGCAGCGCGCGCGCGACGAAACCGACGATCAGACCGAATAGGATGAAGACGATGATGCCCATGGTTTCTCCTCTGGATAGACAGGGCCCTGCAACTACGGGACCAATTCCGGAGCTCGAAGGTGCGTCGCCTGCGGCGCAAACACGCCCCGGGTGGCGAAACGCCCGAGCAGGCTCGGCGCGCCGCGAGCGGGTTTCGGTTGGCACTCGAATCCGAAGACCTAGCCGTCTCGGGCCAAACCGTTGCGAATCAAAGCCGAGTTGATCGCCATCGCTGCCGCAGCCCCTTCTCCAGCCGCGACGATGGCCTGCAGCGCATCACGCGAGGCATCGCCGGCTACGTAGACGCCGGGCACCGACGTCGACTCGTGCCGATCGACACAGACGCCACCCTGCTCGTCCATCTTGCACCCGAGCTTCGCCGCCAGATCGCTGCGCGGCCGGCATCGAGCATTGACGAACACGGCGCGGCAACGGACGGCCTCACCGTGTTCGAAAATGACGCGCACGTGCCGCTCGTCGCGTTCGAATCGAGCTATGGGACGCTCATCGATGGCGACGCCCATCGCGTCGAACCGCCGGAGCAGCTCCCCATCGATCTGCGCCGGACCGTTGCTGCAGACGACGAGCTCGCGGCTCCACTGTAGCAACGTCGTCGAGTAGGAGCCGCCGCGATCGCAGCTGACGAGAGGCTTGTCACGGAACTCCCAGGCGTCGCAATAAGGACACGAATGAACGCCGTCTCCGAAAAGCTCCTCGGCACCCGCTATGCGGGGAAGCTCGTCGATCAGACCCGTCGCCAGCAGGAGTTTCCTGCAAGTCAGAGGGGCACGCCCTTCGGCATGAACGACGAAGGAGCTCTCGTTTTCGCGCACGACCCCGTTCACCAGCGCATCCCGAAACTCCACCGCGTCGTAGCGCCCGATTTCGGCGCGGGCCAGGCGCCGCAACTCTTCGGGCGGGATGCCGTCCCTGGTCAGAAAGCCGTGGACCGCATGCGCCCTGGCATTGCGATAAACGCCCGAGTCGAAGACCACGACGCGGCGGCGGCAACGCCCCAGCACGAGCGCTGCTGACAAGCCGGCAGGTCCGCCACCGACGATGGCGACGTCCACGCAATCCGCCGGCGCTGTCACGTCGCCGCCCAGCGCGTAGTGTCCACTGCACGGAGCGACCTCTCGCGAGCGACACTGGCGTGTTGGCAGATGCCTTGCTGCACCGCCCCAAGGTGCGTCGCCGCTCCAGCACGGCAACGTGACGCCGCGCTGTCCCGCTTCTGGCATTTTGCAGCAGTGGCCGACTGGGCAAACGCGGCGCAGCGCC